>Ga0208357_1000010_pt1 | contig 164217 bp, 147 predicted proteins | sample NGESurdeep092012_6_FD_184487 | JGI IMG/M metagenome (GOLD analysis project Ga0208357, IMG submission 184487) | Arctic peat soil microbial communities from Barrow, Alaska - NGEE Surface sample F52-2 deep-092012 (SPAdes) | ecosystem: Environmental > Terrestrial > Soil > Wetlands > Peat ...
TAACCGTCGCTGCACCTCGCCCTAACGGGCTCCGCTAACCGACGGCCAGCCCACTCATCACTGGGCCCCAGCAGGCCCAAACCAAACTACATGGCCGGTCTGAGTCGCTGGTGGTCAGTAACCGCGATGAACGACAGAACCGCAGTCCAGCCGCGCAGGACTCAGCGCGCGAAAAGCACCCGCCGAGGCGGCCCCGCGGGCCGCCAGGTGGTGGGCGAGTATGTCGGCCAGCCCGCCGGGGATGCGGCCCAAGCCGTGCGCCGCGCCGGGCTGTGCCCCGGCCTAGATCGTTCGTTCGGCTGCGCGGCGGAGCTGATCGGGCTGGTCGTCGCGCAGGAGCCCGCCGCGGGCAGCGACCTCGCGCGCAACGGCATGGTGACGTTGTACGTCGCGGCACCCGGCGCCGGGCCGATGGACGAGGAGCCCGCCGCGACCGAGACCGTAGATGAAGCGCCAGCGCCGGCAACTGTCACGGCGGTGCTCGCCGAGAGCGAGCCCCCCGACGCTGCGAACAGGACGAGGAGAACGCGGCGACGCAAGCCGGGCCTTGCTCGGCAAGCGACACGTGTCGTTGATCCGCCGCCGACTCCGATGCCGCTCGAGGGCGAAGCAGCGGAGGAGGTTCCCCTCGCGCCGGAGTGGTGCTCTCCCGATGGCGAGGAGCTCGACGAGGACCGTCTTGAGGAGCAAAGCGACGCCGAGCTTTCGCATGACGACTTCGTGGTGCATCTGGACGATGTGCTTGGCGGCCGAACCGACAGGCCGCCCGCGTGGCGCAGGGTCTATCCGCGCAGACGCACCTTCGCCGCGCTTACCAGCGTCGGCGGTATCCGTGTGTGGCTCGGTGAGCATTCACTGCTCGCCAAGGCCGTCGGCGCAGCGCTCGCTGTGTGGATTCTTGTCGGGCTCGCGTCCGCGCTGGATAGCCAGCACGCAGGCACCCCGACGGCGAGCCTCGCCTCGCCCAGCCACCGGCCTACCCGAACGCGCACGACGCAAGCGCGGCCCCCAGTATCTGCCCCGAGCGCGGCGAGCGCCCGGCCGACGGCTCGACCTACACAGCTTCGGCGCGCTGCGAGGCATAGCGAGGCGCCGCATCTCGATCGAGAACGAGCGCCCGTCATCGAGGCCGCCGCACACCCCGAACGGATGGCCGTGCAGGCGCCGGCGGCGGCGCCCCCGGCTCCGCCAGCTCCCGCCAGCGCGCCGGCCGCACCACCAGCGCAGCAGACGCAAGGGGGCCTGTTCTCGCCGTGAGCTTGCAAATCAACCCAAAGGAGGTGAGGCCAGTGATGGCGCTCACATTCAGACAGACTGGCGCCCTTCTCGCGAAAAGCAAAGGGCGCGGGCTCCTCGCCATCGGCGCACTGATGGGGCTGGTAATCGGAGTGGCTGTCGTCGTGGTGTTCCCCGACGCGCACCCGCACGCGCTGAACGCGGCCGGTGCATTTCACGGAACGCCGATCAGCGGTGTGCAGAACTTCGTTTCCAAGCTGCAGGACAGCCTCGTTTGGCTGGGCAGCACGGCGATGGGTCTCGTGATCGCGGTCGTGGCGATCATGTTCATGGCCGGACATTCGAGAGCTCACGATGTCGCGATCAAGACGATCGTCGGCCTCGCGATCCTCGCGTCGATCAGCGGGATCGTGGCGTAGGGCCATGACGATGCGCCGTGCCACCGTGTGGATGCTGCCGGCGGTGATGGTGGGCGCGCTCGCCTGCGGGCTCGTCCTCGCGCCGGCGGCGTCAGCGGCGAGCAGCGGAGCCACCGTCGCACCACTGGCGTTCCTTGGCCTGCCTTCCCTGCACAGCATCATCGAAGGGATCGCCAAGGGGTTCTTCTCCGCTTTGGCTGGCGCGCTGGTTCCTGGCTTTCTCAAGCACGGCACGGTCGCCACGATCCAGTATCTCGTCGCGCTGCCCGACCCGGCGAGCTGGGGTCATGTCAGCGAACTGGAGAGCGACATGACCTATCTCGGCATGTCGCTGATGCCGGTCACGTTGACGGTCTGCACCCTGCGCTACTGGATGGTGGGCCTGACCGGCGCGGCGCATCCTGTGAGCGCGATCTCACGCTGCGCTGGGGCGACCGGAGTGCTCGTCATCTACCGCTGGCTTGTCGAGCAGACGGTCGCCGCGACGAACACCCTCACACACGCGATCCTCGGCTTCCCCGTCGTCGCGAACGGACTGGCGAGCATCATCACCGTGCTGTTTGGCGGCGCGCTGCTGCTCGGCGCGGGCGGCGTCTTCGGTGCGTTCTTGGTGATCGTCGGGGTTGCGTTTGCGGCTGCCCTGTTCGCGTCGAAGGAGCTGCTGACCGTCATCTTGGCGCTGGCGTTCTGTGCGGGACCACCGTTCATCGCGCTCTCGCCGATACCGGAGCTCTCCCATCTGGCGAGGGTCTGGAGCCACGCGCTGATGGCGATTGTGCTCGTCCCGATCGGCTGGACGCTGCTGTTCGCCGTCGCGGGCGCGTTGACGCTGGATGCGACGAGCTTCACGGGCGGCGCCAGCGGCGGAGTACCCGGTCATATAGAGGCGGCGTTCGCGGGGCTCATCACGTTCGTGCTCGCGGTGAAGCTCCCGCTGATGCTGTTCGGCGAGCTGCGCCACATCCTCGGCGGCGCGGCCTTGCGTGGCGGAGGCGGCTCGAGCGGCGCGCAGGGACAGCCCGCGATGCCCGGCGCGCAGCGGATGCGAGCCGCGCACGCCCGACTGCAAAGCGCCGCCTATCAGGGAGTCCCTTCGCTCGGGCGAAGCGCTGGGCGCGCTGCGGGCGCATTGGGAGCTCCCGCGGGCGGCCCTATTGGAGCTGCCCGCCGTGGCTTGGCGGGCGCGGCTGCTCGCAGCGGCTTCATGCCTGGTGTGGCCGGCGCCGGTGCCGCGCTCGCGGGGGCAGGTGTCGGTGGCGCTGCTGTCAAGGGTGCGCGTGGCGGGGTGCGCGGGAGGATCTCGCGGGCCGGGACGATCGTCGCGAGCGCTCCGCGCGACGCGCGGGCGGCGATGGCAGGCGGCTCCCGTAAGGCCGCACGAGGGCCAGCGCGCGGTATCGCGGCACGAGGGTCTCAGAGAGCCGGCGCGAACAGCGCGACCGGCAAGACTCCAGCGAAGGTGGGCGCTGGTGGCACGCGCGGCCGGAGCGCTGGCGGGCGAGCGCCGGCGAGCAGCGGAGCACCCTCAGCGGGGTCCTCCGCACGCGCGGCCCCGAACATCGTGGCAAAGCCACACGCCGGGCCGCCGCAGGCCGGGCCGGCGCAAGCCGGGAAGCCAGCGTCAGGGTCAGCGGGTGGCACACACCCAGGGCGGAAGGTCACAACGAACGCGCGTCGTGAAACGGCGACGCCCGCCAAACGGGCAAACACGAATCCCAAGGCGCAGCCTCCGAAGCCGAACGGGCCTGCTCCGCCTGCGCCTGCAAAGCGGCGTAGGCCACGTCCCCGGAGTGGGCCGTGATCCACCGTACCTTCAGATCGCTGGATGACGCGCCGAAGCTCGTCGGCTTCACGATCAAGCAGTGGGCGACGCTGATCCTGGGCGCAGGCTCGGTCCTCGGCGTGATCCACCTCGCGCACGTGCCGACGAAGCCCGCGATCTCGCTGTGCGTCTTTCTCATCGGCCTGCCTGCGGCGCTGACCTACGTGTCTGAGAGCGGTGGTCTGCAGCTCAGCGTGCTGTTGCGTGCAATGTGGCGCTGGCGCTGGAGCACGCACATCCTGGCCGTCGCCTCGCCAGAGGACAGAGCTGTGCGTGGACTGGTGATTCTCGGGGAGGACGAGGAGACTCTCGATGAGCGTCCCGGCCAGGGCCCGCCCCTCGACGCCGAGGACGCCGCGTTGTGGGAGCGCTGGGGCTGATGGGCCACAAGCGCCGCGTCTCGGAGCTGCTTGGTGTCGCCGCAATCGAGCCTGACGGGCTGCTGATCGCAGAGGACGGCACCTACGTCCGCTATCTCGAGGTGGGAACCGTCAACCCGCTTGCTGTCGAGCAGGCCGAGGGCGAGCGAATCTCCGCTGCGTTCGCGCAGATCGCCGCACGGCTCCCCGACCGCCAGGCCCTCCAGCTGTACGTGCAGGGCACGACGCTGGATCTGGAGGCGCTGCTCGCCGAGGAGACCTACCGTTGCGAGCGTGCGGCCGGTGCCGCGGAGGACGCCGGCGAGCACGACCGTGCGACCGCGATCCGCCGGCTGGGCATCGCCCAGGAGCAGTCGATCCGAAAGACCGCGCGGACGGTCAAGCCGTTGCGCTTGCGCTACTTCGTGGTCTGTCCCTGGCGCCCAACTGGACGATCTGTCTTTGGGCGAGCGCATGGGCGTCGGGCGCGCCGCGTCAAGGACTCGGTGCATCGACGGGCGATCCGTGACTCGTTGCGCCACTGCGAAGGGATGCGCGCGGACCTCGATGCGATGGGCCTATCGGCGCGGTCAGTTTCTGGCCATGAAGTGCTCGACCTGCTGCACGGTCGCTTTGACCCTGACGCTCAGACGGCAGGTGGCCTGCCCGCGAGCTTCATGCAGCCCGAGGTCGTTCAGCCGCTTGTGGCAGGCGAGACGGCCGAGCAGGCAAGCGTTCGCGCGCAGGCACTCGCGGACGCGATCTGCACCTCAGCGATCGACCTGTCCGATCGCAGCCGTCTGAAGATCGGCGAGTCCCTCGAGCAGGTCTTCCACGTCTCCCTGCCACCCGAGCAGACATGGCTCGGCTGGCTGCTTCACATGATGCAGTCACCGAGCCCGTTCGTGTTGAGCGTGCATATCGAGGCGACCGAGCGCTACCGCGAGCGGATGGCGCAGAAGCGCCGCTACAAGCGCCTGTACGGGGTGAATCGTGGTGTCGAGGCGCACGGCCGCCCGCTCGATCCCGACGCGCGGGTGCAGGAGCAGGAGGCGGCCGAGCTGGTCGACGAGCTCGCCACGAGCGTCGGCGCGGGCATCTACCGCGTGAGCATCTATGAGGCGATCTCCGAGCCAGCACCCGACGCGGACCCTGAGCGGCTGCAGGAGCTTTGCCAGGCGACCGCACGGGAGGTCACTATGGCCAGCGACGCGCGCATCGGCCACGGTCTGTTCGCCCAAGCTCCGCTGTGGCAGTCAACGCTTCCGCTCGGCCGTGATGTGGCGCGGCGTAAGCGCAAGTACGTCAGCCGCAACGTCGGGGACACCTTCTCCCTGGTCGGCACGAGCTGCTCAAGCCCCGAAGGCATCCCCCTTGGCTACGCGCTGCCGGGACGGACGCTCGAGCGGCTGGACCCGTTTGACAGCACGCACTCCAACCACCTGATGCTGATCGCGGGGATCACGGGGTCAGGGAAGACGATGGCGACGATCATCCTGCTGATCCGCGCCATCGCGCAGGGCGCCACCGGGTTCATCATCGACCGGGCGGGCCACTTCGCGTTCCTGGCGTCCTTGATCCCTGGAGCCGCGTCGGCTGAGATCGGCGCGGACGCCCACGCGATCAACTCGTGGGACGTTGAGGACCCGGCCAATCTCTCGCCGGAGAAGATCGACTACTTGCTCGCGTTGCACGCGCTGCTGCTCGGCGAGCACCATCCCGGCCAGGACTCCTACGGGCTCACCGACCTGGAGAGCAACCTCCTCGGGCTGGCCATCGCGGAGGTGTATGAGCGCTGTGCGCTGACGGGCGAGGAACCGCGCGAGCTGCTGCTGCAAGAGGAGCTCGAGCGCCGCTACCACAGGGAGCGCAACGAGGGCTCGATCGGGATCGCGGAGACCTTGCGCAACCTCTCGATGCGCCTGAACAACTACGTCCTCGATGGCCCCTACGCCTATCTGACAGACCGCGCGACCACGATCCTCCCCGACGCGCCGCTGATCGTCTTTGACACCAAGAGCGTGCCGGAGGCGAAGGCCGCCGCCGTGCTGTTCGTGCTGTGTGAGCACGTCAAGCGACGGATCGAGCAGACACGCCGCGAGTACCTGGCCGGCAGGAGCCCCAAGCACGCTTGGGCGGGCCGCACCTTCCTGGCGATCGACGAGTGCTGGAAGCTCACCGAGCGACCATCCACGGGGCGCTGGTTCAACGAGTTCTGCCGCAGGAGCCGCCATTGGGCGGTGTGGCTGATCGCGATCTCCCAGCAGATCAGCGACTTCGACACCGAGTACGGCAAGGCGCTGCTGGCCAACGCGAAGATGCGGGTGACGGGCCGCCAAGAGGCTCGTGAGCTCGCGAAGATGCGCGAGGCGCTCGGTAACACCGAGGAGCGCGAGACTGCGATGGCGCAGCTGCGGACTGTCCCCGGCGAGTACGCGATCGTCTATGTCGAGAACGGCAGTCGTGGCGAGGCGATCGTCCAGATCATCGTCGCCGAGCTGGAGTATTGGATTGCGACATCGAGCCCCGCGCGCGATGATCCTGTGCGTCGCTACGCACTGCGCGTGACTGGTGGCGAGGACTGGGAGGCGCGCTGGGAAGCCCTGCTGTTGTGCGCGGATGAGCGCTGGCGAGCAGCGGCGATCGCCGAGCTGGAGCTGGCCGTGTAATGCAGGCCAGGATCGCCATCGCCCTGTTGCGCAACCGCCAGGTGCAAGGCGCGCTGCTGGCACTCGTGCTGCTGGTCGTCTTGATGCCCGTGCTCGTCGCGGCAGGTGTCGCGGGACTGTTCGACCAGCAGGCGGAAGCCACCTGCGGGGGCGGGAGCGAAACCACGATCAACCCGCCCGCAGGCGGTGGCGCGCTCGCCCAGGGTCTCTACGCCGCCCCGCTGGAACTGACGCCCGGCCGTTGGTATGAAGTCGGCGCGACCGAGTACGGCGGGTCAGGCGACCCGACCTCCGGTGACTACGGCTCGATCCCGAACCCCGGCGAGGCCTACCTCCCCGCGCATCCCAACTCGTTCGCCGAGCTCTCGGTGCTCGACAGCAACCCGGCGAACGGCGGGACGTTCACGTTCGGCGACGCGAACGCTCTCCACAACCTCCCGTATCTCTCGCAGCTGCGCGTGGAGCACGCGGGCCGTCAAGAGCTGCTGGCCAAGCGCGACACGGGCTACGGGCAAGGTCCCGGCCAGTTCATCTCCAACGGGCAGCCCTACCGCCTGGATGTGTGGTGGCAGGCCGCGCAGCCGCTCGGGATCAGCAAGAGCTCGGTGAAGGTGGCGCTCGCGCCGGCGACGGGCTCAGCACCGACGCTCGGGGCGCTTCCTGGGTCAAGCGAAGCGAGCGGTGGCGGCGAAGCCAGCTCGTGCCCGGTGTCCGAAGGCACGGGCAGCATTCCGCTGCCGCTTACGCCGGGCACGCAGACGAAGATCCTGCCGAGTGGCCTGGCTGCCGCCGGGGAAGAAGCGCCCCTGGCGGTCAAGAGGATGGTCGCGGCGGGCAATCGGCTGTTCGGCGCGAGCTACCTCTTTGGCGGCGCGCATGGCACGTCGCTGGACACTCTGCAACCGGCTTATGACTGCTCATCGGCGGTGTCTTACGTGCTGCATTGGGGCGGCGTGCTCGGCACGAGCGCCCTGGACTCGACCGCGCTTGAGTCCTACGGGCAACCCGGTCCCGGCCGGTACGTCTCGATCTACGCGAACGCCGGGCACACCTTCGTCTACGTCGCCGGCCTGCGCTTCGACACCGTGGAAGCGCCCGCCTACGACACGGGCCCGAACTCTGGCAAGCCCGGCCCGAAGTGGCGCGTCTCCACCTCAGTCCCTGGCTGGGCCACCTGGACCGTCCGTCACCCACCGGGCCTATGAGCAGGTACGCCGGAAAAGCACTCATCCCCGTCTGCGTGCTGCTGGCCGCAGTGGCGCTCACGGGCTGCACCAATCCCGACGCGCCCGGCTCTGTGCAGGGCACGTCCACCGCCTCGCCGCAGAACACGGGCGAGCCTCCGGCACCCGCGCCGCCGACGCCTGCCGCTCAGGCGCCCGCCGGCGTGCAGCCGACACCCACGAAGGCTCTCGCCGCCTTCAGCGGGCTCTACACGAACTGGACGTATCGCACGCTGAGCTCCAATCAGCAACAGCTCGCCGCGATGTCGGTGGCGGCTGCGCGACTGGCTGAGCAGCAGGCCGCTGCTTCGAGCCGGGCGGACACGACGATCACCCGCGGGCACATCTACAACAGCGGTGAGATCCTCAGCATCGCTCCCGATGCCTCACGTCCCGGTACGTGGGTCATCGTCACCCGTGAACAGACCGGCGGCGACACGCAGTACGAAGGGCTGCCGGCCAGCTACCACGTCACCCTCGCGCAGCTCGCGCATGTCCCCGGCGGCTACGCCGTGAGCCAATGGTCGCCCGCGAATTGAGCGCGCCCGCTCGGCGGACGGAGCGCCGGTGGCTGCCGGCGGGTCTCGGTGTGGCGTGGCTGTACGCCTATGCGGGGGTGTGGATTGCCACGTTGGTGCCGGCCATGCTCGTCGCGCTTGTAGGGCGACCGTGGGTGGGGCCTGTGCGGCATGTGCTTGGGCTGACGCTCACGGCGCAGCGCAATCCCCCTCCCGGTATTGGGCACGTCCTCTTTTCTGTGGCTCACAACCTCCCGATAGTCGCTTGGCCTCTGCTGCTCGGGCTGATTGGAGCTCATCGCCACCCGCTCGCAAAGCATGTCGCGGACGGTCTGCTTACGGCGTGCATCATCGTCAACACTCTGCAGGTGGGCGCGGCGCTGGGTGCCTACGGCGCACGGTTGCTGCCCTATCTCCCCCAGCTGCCTGTGGAGTGGGGAGGGCTCGCGCTCGGCGTGAGCACCTGGCTCGTGCAACGGCGCCGTGCGCTCACCGTCGCTGAGGGGCTCGGGCTGCTCGCGCTGATCGCGGTCGTTCTGCTCTGCTCTGGCGCCCTGGAGACCGTCGCGGTGCCCCACCGATGAGATGGCGAGAAGCCCATGTGCCCATGCTGGGCGAGTTTGGCCACGCGGGATCGGAGGGCCGGCTGACCCAAGATCGCCATTTGCAGGTAAAATGGCGATTTACGGAATCGTCCTGTAGTGCGGTGACTTTTCGCCTGGGTTAGGGCTGACCTGGAGATGGTGAGAATGGATGCGGGAGAGCGAGGCACGGGAGCCAATTGGGCTGGTGGAGCAGGGGAAGGAGTCACCCTCGCGCCGGGCTCGGGTAGGCGGCGCCCCTTCGGCTCGGAGCGGGTCGGTCAGATCCTCGGGGAATGGCAGGGCCGGGAGCTGCGGGTTGCCCGCGGCTTCGTGGAGTGCAGGGGACTGAGCAAGGAGCAGCTCGAGGACATCTACCAGGAAACGACGCTCGCTCTCTACAGCCGGCCGTATGACAGCGAGGAGCACCTTCGCAACGCGCTACGGGACGGGATCAAGAAGCGCGCTCTGCGCCTGCACCGCGACGAACACCGGCATGGCCAAATCCGGGCACGCAGCGCTCCGGGCCTACGTCTCATGGCCGAGACGCGAGAAGAACAAACCGCGCCCGAGCCTGCCGTGCTCGCCAAGGAGGATCGTCTGATCGCCTTGGAGTTCAAGACCGAACTGGACGAGGACGAGCAGCGCGTCTTTGCTTGGCTCGTCGAGGGGTTGCAGTACCGCGCTGTCGCGTCGGTGCTCAACATCCCGGTCAACGAGGCGCGCAACACCGCCCGCTCGTGTGAGCGAAAGCGCGAACGCTTCCAGCTGCTCTACGACACCGGCCGCCTCTGCGGGTACAGGGCACAGACGATCCTGGCGCTGCAAAACGGGGAGGCGACCAGCGAGGTCCTCGCCGAGCGCGCCTTTGCGCACCTTGAGAGTTGCGGGCACTGCCGGCTGGAGCACCGGACGAACGCCAAGCGGCTGCGGCGCAGCTTCCGCGACCAGGCGGCGGCTCTGCTCCCACCGGTGTTCATCGGTCATCTCGGCTGGCTGGCGAGACTCGACTTGCGAGCGAGGCTTCTGCTGCACCGCCTCGGGATCGACACAGCGCCGGTCGGTCAGGGCGGCGTGCGCGAACGGGCGGTCGCTCTGCTCGCGGGTGGCGGCGTCGGCGCGAAGGTCGCCGTCGGGGTCGTCACCGTTGGCGTGCTCGCCGGTGGAGCGGTGGCCACGCACGTCCTCGAGCAGAGCCCCTCACCGCACCGCCACCACGTCGCGCGGAGCCCCGCAGCCGCGCCCCGTGCAACCCCGGCTGCGGGGCGGCTTCTGAGCGCGGCGCCAGCGGCGTCGCTGAGCACGAGCGTCCACCGCAGCGTGCATACCCCCAGGCGCCCGCACCATTCCGGCTCCCGTCGGGTGCTTGCGAGCACCCGGCGGACGAACAGCACGAGCGCTACCGGGCAGCACGAACCGGGCGGGTTTGCCTACCTCGGCGTCCCCACGAACACCAGCCCTCCCAGCACGTCAGCGCAGGCGGCGAGCACCTCAGCGCACCAGAGCGGCGGGGGTCAATTCAGCCCATGAGTCCGGTCAGAAAATTTGTTGGCCGGTTCGTGGCCGTTGGGGTCATAGACCCGCGAAGCCCCACCAAAACGGGCCTGAACAGGGAATGGACGCGACGATGAACAAACACAACTACGGGCAGATCAGCCGCACGCTGCTGCTCACTTTGACGCTCGCACTGGCCGTCGCTGGCGGATGGATGGCCGCGAGCTCCGCATACGCGGGGAGCTGGATGGAGGTCTCCTGCGTAAACCCGAGCCAGTCCGCCGCGCCGAGCGAAGGCTGGTCGAGCTTCGCTGGCGGCGGCGGCTTCGGGTCGAACAACGGCACCGGCTGTGGGCCGGGCGGCCCCATGTACGCGATCCTCAGCACCGACGCGGCCGTGGGTGTCGGCTCGAACGAGACCCTTCAATACACGCCGCCCGGCGGATCAAAGCTGATCGGAGGCTCCGTGGACGTGAGTCTTTATGCCGACGGTTTCGGCCAGGACGCCTCGGGCACGGCGGTCGCTTACTCGCCCGAATTCGCCTACAACGGCTCAAACGTCTTCTTTCAGTGCGCCGCGGGGCTGACGCCGTGCGCGAACGGCACCAACGACTTCGCCGGCGTGCTCGGGATTCCCGGCGGTCGCGGCGGAAACCTCTACCTCAGCGCGGGGTGCGGCGGCGATGCCGGCCAAGCCTGCGCTGAGGGAGGCAGCGAAGGCGCATGGTCGTTGGTGCGGCTGTGGTGGGCGAACCTCCTGCTGTCCAATGAAGCGACGCCGAGCGCCAGTGGCGTCGGCGGAACGCTGCTGAGCCCAAACGTCGCAGGCACGGCGGAACTCACACTCGCCGCTGCCGATCCGGGTGGCCCAGGCGTGTATCTCGTGATCGTGCAGATCGACGGCAAAACCGTCTACTCGGGCACACCCAACAGCAACGGCGGAAAGTGCGTCCCTGTGGGCAGCAGCGGCGGCGCGCTGATGTTCGACTACAGCCAACCTTGCCCGGCGAGCGAGTCTGTCGACTTGCCGATCAACACGACCTCTCTTCCCAACGGTCAGCACACCTTGAAGGTCTCGGTGCAAGATGCGGCCGGCAACTCCGCGGTCGTCTACGACGTCTCGATCTCGACAAAGCAGCCGTCGAATAACTCACTCGGAGCGCTGCCCGGCCCTGGCACGACGGCGGGAAGCTCTCCAGCTACCCCAGCCGCTGTAGCGAACGGAGCGACGGCCAGCCGGACGGCGCGGCTCAATCTCGGCGTCAAGCACAGGATCACCCGCACCTACGCACACCGCGCGCTGCGAGCCGCGGGGCGCCTGCTCGACGGCCAGGGTCATCCGATCGCGGGCGCGACGCTGGATGTGCTGCAACAGGTCAACGGCTCGCCGAGCTTGGCGGTCATCGGGCACGCCAAGACCCGTGCCAATGGGACGTTCGCAGCGGAGGTGCCCGGCGGCCCCAGCCGGACGGTAGAGATCGCCTATCGCGCGTTCTCCACAGACGCGAGCTATGCCAGCACGGCGAAGATCGCGGAGGCGGTCAACGCCGGTGTGAAGCTCAGCGTGAGTCCGCGCAGGACAGGCTCGGAAGGGACCATCACGCTCAGCGGGCACGTACTCGGGCCGGTCCCCGCACAAGGGGTCGCTGTTGAGCTGCTTGTCCATTACCGCGGCCGATGGGAGCCCTTCCGAGTACCGCAGACGGATTCGCGTGGGCGCTTCGAGGTCGTCTACCAGTTCCAGGGCGGCATCGGGCACTTCCCATTCCGGGCATCGGTGCTCGGCGGGCAAACCGGATTCCCATTCGCACACGGGGAAAGCAGGGCGGTCGATGTCACCACGAACTGACACCGAGATCACGCTCGCTCCGCGTGGGATGACCGGATTGTGGCTCGCGGCCTTCGGCTGCGTGGTGTTGATTCTCGCGGTCTGCACATCGAGCGGCCGGGCGGGCACATGGACGCTGGTTTCGTGTACTCAGCCTGACGGTCATCCCGCTCCGACCGATGGGTGGAGCACGAGCGCGACAGGGGCTGTCGGCCCCGACAGCGGCGACACCAACACGTGCGCTGGAGGCGGAGACCTGAGCGCCGTGACCAGCGGTGAAGCACCGCAGGGCGCCTACGAAGGCCCTGAGTGGCTGTTCACGGCGCCGGCCGGCTCGACGATCGCGGGTGGCAGTATCACCGCGACGTTGACTTCTCCTCATGGCCAGGCATGGCTTGGGACGCCGAGCGCGAGCTACGACTCCGCCGACGTGGTGGCGAACTGCCAGTACAACCTCGCGTGCGGCCAGGACGGCACGCTCAGCGGAGCGTTCCCGATCACGCATCTCGGCGGGACCAGCCTTTACGCCGTGGCGGTGTGCGTCGGCCCCTACGAAGGGGCGACGTCGTGCCCCGCAACCGGAGGGATCGACGCGGGCGTGTACGTCAGCAGCGCAGCCATCGCACTCGCCAACAGCGCAACGCCGGCGGCGAGCGGATTCGGTGGCACGCTGCTGAGCCCAAACGCTCAAGGCACCCAGGAACTGACCTTCTTGGCAAGCGACCCCGGCGGTCCGGGCGTCTATCTCGTGACCGCCCAAATCGACGGCAAAACGATCTACTCGGGCACGCCTGATAACGACGAAGGGCGGTGCATCCCGATCGGCGAGGCCGGAGGCACGCTGATGTTCGATCACAGCCAGCCCTGCCGCGCGAGCGAGTCGGTCGACTTGCCGATCAACACGACGGCGCTTGCCAACGGCCAGCACACCTTGAAGGTGACAGTCGAGGACGCCGCCGAGAACGCGAGCGTGGTCTACGACGGCCCGATCACTACACAGCAGCCGTCGAATAACTCACTCGGGGCGCTGCCCGGTCCTGGCACGAGCGCAGCTTCGGGCCTCGCGCGAGGACTCGGGCAGCCGAATGGGATCGCGGCAAGTGAGGGAGCGCGCCTGCGCCTCGGTCAGCACGGCCGGTTGACGCGCAGCTTCGCCAAGCGCGCGCTACCAATCTCCGGCCGCTTGATGAGCGCGCAAGGCCAGCCGATCGGCGGCGCGACGCTCGAGCTGCTGCAGCAGACCGCGAACTCGCCGGGCCTGAAGTTGATCGGTCATGTGAAGACGAGCGCCACCGGGACGTTCGTGGCGAGGGTGCCGGCTGGGCCCTCGCGGACGATCGCGGTGGCATACCGGGCGTTCTCAGGCGACGGCGCCTACGCAGCGACGGCCAGGATCATCGAGTCGGTGGACGCTGGCATACAACTTGGTATCAGCCCACGGCGCACCGGCTCCGAAGGCGCGATCACGCTCACTGGGCACGTGCTCGGGCCGGTCCCACCGCAGGGTGTGAGCGTTGATCTGCTCGTCCACTACCGCGGACGTTGGGAGCCGTTTCGCACACCGAGGACGGACGCGGCGGGCCACTTCACCGTCGTCTATCAGTTCGAGGGCGCGCGCGGGCGTTTTCCCTTCCGCGCGGAAGTCCCCCCAAGCCAGGCCGACTTCGCGTTCGGCCGTGGATTCAGCGGGGTGGTCGATGTTGTCACCGAATAACACACTCGCCAAGCGGTTCGCCGGCCGCACTCTGATCGCCGCAGCAACCTTGCTGCTTGCAGCAAGCCTGGTGATCGCGCCGAGCGCAAGCGCTGGCACATACCCGATGTATCAGTGTGCTCCAGGTGTACCCGCCGTGTCGCCGGGTTGGAGCGTGTTCGGCAACAACACCAACGCGATCACGCTGATCTCTAACGGCTGCTCGGCGGGTGGCAGTATCGGCGACTCCGTTTCCACAGACGAACAAGCCGGCGCTGTGACCGAGAACGGCAAAAGCGGAAGTCAAGTCGGCCTGCAGATCGACGTGCCGAACAGCGCTCCCGGCGTCACGATCCACGCGGTCAAAGCCGAAGTCATCGGCTCGGCCGTCACCGGCGATGACGCCTTCCTCGGGTTCGCCTCGGCCGGCCAAGCCCTTCCGGGCGGGGCGGAGCTGCCCTACGGCGGCAACAGCGCGTACACCGCGACCGAAAACTGGACCCTGCCGCAAGGGGCGCGCGACTTCGAGGCATACGTCAACTGCAGCACCGACCGCAGCTCGACAACGTGCGACTTCGCCGACTCGATCGCCGTGCCCGCGCTCACCGACATCACGCTGAGCCTCGAAGACGACACGCCGCCGACGGTAGGCGGCGTGAGCGGGCCGCTCGCCGCAGCCGCAGCCGCCGACGCGACCGTGGCTGGCTCGCAACCGATCAGCTTTACGGGCAGCGACGCCAACAGCGGCGTCCGCGCGGCAACATTGACACTCAGTCCGCTGGGCGGTGGAACGCCCTACGTTCACACCTTCGCGTTCTCTGGCGAATGCGCCTACGACTCGTGGAACGCCTGCCCGCTCACGGAGACGGTGAGCGGCTTCGCGGTCAACACGGATGCTCTCGCCGATGGAGCCTATGCGGCCAACCTGGCGATCACCGACGCGGCCGGGAACGTCACCAACGACGCGCTTGGCTCGGTCACGGTCAGCAACCCCGTGGCCACCGTCAGCTCCTTGGGGGCGCTGCCCGGCCCCGGCACGACCAGCTCGCACACCGGCTCAACCGGAGCTGGTCGCCCGAACGGCACCGGCGCGAGTGAGGGAGCGCACCTGCAGCTCGGCACGCGCTCGCCGATCTCCCGAACCTACGCCAGGCGAGCGGTGCGGATCACGGGCCGCCTGCTCAACGCGCAGGGCCTGCCGGTCGCGGGTGCATCCCTGGACGTGCTGCAGAAGATCGCCGGCGCCACCATCGAATTGATCGGCCACGTCCGATCAGGCACCGACGGGACCTTCGTAGCCCACGTGGCGGGCGGACCGTCACGGATGGTCGAGATCGGCTATCGCGCGTTCTCGGCTGACTCCGACTACTCGGCGACGGCAAGGCTCGTAGAGGCGGTCCGCGCCGGGGTGCAGCTCACCGTGACGCCGCGCAGGACGGGCTCGGAAGGCACGATCACTCTTAGTGGGCGCGTGCTCGGTCCGGTCCCGCCGCAGGGCGTCGTCGTCGAGCTGCTGGTTCATTACCGTGGCCATTGGGAGCCATTCCGCGATCCACGCGCGGATTTGCACGGGCGGTTCCGCGTCGCCTACCAATTCCAGGGCGGCATCGGGCGATTCCCATTCCGGGCGGTCGTGTTCGGGAGCCAAGGCGACTTCCCATTCGCACTCGGCGAAAGCAGGGCGGTCGATGTCACCACGAACTGAGCGGCGTCGACACGTCCTCGCCGGAGCCCTGGTCGTCTTCACCTGCGCGCTGCTTCTCGGACTCCTGACACCTCACCTGGCGGCGGCTCTGCCGCCGGATGGGAACGGTAACTACACGCAGATTCTGTGCGCGGACCCCGCGACAGGAGAAGGACTTGGGCTTTCGGGGATGCCTGAAGGGCTCAGCAACCCCGCGAGCACCGACCTTTGGCAAGTGACCGCAGCCGAGGTTGATTGTCGCACCGGGCGCATGACGGCCAGCAGAGGAGTGCCGATGTCGGTAGGCCAAACCAACGCCTACGCGCAAGGTACTTGGTCCGCCCTGCTCTACCAGGCACCGCCGAGCGCGACGATCAACGGCGGCACGATCTATCGATCTGAGCGGGCCGAAGGGCCTAACGACGGCTTCATGGGGATCATTCAGCAGGGCGGCGAATACAACGTCCTCTACTCGCTGCCGCGTAACTGCTGCGACCAAGGCGATTGGTTCGTCGGCAACGTGGCAGCACGAGGCATGTCCGCCACGCCGTTCTCACCCGAAAACGTCGTGAACCTGACGATCTCCCCGGACGGTGGACATTGGGATGTCAATGCCACCTGCGATCCGAACGGGAATAACAACAGCAGTTGCACGCTCGCGTCCGGCCAGTGGGAATACCGCGTCTTTGGCGGCGACATCAGCTTGAACGCACCGCACGATCCGCAAGCAAGCAATATCTCCGGTCCTCTAGTAACAGAAAATCCGCTCCGAAGTACGGAGTCGATCACGTTCTCGGCCACGGATGAAGGGCCGGGCCTCGCCTACGTGAAACTCTTGGTTGACGGCAGTCTCGTCCAATCGCAGATCATCGACACCAACGGCGGGCATTGCATTCCTGTCTCTGGACACGACGCCTACACCTGGGCGTATCAGGTGCCGTGCAGAACGTCGGTCGGGGGGCGCACATACTCGCTGAACACGGCGGGGCTGCCGAACGGACTGCATCACGTACAGGTCATCATCGAAGACGCGGCCGGCAATCAGTCGGAAGTTCTCAACCGGGTGGTGGCCACGGAAAACGTCGGCGTGGGATCGCTGGGCGCGCTGCCCGGCCCCGGAGCCTCAGCCCTGATCGCCGGAGCGCCCAATGGCACTGGCGCGAGCGAAAGCGCCGATCTGAGCCTGGGAGTCCGGCCGAACGTCTCGCGCGCCTTCGCACACCGGGCGCTGCGGCTTCCCGGTCGGCTCGTGGACTCGCACGGCCAGCCGATCGGGGGTGCGAGACTCGAAGTCCTCCAGCAGATCGCGGGCAGCAGCGGCAGCCGACTGGTCGCCTACGCACGCACCGGCGCGGACGGCTCGTTCATCGCCAGCGTCCCGGCGGGACCGTCACGACTGATAGAGGTGGCCTACCGTGCGTTCTCAGGTGAGCGGGGCTACGCCGCTCAAGCCAAGGTGCAGGAGTCGGTCGGCGCAGGCGTGCAACTCAGCGTGAGCCCGAACAGGACGGGTCCAGAAGGCACGATCACGCTCAGCGGCAAGGTCTCGGGACCGATCCCCCAGCAGGGCGCGATCGTGGATCTGCTGGTGCATTATCGTGGCCGCTGGGAGCCCTTCAGGACGCCGCGGACCAACAGCCAAGGCCGCTTCCGCGTGGCCTATCACTTCGAGGGCGGCGTCGGCCGCTTTCCGTTCCGGGCCGAAGTCCCTGCGGGCCAAGCAGGGTTGCCATTCGGCAACGGCAACAGTCGGGTGGTAGATGTCAGCACAAACTAAGGCGACTCGGTGTGCGTTGCTGATGTCCCGGCGTAGCCGGAGGTACATCGGCGCGGCATGTCTAATGCTCGCCTTGTTCCCGGCAGCGGCCGGTGCCGAGTCAGGCACTACCACCCAGGCAGTCGCGGATAACGGCGCTTTTCTTCCCTACGCCCCTCCACCAGCGCAGCCTGCCGGCCTTTGCCTGGTTGATACGGGTGTGACTCTCAACCGGGATACGGAAGGCGTCGTGGTCGAACGAACCGCGCTCGACGGCGGCTCGGGGGAAGACGTGTCCCCCACGCTGCACGGGACTGTGCTTGCCATGATGGCGGGGGCACCCGCGAACGGCTGGGGCATGGTTGGCACCGCACCCCGAGCTGTTCAGATCGTCTCCGTGCGCATCCTTGAGCCGGGACAGACGACGTTCCCGTTCAGCGCATATGCCACGGGAATTGACGCTTGTCTCCGTGTGCGTTCTCACTACGACGTGCGGGTCATCAATCTCTCGCTCGGTACGTCGGAAGCGCCATCAGGTCGAGACTACGAAATGCTCGGCAACGCGGTGCAGGAAGCCGGCGACTATGGCGTTGCAGTCGTCGCAGCCGCGGGCAACGACGACGGAGGCGGCGTGGAGTACCCGGCCGCATATCCTGGAGTTCTGTCGGTCGGCGCGACTGACACGCAGGGCGGCGGCTTCTGCTCGTTCTCGAACCGCGGCGAAGGGCTGCGGCTGCTCGCGCCCGGCTGCGACCTCGATGGCGCCGAACCCACGACGGGCGCGTCCAACTACAACTACTGGCAGGGCACCAGCGAGGCGTCCGCGATTGCCGCGGCAGCCCTCGACGCACTCGGCTCCTACGAGCCAGGCTTGTCGCCCGAAGGGGCCGAGAAAGACCTGACCGAAGCCGACAATGGCGTGCTCGACATCGCGCAGACCTTCCGCAACGCCGGGCTCGGGGCGATCGTGACGGCCGGCGAAGCAGCCGAGCCAGGAGCACAGTCGAACTCGTCCCCAGCGTCGTCTCCCCAGCCGGTGACACCATTGGCCTCGATGACGCACCCATTCGCACGCCCGCGGGTCAAACTGAAGCGAGTCAAGCACCGTCTCGTCCTCGCGCTTTCGGGACGCCCCGGCGAAGCTCAGGTGCAAGTGCGCTACCTCGGCCACCGAGGCCGCTCACACCAACTGCGCGTGCTGCGCACACTTCACGGCGTCTTTGCGAGCCTGACGCTCCCGACCTCCGGCGTTGTCGAGGTATCCGTGCGCTATACCGACCCCTACGACGTGGAACGAGCGAGCCAGTGGACGACACTTCGCCTACCAGGATCAGCGAGCACGGCAGGAAAGGACCGGCGCGGACGGTGAGACTGTCGAGCACGACGATCGCAGTCCTGCTTGCCCTCGTAGCCGGGGCATCTCCGTCCCCGGCGCTTGCCGCCGGCAGCTATCAGGTGAGCGCTTGCAACTTCGCGCCGGAAGCTGCCAACAACTCTTGGAGTTGGGCGACGAGCGATCCCTCGCAACCCTCGCACTACGCCGAGCACGTCAACTGCCCCGATCGTCTTGGAGGCTCTGGCGGCAACGCCGACCAGGAAGGCGGCCTATCGACAACCGACGCGCTTGGGCTCTCAAGTGGAGCTGCGCCAGGAACTAGCGCCGGTTGGACCTTCACGGCGCCAGCGGGTACGTCGATCACAGGGATTAGCTATGAACGCTTCATCGGACATCAGTTCGATGGGTTCAACGATTGGTCGCCGGCTCTGCGCGCGAATGGGACGATTGTGCCGGGAGAAACCTGCCTGGATACAGTCGAGAACGGTGAGACTTGCTCCGTCGGTAGCCCGCCCGGTGAGGGCGGCGAACCGGCGTCGGTAACAGGTCTTTCAGCACATGAACTGTCAGTCGGCCTCGTATGCCAGGCGCCCTCCGGCGACGAATGCGTGACGGGCGCAACCGAACATAAAGCGTGGGCTGCGATGTACGGCGCGACGGTCACACTTTCCGATCCCACGCCGCCAACTCTGAGCGCGCCGTCGGGCGCCCTTTGGGGAGAAGGCGAAGCCAGCGGGTTTCACAAGGGCACTGAAAGCGTCGCCGTCGCCGCAGCTGATGTCGGAGGCGGCGTAGCGAGCATCGTCCTGTCGGCGGACGGACGGCCAGTGGAGACCTACACGGCGCCGTGCAACTTCACCTTCGCCCAGCCCTGCCCGTCATCGACGGGCACGCAGACCTTGACGCTGCCCACTACGGGTCTCTCTGATGGAACTCACACGCTCGCGCTTGTAGCGACCGACGCGGCCGGGAATCAATCGACGGTGGCCTCCGAGCAGATCACGGTGGAGAACAGCGCGCCACCGCCGCCAGTGGGATTGTCCGCAAGTCCTACGCAGGCGGGCGGCTCGACGTTCACGGCTACCTGGACCGATCCGGCAGGTCAGGTCGCGCCGATCACGGGTGCTCTCTACCAAGTCTGTCCGGTGAGCGGTTCGGGGTCGTGCAGCGCTCCCGCACAGGCGCCAGCGGCCGGGCCGGCGACTGTGACTGTTCCCGGCCCTGGAAGCTGGAGCATCGCCGTGTGGCTCACCAACGCGGCAGGCAACGCGAGCCCCGCCGCTGCGGCGCACACAAGCGTCGTCGTCTCACCGTCTGGCCCAGGCGGCTCGGGCTCGGGTACGGGCACCGGCCACAGCGCAGGGACCAAGCCGACGATCCGTGTCACGGAGACGCTGCGTGGACGCGAGCTGGTGGTGCGTGTGAGCGGACCCGCGAGCGGCAGGGTCCGTGTGGGCTTCACCGGCCGGCTGGGAGGCCGGACCATCGCGTCAGCCGCAAAGACAGTCGCGCTCAAGCGCGGGCGGCTGACGGTCGTGTTCAGGCTCGGTCCTCGCACTGCAGCGCACGCGCTGATCCGCGTCAGCGCGAAGCTCGATCACGAGCTGGCGGTCACGAGCACCCTCCGCCGCAGCACATCGCATCACAGCAAGCCGAAGCGGTAGCTCTTGATGCGGGGGCGCTGATGCCCGATCAAGCCCGGTTCTCGTGGAGCAGCAGCTCCCAATCCTCGCGTAGTGGCTCTACTGCGAGCTCGTTGACCGCCAACGACACGATGTCCTCTAGCTCAATCGCGCCCGTAGGAAGGTGGACCTTGCCGAGCCAGCGCTCGCCGAGCTGGATGTTGGCCCGGACGTGTAGGTGCGGGTCAACAACCGGGCTCTTTCCGCGCGGATGCCAGTGATAGGCGAGCAGTTCGCCGGTGTCGTGAAGGCCAATGGCATAGAAGTAGGCGGCTCTGTGGACCTGCCAGCCTGCGTCGGAGTCCTCCGTGATGGTGTAGTGCTCGCTGACCGCCAGCGTCAGGCGACTTGCTCCCCGCAGGGCCACGGCATCGTTGCCGGCCATAATGAGGGCGTGCGGAGCAGCGGCCGGCGCGTAGCCGCCTCCGACGTCGACGTGCGCAGTCGTGAGGCAGGAGAGTACGCGCGAGATGCGGGCGCGATAAGCCTGTACGGCCTCCGCGGGAGTTCTAGCCGGCAAGGGGAAGCAGCATCGCGACCCGCATCACGTCCGGCTCGTCGTCGGCGTCTATCTCGCCGGCCTCCCAGCGGATGCGAAACTCCTCCCCGGAGATCCCGAGGTACTGACGAGCCTTGTCGTCGAGGAGCTGCTGGCCCTGCTCGGGGGTCAGCTCACGGATTTCGTTGTCGGTTCTGGTAGCCATTGCAAAACGCTCCTTGGAAAGAGTCGGCCGCGCGGGCCGGTTCCTTGACCATCCATAGTAGGGAAGGATGCGGGTGGTTTCCATCGGTCGTCGCGCTAGGCCCGGCGGGCGTAGGCCCGCCGGGCCTAGCGGTGCCGTCAGGCAGCCGCGACCAGCTGCAATGCGCGGGTCTTCTCGGCTCCGTCGTCGAGGGCTCGGGCGAACCGCTGACCGTTTGAGCGCAGCGGGCGAATCCAGTCGCCGTACTCGATGATCGCGTTCACGGCGGCCCACTTCGAGCCGGGTGCGTTGCCTTGCGTGTCGCCGCGCAGGAATAGCTCGGCGATGCGGTCCTTCGTCTGCTGGCGCGAGCGGCGCGAGCGGCTGCTCATCGAGTCGCTTGTCCCGTTCGGGTAGAGCTCCTCGAGGACAGCGCGGAGCTGGCGCTCGGTGCAGCGTTCCGAGGCGAGCTCGTCGCCGTAGCTCTTGAACTGCTTGTAGTAGTTGATGGAGAGGTCCAGCACTCGCCGTGCCTCATGGACGCGCTGCGTGACGGCTTCGGTGTGGCGGATCGAGAACTTCTGGCGGGCGCTCTGGAGACCCCAATTGAGCGTGTTCTGGCAGACCACGCGGATCGGGGTGGTGGCGGCGATCACCGCCGTCGAGCCGTCGTGGCTGTTCATCAGCAGCACGTAGGGCCGCACGGCGTCGCCGCCGACCTCGACGTGATCGGGCAGCGTGGCGAGCACCCATACCCGGCGTCCACCGTGCAGGCTTCCCGCCGTCTCGAAGTTGATCGAGCTCCCGAGCAGCTGGTCGACAAACGCGAACGCCTCGTGGTTCTGCACGATGCGGTAGCGCTCACCGACAATCCCAAGCACCTCGCGGGTGTCCTGACGGACGGTCGCGTAGAAGCCGGGGATCTCCTCGCAGCGAGCGGCCGACCAATCGGCGGCCGATGTCTCGCCGCGGTCGATCGCGATGGGCTCCTTCGCGACGCTCCAGTCGAGCCCGGATGCCTCGATCGCCTCGGCGATGGTCGCGGGCGGTTGATCGAGCACGGCTCCCAAGCCGTGCCAGGGAGTGACGCGCACGGAGAACATTGAGTCTGATTCTGTGAGTCCAGCGGGCATTTTGTGCCGTCCTTTGGATGGGTGGCTCCGCCCGGTGCGGGGCCTGTCGCAGCCCCGGCCGCATCCCCGTGAGGGGATGCGACAATGGCCGGGCAAGCGGGCTCCCGCACCGGCAGAGCGGCGCGCTCCTTCACTGATGTGTGTCCTCGACGTTGGGCTTGTCACTGCCCTCGAGCCGATTCCACGAGAAGGGGCCGCGCAGGTTCGGGGGCATCTGCTCGTGTGAGTCGATCGCGTCGACCCACTCCTCCTCGTGGTGCTTCCAGTAGAAGAAGGCGATCTCGTCGGTCCTGCGGTCGCGCTCCTCACGAGTCGGGAACTTCTCAATGTCGATGTCTCCTTCCACATCGACCGCGAGCTCGACCTCGCCACGGTGATAGACGACGACGTACGGCCAGTTGCCGAGGTCCCAACCGTTGAGTCCCCAACTCGAGATCGCAGCCCATCCGAGACGGGGCGCGAACTCCATCCGCTCGTAACCTTCGTCTCCGGGCCAGCGGGTGCGCGTGGGCATAGCGCCCTCCTTTGGATGGTTGGCCCCGCCCGATGCGGGGCCGGTCGCAGCCCCGGCCGCATCCCCCGAGGGGATGCGAGAATGGCCGGGCAAGCCGGCTCCCGCGCCTTGGGGGGTACTCAGCGCGATGCGCTTGCCGCAGAGGCGGTCGCCCCAGAGGGGTCAAGCTGGCGATCGGCAAATTCGTTGGCCGCTTTGCCCTGTTTGGGGTCACTTATTCGTATGACTGCCTACCTAACCGTGCGCGAGGTCGCCACGATGGCTCGCTGCGAGCACAAGTCGGTGCGGCGTGCTATCGCTGCGGGCAGACTGCGCGCCTTTCAGCCCACAAACAAGCTGCTTATTCGCGAGGACGACGCCTGCGCCTGGATCGAAGGGCGGCCGGTATCGCTGACCGGCTCGGCTCCTAACCTACGCCCTGGCGCGAGTCGCCGGCGCCCAATGCTGGGGTCCCAACGGCCCGGTAGCGTTGATGATCTGCGCGAGATTGAACGAAAGGCGGTGCGAGCATGAGTGTGCGAAAGCGCGATGATCGAGATGGGCAATACGAGGTGCGCTGGCGAGAGGGTGGGCGGCAGCGCTCCCGATTGTTCGGCAAGAAGGGCGACGCCCAGGCGTTCGAGCTCGACGTCAAGCGCCGCCGACAGCTCGGTCCACTTGCGGCCGGAGTGATCCAGAGCCGACTGACGTTGGCTGAGTACGTGAGGGATGAATGGTGGCCACGGTATGCCGTGCCGAATCTCAAGCCGTCAACGCGCCGCCGCTACCTCGAGGTTTGGGGCACTCACCTTCTGCCGCGCATCGGCGACTACCAACTGCGCGAGATCACCCCTGCCTTGGTTGAGGATCTGTGTAGCCAGTTTCGCGCGGCGAAGGTCGGCGTGCAGACGCAGCGCAAGGCGGTGATGCTGCTGCAGGGCATTCTGCGTCGCGCCGTCGTGCGCGGTCTCATCCCCAGCAACCCTGTGAGCGTCGTGGACAAGCCGCGCCAGCCCCCGACGAAACGTCCGCAGCCGCTCGGGCCGCTGACGATCGAGACGATGCGCGCGGGAATGTCGTTGCGCGACGCCACCCTGACATCGCTGCTCGCATACGGGGGCCTGCGTCCCGAGGAAGCGACGAGTGCCCATTGGGATGATCTCGGGGAGCGCATCCTTCACGCGCACGCCGGGAAGACCGAGAGGGATCGAGTGGTGGACGTTCTCGCACCGCTCGTTCAGGACTTGGCGGAATGGAGACTCGCGCAGGGGCGTCCAGCTGGCAAGGCCCTCATCTTCCCGCGCCAGGGTGGCAAGGAGTGGCAACTGCACGACTGGCAGAACTGGCGGCGGCGGATCTACCAGCCCGCGGCCAAGGCTGCAGGAGTGACCGGCGACATGCGTCCGTATCGGCTCCGAGGATCGTTCGTGTCGTTGCTGCTGTGGGAGGGACGGTCACTGACCTACGTCGCCGAGCAGGCTGGGCACTCGGTTGCCACCCTCGCCAAGCACTACGCCGGCGTGCTGCGCGAGCTCGAAGATAAGCCGCGGACACCAGCCGCCGAGGCGATCCGCAGTGCCCGTGAGCAGGTGAGGTGTGCGCCAGATGTGCGCCAAGCGCAAAAGTGAGGATCGGCGGATGACGGTCAGAGCGCCGCGCCTGGACGCCAAACCGCGACTTGTCCGAGCGCGTGTCGGGTTAGCCGGTTTGTCCCCGCGTTGGCGGGCGCTCTTGGGCTCGCGTTTTACTCTCGCCGTCAGCGTGTCGTCTGGTGCCGGTCCAGCCAGGCTCCATCGCCGGCCCTAGGGGTCGCGGCGAGCCAGCAACTCGAGCGCCGACTTACCCTCACTAACCAACAAGCCGAGATCGCGATCAGCTGTGCAGTCGACGAGCCTGGAGCCGTTGGACGACATCACTTCGCCGACCGTTCCCTGATCGAGTCGCCCGACGAGCCGCTGGCGCTCGATGTGGGGTCCGCGGCGCGTGAGGTAGGTCCTGAGCAGGTGCCTGACTGGTTCCCCTACATGTTGACCGTCGGCCGACCTCCAGCGCACTGTGACTGCGCGTAGTTGCACTTGGTGCCCGCGCCCTTGGCCGGCCGGAACAACGAGCTCGTCGCCGACTGCTAGGGCGTCAGCTACGAGAGCCGCAAAGCGGAACGCCGCCGCACTTGCTGCGCGGGCGTCCCCGGACGCGACGGATCGGGCGAGCAACTCCAGCGCCGTCTCGGGCCAGTCTTCCTCCGGGGGCCGATAGGGCCCAAAGGAGCCGTCGCGACCGGGTAGAACCTCCGAAAACGCGTGGAGTCCTGGGTATGGACAGGCTTCGCCTCGCTCATCGTCGGTGTAGGTGACGACGAGGAACGATTCGTCAGCGCCGGCGAAGATCCCCGCGGCACCCTCTCGTACACGGTAGGTAGGGTCATGGTCGCTGCGGATCCGCTCACTGACGAGGTTCGCCGCCCGTGTCATCTCGGCGCCAAGATCCTTGATCAGCAGCACCTGCTCGCTAAAATCTCTCAGTAGCTGCTCGCGCACGGATACAGGCTGGTCGTACTGCCTGTAGAACTGTTCCATTCGATAGATCGCGCCACTATTTGTGAGTTCGACCCTCGCGTGGAAGACGTCACGGAAGTCTCGTATCACCGACGCTAGGTTGCGCATCGCCTCGAGCACGCGGTCGGACCCGGCAATGGAGACACGGCTCTCAATCCATGCCACGGCTTCGAGCAGACACCCGTCGAAGCGAGCCGCGATGTCGGGTGGCGAGCCGAAGAAGATGCCCGCAGTCGCGTGATGCCATCGATTCAACTCAAGGATGTTGGCCAGCTCTTGGCCCAGTCCTGCGACGGTCGAGTCCCTGATTGACTGCCGCGCGCCGTCGCGCCCGTCACCTGCCAGTGCCGACTCGCTCGCGACACCCTGGGCTCCCCACGGGACCAGTCCGCCGAACCGGACTGAGGCCTTCAGGACATCGGGCGGCGTAGTCGCGAGCACCTCGAACGCGAACGCCGCCGCGCGTCTCGCAGCGGCGGGCTGCAAAGTCGAGTCGCGCTCCAAGCTCTTGTCCGAAAGCAAGTCCGAAATCCCACGCACCACGAGTCTTTGCATGCCTTCGTGGAGACCTGCAGCCGTGAGAAATCCACTAGCCTCCATATCGACCGCGACGACCTTGTCGTAGACCCGCCGGATGTACTTGTAGGTGTCCGAATCAAGCGACTTCACGACGTGGTCACCGCTCGCTAGCGGGTCAAACCAGACATCACTGTCCGCCGCGTCGGCGTCCGCGACCCGTGAGCTCCACGTTGCCTCTCGTGCGATCTGACGTCCTGCTTCGAGGAAGTACCGCGACGGGCCCTTCGGCCGATGTCGCGGAGTGAACTCATCGCCTGCCTTCCCGGCCTGGTAGTACTCAACGGAGAGCGGAACCACGATGTCCAGCGGCTTGACGCCCTTCTCCGCGAATCCGCCTGCAACCCCAACGAAGATCGCGGCGGCTGGCAGGAGCGTCTGGAGCGCCGACTCGACTGCCGTCGCCGCGACCTGGTTCTCCGGACCGGTCTCGACCACGTAGACGCGCCAGCCAATTCCGCTGGGGAACGTGCCCAGCTGATACACGGACTCCCCGCTTCGCACCGCGGTGATTCCGTCCAGGTGGGCAATGACTGCCTCTGTCTCCAAGGCGAGAGCGGTGAATATCACCGCCGTGAACTCCCCCGTCATACAGAGACCCTACCCAACGGTATCGGGGTGCCCAGAGCCGCCTGCTCGTCGACCGGCGTACCGTTGCGTCTTGGACGGCGAGAGCGGACGTCCTCGCTTACCTCCGTGACTGCCGGAGCGCGCTCGAGTGCCGCTCCTGGATCGAGATCGCTAGAGCATGTGCCGCGAACGGGGCGCGCGACCGACCACGGGCACAAAGAGACCCATGACCCCCCGTTCCCTCGGCCCGTGCCTCCGACTAGCGCGCGGATTCGCGGAAGCTCCGCAGTGGATAGCGAAGGACCCAGCCGACGATCGGCCGGCGCTCGGCGACCTCGTCGTGCGCGCCGCCGGCATCCTCGATCTCGCGCAACAATCGGTCGGCCATCTTGTCGGCGAGCTGCGGCTTTCCGAATGCGATTGCGCCGTACTCAGTCCGCCGCGACAGTTCCTGCAGGACGGATGCCAGCCCCTTGCGGGGACCCTGGGCTTGATTGCGGGACTCCTGACCCGCGAGCAGCGTGTCTTCATTGAGGGTGAGCACCGCCCCGCTCTCTGCACCGATCTCGGCTACGAACTCCAAGAGCTCTTGGGGCGTGAAGTTGTCCTCCTCCAGACTCCTCTCCCACAGCTTCACGTGTTCGTCGCGAAGAACCCCATCCTGACTGAACCGACGCGTCACGCGCTTCGCATCGTTCTCATCGTCCAAGAGCAATGCAACCGCATCGGCATATTCTGCGAAGCCTTCCAGCATTGTGCGAGAGCCCTTTAGCTTGTCCCCGCCGAGGTCGGTGATGAGGAGCCCAGCGCCATCCCAGCTATGTGCACTAAACGCCTCGAACAGCCGCTTGATGAGGCGAACCTCAGTCTCCCCCTCGACGACCATATGCAGTCGATGTGGGTAGAGCTGATGATTGCGAAGCGCCTCGCCGAGCTGATCGGGGTGGCGCCCAAGCGGGCGTGGCGACAGATCCGGGTCGCGAATCTGATCAGCATCGGGCAGAAGCTCGCCGGTTAGTTCCCGATAGGCGCGACGCAGGACCTCTGCCGCGTCGTAGAAGTCGAGCGCGTTGCGGACAGGTCCACGATCGCGCTCGCGCTCGCGACGCGCCTCGAACCGCCTGATGTCCTGGAGCTGGGGTAGCGGGTCGAGGTTTCTGGCGCGCTCTGCCAGCCAGCGATAGCTGCCTTCGAGGACCTCCGGCTCAAGCTCGAGTTCTGCTCGCAGCTGCTCGATGTCGATGCCGTCGTACTCGATGTCAAGCGCGTCTACTTGGTTCTGATCGTCCCAAAGGATCACGGATCGCCCGTGCACAAATGGCCAGTAGCGTGCTTGGAGGCGAAGCAGGAGACGGATCGTCGCCAGCCACTGCAGGTGCAGCCCCTGTCGGTATACGAGATGGGCGTCGATGAAGGGCTGATGGTTCGTGGCGAATGTGGCGACGGCATCCGATCCGAGCCCGAACGTCTCCAAGGGCACCTCAAGCGTCTCGCCTTCGCGAGCCAATGCGGCGTAAAGCAATTGCCACTCTGAATACAGCGCGTTGACGACGGGGTAGCCGTGCTGCTGAAACGCGTACTCGTTCCACGGACGAAATTGCACCTCTTCTCGGAAGATGATGCCGTCGGTGGGATATGGAGCGGTGGTCCGCCAGTTCGTCCACGGCCCGGTGGAGAAGGCAAGCGGCGACAAGACACCATCACGGTCCCAAGCCTCCAAAAGAGATTGGTTCAGGCCGATGCCGCGCTCCCGTGCTTGAGTCTCAAACGCGCTCGGAGTGATCAGCTCGCGCTGGATCAGCACGCCTTTCTCAACGAGCGCCCGCGTAGTCAGCCCAAACTCGCTCAGTGGCGGGATCTGTTGAAACACGATCTGCAGCGGCATGAGGAGATTCTGGCGAACCTCGCAGACAGGCCGCGGAGGCGTAATCGCCTGCCGGTAGGCGATGATCTGGAGCGGACCCCAGCCCGTTTGTCCCGTGAGCCGGTGGACGCGATTTTCACCGCCTTCGGTTCAGCGCCTCGAGGCGCTCGCGAAGATCCCGCGCGCGCCCGGCCGCGATGCCGGCCACCGCAGCGCTGAGGAAGTGGCCCTGGGGTCCCCTGACGTAGACCGCGGACGCCGAGTCGAGCTCAGCAGGGGGGCGAGCGGTCGGCCACGCGCCGACGCTGTCCGGCGCGTCGACATCGTCGTACCCCAATGACGGGCGGGGCACAACCTCGCCCGTCACCGCTCCCTCGATGTATCTCGCCGGGAGTAGAAGCGGTAGTGGCCCGCCCGGCTGGCAGGCCGCCGATTCGAGCCACAGGCACGTGTTGTCGAGCAACCCAAGGATCGCGTCGAGATCGAGATGCTCGATCCCTTCCTCGAGCTCGGGCCACGGAGTCTCGGCGTCGATGTGCGCGCCGAGTCGGTCGCGCCAATCGCGGAGGCTGAGGCGAGTCTCCTCCGAGACGCTATCCCGGAGACCTTCGAGCTCCGTGCCGGCAGCCGTCTTGGGCTCGGAATACATCCTTAGCAGCACGGGATGCGCGTCCGCCTGCTGGTTCGGCGAGCCAACCGATAGACGCAGGAGCTCGTCGAGCTCCGCCGGGAGCTGGCATCGTAGGAAGCGGTCGAACACGCTCAGCTCCGCGACGACGGAGACGAGTGCTCGTAGCGTCTGTAGGTTCTCTGCGATGTCGTTGATCAGCGGCACGATGCGTCCCGCCTCGCCTCCCATGCGGATTGTGTAGGCGTTTGCCCTTGTGGCGCCGAAGCTCGTGGTCGCAGCCTCGAGGCGACCCTCCTCGCCGACGGGGTCTAGATCCGCAAGTGCCGCCTTCGCCGCATCCGGCAGCTTCGGCTCGTACTCGATTGGGAGCAAAGCCGAGACCGCTGCGAGCTGCGAGAAGAACTCAACTGCGTCATCCACGAGGGTCTCGACCGAGAGCTCACCTATCTGCGCCCATAGGCGGAACGACTCGAACTCGTCGACGGCGGGGTTTTTGGGATCGCGCGGCTGGCGCTTAGCGCCGATGTAGTGCCGGACGTCCTGGTAATGCTCCCAGTCGTGTCGCAGTCGCTCGAGTGCAGGCTGGGCAGCGGCCGCGGCGGCCGTGCACGCGGCCCCTCCGCGAGCCCGAACTTCGTTGCGCCACGCGGGGCCGAAACGCACGACATCGTGCAGGTAGACGAAGACGTAGCGCCCGAGCACTCTCTTGCGGTGACCGTCTTGAGCCTCCCGAACGAGGGCACGCGCCACGAGCGCCATCTGTACAGCGTGTCGTGTCTTCTCCGCGGCACTCGTCACGAGCCCACGGTAGAAGGCACCCGTGGTGCAGGCGGTGACCGGCGACATGCGCGCCCCCTACCAGCTCCCTGGATCGTCGGTGTCTGCTGTTGCTGTGGGCTGGGGTGCTCCGCGAGCTCGTAGGGCACCCGCAGAAACCGGCTGCTGAGGTCATCCGCAGTGCCCACGAGCAGATGAGGTGTGCGCCAGATGTGCGCCAAGCACAAAACTGAGGGCCGGCGGACGGTGGTTCCAACTCTCCTCCTAAACGCCAAAACGCCCGCAGTCGCGGGCGTTTTGCTGTACTCGGTACTTCAATGGGCGATACTGGGCTCGAACCAGTGACCTCCGCCTTGTCGAGGCGGCGCTCTCCCAGCTGAGCTAATCGCCCTGGGAACCGCTTTAGCCTATCAACGCGCAGCCCCCAGGATCGCGTGGGAACCTCTCCAGGTACCGCAGGTCACGGCACGATCACGACCTGGCCTTCGCCTCCCCCGCCGCTCGATTCCACACCACCTGCTTCCGCGCCGGTTGAACCTACTTCGCCGGCCCCTCCAGTGCCACCGGCATTCGATTCGTAATCGTACGGGCTCGCTTCGCGGCTTTCTTCGCCTTCAGTGCCCTGCGTCGTCGATGGTCCTTCTGTCGGGCGGGGAGATTCCGTGCCGCCATAAGGCGACGATTCGGTCCTGGAACGCTCCACTCCCGATTCGGGTTCGGTCTCCTGAGTGGTCGCTCCACCGCCCGACTCGATCGTCTTGACCACTTCGGAGACGGTATTCGAGGAGATCGCGAAACCCACCCCAGTACTGCCGGGCTGAGATCCTTCGGTCTGCGCGGCGTCGCTTGCGATCTGCGAGTTGACTCCGATCACGTCGCCTTGGGCGTTGAGCAGCGGACCGCCGGAGTTGCCTGGGTTCAGTGGAGCATCAGTTTGGATCACGCCCTTGATGGCCGCTCCGTTGGGAGCCGCGATTTCGCGCTCAAGCGCAGACACGATGCCCTTCGTAAAGGTCTCGTCGAGGCCGTAGGGGTTACCGAGTGCATATACCGGGTCCCCGACCTGCACGGAGCTCGAGCTGACTAGCTTCAGCGGTTGCAGCCCGAGACCCGACGGGTCTACCTTGATGAGCGCAAGGTCGCTGTTGGGATCGGTGCCCACCACAGTCGCAGCACGGGTCACGCTCGAGGACTTTCCGGGACTCACTGTAATGCTCGTACCTCCGGAGATCACGTGGTTATTGGTGAGGATCAGGCCTTCGTCGTTGAGCACGATCCCCGTTCCGCTATCCCCTCCATCGGCGGTGACAGCCTTGATCGAGACCACGCCCGAGGAGCCGCGCTGGTAGATCTGAGTGGCGGTGGGCGTCGTTGAGGACACCTCCTTCGTGACGCCCCCCGTCGAGCTAGTTGCCGGGGTGACGATCGTGCGGGCGACCGCACCCCGGCCTGACCCACCGGAGGCCAAGAAGAACACGCTTGCGACAGCTCCACCTACGAGTGCCGCCGCCATCATGGGAAAAAATACGCGCTTCATGAGATACCTCCGGTTCGGGATCTCAGTGTGCACACTGGTCATGTGCGAGCGCTAACGCATCTCGAAAGTGCTCCTAACGAGACCAGAAAATCTTGATAACGGGACCCCAAGCCACGGATAAGCACCGAAACCACGGCCAGACAGGGGCTGCCGGCCAGGTCGCCCGAATGCCTCGCGGCCGCTACGCTACGGGTTGCCCTGGCGACGTGGCGGAGTGGCTACGCAGCGGCCTGCAAAGCCGTCTACACCGGTTCGATTCCGGTCGTCGCCTTAAGCCCGATCTGGAGGTCTTCCGCGACCCCTAGAACGTTTGTTCGCACGCCGTAGGTCACCCCTCGCACCGCCGCCACCATGTCATCGAGGCGTGGACGGCCGAGATAGGTGTCTGTCGTTCCAAGGGGAGCGTGCCCGAGCAGGTGCTGAGCGATCCGTGTATCTGTCTTGCGCGCGATGTGCTCCGCGTAGGCATGCCTCATGTCGTGCGGGCTCACATGGGCCGCGATTCCGGCGCGTTTGGTGACGCGGATCACCAGTTGGCGCAGCGCCTGGCTAGAGGATGAACGATGCCGCAGGTCGCGGCGATCAGTGTTGAATGGCGGGTTGCGGAAGCGTTGAGCAGGCACAACATACTCGTCAAGCAGCACGTCGGCTCGTATCTCAGCGACTATCAGCGCTAGGTCGGAGATCACCGGCACCCAGCGCTCACGGCCGCCCTTGGCGATGTCGGCCGACACCCACAGGAAGCCGTCTCTGGCAAAGTGCCGTCCCTGTAGTCCGCGAAGCTCGGCGTTGCGCAAACCAGCGCACAGTCCAAGAAAGATGACGCGGCGCTCGCGGACTCCGCTTGCCGCCCGCAGCATTGCGATCACCTCACCCTCGGTGAGCCGATACTTGCCCTTAGGGCGTCGCCGGGGGCGCCGAGTCTGAAGCGCTGGGTTGTCCTTGCGCAGACCCTCTTCCATCGCCCAGGCGTAGAAGCTCACAAGCTTCGAGCGGTTGGTGCCTTGGGTGTTCGGGTGGGGCCACCGGCGGAGCGTGCGCTTTACGTCCTCCCGGCCGGTGTAAGCCGGGTCACGATTCTGAACGTCCTCGGCATGAGCGCGCAGCGTCGAGCGGTACCCCCGCTCGGACGACGATGAGGTCAATCGGCCCTGCGCCTGCATGTCCTGGATGTATCGGTCGATGGCTGTATCGAACTTCACGACAGGACCGTATCACAATTATGAGACAACTATGCGAGTCGCCTGGAAAACGGTCTCCCTACTTCCTCCGCATATTGTTCGACATCATCGAGCGGTACATACGCCCACCGAGGCCCCTCGTTGATAATCCCCTTGAGGTGCTTTACATCGTGTCCCCTGAATATGCGCAAACGCCCGCGCTTGCCCAACGTATGGATCGTCTCGCGTTTGACACCTAGCAATGCTGCTGCACCACCAGGCGACACCAGCCGGCCACGAAACTCCGCGAATAGCTCTTGGAGCGCCTCGTCGCCGAACCTTTGCTGACCGTCATCTGACATCGCCCCCCCGAAGATAACGATCTCGCCTACGGGACAGGCCGATGTCCTCATCCGATAACAGCCGTGATCTACAGAATCGAGTCGACTGGTAGCCACTCGGGGACAGCGTGACTTGGATCAGTCCCCTGCTCGTGCGACACTACAAAGGATGGAGCCTGCTCACGTTACGCTCACCGGCGATCTGTCTGGGGACTATGTGGTCGAGGATCGTCGTCCCGACGGCCGCGTCCTCTTGCGACCTGACCTGAGTGTGAAGGCGATGCTCGCTCACCACGGGGAGCGTAAGCTGACCCCCGAGGAGTTCGAGCAACACTTCGGGCAGCTCCCCACAGATGGCGAGGGCTAATCGGTGGCCGACACCCCGGCCGCACCGATCGTGCCGGTGCAGTTCAACGAGGACGCAATCGCCAAGGACCTGACGTACCACCCGCCCGTCGCTCGTAAGGCCCTCGACTTGTTCCGGCGCGAAGTCGATCGCGACGGCGGACTGTCCTTCTCACGCCTCAAGCGCTGTGATGAGGAAGGCCGCGACGGCACCCGCCTCGCGGGCTGCGTGAAGACCTATGTTCCGTGGCCAACCGGACGCTTCGGCCTGGTCCTGCTTCCAGTTGCCCATCCCACGAGGCCCCTCGCCTTGCGCGCCTTCGCTTACGGTGTCCGCCATCCCGCGGCGAGCAAGCCGAGCGTCTACGAAATCGCCGATCAACGACACAAAGCCGAAAGCGCTTGACCACCCCTTGCCTTGAGCGCCGCTTGGGCTGCTCAGAGCCCGCCATGCAAGCCGTTGGAGTCCTCACCACGCATGACTAGGAGCGCCTTTGTACCCGCGTCGGTGATCGGCCCGGTCAAGGGACCGCGTTCGGCGAGCACGTCACTCAGCGTCCGTGTCGCGGGACGCAAGCATTCTACCTGTACCCCTGCGCGCGAGGGTATTCCGCGCGTTGAAGGCGTACCGACTCTTCTTCCACTACTGCGTGGCTTGGCCATGTATGAAACTTATCGTGATGCCCGGCATCGACCGAGGCCGCATGCGATGTTCTGACCGCGCGCGAGCGCGCGGCGGAGGCGGGCGCGGCGGCCTTCCGGCCGTTCGCGTCCGCCCGCCTCCGTGCGTCCGTGCTCAGACAGTCCGGCGCTCCCACCTTGCTTGCGAGAGCCAACTGTGGCTCAAAGGTCCAGTTCGTCGAAGCGCAGTGCGGCGCGCGTCGCGAACACGAAGTCATGACAACGATGGACAAGACCCGCTGCTTGGAGGGCGGCGAGCGAGTCGATCACTTCGAGCCTGCGACCGATCTCTGAGACCAACTCCTCTACCGACCAAATGCGCTGACCATCGCTCAACACGAGCGTGAGAATGGTTTGCTCGGTGCGACGACCCTGCTCTTCGACCGTCTCGTTAGGCTGATCCTGCATAGGACTTACCTCCTGTGCCGGCCCCGGGCGGTTGCCGCCGCGCCGGGGCGCTTTGTTTGATTGATCCGCGACGAGCACGAGCCCGGCGCGCTTGCTCACGCTCCCTGTGGCGGTGCCCGATCCGGACTGCCTGGCGCGATGAGTTCCGCGCCGGGGAATGCCTGCAAGATCGTGGCGAGAGCCCGAACCTCCTTGAGCGGCAGATCAGCCCTCCAGACGTAGAAGACGGCGCGCCTGAGCCGCAGCGTGCGCATCGTGCAGCCGGTCTCCTGCGTTAGCCGAGTCGAGACGTGAATGATCGAGCGCGGCATCGCAGGCGACTGCACCGACTCCCACAACGCCTGCTTGCCACGCTTGCCCTTTACGAAATACGACGACAGGTACGCCGCCGCGTTCACCGCCTGTTGCGGCTTCACCTTGCGCTCGACAACCCAAACCCATACTGCGGCGCAAGCTCCGCCAACCGCTCCAAGTACGCGCGCGCGCCCGCCATCTGTCGAGCCGTCCCGTACGCGAGCACCGGATGAACGTGCAGCACCCCGCGAGCCTGTACCTCCCACACACGCGCCACCAAGAACACCGATCCTCGCCCGAGCCCCTTCACTGTGTCCTGATAGGCCCGCCGGTGAAGCCGTCGCCACCGACCCGGGGCCTCACGATTCCAGCGATTAGCCGCCGTCTCCATCACACGACATCCGAGCTTCCCCGAATGCTTGTGCTCCCCGAGGCCCGCGCACACCCGCTCATCCCACGGCAAGCACTCAGCACCCGGAGCCGTGACCGCGCTTAGCAAAATGTCACCCGGCAAGACCTCCAAGTTGCGGAAAAGCTTCTGGCGCTGATCGCCCGCCCACACATGGCTGTACTCGGGACAGCGCCGACAGCGGCACACGTTCCCGCGCCCGAATAGCGGGCGACCACAGCTACGGCAGCCCCGAACAACCGCACCAACGGCATCCGGCGCACTGCTGCGCCGACGCGCCTTGCTCCCCGTCCGAGCGGCGCACGCATGTTCGACTCGGGCTAGATCCGGCTGACCGGTAGCCACCCCCGCCCCCAAAGAGGAGGCAGCGGAAGCCCTGCATCAGGCCGAGACGGCAACTGCACCGGTTCGATTCCGGTCGTCGCTTTCACTAACGTTTGAACTGTGACCTCTCGTTCCCGCGTCCTGGCGTTTGGGCTGGCCGCCACGCTCGTCCTCGCGGGCGGTGTGTGCGCCGCCTTGCTCAGCGGAGTGGTGGGCGAAGTCCTCACGATCATCCTCATCTCGGCAGGACTGGGGGGAGGTCTGCTGTTGATCTTTCTCGAAGTCGGCCTCTCCGAAGAACGAGAGCTCGCACGGGAGGCTGAGCGGCGACGCAAACGCGATAAGCACACTCTCGACGCCCGTCCGCCGTCACGACTACGGGGTCCTCGGGGGCGCCGTCGCTAATCCGACTGCTCGTGGGCCACCTGCGAGGATCAGGCGCCTCAGCGCTTCAGCCCACTCGGAACACTTTGAAGTTGTTCCACTCGGCGCATGCGCCGAGTGGCCGGACCGTACATGTACGGTCCGGGACAGCGCCGCATGCGGCGCTGTCTTCCTGATCAAGGTCAAAGACAAATAGGCGCGCAAGCGCTCTGAGCGGAGCAGATCCCTTGGTGGGACAGCTAGAGGCTTGATGCGGGTTTACCGTCCGTCGTAGGCGGCGAGGGCTCGGGGTGGGCGTCCGGTGAGGGTGTTTATGTGGATTGCGAGGGTGAGTGCGAGGAGGCGTTGCGCGATGCGCTGCACGGCTCGCCGGCGCCGGCGTGCACTCCTACAGCGCGGGCGACACCACCGGCGGAGCGCACGAGGTGGCTCGCTTCAAAGCCGGGTGAGCAACGCACGCGCTCGAGTTACACCGCCGGTGTCTCACTGGCGGGCGTCCGGGGATCTCGTTCCCGCCAACCCGGTACCTCCCGCACCCAATGTCACCGCGACTCGGACGCTGGGTAGATCCTCCGGTTCCTCAAGCTTGCTTAGGCGCCAGCCACTTGAGGCTCTCATCGTCGGGGTGGCCGTTTAGCTCCGGGACGCCATCGCCGTGCAACGCACCGCGAACCCGCAAGAACTCAGCCACCTCCCCCACGTCGTGAACGCGGACGATGTGAGCGCCCGCCCCCACGCCGAACTCGACTGCCGCGAGCGTGCCGGCCAGACGCTCGTGCGGTGGGCTCCCGGTGAGCATCCCAATGAAGTACTTGCGCGAAACCGCGAGCAAGATCGGTCGATCCAAATCGTGTAGCTCACCTAGGCGCTTCAACGCCTCGATCGACTCGTGCGGCGTCTTTGCGTAGTCGAGACCTGGATCGATCACGATCTGCTCGCGAGCGACGCCTCGCGCGACGGCCAACTCCACGCGCTCCTCGACAAAAGCGACGATGTCGGCCATTGCGTCCTCATAGCGCGGGAAGTTCACCTCCTTGGGCGCCGCCCGCGTGTGCATCACGACGAGCCCCGCCCCGGACGCGGCGGCCACCTCGGCGATCGCCTCGTCCACCAGCCCCCCCACGTCGTTTATGAGCGCGGCGCCCACCTCGACAACGGCCTGCGCCACCCCCGCTCGCCAAGTGTCCACAGAGACGACGATCCCCCGCTCGGCGAGGGCGCTCACCAGCGGCAACAATCGCTCGATCTCGTCTTTTTCGGTGAGCGTCGGCGTGTCGGTCCTTCCCGACTGCACACCGATGTCGATGATGTCCGCGCCTCGCCTGCTCTGGGTCAGCGCGAACTCGAGCTGCGCGTCCAGCCTATCGAGCATCAGCGGATCGGCAACCGAGTCCTTGCCGATGTTCACTATCCCCATGATCAGGGGCGCCCCGGCCGGCAGCTCGAGCGAGCGATCCTTGAGCCACAGCTTCAACGGGCGTCCCCGGCCATGAGCGAACCGGAAGTGTCGAGCGACTCACCGGTCTCGAGCAACGTCTTCAGCGTCGAGAGAATCATCATCCAGCCACCATAGAGCTGATCGCCGGCTCCCTCACGCTCGAGGGCTCCGAGTTGCTCACTCACGGCAAGCGTGTCATCAGAACACGTCCAGCTCACGTCAAGGCGGACCGCGATCTCCCGATAGCGACTCCCAATAAGCCCAGTCAAGCTCACCCTTCTGGAGCGCACCGGCTCTCGTGCTCGTTGACGCCTCGCCGAGGAAGAGCCACCCCGAGCAGGCCCCCGAACAGAAGCGGGTTGGTCTGCGCACAGGCGGGTAGATCCAATGCACGCCATGTTCGTGCCTTCGCAGATTGAGATCCGTAGCGAGTTGACCGATGGCGGCGCCCGGATGAACATCGACCCCGACTCGAAATGAACGACGCCCTCGACCAACAGACTCAACAGGCGGTAACCATGCTGCCGGCAACGCTTCTGCTGAAGCTAAAGCGCGACCTCCAAGCACCTTCGGTTGCTCGTGCCGCAGCTACGGGGCGCTGTCGCGGGCTCGATCTCAGCGATTCGCTGTGCGACACACTGGTGCTACTCGTATCCGAGGTCGTCACCAACGCGGTCCGCCATTCCAACGCGCCGCATGACACCCCGATCATCCTCACCACCAGCGTCACCGAAGATTCAATCCGCGTCACCGTGATCGATACCGGCGATGGCTTCACTCCCATGCCCCGTGAGCCCAGCGCCGCTCAAGGCGGCTATGGCCTCTACCTGGTGGATAAGGCGGCACGGCGCTGGGGAGTAGACCGAGTCGGTGGAACCCGCGTGTGGTTCGAGCTCGACAGGTCCTAACGGGATCACCTCGCGCCTAGCGGCATCTCGGAATTACCTGCTCGCGCGTCCCACCTGAGTCGCGCGTCCAGCCGAGCGTCCGCGCTCACCGCTTCTTGTTATCCACAGCTCGCTGAAGTTGCGCCTTGTCCATGCCCGAGCGACCCTCGACCCCGAGCTTGCGCGCCTCCTGATACAGCTGCTCGCGTGTACGTCCCCGCGGTCCTGGTTTGCCGGAGCGAAGCCCACCTCGCCGCCCAGAGGACATGTCCTGGGTCGATGAGCGTGAGCTGCTGCGCGATTCCCCACTGCGTGCACGCTCCTTATTGACGGTACGCGCCGCGATCTCCTCCGCGCGACTCTCTGAAACTCCCTGTTTGCGCTCACTGTCCTTGATGTGCTCATACTGGCGCTCCCGCTTACCGCCCTTCTTTACGCCACGTGGTGGCATCTGCTCACCTCCGGAATTGGTCGGCGCTCCTAAGTCGGGGATTACCCTCAGGACGTCACCCGTAACGCCGGACTGTCCTCGGGGATTAGGCAACGGCCTCACGGGGCAACCTTCGAGACCATGATCGAAGAAATCCTGCCCGGCCTCTTCCACTGGAGTGCATTTCACGAGGGCATCGGCCATACCGTTCACAGCAGCTTCGAAGCGAGCTCGGGAACCTTGATCGATCCGATGGAGCCCGAGGAGGGCTTGGAGGCAATTGCGGACCTCGCCGCCCCGCAACGCATCGTGCTGAGCAACCGTCATCACTATCGCCACAGCACGCCTTATCTGGAACGCTTCGACTGCCCGGTGCTCTGTCACAAGGCCGGCCTCACTCACTTCGGAGAAGATCGGCCCGTGCAAGGATTCTTATTCGATGAACAGCTCACCGCCGGCATTCGGGCCCTGGAGCTCGGATCGATCTGTGCTGAGGAGACGACGTTGCTGTTGGAAGCACACGCGGGCGCCCTATCGTTCGGCGACGGGCTCACTCGCGACGACCACGGATCCCTCGCCTTCATGCCTGATTCGCTGCTTGGCGACGACCCTCACGGGGTTCGCGCAGGCCTGCTGCGCAACTTGCGTCGAATGCTCGACGAGGACTTCGACACGCTGCTGTTCGCCCACAGTGAGCCAATCCGCGACGGAGGCCACGCATGCTTGAGCGACTTCGTCTCTCGCGCGGCTGAAACTTAGACTAGACATGACGAGAGAGAGGCAAGCCATGAGCGTCGACCGTTCATACGAGCAGGAGGAGACCGATCTGGCCGCAAGCGAAGCCGCGGGGATCGGCGGACGGACAGGCGCCGAGGATCTCGATCCCGCCCAGCGCCCGGTGAGCGAGGCCGGCGGAGGGGAGGCGGAGGGATTCGAGCAGACCGAGGCCGCCTTGATCGATCATGCCTCCCACGGAGACCAGCAGCCGGCTCACACGATCCTTCACGACCAGGGCCGCGCCGAGGAGGAGAACCTCAGTCGGGAGGATGCCCAAGCCGATCAGGAGCGCAGCAGCGAGCTAAGCGGCGACGAGCGCTGAGCCGGCAGGGTTCAACATCCACAACCCATCCATCGGCCGGCCGCAACCCGGCAGGGCCTAGACGCCCAGCTCCTCACCCATCAACCTGCCGCAACCGGCAAGCGCTCGGCGCCCAGCTCCTCGCCCACCACCGGCCTCAGGCGGGCAGCGAGCGGCAGCCCGAGCAGCGATACCGCCGCCATCGCGAGAAATGCCGCGAGCGAGTGATGAATCAACACCTGCACAAGCAGCGCGACCACCAGGCCGCCAAGGTTGCCCGCCATCCACACGATCGCCCCGGCCGTGCCCGCAGCCGAGCCCGCGAGACGCTCGGTCGACGTGAGGATCACCGGCAGGGCGGGCAGCAGGAAGAGCCCCATGACCACTATCACTGCAGCGCGGCCCGCGAGCCCTGGAAGCACGCCGAGTGCGAAGCAGCCCACACAGCCAACGATCACAGCGACTTGCATGAAGGCCCGCTCAGCTCCCCTGCGCGCGACTAGCGCAGGCAAAACCGCGCAGCCCACCACGCCAGAGATCACCATTCCGACGAGCAGCGCACCGGCCGCCGTTTCCGACACGCCGGCCGGCTGAAGCAGCGTCTGCAGCCAGGTGGCGAGTGCCACGAAGATGCCAAAGCCCACGAACACCAGCCCACACAAGATGCGCATTGAGGGCAATGCCCACAGTGCCCGCGCGGCATTGCCGGCAATCGCCGCGTGCTCGGTGCTCTCCTGTCCCGGCCGACGAAGCGCGAGGACCAGCGCGATGGCGGGCAGCCCAGCCAGCACTGCCTCCACCACCAGCAATCGCTCGATGTGTCCATGCCCGCCCAGGGTGGGCCCGAGCAGCAGCGCTATGAGCATCCCCACGAAACCACCGGCTGAGCCCACTGAGATGCCCGCCGCACGTTGCTCCACGGGCAGGTACTCCCCCGCCACCTTGCTCACCGCGCTCAGCACCACCGGCTGGGCGACGGCCACCGCCACCTGCCCCGCCATCGCCCACGCGAACGTGTCGCCCCCCAGCCGGATCAGGCCGCCCGCGGCAACCAAGATTCCACCACCAGCCAGGACCGGACGAAACCAGCGATCGAGCAGAATCCCCGCAGGGATCGCCAGCACCACGTACAGCAACGGAAAGATCTCAGCCAGCCAGCCCACCGCACCAACCGACACTCCATAGTGTCGAGCCGTCTCAGTCGTGATCGCCGCGTAGGTCAACCACAGCACCTGGGTTGCGGCGCACACCAGTCCATAGGCGACGATCACGCGCCAACCGTTGGCCCGGCTCATCCGCTAGCACCCAAGAGGATCACGCTCCGATTCCAATACGCCAATTTACGGCGATAAGCCTACCTGCTGCCTGCGCGCCCGCCGGCACTCCGCGAGGCTGTCAGCCACTCACGCTCGCAAGCGCCGTGGTGAGCGTCTGCTGGGTCTGCGGACCGCGCAGGGCCGCTCGCACACGCCCGGCGCTGTCAATCACGAATGTCGTGGGCGGTCCGGTCAGTCCGTAGTCTCGCCCCACGGTGCCATCCGGATCGCGCACGTTTGGGAACGTCCAGCCATAGCGTCGGATGAAGGAGCGCGCATTGGTAAGCGATAGATCCTCCCAGTTCACCCCCACGACCGTGGCACGGCCGTGCAGCCCCCGCGAGAAGCGCTCGAGCACAGGCGCCTCGTGTTCGCACGGTTCGCACCAACTCGCCCAAAAGGCAACGAGCACAGGGTGCCCCCGCAACGCCGCCAGCGTGACAGACGGGCCGGAGAGATGTTCAAGCGGCAGAGACGGCGCGGGACGACCGTCGCGCCCGCTGCTGCCGGCCAGCCCGAACACGACGAAAGCGACCAGTGCCGTCACAACACCAGCGCCGGTGAGCAATGTGCGCAGCGATATTCGAGGGCGGGGCATCGGTCGCGAACCTATCACCCGCCAGCCCGCGCAGTGCCGAGTCAAGCCTCCCCGTACGAACCCACAGCGCAGTGCCGAGTCAAGCCTCCCCGTACGAACCCACAGCACAGTGCCGACTCAAGCCTCCCGAGCATTACCGCACGAGCCCCCGGCACACCACCGGTCCAAGCCCTACAAGCGTCACCGGCAGAACTCCTCCTCACGGAAGCTCTTTGCCGACGCCGGCGTCGCACTCTCAGATCGACCCGCTCGCAGGCGGGCCGATCCGGGGAGGGAATGAGGGAGGAACGATGCCCTCAAGGTGAGTGTTGCCCGAAGCGGCCGATGTCAAACACCAGGCAGCACGTCAGCTGCTCAGCCGGCTAAGACAGGCCCTAAGAGCGCAGTGCATGCGCCCGCGCATCGCGCACACGCAAAGTGTTCTTGACGCTGTACAGGTGGGTGTCAGCGCGCGCGAGGCATTCGCCAAGGCTCTCCCCTGCCAGCCACTCGCCAATCCCCACCGACCATGTGACCGGCAGATCCTCGACGCGCAGGCGATCGAGCACCGCTGTGGCACCCTCCGGCGCGGTTGCGGGCAGCAGCAGGACGAACTCGTCACCGCCATGACGAGCGAGGATGTCGCCGGTGCGCAGGCGCTCGCGCCACGCTCGCCCGAGCTCTGCAAGAACCCCATCCCCGGCCACATGACCACGCTGGTCGTTGACCTGCTTGAAGCCGTCGAGGTCGAGTAGCGCAAGCGTTAGGCGATTGCCGCTGCGCTGGGCAATCGCGTGCTCGCGAATCGCCGCCGCCATGAAGCCATTGCGGTTGAGCAGGCCCGTGAGCGGGTCGGTGTCGGCCTGACGGCGCAAGCTTTCGCTGAGCTCACCCAGCACGATGCAGATCGACCAGATCGTGACGGTCACGACCACCCAGTAGATGGCAACGTCCGGCAGGCCACCCACCAGCAGACCCACACCGAAGCCGATCGAGATCAGAATGCCCTGCATGATCACCACCCGCCGCGGGAAGAAGTGGGCCGAGTAGATGGCGATCCACGGGTAGCTGAAGGCCGCGATCATCATGCCTCCGTGCGTGGTCGCCTGAGCAACGAGGACACTCGTCACGATTGAGCCCGCCGCTGCCAGCAGCTCGAAGCCGACGATCGGGATACGCCGCGCGAGGAGCCACACAACGCAAGCTCCCAACACCGCAATCGTGCCGGCGACGGCAATCATGGCAACCGGCTCGACGGCGCTGATCGGGAAGAGGATCACCGCCAGACACACGATCCCCTTGAACAGGAAGAGCAGCGCCAGCGACCAGGCCAGCGCCGGGCGGCGAGCGGCGATGCGCCGCGCAAATGAGCGCAGCACCGCCGGCCCGCTCTGCCCGAGCGGCAACCGAGCCTCGACCGGGCCTGCGCCCGGCAAGAGCGACTGTGGTGGGCGTGTTGACATCGCTTGCTCATCTCTTCGGACCCGATCAGCACACCCTTGAGCGCACCGATCGACCGACAACGAACCTTGCGCCGCAACAGAGCGGCATGCACGGTGTCCTACCGGCCCACCACTGGCGCACCAGTGCGGCAAGCATTCAAGCGCGCGCTAGGCTGAGCATTGATGCTGCTGTTCAAAGCACCCCAGGCCAACATGGTCCAAAGAGACCGTGCTCTTCCTGGTCGCGAGCAGCCCATGACGCTCGCCGAGCGCCACTTTGTGCTTGGCACCTCCATAAAGGCTCCCTTCCCCGAGGGGATTGACCAGGCTGTCTTCGGCATGGGCTGCTTCTGGGGCGCCGAGCGCATCTTCTGGCAGGCCGCCGGCGTGTACACCACCGCCGTGGGCTATGCCGGCGGGATCACCCCCAACCCCACCTACGAGGAGGTGTGCAGCGGACAGACGGGTCACTCCGAGGTGGTGCTTGTCGCCTTCGACGCAGCCGCCACCAGCTACCAAGAGATGCTGAGACTTTTCTGGGAGGGGCACGATCCTACGCAAGGCATGCGCCAGGGCAACGATGTGGGCACGCAGTACCGCTCGATCGTGCTCTGGCAGGACGAGGCTCAGCGCGAGACCCTGCAAGCCTCGCTCGACGCCTACCAGAGTGTGCTATCCGCAAGCGGCCACGGCCTCATCACCACCGAGATCGAGCAAGGCGGCACGACGCACCCCTTTTATTACGCCGAGGACCATCATCAGCAATATCTCGCAAAGAACCCCGGCGGGTACTGCGGGCTTGGCGGCACAGGCGTTGCCTGCCCAATCGGGCTAGCTACAAGCTGACACGATTTGCGGCCCCACCGGTTGGCGGGGCCGCAAATCGTTTTATCGTGACTGACCGACCAAAAGATCGGGCAGGCGCGTACAGAGGACGCGCCCAACCCGATCGACCGCTTATGCGGCGCTGCCCGCCGGCGCCGGAGTCCAGGTAGGCGCGTGCGGTCCCCCTAGGGTGGGCACGTCCGAGGGGTACACCTCGTTGCCGTGAATCGCGTGATCGCCGATCTCCAGCTCTTCGTCGGAGAGTCGCAACGGGATGAATATCCCGACGAGCTTCAGCAGGATGAACGTCATGATCCCGCTAAACAGGATCACCCATATACCCGCCTCAGCCTGCCAACGCAACAGCGTCCAGCTGCCGTTCACAAGCAGGCCTGACACACCCGGCAGGTTGGTGGCACCAGTGCTTGCCACGCCGGCGTACTCGACGATGTTCGAGTTCGCCAGCAGCCCCACCAACAGACCACCACACAGGCCAGCTATGCCGTGGGTATAGATCACCCCCAGCGTGTCATCCACGTGTCGGAACACGGGCGCACGCGAGAGGAAGCGAATCGACATCCACACGATCGTGGACGCGACCACGCCGATGATGATCGCCCCGTACCCGTTCACAAAGCCTGCGGCGGGCGTGATGCCCACCAGCCCCGTGATCATGCCGTTAACGGACCCAAGCAGCGAGGGCTTGTCGCGGAAGATGTAGTCCCACGCGATCCACACGAGCATCGCCACCGCGGTGCACAGGTTCGTGTTCAGAACCGCCGCGGAGGCGTTGGCGCCCGCGTAGTAGGAGTCTCCTCCGTTGAAGCCATTCCAACCGAGCCACAGCAGACCGGCGCCCGCGGCAACCATCAGCAGGTTGTTCGGAGCGTCGACCTCTCGATCTCGTTGCAATCGTGGTCCGATCACAGCCGCCGCCACGAAACCCGAGATTCCGGCCGAGAGGTGGATGACGTAACCGCCCGAATAGTCGAGCGCGCCATGAGCCGCGAAGTAGCCACCGCCCCAGATCAGGAACGCGTTGATCGTGTACACGAACGTGATCCACAGCAGCACGAACGGGATCCATGCCTTGAAGCTGATCCGTCCAAGCACCGAGCCGAGCATCAGGATCGGTGTGATCGCCGCGAACACGAACTGGAAGTACACGAGCGATGACTGGGGGAAGTGGAGCGGTGGCCCCGTCGTAATCGACGGGATCGCCGCTTGGCCCTCCTCCGCGACATGTCCCAGCACGGCCCCCGGCTCACCCCATGCGGTGCCCAGAAAGCCTTTGGTGCCGAAGATACCCCCACCGCTATGCGCGATAGGGCTGCCAAAGCCCATCTTGAAGGCCCACAAGCACCACGCCACGAGCACCAGGCAAAAGGCCACGAACGTGAGCATCATGCTGTTGACCGACCAGCGCTTCTGCATGACCCCGCCATACAGGATGGCGAGACCGGGGAGGCTCATCAGCCCGACGAACGTCGCCGCGGTCATCTGCCACGCGTTGTCGCCGGCGTTGAGCCAGGATGGATATGACAGCCAGGTCATGTGCCTCCGTTTCCTACCGTTGTAGATACCGCGAGTCGTCGCCAGCACCCGCGGTGACGACACGCCTCTTTAGCTCCGCTTATGAAACCGGGAGAGCCGGGGCGCGGCTAGGGACACGGTGGCCAACAGTTGACCGGTGCGTTTCGACATTTGTATAGACGGCCCGTAAAAGCGGGCCGCTGGACAATCCTCACACGGCTCGATGCGCGTTGGCGCGGTCTCCGGGACGACCTCTCTGGAACGGGCTTCGCGACGTGCCAAGGCTTTTGAGCAATCACGCTCGCGCGGAGCACGTCACTCAAACGGGTAGCCGGCGCGACGGCACGCCTCTCTCAACGAGTCGGCGATCTCCTTGGATGCACCAGGCGAGGCGCACAGAGACTTGGCATGGCCGCCGCAGGCGTGGATATGCGCGGCCCCCAACGTGCTGGCGAACGTCAGGTCGATGCAATCGGCGGGCTCACGCGACCCACTGGTCAGGGCAAATGCTCCGAGCCCGACCGCAACGAGCAACAGGCAGCTCAGTAGCACCGCCACAATCGTCTTCTCGCGCCGCCCCCAGCGCAGGGGCTCAGACAGCCGCTTGGAGCGGTTCTCCATGATCATGTCGCGCCCAGTCTAGGGCTGTTCGTCGGACGCTGGCGCGAAGGACAACGCGGCCGAGTTGATGCAGTAGCGCTGCCCGCCCGGGCCGGGGCCGTCGTCAAAGACATGGCCCAGATGGCCTCCACAACTACGGCACACAACCTCTGTGCGACGCATGAACAGGCCGTTATCGGGGCGCAGCTCAACGGTCTCCGCGACCGCCGGCTCGGTGAAGCTCGGCCAGCCCGTGCCCGACTCGAACTTGGTGTCCGAGCTGAACAGGTCGCTGCCGCATCCGGCGCAGCGATACATACCGGAGTCCTTGTTGTAAACATACTCGCCGGTGAACGGCGTCTCTGTGCCCGCGCGGCGCAGCACCTCGTACTGCTCGGGCGTCAACTCCTCGCGCCACTGCTGCTCTGACTTCTCCACATGCGCGTCGCTCATCAATGACGTTCTAGCAGCAAGGTGAGGCGCTTGCACGTGAGATACGTACCCCGCGCGGTACGGCGGTCGCGTTCGAGCGCCCGCGGTTGGGAGCGGTCGCCTGCTCGGTTCCCAGCCCCGCGCAGGCTCGCCCCCAATCCCCTACCGGGACGATCGCCCATGACTGCTATCCTTATCTTTACGTTCACGTCAACTTCTACATCCCGCTTCGGCGTAGGCGCCGACCACGAGCACTACAAGTGGTGGGCGCTCTCATGCACGAGCCTCGGCATGTTGCTCGCCGCCACCAACTCGGGCACGCTGATCATCGCGCTGCCAGCCCTCGAGCGCTCGCTGCACACGAGCCTGCTCGCGCTCGTCTGGGTGATTCTCGCCTACCTGATCGCCGCCACCGTGCTCGTGCTCACGGCGGGGCGTCTCAGCGACCTGTTCGGGCGCAAGCGGGCCTACGTCGGCGGCTTCCTGCTGTTCGCCTTCGCCTCGCTCGGCGCCGGCTTCTCCACCGGCGCCACGATGCTCATCTGCTGGCGCGTCCTTCAGGGCATCGGCTCCGCTTTCCTGTTCGCCAACGCCGCCGCGCTGGTCACCGATGCCTTTCCCAAGCAGCAGCTCGGACTGGCGATGGGCGCCAACACGATGGTCGCCGCCATCGGGCTCGTGCTCGGCCCGGTGCTCGGCGGCGCGCTCGTTGAGATCTCCTGGCACTGGGTCTTCTGGTTCAACGTCCCGCTAGCCCTCGCCGGCGCGGCGTGGGGCGCGCTGATCCTGCGCGAGCTCGCCAAGCCGGACAAGGTCCGCGGCTTTGACACGCCTGGCACCCTCACCTTCATCGTCGGGCTCACCGGGCTCGTGCTCGGCGTCTCCAAGGGCGGCCTCTCCGGCTGGGGCAACCCGGTCGTGATCATCGGACTGGCTTGTGCCGCGGTGTTCCTGCCGTTGTGGGTGTTCATAGAGCGACACACCCGCGCGCCCATGCTCGACCTATCGATCTTCAACAACCGTCTGTTCGCGGCAGCCTCCGCCGCCTCCTTCATCAACGGGCTAGCGCGCTTCGCGCTCATGTTCCTGTTCGTCTTCTACTACCAAGGAGCCCAATCCAACAGCCCGATCGAAGCGGGCATCAAGCTGATTCCGCTCGCGCTCGGCATGCTCGTCGCCTCCCCCCTCGCGGGCATCTACGCCGACCGCCACGGCTCGCGCATGCTCGCCTCCCTCGGCATGTTCGTCAGCGCCGCCGGCCTGGCTGGGATGACCACATTGCAGGTGCACTCCCCCTACTGGCAGAGCATGATCTGGCTCGCGCTCGTAGGCATCGGCTCGGGCATGTTCAACAGCCCCAACACAGCCGCCATGATGGGCACCGTGCCGGCCCAACGCCGCGGCATAGCGGCGGGCGCGCGCACGCTCCTGCAGAACACTGGCGCCGTCCTGTCGATCGCTTTCGTGCTCGCCATAGTCACCTCGGCAGTACCCAAGGCCACGCTGTTCGCTGTCTTCTCCGGTGTCACACGCGGGCTCTCCACGCAAAAGCTCGACCCGTTCATCGCCAACATGCACGTCGCCCTGTGGGTGCTCGTCGCTACATCGGTGATCGGCGGGTTCGTGTGTCTATTGCGCCCCTCTCACGCGACGCTCGAGGCTGAGGAGCAGGAGCTTCAGGAGCACGAGCGAGAGCTCGAGCGCGCCGGTGAGGAGCATGCCTCGCATGAAGGGCGCCCAGCGATACGAGCAGGAGTGCGCGCGTGAGCAGGCCCATCGCAAGTCGGCGGGTTGGAGCGCACGCGTGAACAGCCCCACCGCGGACCAAAGTGCGCACGTGAGCAGCGTTGAGGCGCCGCTGCGCATCGGTGACGTCGCCAAGCTCGCCGGCACCACTCCCCGCACGATCCGCTACTACGAGGAGCTGGGCCTGCTCTCAGGCGCACCTGAGCGACCCTCCGGCGGGCACCGCCTCTACACCGCCGCCGAGGTCGAGCGCCTGCGCGAGGTCATTCGCCTCAAGCAGCTGCTCGGCGTCACGCTGGATGAGCTCAAGGACCTGCTCACCGCGGAGGAGGCACGCGCGGCCGTGCGCGCACAGCTGCGTCGCGAGGACGTCCATCCTGAGCGCCGCCGCGAGCTGCTGCAAGAGGCCCTTGGCCACCTCGACCGCCAGCTCGAGCTCGTCGAGCACCGTGCGTCGGAGCTCTCCAAGCTGCGTCGCGAGCTCACGAGCACGCGCAATACAGTGCTCGGCCGCCTCGAGGAGATCGCGTCCTACAGTGAGATGAATCCAGCGTCCTGAAGACGCGACGAAGGGAGCCAGCCGTGGAGCGCAAGTGGTGGACATTGATCGCCGTCTCGGTGGCGATCTTCATGCTGTTGCTGGACATCACGGTTGTGAACGTCGCGCTGCCCTCGATCCAGTCATCGCTGAAATCCTCGTTCTCCGATCTGCAGTGGGTCGTCAACGCCTACGCGCTCACGCTCGCCGCCTTCCTGCTGACGGCAGGCTCGGTCGCCGACCTGATCGGCCGCAGGCGCGTATTCGTGCTCGGGCTGATCGTGTTCACGGCCTCCTCGGCCGTGTGCGGGCTCTCGACCACACCGCTGATGCTGAACCTCGCCCGCGCCGTACAGGGTGTGGGCGGGGCGATGATGTACGCCACCTCGCTCGCCCTGCTGGCCCAGGCCTTCCACGGGCGTGAGCGCGGGACCGCCTTCGGCGTGTTCGGCGCCGTCACCGGCGCCGCCGTCGCGATCGGCCCGGTCGTCGGCGGGATCATCACCTCCGGCATCGGCTGGGAATGGATCTTCTTCATCAACGTCCCGATCGGGATCGCCGCCGTAGCGATCACGTTGTCGCGCGTCGTGGAGTCGCGCGACCCCAACGCGCGCCGCGTCGACTGGATCGGCCTTGTCACTTTCTCCGGCGCCCTGTTCATGCTCGTATTCGCGTTGATCGAGGGCAACGGAGACGGCTGGGGCTCGACGCGGATCGTTGCGCTGCTGCTTGGGTCTCTGCTGCTGTTCGTAGCCTTCATAACAGCCGAGCTCAAGCAGGAGCGGCCAATGCTCGACCTCTCGCTGTTTCGCCTGCCCGCCTTCACCGGCGCAAGCATCGTCGCGTTCTCCGTGTCGGCCTCGATCTTCGCGATGTTCCTGTACCTGACGCTCTACATCCAGGACGTGCTCGGCTACACCGCGCTCCAGGCCGGCCTGCGCTTCCTGCCGATCACGCTGCTGTCATTCGTCGCCGCCCCGATCGCGGGCCGACTCAGCGTGCGCATGCCCGTGCGCTACCTGCTCGGCGGCGGGCTCCTGCTCGTCGGCGCCGGCCTGCTCGCGATGACGGCGATCGACGCGACCTCTGGCTGGACCACGTTGATCCCCGGCTTCGCTGTGACAGGCGTGGGCATCGGCCTGATCAACCCCCCGCTGGCCTCGACGGCAATCGGCGTCGTGCACCACTCGCGCAGCGGCATGGCCTCAGGCATCAACAGCACTTTCCGCCAGGTCGGCATCGCCACGGGTATCGCCGGCCTCGGCGCCGTCTTCCAGCACGACGTGCTGAGTACGACCACAAAGGCTCTCGGCGGGCAGCTTCAGCCGGTCCAGGCCGCCGCCCACGGGCAGCTCGGCACGCTGCTTGAGTCAGGCGAAGTCAAACAGGTGTTCCACGCCCTCTCCCCCGCCGCGCAGCTGGCGCTCAAGCACTCCTATCGCCTTGGCTTCACCCAAGCCTTCGACAAAATCTTGCTGATCGCCGCAGCCATTGCGCTGGTGGGCGCGGTGCTGGCGTTGGTGCTGGTGCGCCAGCGCGATTTCGTCACCTCGACCGCTCAAGAAGATGAGGCTCAGCCGGCCGCGAGCGCGCCCTCACGACGCACGCCGCTCGTAGCCGGGGCAGGACAGGACCGGTAGTCGCGGATAGCGGGGGTAGGCTGGGTCCGTGCGCGAGCGTGTGCACAACCAGAACACCGAGCCGCGCGTGTTGGGAACGACCTGGCGGTGCTGGCAGGTCTGGCACAGTCCTGCACTCGGGCCGCGGCGACCGGTTGGAGGTGCTGGATCACGGGACATGCGGGAAGGGTAGTGCGCCCTGTCCGAGCCCGAATCGAGCAGGACGACAACGACTGGAACGGCGCGCGAGCCACAACATCGAGCCGAGTGCAATAATCGTTGACTAAACAACTATGACCATCTTCTACCGACTACTCGGCTTTCTCCGTCCCTATAAGCGCGGCGTGATCGTATCCTGGATCCTTGCCAGCTTCGCGATGGCGATGAGCGTGCTGCTCCCTCTTCTCACCGGCGAAGCGGTGGAAACGATCAGCGCCGGTGCTCGCCATGCGCGCCGCCACGAACTCGGGCTGCGCTCACACGACCGCCACACGTTGCTCCTGTTCGCATTGGCAATCGTCGCGGTGGTTGTGGCCCGCTGGGGCTTCACCTACTGGCGGCGCATGATCGCCGGCCGTGTCTCCCTCGGCGTCGAATACGACCTGCGTGAGCGCCTCTACAGGCAGCTGCAGCGGTTGGAGCTAGGCTTCTTCGACCACCAGCAGACCGGCCAGCTGATGTCGCGCGCGACGGTCGATCTGCCCGCCGTGCGCTTCTTCCTTGGCTATGGCCTCGTGTTCATCTTGCAGTTCGCACTCACGATCGTGCTGGCGGGCATCGTGATGATCGTGATCAATCCGTGGCTCGGGCTGATCTCGTTGGCGCCCGCGCCGTTCGTGGTACTCATCTCCTACCGTTATGGCCGCCGCGCACGCCCCGCAATCCAGGAGGTGCAACAGCGCATCGCCGAACTGACGGCAGACGCCGAGGAGAACATCTCCGGCGTGCGCATCGTCAAGTCATTCGCGCGCGAGCCCCGCCAGCTCGAGCGCTTCCGCCGCAGTGTCGGACGGACGTTCGAGCAGGCGATGGTCGCCACGCGCCTTGAAGCCACCTACAACCCCGCGATCGGCTTCCTCCCCCAGCTCGGCATCGCCGCCGTCCTGCTGCTCGGCGGCAACGCGGTCATCCACGCCCACCTCACGCTCGGCCAGTTCACCACCTTCTACCTGCTGCTCAACATGCTCGTGGGCCCGCTGCGCTCGCTCGGAGTGACGTTGAACCTCGCCCAGCGCGCAACCGCCTCCGGCGCGCGCATATTCCAGGTGCTCGACCGCGAGCCCACGATCGCCGATCCACCCAGCGCCCCCCCACTGCCCGCGGGCAGTGGTCATGTGCAGCTGCGCGGAGTCACGCTGCGCTACAGCGACCCGCACGACGAGCTCAATGTCGGCACCTATGCCCACGCCAAGCAGACGGAGCACGCCGCCGCCAGGCGCACAGTGCTGCACCAGCTCGACCTCGACGTCCGCGCGGGACGCACGGTCGCGCTCGTTGGCGCCACCGGCTCGGGCAAGACCAGCCTCGTCGCGCTGATCTCACGACTGTATGACCCGGTCGAGGGCGAAGTTCTGCTCGACGGAGCCGATGTGCGCTCCGTCGGCTTGCAATCGCTGCGCTCGGCTGTGGCGGTCGTCAGCGACGATCCCTTCCTCTTCTCGGCGAGCGTCGCCGAGAACATCGCCTATGCCAGGCCCGATGCTTCAAGCGCGGAGATCGAAGAAGCCGCTCAGCGCGCGCAGGCACACGACTTCGTGTTGCGACTGCCCCAGGGCTATGACACAGAGATCGGCGAGCGCGGCCTATCGCTCTCCGGCGGCCAGCGCCAGCGCCTGGCGATCGCGCGCGCATTGCTTGCCAACCCGCGCGTCCTGATCCTCGACGACGCCACCTCCTCGGTCGACGCGTCCACCGAGCAGTCGATCAAGCTCGCGCTCGCCGAGGCGATGGCGGGACGCACCACGTTCGTGATCGCCCATCGCCTCTCCACGATCGCCTTGGCGGATGAGATCGTCGTGCTCGACCACGGGCGCATCGTGGCTCAGGGCAATCACGAGCAGCTGCTCGATGCCTCCGAGCTGTACCGCGAGATCGTGGAACGCGGCCTGCCGGAGCAGATCTTCCTCACAACCGAGACGCGCGAGCGCGAGGTGAGCGGCATATGAGCGCACACGGCGGTCGCGGCGGCATGGGAGTGGGAGGCCGAGGCGGTGGTGGCGGGCGCGGCGGCCCCGGCATGGGCCGCGGCGGCGCGCAGTGGGACGGCTCGCGCGCCAGCCGTGAGAGCCGTGGGCGCAACCTGCGCGGGCTACTGGCGCTGCTGAAGCCCTATCGCCTACGCGTGGCCGGGATGTTGACGGCGTTGGTGCTCGGTACTGCCGCTTCGCTCGCGCCGCCGCTGCTGGCCAAGGCCGCGATCGACGAAGGCATCGATCGCCACGATTTCAAAACGCTCGTGCTGGTCGTGATCGCGTTCGTCGTTGCCGCGGTGCTCGTGTGGCTGATGACCTACGTGCAGACGTATCTAGTTGGCTGGGTCGGCCAGCGCACGCTTGCCGACCTGCGCATCCGTCTGTTCACGCACCTGCAGAGCCAGCCGATCGGCTTCTACGAGAGCCGCCCGGCGGGCGTGTTGATCTCGCGCATCACCAACGATGTCGAGGCGCTGGAAAGCCTTGTGACCGACTCGGTGGTGACGCTGTTCCAATCGGGGCTCACATTGATCGGGGCGGTGGCGGTGCTGCTCTACCTGGACGTGAAACTGGCGCTGCTCACGTTCTGCATCCTGCCGTTCATCGCCGCCGGCAGCTTCTGGTTTCGGCTGACCTCGGCCGGCGCGTTCCGGCGCACGCGCGAGACGATCGGCTCGATCACCGCCTACCTGCAAGAGACGCTCTCAGGCATCCGCGTGGTGCGCAGCTTTGGCCAGGAGCCACGCCACCTGGCGCGTTTTGCCGAGCTCAACGAGGACAACTGTGACGCCAATATGGTCACCGTCAGGCTCAACGCCGCCTACTTCCCAGCCGTGGAAATGCTCTCCGGGATAGCGATTGCGGGGATCGTGCTCTACGGCGGCTACCAGGCGATCTCAGGCAACATCACCGCCGGCACGGTCGTCGCGTTCGTGGCGACACTCGCATACCTGATCGAACCGATCCAGCAGCTCTCCCAGCTGTACACCACCTACCAGTCGGGCATGGCGGCATTGGAGAAGATCTTCCAGCTGCTCGACGTCGAGCCGGAACTGACCGACAAGCCGGGGGCGCCGGCCTTGGAGCGCATCCGCGGCGAGGTCAGCTTCGAGGACGTCACCTTCGCCTACCGGCCGCGGCGTGCGCGCAAGAACGTGGACAAGTCAGTCAGCGCGCCCATGGAGGCCGGGCTGCCCGCGCCGCTTGAAGCAGAGGAGGTGCTGGCACTCGAGCACATCGACCTGCTCATCCCGCCCGGTCAGACCGTGGCCTTGGTCGGCGCTACGGGCGCGGGCAAGTCCACGATGGCAAAGCTCGTCGCGCGCTTCTACGACCCCACCGAAGGGCGCGTGCTCGTGGACGGCCACGACCTGCGCGAGGTCTCAAGCACGTCGCTGCGCTCACAGATGGGGATCGTGCCCCAGGAGGCATTCCTGTTCTCCGGCTCGATCGCCGAGAACATCGCCTTCGGCCGACCCGAAGCCGAGCAGGAGCAGATCCGCCGGGCCGCCGCCGCAGTGGGAGCCGAGGAGTTCATCGCTGAGCTGCCCCAGGGCTACGACACCGAGGTCGGTGAGCGTGGCGCCCAGCTATCGGCGGGTCAGCGCCAGTTGATCGCCTTCGCGCGCGCGCTGATCGCCGACCCGCGCATCCTGATCCTCGACGAGGCGACCTCCAACGTGGACCTGCACACCGAGGCGCGCATCGAGCAGGGCCTGCGACGCCTGCTGGCGGGGCGCACATCGATCGTGATCGCCCACCGCCTCTCCACGATCCGCGGCGCAGGCAGGATCGTCGTGCTGGAGCACGGCAAGATCGCCGAGCAGGGCACCCACGACGAGCTGATCGCGGCGGAGGGCCGCTACTACGACCTATACCGCGACTGGGCGATGCACACCGCGGCGTAGAACCTCTTCAAAACTCCGGGACAGGGACTCGAACCCCAATCTCCCGGACCAGAACCGGGCGTCACTGCCAATTGGACTATCCCGGACAGTGCGTGTCGCGGCAAAGAATATAGCGCCTCCTCACGCGGCTTCACGCGGCGTGGCCTTTGCACGACGCTAGGCCCCGGCGTGGCTCCCGCTCGGCGCGAAGAACGCCGTGATCGCTTCCTCAAGGCCCGGGTCGAGCACGAGCAGCACCTCATCGCCGGCTTCGATGACAGTGTCCGCCTTGGGCACGAAGCCACCCCCGGCACGTAGGACTGAGATGATCAGGCTGCCTTCCGGCAACGCGATGTCCGAGACGCTTTCGCCGACCACGGGAGCGCCTGCGCTGACCTCGAGCTCGATGATCTCCAGGCGCTCCTCTTCCAGCGCGAGCAGGTGGACAAGCCCGTAGCGCGGGACCTCGTGCTCGATCAGGCGCAGGATCAGATCGGTGGCGGATACCGCGGGCTGGATGCCGAGCAGCTTGAAGTGGTCGTAGTTGCGCGGGTTGTTCACGCGCGCGATGATGCGCTCGCACAGATACTTCTCCTTGGCGACCTGACACACGAGCATGTTGTCCTCGTCGTCGCCGGTCACCGCGATCACAAGGTCGGCTCGCTGGATACCAGCGCGCTCGAGCACCCACAGCTCGGTGGCGTCGCCGTACTGAACCGCATGCTCGTACTCTTCCTCGATCAACAGATAGCGAGGGCGCGAGGACTCGATTAGGGTGACCTCGTTGCCCTTGAGGATCAGCTCACGAGCGAGGTTGCGCCCGACCTTGCCGGCGCCGACGATGATCACGTACATGGCTTGCTCCAGAGCATCTGGCTTGCCTAGGCGGACTCGGCAGCGAGGGCGCTCTCGAACATTTCGATCGCGTGCTTCGTGGGAGAGATCGTGTGCAGACCCTGTTCGCCATACCAATCCGCGCGGGCGGGGTCCATCACGCGAACAAGCACCTTCTCCACGCCGAACCTGCGCTGGGCTATCTGGGCAATGATCACGTTCGTGTTATCGCCATCGGTGGAGGCGATGAACACATCCGCGCGCTCGATCCCAGCCTGGATGAGCGCGTCGGTCTCAAGCGCGGTCCCCACCGTGAACTGACCGTCGGATTCCTCCCAGCTACGGCTCTGGCCGGCATCGAGGCGCTCATGGGAAAGCGGGTCCTCATCGAGCACCGACACCTCATGGCCAGCCGCCAAAGCGGACTTGGCCACCGCCGAGCCGACGCGGCCCGCGCCAACGATCAGCACGAACATGGCAAGCGTGGCGTCGAGGTGGGTGATGGGAGCGGGTGCACAGTGGGTGGCGACGTGGCGGGCAAGGTCGATGGCGGGGTCGCGAGCAAGGTGTGAGATTAGACGATGGGTCCGCCACTCGGCTCGGCGACCGGGGCGCCTGGGGCGCCCTCAATGGCAAGCGGAGCCGGCTCCTCAGAAGCCAGCACCTCGTAGTCGCGCTCAGAGGGCGCCGTGACGATCACCCGGCAGTTGGCCTTGCGCACGACGTACTTCGTGACGTCACCGACAAAATTCTCGAGTGGCCCTCCGCGCCCCCCCAGACGCGACCCGCCGCGAATCCGAGAGGGCTCCTCCGCCCCAAGCACGATCGCCTCCACGCCACGCCTGCGGGCCTCCTCCAGGATCGCGTGGCCCACTCGTCGCGCCCTGATCGTGGCGGTGGCAACCTGCACGCCCGCGTACTCCTCCCCCACCGCCTTGGCCCGCGCGAGTGCTTGGCGAGCATGCTTTACCTGAGCATCGGGCAGGCGCGCGTCGAGCGGCAGCGACATCGGCATCTCGAAGATCCACACCGCCTCGATCGTCGATGCGTCGATCTCCGCGGCGTCAGTCGGCTTGCCGCCGACGAGCAGCGCCGCCGTCTGGATGATGTCCTCATCCAAGCGGGTACCGCTCAGCGGGACCAGGATCGATCCGTAGTCGCGCTCCGGCAGGTGCTCGGCGCGCAGTGCCTCCGCTGAGACCGTCACGCGCCGCAGCAGCGAGGTTTCGTCAGCTCGCCGATAGATGACATACAGAAGGATTCCCGCGACCATCCAGCCGAGTCCCACATAACGAGCGGTGTGATGCACCGCGATCGTGGCTACCCAGCCCAGCGAGCACACGATCGCGCCGATCACGGCCAGCAATGGCAGTTCCCCGCCGCGCACCCGCACCGAGAACGGGGTGCGGTACGGACGCGCCCTGTCAGGCTCGCTGTAGCGCATCTTGACGACCGACGCATGAGCGATCGTGAACGCCAGCATCGCCCCAAACGCATAGGTTCCGACCAGGAAGGTGAGGCTCTCGGGAATCACGAGCCCCGCCGCGATCACGCCGGCGAGCAGGATCAGCACATAGGGGGTGGAGCGCTGTGCGTGCAAGCGTCCGAGCCCGCTCGGGATCTGACGATTGACCGACAACGAATAGGCCAGGCGGGAGAGCCCCAGCATCGCCGAGTCCGCAGCCGCTACGAGCGTAAGCGCGGCAATCGCCCCGATCGAATAGATGAGCGTCTGCGAGAGCCAATGCGGATGCACCCGCGTGAAGAGGTCAAGTACCGGAGCCGCCGAGAAATGGTGTCCTGGCACGCCGCCGCGCGCCAGCGGGAAGGCTGAGACGGCCACGATCGCCACCCCCACATAGGCGACCACGACGGTCACCGTGCCGCTTGCGATCAATCGCCGCAGGGCGCCCCGCCCGGCTTTCACCTCGCCCGCCAGACCGGACGCGGACTCCACGCACGTGAAGGCGATCGTAGTGATCGTCAGGCCAAAGACCAGGCCTGTCCACGTCGGTGCGCTCCCAAGGTGGATCTGAGCGATGAGTCGGTGTGGATCGAGGAAGCTGACGAGCCCGATCACGATCGTTATGAGCTCAAGCGCGAGCGCCCCGAGCACGACCACGCCGATACGGTATTCGCGACGCCAGTGAAAGCCGCGCACGTTTGTGAACACCACGAACGCGATGATCGCCAAGGCCAGCAGCAAGGCCTCCGTGTGGTGTCCGAGCGGCGCCCAGAACACGCGCAGGTACTGGGTCGCCGCAAACGCGGTGACCGCGATCAGGATGACGTAGTCAAGCAGCATCGCCCAGCCCGCGATGAAGCTCACCAGCTCATTGAAGGCGTAGCGAGCGAATACGGTCGAGCCACCCGGTTCCTGGTGCAGCGACGCGCCCTCCACATAGGTCATCGCCGTCAGCCCGAACATGATCGCGGCGATCAGAAACACGACCGGCGTCAGACCGGCCGCATGGTCGGTCACAACCCCGAGCGAGAAGAACACGGCGCTTGCCAGCGACGTGTAGACGATCGCAAACAGGATCGGAGAGCCGAGGCTGTGGCGCAACGTCGTGCGTGCGCCCGCGCCGAGCTCCACGGCGCGCATGTGCGCCGCATGCCCATGCGAAGCTCGCGAGCCCTCCTGCGATGCGCCGTCGCCGTCTGGCACCGGCGCGCCGGGGTCGCGCCCATCGGGCGTGCTCATGCTCCGCGACCCCTTCTGATATCGACGTACATGCGCCCCGAGCCGGCCACGACGAATAGGAACCCGAGCAACAGGCGAATCGAGAGCACGCCTTCGCCGGCGATCGCCTCAACCGCGAGCGCGATGCCGATCGCGACCATCGCCAGCGACAGCACAGTGGTGCCCGTGCGATGAACCTGCCTGCCGGTCATGTCTCTCTCTTGTGAGCTTAGGCCCTATCGAGGCATCTAGTGCAGGCCGCGGGGCGCGTGAGCGCCTGAGCGGCCCGCACAGTGCCCCGCGACCGGAGCGTCGGGAGTATCAGGTGATCAGCGGGATGATCAGGATCGCGACGATGTTCGCCACCTTGATCATCGGGTTGATCGCCGGCCCCGCCGTGTCCTTGAAGGGATCCCCGACGGTATCGCCGGTGATCGAGGCCGCGTGTGCCTCAGAGCCCTTGCCGCCGAACGCGCCGTCCTCGATCAGCTTCTTCGCGTTGTCCCAGGCGCCACCGCCCGCGGTCATCATGACCGCGAAGAAGAAGCCCACGACGATCACGCCGATCAACAGGCCGCCGAGCGCCTTCTGATCGATCAGGCCAACGATCACCGGCAGTCCGATCGGCAGCAGCGCGGGCAGGATCATCTCGCGCTGGGCGGTGCGCGTGACGATGTCCACGCACGTGGCGTAGTCGGGCTCTTCTGTCCCCTCCATGATCCCCGGGTGCTCGCGGAACTGGCGGCGGACCTCCTCGACGACGGCGCCGCCGGCGCGACCGACGGCCTCCATCGAGAGCGAGGCGAACAGGCACACCATCATGCCCCCGAGCAGCAGCCCGATCAGGACGGGCGGTTCGTTGATGCCGAAGGCGATGAAGCTGCCTTTCGACTTTTCCGCCAGCTCTTGTTGGAAACCAGCGAACAGAACGATCGCGGCGAGCACCGCTGAGCCGATCGCATAGCCCTTGGTTACCGCCTTCGTGGTGTTGCCCACAGCGTCGAGCGGATCGGTGACGTTGCGCACCTCCTCGGGCAGCTCGGCCATCTCGGCGATACCACCGGCGTTGTCGGTGATCGGGCCGAACGCATCGAGCGCCACGATCAAGCCAGTTAGGGATAGCTGGCCCATGACCGCCACACCGATGCCGTAGATGCCCGTGGTGCCACCACCGGCGAGCTTCCACGCGCCGAGGATGCCGAGCACGAGCACGATTGCGGGGAGCGCCGTCGCCTGAAGGCCCGAGCCGAAGCCCTGGATGATATTCGTGGCGTGCCCGGTGACCGACGCCTTGGCGGTCTTCTTGACCGGCGAGAAGCGCGTCGAGGTGTAGTAGTCGGTGATCACGAACAAGAACGCGGTGACGGCGATGCCGATCAGCGCGCACAAATAGAACTTGCCCCATGACGGTGGGTTGACGACGTTGCCGACCTGGCTGAAGGTCAAGCCGCGCATCAGCCAGTACGTGACGGGCGCAAACGCCGCCGCGGCAATGACTCCGGAGAGGATCAGGCCCTGATAGAGGGCCCGCTCGACGTTGCCGGCCTTCGAGCGCACGGCGAACGTGCCGATGATCGAGGCGATGATCGCCACGCCGCCGAGGATCAGCGGGAACATGACGACGCGCGTGGACTCGTGGAAGGTGAGCACTCCGAGCAGCATCACGGCGACCGCGGTGACCGCGTAGGTCTCGAACAGGTCGGCGGCCATGCCGGCGCAATCGCCTACGTTGTCGCCCACGTTGTCGGCGATCACCGCCGGGTTGCGTGGATCGTCCTCGGGGATGCCCGCCTCGATCTTGCCGACGATGTCGGCTCCCACATCGGCGGCCTTCGTGAAGATACCGCCGCCGAGACGAGCGAACACGGAGATCAAGGACCCTCCGAAGCCGAGCCCGATGAGCGCGTTCACGGCCGTCTTCTGGCTGTCGTTGAAGACCGCCGTGAGCAGACCGTAGTAGCCGGCGAGGCCGAGCAGTGCGAGACCCGCCACGAGCATGCCCGTGATGGCGCCGCCCTGGAAGGCGACGCGCAGCGCGGGCGATACCCCGCCGCGCGCGGCCTCGGCCACGCGCGAGTTGGCGCGCACCGACACGTTCATGCCGATGTAGCCGGCCGAGCCGGAAAGGATGCCGCCGATCGCGAAGCCACAGGCAACGGCGATGTTCTGAATGAAGATCAGCGCCACGAACATCACGACGCCCACGACCGCGATCGTCGTGTACTGACGGTTCAGATAGGCACGGGCGCCTTCTTGGACAGCCCGCGAGATGCTTTGCATCCGCTCGTTGCCCGGCGAAAGCGCGAGCAGAGTGCGGGTGGTCACGAGGCCGTATGCCACAGCACAGGCGGCGCACACAAGGGCAACGACGACCCCATGGTTCGTCAGAAAGCTACTCAACAGAAATCCTCCGCGGTCTGGTTAGGTGCCGCGCGAGGACATTCGCGCGCACGTTGATCGCACGGGCCACTCCCTACGAGCGCACCACCCGGCGTAAAGGCGGGCGCAGTCTATCGTGCGCAGCGGCCAGAAGGCGTGCGACGCGACTTCAGCGCCCGGGCACCCACAGCCGGCCACTCGCTTGGGCCGGCCCCTGACCCTGCTGCTGGTCTGTCTCCGGCGGCTTCTCGGGCTCCTTGGCAGCCTTCGTCTGCGTTGCCTGCGGCGGTGACGGCGTCGCGGACGTCGTGCTGGTGGAGCCCTGAGCCTCGCGCGCATAGGCGACCTGCAGCTGGGCGATCGCGTCGCGCAAAGGACGGAGCTCGCCTGGCATGCGTCGCTCGAGGATTGGCAGCAGCGCACTCGCGCCATCTATCGCGTCGCGCACCTGCTCCAGGTCACGCTCGCCACTGCCCGCGGCGGACGGGTCGCCCGGGGAGGCGGACGGAGCAAGCCCGAGGCGACGACCGCCGATGTTGATCAGCGAGACCGCCGTCTGAATAATCATCTCCGAGCTCGTGATGCGGTTCAGCTCGGCCTCGTAGACGGCGCGCATCTCCTCATCGCTCGGCTGAGCCTGGGTCGCCGTCGCGGCCGCACCGGCCTGCTCATGTGCATCGGCCATTACACCGTCACCTCCTGGGAATAGGTTTGCTGTGTCTCGCGCACTGAGGCCGCGAACACCTCCTCGGGGCTTGCTCCCGCCTCGATCATCCTTCGTTGTCGCTGAGCGCCGTTGCGCTCGGGAAAGGTGAGCTCCACGCCGAGCTCGCCGCGCACGGGCTCGGTCCAGGCGGCAAGTCGCTCCACGATCTCACCGGCCGGGTACTCCTCGGCGCGCTCGAGGTCGACCATCTTGCCGTCGAGCCCGTAGCGAATCGCGCGCCACATGTTCTCCTCGACCAAGCGCGGGGCAGGGCCAGAGAACGGGAGGCCTTCGTCGACGTCGCGCGCGGCCTGCGCGACACACGCCACGATCAAGCCCGCGAGTGACTCGGACTCGCCGGTCGTGCTCTGCGCGTCGCAAATCCGCACCTCGACGGTTCCGAACCTGAAATGAGGACGCACCGACCACCACACCTGCGTGAACTCGACGATCGAGCGGGTACGGAGCAAAAACTCAATGTATTCGCGGTAGCCGCTCCAGCCGCCGAACGCGTCGGGCACGCCGCAGCGCGGGAAGTTCCTCGTGAAGCTCTGGGTGCGCGCCGAGTGAAGCCCGGAGTCACGACCATCGAGGTAGGGAGAGTTGGCCGAGACGGCGAGCAGCAGCGGCAAGACCGGGCGTAGGCGGTCGCACACGCGCACCGCCCGATCGATGTCTTTGATCCCGACGTGCACGTGCAGGCTGAACGTGTTGTTGCGCCACGCGACGTACTTCAGGCCCTGCTCGACGCGGCGGTAGTGCTCGGTGTCGATGATCGGCTGCTCGCGATAGTCGGCCCACGGATGTGTGCCTGTGGCCGCCAGCGCAGCGTTGTGCCAGCTCGCGAGAGCGAACAGGCGCAAGCGTCGCTCGCGCTGGCGGACGAGCGCGTCAGTGAAGCTGGCTCCGGGACCGGAGACGATCTCGATCTCTGAGGAGATCAACTCGCCGGTGATCGAAGCGGCGAGTAGCGCGTCGCGCTGGATCGCACCGGCGCGCAACTCCTCGAAGCGAGGCACGAGCTCGAGCGTGGTGGGATCGAGGATCGCGAACTCCTCCTCCAAGCCGACCGTGAGGTCGGTTGCTTGCGCAAACGTGTCAACTGCCTTATCGAGGTCTAGGCTGGTCATGTCGTGCGGTTCAATCGGTGTTGCCACCACTCCCACCGGAGCCGCGGTGACCCCAGCTTAGGAACCTTGGCGGTCCGCCGGCGAGCGGGATCGAGCCAGGTGGAAGGCGAGGCGGGTCAGGTCAGGTAGAAGTAGAGCGCGTACAGCAGATCGACGGCGGGGCTCGAAGTGTGGACGGTCACCTCCGGAGGAACTGCCAGCAGCGACTCCGAATAATTGAAGATGATCTTCACGCCGGCCGCCACCAGCTCGTCGGCGAGACCCTGGGCAGCCCGAGTGGGCACGGCAAGCACGCCAACCACGATGTCTTCTTCCTCGACCACATGGTGGAGCTCGCTTGTGTTGCGCACGGTCTGGTTGCCCACCTCAGTGCCGACCTTGGCGTCATCGACATCGAAGATCGCCACGACCCTGAAGCCGTGGTCGGCAAAGATGTCGGAGGAGGCGATCGCCTTGCCAAGATGCCCAGCGCCGAGTAGTGCGATGTTGTGCTGACCGGCGGTTCGCAGGATCTTGCGAATCTGGGAGACAAGCGACTCGACGTTGTAACCAACGCCGCGCTTTCCGAACTTTCCAAAGCCCGACAGGTCGCGACGGATCTGAGTGGAGTTGACGTGGGTGTAATCGGAGAGCTCCTGCGAGGAGATCGTCTCCTTGCCCATCTTCTTGGCTTGGGTCAATACCTGCAGATAGCGCGACAGCCGCGCGGCCACGCCAAGGGAGAGGCGCTCGCCGACCAGCGATTCGCCGTCGTGAATCGAGCTCACCGAGGTTGTCAACTCGTTGTAAGCCATCCGTCCTGACTCTAGAGGATGGCCTGGAGACGCTCCCGTAGAGCGTCCTCATCGACGAAGTATTCGAACAGCTCCTCGTCGCCCAAGGCGACGACCGGGATGCGCTCGAAGTAGGCGCGGTGCAGTCGCTCGTCAGTTGTTATGTCAACCTCAGACATGGTGAACCCCAACTCTGGCTGCATCCCCATCAGCGCCGCACGGGCCTCCACGCAGAGGTGACAATCGGGCTTGGAGTAGAGCGTTATCACTGTCATCGCGATCACGGGAACCGTGCACAAAGGGTACGCGGCGGGCCCACCTCGAACGCCGGATGGGACGTGGTGAGCCCGGCGCGCACACGAGGCTGCCCCTGCGGGCTCACCATGGATTCACCGCGAACTCACCGGGGACGCTCGCCTGTCGCGTAGGCATCCAGCCCGAGATAGTCGGGATAGGGCACGGCCGGCGCAAAGCGGGCCGCGCCGCCGATCATCGCGGCGTTATCGGTGCACAGCACGCTCGGGGGCACGTGTACGCTCGCACCGAGCCTGTGCAGGCGCCGTCGCAGCTCGCCGTTGGCCGCCACGCCCCCGCCGACTGCGAGACGGTCGAGCCCAGTCAGCTCGAGCGCCTGCTCGGCGCGCAGCATCAGGTGATCGACGATTGCCGCCTGATAGGAGGCCGCCAGGTCAGCGCTCCGCTGGCGTAGCTGCTCCTGTGAAAGCTCGCGCACCTTGTAGAGAAGCGACGTCTTCAAACCCGCGAAGGAGAAGTCGAGGCCGCGTCCGAAGGCACGTGTGGCGCCCCGGCCGCCGCGCGAGCGCGACCCGGATGCCGGGAACTCGAACGCCTCAGGATCCCCCTCGACGGCGAGGCGCTCGAGCGCGGGGCCGCCGGGGTAACCGAGACCGAGCATCCTCGCGCCCTTGTCGAAGGCCTCGCCGGCGGCGTCGTCGAGCGTGCGACCGAGCGTGTCAAAGCCGGTGTGCTCGCGCACATGTGCCAGCAGCGTGTGGCCGCCGCTGGCGATTAGACACAGAAAGGGCGGCTCGAAGGGCCCGAGCTGCTCGTTGCCCTCGCGCGCGCCACCGTTCTCGGGACGGCCACCGCCGTCGCCCACGCCCCCGGACACGTCGCCACCCTTGCGCGCCTCACCACCGTCGAGCACCAGAAAATTGGCGGCGACATGGCCCTGCAGATGATCGATCGGGGAGAGCGGCAGCTCGCGGGCCGCCGCAAGCCCCTTTGCCGTCGAGAGGCCGACTAGCAGTGCTCCCACAAGTCCAGGCCCCTGCGTGACCGCTACACGATCGACTTCCTCAAGCGTCGCGCCCGCGTCGATCAGCGACTGCTCGACAACGAGGTTGACGAGCTCCAGATGATGCCGGGAGGCGATCTCGGGCACCACGCCCCCGAAGCGATCGTGGGCCCGCTGGGAGGAGATCACGTTCGAGCGGATCTCCCCACCCTCGCCTATGACCGCCGCGCACGTGTCGTCACAGCTCGTCTCAAGCGCCAGGATCGTCATACCGGCCCAGGATTGGGGACGTCATCGAAAGAGCCCGCGAGCGTTGCCGGGGTGCGCCACATCACGAGCGCATCCTCACCATTGTCCTGGTAGTAGCGCCTGCGCAATCCCGCGGCGCGGAAGCCTTCGCGTTCGTAGAGGTGAATCGCGACGTCGTTGGAGCGACGCACCTCCAGCGTAAAACGCGCGCCCTCGTCATCCACCCGCGCGTACAGCTGCGTTAGCAGCGCCGAGGCGACGCCCTTGTGCTGGTGCTCAACATCCACCGCCACATTCATCACATGCCACACCGTGTCATAGCGCGAGCAGATGAGATAGCCCACGAGGCGCCCTTCGTGGAGCGCCGCCAGACAGACACCTGAGGACTTGGAGAGCTCCAGCACAAACATCGCAAGCGACCACGGGGTGGGGAAGGCACGACGCTCGATCGCGATCACCCGCGGCAGGTCGGTGTACGTCAAGCCCCTGACCTCCACGGAGAACGATCCCTCGGCGGCGATCTCAACCATCGAGGAGCCCACTAGGAAGCGGCTCCCTCGAGCGCGATCTCGGCATCGGGACGGCGGCGGTAGTCGGGCAACACTGGCGCGTCGTCGGCTGGTGCGAGTGCGCCGAGCGCACAGATCGCGGACGCCTGGATGCGGTGCAGAGCAGAATGAGGATCAGGCACGAGCACACTCGGATGCTTCAGCGCGTCGCGATAGCGCACGGCGCCATCCCCCAGCGCGACCCAGCGCTTGATGCTCGTGCCGATCATGACCCGCTCGAGTAGCTCATCTATATCGGCCGGCGCGATGGCGTGGGGGGCAATGAGCTCGATCTCATTGTCGTAGGCCGCCACAAAGGCCTCCCCGCGTCGTGCGTCGATGACGGCCAGCACACCGACTCTCTCATCGGCGACCGAGCCGTCAATCGAGGACCGGGGTGGGTCAACGACCCCCGACCAGTCCCCCTCCCTCCCACCGTGCTCCGCGTCATGTGGCCAATCGGGTCGCCGCTCGTATGCGGCGTGCGCGAGCGCCCGCAGGCTCGAGATGCCGACGAGCTCCACGGCGAGCGATTGGGCGAGACCCCTTGCCGTGGCCACCCCGATGCGCAGGCCCGTGAACGTCCCTGGGCCAACTCCCACCGCGATCCGCCCCAACTGCTTCCAGCCCAGGCTCGCCTCCTCGAGCAATCCGTGCGATAGCGGGAGCAGCCGCGTGGCGTGGCCCGGACGCTGCTCAGCGGTGGGATCGTCTCGCGCCTCGAAGGTGCGCCCGTCATCCAGTCTCAAGCCGACCACGGTCGCGGGCGTGGAGGTATCCATGCCGAGCACGATCATCGCGGCGCCTGCGTGGAGAGCGGGCCCCCAGACCTATTTTGCTCGGCGGGGGAGAGCACGGACGACGCGTGGTGCCCGCCGGACTCCGCAAGCTCGCTCCCCTCCGCCCGTTCGCCACGCTCCACAACTTCTATGCGCCGCTCGTCAGAACCCTGGTGGGTAAGCGTCACGACGATGCGCGCATCGCGCAGCTCGATGCTCCTCTCCTGCGGCCACTCCACGAACGCGATCCTCTCTGGACCCAAATAGTCATCGAGCAGGTCCGGCTCCTCCTCGTGGAGACCGCCCAACCGGTAGAGATCCAAATGCGACACCGTCACATCCGAGGCGCGGTAGCGGTGTCCGATGGAGAACGTGGGGCTCGTCACCGCATCCGTGACACCCAGCGCCCTGGCGGCGCCGCGCACAAGCGTGGTCTTGCCGGCTCCCAGATCGCCACGCACGAGCACGATGTCCCCTGGCCGCAACCATGAGGCCAGCTCGGCGCCCAGCGCTTCGGTTTGACGCGGCTCCGAGGTCTCGACGATGCGTGTCGTCACGAGAGAAGACTAGTCCAAGCCGACGCAGTGCCCACGACGCGGCAAAAAAACGGCCGGCTCGCAGGAGAGGAAGCGCGAGCCGGCCGTGGTGCTTGGGAGGATGGAGTCAGCTTTGGTATCGACGTGGCGCCCCACCAGCTTTAGCGGCGGCACGAGAGCTTTCAACCCCCATATACGGACGAGACGCCGATTTGGATGCGTCTTGCTCAAAAAAGACCGAGCTGGTCCACGGTGCCAGCCTGCTCGTCTCCCCCGGCGGGGCCCACGCCTGCCGACGTCACATCGGTCGACGTTGCATCCGCCGAGGTCCCACCCGCCGACGTCGCACCCGCGGCGGCCGGCGGCGTGAGGACAGCCTCCTCCGCGGAAGGCTGGGGGGGCTCGGGGAGCGCCAATAGCTCAGGCAACCGTGAGAAGTCCTCACGCAGGGTCTCGAGCATTCGCGGCGTGTACAGCGCCGCCGCGGGATGGAAGATCGGGTAGAGCCGTACCGTGCGCCGGCCGAGCGTCAACTCCTCGGGCCGCCCGTGCAACCGGGTGATCCCGGTCGGATCCTCTCTGAGCAGCTTTGTCGAGAAGTTGCCAAGCGAGCAGATCACGCGTGGCTGGATCAACTCGACCTGACGGTAGAGGTATTCCCTGCAGTTCTCTATCTCCACCGGCATCGGGTCGCGGTTGCCGGGAGGCCGACACTTGAGCACGTTCGCGATGAACACGTCCTTGCGCTCCATGCCGATCTCTTTGAGCAGCGTCTCGAGCAGCTTGCCGGCGCGACCGACGAAAGGCAGTCCCTGCTCATCCTCACTGGCGCCCGGGGCCTCACCTATGAACATCAGCTCGGCATCCGCGTTGCCGGCGCCAAACACCACGTTCTTGCGCGTGGCGGCAAGCTCCTGGCAGCGAACGCATCCCTGCGCTTGGACGAACACCTCCTTGAGGGCCTCGCGCCGCTGATTGATCTCCGCCGAAGACACCGCTGCGGATGGTAGCCATCGACGCTCTCAGGCGGTATGCTTAAGCTAGTCGCGACCGGTATCCCCAAGGGAACTGGACCGAGTCAGATGAACCTTTCGATCTCCACATCGATCTGCCCATGAGGGTCTTGCGCACCGTGGGCGAGATGCGGACGGCGCTCCAGCCGCTCCGCCGAGCGGGCCGCTCGATCGGCTTGGTGCCGACCATGGGCGCCTTGCACAATGGGCACCTCTCTCTGATCGCCTGGGCGCGCGCCCAGTGCGACGTGGTGGTGGTGTCGCTGTTCGTGAACCCCGCGCAGTTCAACGAGGGCTCCGACCTCGACCACTATCCACGCCAGGAGGAACGAGACCGCCAGCTCGCCGAGCAGGCCCAGGCTGATCTCCTATTCGCGCCCTCAGCGCAGGAGATCTATCCCGCCGGCTTCTCCACCGCGGTCGAGGTGGTCGGGCTGACCGACCGCCTGGAGGGCGCGGTGCGCGGCTCCGCCCACTTCCGCGGAGTCACGACTGTCGTGACAAAGCTCCTGAATATCGCCTCGCCCGATGTCGCCTACTTCGGCCAGAAGGATGCCCAGCAGGTGATCGTGATCCGCCGTCTCGTTGAGGATCTGAACATGGCGGTGCGCGTCGAGGCGTGCCCCACCGTGCGCGAGTCTGACGGCCTCGCGATGTCGAGCCGCAACGCCAACCTAAGCCCCGAGGAGCGCGCTCGTGCGCTTGCCATGCCCAGCGCGCTTGCAGCCGCTGGTGCAGCTGTCTCAGGCGGCGAGCGCTCCGCCGATGCGCTGGTAGGAGCCGCCCGCCAAGCCATGATCGCGTTCGACGTCGAGCCTGAGTACCTCGCGCTCGTGAGCCCCGACACGCTCGAGTCCGTCACGCGCCTGGAGCAGCCGGCGCTATTCGCGGTAGCGGCTCGGGTCGGCGCCACGCGGTTGATCGACAACGTGACCTTGTATCCCACCGTGCCCTCCAACCCTCAGCAACCGACCCCCAGGGAGACCACAGCCATATGCAGCGCGTGATGCTCAAGTCAAAGATCCACCGGGCCACCGTGACCGACTGCGACCTGCACTATGTCGGCTCGATCACTGTCGATCCCGATCTGCTCGAGGCGGCGGACATTCTCGAGCACGAGCAGGTGCACGTGGTGGACGTCGACAATGGCGCCCGCTTCGAGACGTACACGATCGCCGGAGAGCGCGGCTCAGGTGACATCAAGGTCAACGGAGCCGCCGCGCGCCTCGTGCACTATGGCGACACCATCATCGTCATCTCCTACGGGCAGTACGACCGTGCCGAGATGGAGCACTATGAGCCTCGCGTCGTTCACGTGGAGGCCCAAACCAACCGCATCATCACCGTCGACGACGCGGTGGCGACCCTGCTCGCGTAGGGCGTCAACCGTTCAGAGAGGAATCTCCATGTCAAGTCACCCCAGCAATCCGATGTCCGGCCGGCAAACGGGCACAGTGCGTGGCCAGGCCAGCGTAAGCGTGCCATCCGATCCCGGCCGCTTGCCGATGACGCTACCGCTGCTCGCAGAGAAGAAGCGCCTCGGCGAGCCGGTGGTGATGGTCACCGCGTATGACTATCCGAGCGCCCGCGCCGCCGAGGCCGGGGGCGTCGATCTGGTACTCGTCGGCGACTCCGCCGCCACCACGATCCTCGGGTACAACTCCACCACACCGGTGGATCTCAATGACATGCTCGTACTCGCTCGAGCCGTGCGCCGCGGTTTGAGCACCCCTTTGATGATCGGCGACCTCCCATTTGGCTCGTATGAGATCAGTGACGAGCAAGCGGTCGCGAGCGCCATCCGGATGGTCAAGGAGGCCGGTTGCGACGCGGTGAAGCTCGAGGGGGGCGGCCCAGCATCAGCCAGCCGGGCGCGCGCGATCATCGGCGCCGGCATCCCGGTGATGGGCCACGTCGGGCTCACGCCGCAAAGCTCCACCGCGCTCGGCGGGTGGAAGGCTCAGGGCCGCACCGCTCAGGCGGCTTCGCGGATTGCCTCGGAGGCCTTGGCGCTACAGGGCAGCGGTTGCTTTGCGATCGTGTTCGAGGCGATCCCGAGCGCCGTCACCAAGGAGCTCATGCCTCATGTGGAGGTGCCGGTGATCGGTATCGGCGCGGGCCCCAACACCGACGGTCAGGTGCTCGTCTTTCATGATCTGCTCGGCATCCGTGACGGCCTCGGGCCGCGCTTCGTCAAGCGTTACGCGAACATTCAGCAGGAGATGAATGCGGGTGTCAGCGCCTATGCCGAGGATGTGCGCAGTGGGCGCTACCCCGGACCGGAGCACGGCTACTCGATCGACGCCGGCGAGCTCGCGGAGCTGCACACGCTGCTTGCCTGATTGGGATTTGGGCGTTCCCATGGTGTGAGGGTGCCAGCTACGGCATCGATCCCCAGGTCCCATCGCGGGCGTGCTTGGTGGTGTTCCTGCGCTCGTTCAAGCGGGCGTAGGACGCCCGTAGTCGATCGTGCGGATCAGCTTGGCGGGCGCTCCGGCGATGATCGAGAACGGCTCCACGTTTTTGGTGACGACGCTGTTGGCGCCGATCACACAACGCTTGCCGATGCTCACGCCGCTCGTGACGACCACGTTGGCCCCAAGCCAGCAGTTGTCGCCGATCGTGGTCGGGCCCTTGCTCTCAAACCCCTGCCACGTGATCGGCTTGTCGGGATCGTCGAAGCGGTGGCTCGAATCGGTGACGAAGCAACCGTTGGCAAGCATGCAGTGATCGCCGATCTCCACGAGCTGATCGGCGGCCACCATCACGCCCATGTTCAGGAAGGTGCCGCTGCCGATGCGAACGCGCGCGCTGCCCGGCATCGTGATCCACACGCCCGGCTCGAAGAGCGTGTGCGCCCCGATCTCCAGGCGTTCCTCGCGTAGCGCCTCTAGCACATTGCCGTGGAGCGGCCAGCGCGCGAACGCTTCGCGGCGCATGAGCTCGCGATGGATCGCCACCCGATTCCAAGGCAGCGAGTTGCGCTCATACCAGCGCCACTTCGTAGCCCACACCCGAGCCTTGCGGCCCAGATCGCTCACGCCCGTCCCGCCGACTGGGCCCTGCGCTTTGTGCCGGTAGACCCGTTGGTGCTTGCGTCGCGGGCGGTCACCTTCTTCGCCGATCTGTTGGTGCTCGCGCCGCGGACGGTGGCCTTCGCCGACGCGTTAGTGCTGCGGGCGGCCGCCTTCTTCGCCAACCCGTTGGTGCTCGCACTGCGGGCGGCCGTCTTTTTCGCCGACCCGATGGTGCTCGCGCCGTCCGCCTTGGCCTTCTTGGCCGTCTCGGCCCGAGCCTTCCCAGCTGGCGTCTTTGCCGCGCGAGCGCGACCATTTGATGCGGGCTTCGGCGTGAGCATGTCCCTCAAGAACTCACCGGTGTGCGAGGCGCGCTCGCCCGCCACCTCCTCCGGGGTGCCCGCGGCTATCACCATGCCCCCCTCCTCGCCGCCCTCCGGGCCCATGTCGATCAACCGGTCGGCGCACTTGATGACGTCGAGGTTGTGCTCGATCACCACCACGCTGTTGCCGGCATCCACGAGCCGCTGCAGCACCTCTAGCAGCCGTTGCACGTCGGCGAAGTGCAAGCCCGTGGTGGGCTCGTCGAGGATGTACAGCGTGCGCCCGGTCGCCACCTTCGAGAGCTCGGTGGCGAGCTTCACGCGCTGAGCCTCGCCGCCAGAGAGGGTCGTCGCGGGCTGTCCCAGCCGGATGTAACCGAGGCCCACCGCGTCGAGCGTCTCCAGGCGCCGACGGATCTTCGGGATGTGCTCGAAGAAGCCCAGCGCCTCCTCCACCGGCATCGCCAGCACCTCGGCGATGCTCTTGCCCTTGAACTTCACCTCGAGCGTCTCGCGGTTGTAGCGCCGGCCGTCGCACTGCTCACACGGCACATACACGTCGGGCAGGAAGTGCATCTCGATCTTGATCTGCCCGTCACCGCGGCACACCTCGCAGCGCCCACCCTTCACGTTGAAGGAGAAGCGTCCCGGCTTGTAACCCCGCGCGCGGGCCTCCTGGGTCTTTGAGAACAGGTCGCGGATCACGTCGAACAGGCCGGTATACGTGGCCGGGTTGGAGCGCGGCGTGCGCCCGATCGGCGACTGGTCGACGGCAATGATCTTGTCGAGCTGATCCAGACCGTGGATCGCGCGATGCGTCCCGGGTCGTTGGCGAGCCCTGTGCAGACGGTTGGCCACCGCCTTGAACAGCACTTCGTTGACGAGCGTCGACTTGCCCGACCCGGACACACCCGTAACGCAGGTGAGCGTCCCCAGCGGCACATGCACATCGATGTCCCTGAGGTTGTGCTGGCTCGCCCCGAGAATCTCGACATATCCAATCGGCGTGCGACGCTTCTCCGGTACTGCGATCGTCCTCGTACCCGCAAGGAACTGTCCGGTCAGCGACGGCTTCACCTTCTGGACCTGCGCCGCGGTCCCCTGGGCCACGATCCAGCCGCCATGCTCCCCGGCCCCTGGTCCCAGGTCAACGAGATGATCAGCGCTGCGCATCGTTTGCTCGTCATGCTCCACCACGATCACCGTGTTGCCGAGATCGCGCAAGCGCTCGAGCGTTGCGATCAACTTCTCGTTGTCACGCTGGTGCAAGCCGATCGAAGGCTCGTCGAGGATGTACAGCACCCCCACAAGCGAGGAGCCGATCTGTGTCGCCAGCCGGATCCGCTGTGCCTCACCCCCGGAGAGCGTCGAGGCCGCTCGATCCATCGACAGGTAGCCAATCCCCACGTTCTCCAAGAACTGCAAACGCTCGGAGATCTCGCGCAGGATCAGCCGTGCCACGTGCCGGTCGGTCTCCGAGAGGTCCACCCCCGCTAGCCACTCGAGCGCCCTGCGCGCCGACAGCCCACAGAAGTCCTCGATGCGGGTGCCTGCCACAAGCACCGCTCTGGACTCCGGGCGCAAGCGAGCGCCACCGCACTCCGGGCACGCCCGCAACGACATGAACTCCTCGATCTTCTCGCGCGTCAACTCCGAGTCGGTCTCGCGGTAGCGGCGCTGCAGGTTCGACACCACTCCCTCGAAACGCGTGCCGTAAGAGCGAGTGCGACCAAAACGGTTGCGATAGGTGATCTGCAGAGGCTCGCCGTTCGTTCCCGAGAGGAATAGGTCGCGGTGCTCTTGCGGCAGCTGCTCCCACGGCGCGTCCAGGTCGACGTCATAGCGCTTGGCGATCGCCTCGGTCACCTGCTCGTAGTAGTTGGAGGCGCTATTCGCCCACGGGGCGATCGCGCCCTCGCCGACCGAAAGGCTCGGATCGGGCACCACCAGCTCCGGGTCGATGACCATCTGCGAGCCGAGGCCAGTACAACGCTCACACGCCCCGTGGGGAGAGTTGAAGGAGAAAATCCTTGGCTCCAGCTCGACCAGCGAAGGCCCGTGCTCAGGGCACGCGAACTTCTCAGAGAAGGTGAACAGTGAGCCCGGCTCCGGCTTCTCGCCCGAGACGATCTGGGAGGCGGCCGCCCTTACCCCCAGAGCACCCGACGAATGCGCACGGCCAGTGCCTGCATCCCGAACGCCGCTTCCACCCCTATCCCCATCATCCCCAGCGGTCGACCCCGCGACGATCTCGATCTCGACCAGGCCATCCGCGAGACCGACCGCGGTCTCGATCGAGTCCGCAAGGCGCTTGCGGATATCGTGGCGCATCGCAAGGCGATCGACGACGACGGACACGTCGTGCTTGTAGCGCTTGTCGAGCACGATCGACTCCTCGAGCATCCTGATGCGCCCATCGATCTTCACCCGCGCGAAGCCATCCGCACGCATCTCCTCGAGCTGCTTGCCGTACTCGCCCTTGCGCCCCCTTACCACCGGCGCGAGCACCATAAAGCGTGTGCCCTCCGCCAGCTCCATCGTCTGGTCGATGATCTGCTCCGCCGACTGGCCGGCAATCGGGCGTCCGCAGATCGGGCAGTGCGGCTTGCCCACGCGCGCCCACAGCAGGCGCAGGTAATCGTAGATCTCTGTGACTGTGCCCACGGTCGAGCGTGGGTTGCGCGAAGTGGTCTTCTGGTCGATCGAGATGGCCGGTGACAATCCCTCGATCGAGTCCACGTCAGGCTTGTCCATCTGCCCGAGGAACTGGCGCGCATAGGCGGACAGCGACTCCACGTAGCGCCGCTGGCCCTCTGCGTAGATCGTGTCGAACGCGAGACTCGACTTGCCCGAGCCGGATAGGCCTGTGATTACGACGAGGGCGTCCCGCGGCAGCTCCAGGGAGATGTCCTTCAGGTTGTGCTCGCGCGCTCCACTTACGACGATCTTGTTGCTTTGGGCCATCTACTGACTATTGTATTGGGGCGAACAGACGTTCGGTTGCGTCAGCTACCGCGGCTCACGGCTGAGCGTCACCTCAGGGACGATATGCTGCGCCAAGTGGACGATCCTGGGCTACCAACCTCATACGCGGCACTCGACGCTGGCACCCCGGTCTACAGCAGCGACGGGGAGCTCATCGGTACGGTCACGCACGTGCTCAGCGTGCCCGAGGAGGACATCTTCGACGGGATCGTGATCGCCGGGCGCGAGGGCGCCCCCGGGCATCGCTTCGCCGACGCCGACGACGTTGGCTCGATCCACGAGCACGCGGTCACGCTCAAGCTCGACGCCGCGGCCTGTCACTCGCTACCGGAGCCAAGCGCGAATCCCGCGGTCATGAAGGACGACCCGGCGGAGGGCGCCCCCGGGCTCTCGGACAAGCTGCATCGCGCCTGGAACCTGGTCTCTGGCAAGTACTGAGCCTGCCTCAGACAAGCGAGTTGCGCTACGTCATAGCGAATGAATTGCTGGGCGTGTCGCACAATCCACACGCACCTCCGGTCAGGCATGGCGGGCTTAACGCCGGGCCAGAGAGAGCCGCGAGCGCGTCATCGCGGATTTCCTGATCGGCGCGGATTTCCTGATCGGCGCGGACTTCCTGATCGGCGCGGACTTCCTGATCGGCGCTCATGCCACCGAACGAGCAGACCGCCTGCTCACTCGCGACCGCGGATTCTACCGACGTTATTTTGAGGGCCTGCTCATCATCGATCCTAGCTGCCCTGAGAAGTAAATCCCAACAACGCGACGAATCTGAATGTTTATCGCATACACTCGCGTCCGACGTAGATCGCCGCAAGCGGTAAACCAATAGCTGGCAACCGGACCAGCCGTGACGCGCAAGGAGACAGAAGATGGCACAAGAAGTCGAGTTCGGACGAGGCGGAACCGGGAAGATCAGGAGCTTCTGGGTCGGCCTCGGGCTGGCGATTCTGACACTCGGGATCTATTACTTCTGCTGGTACTACTTCGTCAACGACGAGCTCAAGGACATTGGGATCGCCGAGGACGACCAAAACCTCGCCCAATCGAGCCCCGCTCAATCCGTTCTCGCTGTGCTCATCGGCGGCTGGCTGATCGTTCCACCGCTACTTTCCGTCTACAACTACGGGCAGCGCATCAAGCGCGCCCAACGCCTCGCCGACGTCGAGCGGCACGAGCAGATCAATCCGATGGTCGCGTTCCTGCTCTACTTTCCCGGTGGCATCCTGATCATCCCAGCGTTCGTCCACTACTGGTATGTCACCAAGCACCAGAACATGGCGCTACGAGCCGCCGCCGGACAACCGCATTCGGGCGAGCCAACGATCGCGCGGGGCTAAATGGGTTCGCGGCTTCGCCGCGCCAGCTCCCTACCCTTCGATAGCCGCGTAAACCTCGTCGAGCAGTCGCTCGCGATCGGGGACCTCGAAGTTCTCTCGCAGATATTGCCCTGTGTCCTCACGCGAATCGCCGTTCAGGGCCATGTTGAGCGCCACGAGACGCGCCCCGTCTAGGTCGTCGTTGCCAGAGGACGGCTCGCCGACAGGCTCGTCTGGGAACAGCGGCTGCTCGTCAAAGGCGGGCTCGCCCGGTTGCGGCTCGAAGAATTCGTCGACATACGCTTGGGCGTTGGGCTCCGCACGAGCCTCTTCCGTCGCAGCGACCTGCGCGGCGACGGAGGCATGGGGCGCACCGTTGCCGTGCGAACCTCTCTGCGCGCTCACGCTCTGGCCCGTGCCAGCACGCCCAGACGCGGCGTCATAGAGCGCCTCCATCTCGCTCTCTACCGCCGCCAGGTCGCCGGCTAGGCGTCCCGCGCCACTGCGCATGCTCTCCACCAGCGCCCGGGTCTCCTCGTCCAGTGAGCCGACGTGCACGAGCAGCGCCTCGGTGGCCTGCGACACAGCCGCCACGTGTTCCTGAGCGTGCGCCACAGCCTCCTCGCGCGTGCGCCGCGCATCCTCATCGGCCGCCTCCCGGACCTCGTGGGCCTGTTCTGCCGCCTGGCGCTCGATCGTCTCCGCTGTCGCCTGAGCCGCCTCGAGGATCCCCTGGACCTGGGTACCGGCGCTCGAGGCAAGGGACTCTCCCCCACGACTGGTCGCTTCGCGCTGAAGCTCGTCGACTTCAGCGGCAAGCGCGCGCAGGTGGGCATCCACGCTCGCAGGGTCATATCCGCGTCGCACGATCGGGAAGTCGCGCCGCTCGATCCCCTGACGATCCAATTCCACGGCGCTCATCCTATGCGACATCGCCCGCGGGGGCCTCGCTTGCCGCCGCCTGCTCCGCCGGCGCCTCGCTTGCGTGCACATCGCGCAGCTCGCGCCGCAGCTCCCTGATCTCATCGCGCAGCTGCGCGGCGTACTCGAAACGCAGATCGTCAGCGGCGGCGATCATCTCCTCCTCGATCTCCACCACCATCCGCTCCAGCTCGTGCTGCGGCATCTCCTTCGCCTTGGCTCTCGTCGCATTCTTGCGGCGCCTGCCCTTGGGCACCTTTGACTCGGCCTGCAGGAACTCGGCAATGTCGGAGATGCCCTTCACAATGCTCGACGCGGTGATCCCGTGCTCCTCGTTGTAGGCCACCTGGATCTCGCGTCTACGGTCGGTCTCCTCAATCGCCGCCTTCATCGCCTTGGTCTCCTTGTCGGCGTACATCAACACCTTGCCATTCACGTTACGCGCCGCCCTGCCGATCGTCTGGATCAGCGAGGTCTCCCCACGCAAGAAGCCCTCCTTGTCTGCGTCGAGGATCGCCACGAGCGACACCTCAGGCAGGTCTAGACCCTCGCGCAGCAGGTTCACACCAACGAGCACGTCGTACTCACCGAGCCGCAGATCCCTGATGATCTGGATGCGCTCGAGCGTGTCGATCTCCGAGTGCAGGTAGCGCACCTTGAAGCCCATCTCGATCAGGTACTGCGAGAGGTCCTCGCTCATCTTCTTCGTGAGCGTCGTGACGAGCACGCGATCGTTCACGTCCACCCGCTTGCGAATCTCGTTCATCAGATCGTCGATCTGGTTGCGGGTCTCACGCACATCTATCTCCGGATCCACGACTCCGGTGGGCCTGACGATCTGCTCCACGATCCGCTGTGAGCGGGTGCGCTCGTATTCGCTGGGCGTGGCGGACAGGAACACGAGCTGCGGCGTGATCGATAGGAACTCCTCAAACGTCTGCGGACGGTTGTCCATCGCACTCGGCAGCCTGAAGCCGTAGTCCACGAGCGTGCGCTTGCGCGAACGGTCCCCCTCGAACATGCCTCCGATCTGCGGCACCGTCTGGTGGGACTCGTCGATGAAGCACACGAAGTCCTTGGGGAAATAGTCGATCAGGCAGTACGGCCGCTCGCCCGGCTTGCGCCCATCGAGGATCCGCGAATAGTTCTCGATCCCCGAGCAGAAGCCCATCTCGCGCAGCATCTCCATGTCGTACTGGGTGCGCTGGCGCAACCTGTGGGACTCGAGCTGCTTGCCATCCGCCTCCAACTGCTCGCAGCGCTCATTCAGCTCCCGGCCGATCTCCGCCACGCCATCGTCGATCGTGCCCTCCTTGACGTTGTAGTGAGTCGCCGGCCAGATCGCCACGTGCTCGAGGTCGTCGGCGATCAGCTCGCCCGTGAGCGGGTCGAAGTGCTGCAGGCGCTCCACTTCGTCGCCGAACAGCGTCGCCCTGAACGCCGTCTCCGCGTATGCCGGAAACACCTCAAGCGTCTCCCCCTTCACCCTGAAGGTGCCACGAGACAGCACAGTGTCGTTGCGTGTGTACTGGATTGACACGAGCTTGCGCAACAGCTTCTCGCGATCGATCTCCTCGCCCCGACGCAGTATCTGCATGTTCATCTCATATGTCTCGGGTGAGCCGAGACCGTAGATACACGACACGGAGGCCACCACGATCACGTCGCGCCTGGCGAACACGGCTGCCGTCGCGGCGTGTCTGAGACGGTCCACCTCCTGGTTGATGGCCGAGTCCTTCTCGATGTACAGGTCCCTGCTCGGAACGTACGCCTCGGGCTGGTAGTAGTCGTAGTAGGACACGAAGTACTCCACCGCGTTCTCGGGAAAGAAGGTGCGGAACTCGTTGCACAGCTGCGCCGCCAGCGTCTTGTTGTGGGCGATCACGAGTGCCGGCTTCTGCACCTCCTGGATCACACCGGCCATGGTCATGGTCTTGCCGGTGCCAGTGGCCCCGAGCAGTGTCTGGAAGCGATCGCCCTCGCGCACCCCCTCGGACAGGGAGGCAATCGCCTTCGGCTGGTCGGCCGTCGGCGTGAACACTGGATCGAGTCTGAACTCGGGCACAGTCCTACGTTAGCCCGAGCTGGTGTGGGTAGGTGGCCCGATATTCCGCCTGAGCCCGCATCACCCTCTGTACGTAGGCCTGCGTCTCGGGGAATGGGATTTCAGCGACACTCAATGTCTTGCCTTCTTGATGGGCCTTCGCCACCCACGCGTCGACGTTAGCGAGCCCACCGTTATAGGCAGCCACCGCAAGCATCTCATCACCTTCGTAATGATCGAGCAAATAGCGCAGATACCAGCTCCCATAGGCCACGTTGATCCTCGGGGTAGCCAGATCGCTCGTGCTGAAGCGCACACCCCCGGACAGATGGGCGATGTATTGCGCTGTGGCCGGCAACAGCTGCATGAGTCCCAGCGCTCCAGCTGATGAGGTGCGCGGGTCGAACTTCGTCTCCGCGTAGATCACCCCCGCGATCAGCGCCGGGTCGAGATGCTTGTCGGCCGCTTGTTCTCGAATCACCGACGCGTTGCTAAGCGGAAGTCCACCGTTTCCGGCGACATGTTGAATTCGTGAGACGATCACCGCCACAAGCGCCACGGTGATCGCGAGCGCGAGCAGCATGCGCACAAGCGCGCGGGCGCCATCCATCGGCCGCCGCGAGCGCCGCCTGCCGCGCGAGCGCCGCGTCGCCGCGGAGCGTCTACTCGACGTGTACGCATTGCGCCCGCTCCGGCCACGCGTAGTCGCAGGGAACCGCTGTGTGCTCATCCCAACAGCTTGGCAAGTACGTCGGCCAGTTCGCGCCGCAGGTCTCCTTCGGTGCCGTCGTTGTGGATCACGAAGCTCGCACGCTCAGCCTTCTGCTGCTGTGAGAGCTGTCTCGTGGCGCGCTCCTCGGCGAGCACGTGACCGCGACCGGCAGCGCGCTCGCGGCGCGTGTCCTCCTGTGCGATCACCGCGATAGTCGCGTCGAAGCCGCTCTCCATACCGGCCTCGAACAGCAACGGCACCTCGACCACGGCCGCCCTCGGCGCGGGTCGCAGCGCGCGCACGGACTCGAGCCATGCGGCGATATGCGCGCCGACGAGTGGCCACAAGAGGCTCTCCAGCCAGCCTCGGTCCTCACCCCCGCCCGCGAACGCTCTGGCGGCCACGGCCGCGCGATCGACAACACCACCCGGTGCCACCTCTGGGCCCCACCGCTCTACGACGGCGTCCCTCACCCGCTCCTCGCCGTACAGCTGGTGTACCACGGCATCAGTCGACAGCACCTGCGCGCCAAGCTCTCCGAGCGTCTTCAGAGCGGTCGACTTACCCGCGCCCATACCCCCGGTGAGTCCAACAAACGGCGTCACCGGCTGCACCGGCACGAACTCGTCAGTCTTGTGCTTGCTCGCCGGCGGGCTGCTCGTCCACGGGCTGCTCGGCCTCGACGGCCGGCTGCTCCTCAGAGACGACCTCCGCGGTGGGCTCCTCCACGGCAGGCTCCTCCACGGCAGGCTCCTCCACGGCAGGCTCCTCCACGACAGCCTCAGCGACAGGAGCCTCCGTAGCGGGCTCCTCCGTAGCGGGCTCCTCTGGCGCAGCAACCTCCGCTATCGCGGGCTCATCGGCGGTCTGCTCATCGGCCGCAGGCGCCTCAACAGCAGGCTCATCGCCAGCAACCTCCTCCACGTCGGGCACCTCCACAAGAGCCTCGGCGGAAGACTCCTCCTCCGCGGCCGGGGCCTCCACAGCAGGCGCATCGACGAAAGCCTGCTCGGCGGCGAGCTCGCCGGCATCCTCTCCGACGCTTACGTCGAGCGAATCCTCGAGCACAACCTGTTCATCGGCTATAGCCTCCGGCTCGGCCGGTGATGCAGCGGGCGCGTCGGGCCGGGGCAGCGGCAGGAGCTGGTCCTCGACCCGCTTCGCCGACAGCGACAGACGCCGGCGCTCGGAATCGATCTCGAGGATCTTCACGCGAATCTCATCGCCCGGATGGACGATCTCGCGTGGGCTCTCGACATGGTGGCCGGCGAGCTCAGAAATATGCACAAGCCCCTCGACGCCGTCAAGCACCTCCACGAACGCCCCGAATGTGACCACCTTCGTGACCTTGCCGGCAAGCTCGTCATTGACGTTGTAAGTGTCGACGATCCGCTGCCACGGGTCTTCCTGGGTCTGCTTGAGACCGAGAGAGATGCGCTGACGGTCCCGGTCGATGTCGAGCACCTTAACCTGCACCGTGTCACCGATGTTGAGGATCTCGCTCGGATGGTTCACATGCGACCAGGACAGCTCTGAGATGTGGATCAGGCCGTCGATCCCGTCGAGGTCCACAAACGCGCCGAAGTCCACAATGTTCGAAATCTGCCCCTCCACGACAAGCCCGGGCTGAAGACGGTCGAGGATCTGCTGGCGAACCTCCTTGCGCTCCTCCTCCAGTACCGCGCGACGCGAGAGCACAACGTTGTTGCGCGAGCGGTTGAGCTCGATCACCTTCGTCTCGATCTGCGTTCCCATGTACTCGTCGAGGTTCGGCACGCGCCTGATATCCACCAGCGAGGCGGGCAGGAAGCCACGCACCCCGAGGTCGATGATCAGACCGCCCTTGACGACCTCGATCACCGAGCCCATCACCGGCTCGCCCGACTCGGCGGCGGCCTCGATGCGGCGCCATGCCTTCTCGAAGCGAGCACGCTTCTTGGACATGATCAGGCGTCCGTCCTGGTCCTCCTTGGTGAGGACCATCGCGTCGACCTCCTCGCCGAGCGACACCTCCTCACGCGGATCCACAGACTTGCGGATCGAAAGCTCATTCGCGGGGATGACCCCCTCGGACTTGTAGCCGATGTCGACGAGAACCTCGTCCTTGTCGATGCGCACGACATTGCCCGTCACGACCTCGCCCTCCTCGAAGGGCTGCATCGTGGCGTCGTAGTTGGGGACTATCTGCCCGTCGATTTCAAGCAGCAGTCCGTTTGACCCCTCGACCACGTGGGCCTGGGGATTCTCGATCAGTGTTTGCACCGGTCGAAGCCTAGCGCAGCGACGCCAAGCGGGGCATGGACCCCGTACTACCCGTGTGAGGTCCATGGGAATCGACGGGGGTACCACCTGGATACTGACCCCGCGCCATCGAGCGGGTCGGTCTGGAACCGATCGGGCACATATCATTGGCAGTCGTATGCCGGTTAGAGCGACCAAGCGCGGAGCGGATCGAACACCCCTGCGGCACGATTGCGACGTGCTCGTATGCGGGGCCTCCTTCGCCGGGCTCGCGGTAGCACGCGAGTTGGCCGACACGGGGGCACGTGTGCTCGTGCTCGACCGTTATGAGATCGGCGAGCGCCAGACATCTGCCTGCGGCATCCCCACCGGATGGCTTGAAGCACTCAACCTGGAAGGCTCACTGCGCCAGACCTTCGACGAGCTCGTGGTGCACACACCGTGGACGACCGCCCACTGGCAGCTGCCGTGGACGTTCTCGACGTTCGACTATCGCGAGCTGTGCGCGCTGCTCTGGGACCAGTCTCATCCGACCGACGCCGAGTTTGAGACGGCAACGGTGACCGGCCGCGACGGGCACACCGTTCACACCGATCGAGGGGACTTGACGGCGCCACTGATCATCGACGCGCTCGGCTGGCGTCGGGTCCTCTCCAACGGGGCTGCGATCCAGCCCCCGAACGCACGCCTTTCCCGCGGCCTAGAGGTCCATCCGCACGGCGCGGGCAATGAGCTGGAGCTGTGGATCGACCCCAAGTACATCCGCGCCGGCTACTCGTGGAGCTTTCCCGCGGGCGACGAGCTGCGCGTGGGGGTTGGATCGTTCTGGCCGGCCCACCACGTCAAGGAGCCCACGGTGCGCCTCGCAAGTGACTTGGACCTGCCGGCCGAGGACTATCAAGGGAATTGGATACCCCACGAACTGCGCCCAGCGATCGAGGATGGGGTGTTCTTCGTCGGCGACTCGGCGGGACATTGCCTGCCACTCACCGCGGAGGGGATTCGTACGGCGCTCTACTTCGGTCTCGCCTGCGCTCGCGAGCTGGTCCCCGTACTCGAAGGTCAGACCACTCGCGAGCACGCGCTGGCTCGCTACGGCGCCTTCTCGGACTCGCACGAGCGCAAGTACCGCTGGCTGCTGAACACTCAGCACGCGGTCGGGCGCCTTACCCCGAGTCGCGCTATCACCGTGATGGCGCGCACGCTCGCCTCGGAGCGTGCGTGCGCTTGGGCCTTCAACCACTACCTGGAGATCGCCCCGCCCTCGTTTGCGGTGGCAAAGCACGGTCGTGCTGCGGCGGTGCCGCGTGCATCGGTGCCGGCAGCCGCCTGAAGTACGACCGCCGCAAACGGGTGCGTCAGTGGGCAGCCCGGATATTCCACGCAAATCGGTGCTCCACGCGCGCCGGACAGCCGAATCGAGGTCAGGCTACCTCTCGCAACCGCGGACGCGTCGCACTCAGCGCCTGAAGCGCGAGGCGACTTGCCTCGATGGCGCTCGCCCACGAGACCTCGGCGAGCATCCCAGGCGCAGCGACAGTGTCGCCGACAAGGAACACTCCATCGCCACGATCGACAGCGGGGCGCTCGCGCCAGCTGGTGCCGGGCATGTCCAGTGCCCCCGAGCGTCCATCCATCACCTGACGCCGGCGCCAAGTCTCGCGTGCTCGCCACTCATCCACGCCCACGTCCAACAGGCGCTCCAAGCGCAACGCCGCTTGGTCGGTGCTCTCCCCAGGGCGAATCGGCATCTGCGCCTGGATCAGCTCCTCGCCATCCGGCGCGATCGACGGGTTGGCGGCGGAGTAGCGCCCGATCCAGCCTGCCTCGTCCATGTCCGACACGACCGTCGGATCGCCACGGCGATAGCGCACGCCCAGGTCCAGGCAGACCGTGCGTCCGCTGTTCCACCGCAGACTGTCATCGCCGAGCAACTCACGTGCCTGGTCGAGCTCGGTGGCCACGATCACCGGCGCCTCAGGCAAAGCGTCGATACGCGTGCCGGTCTCCAACGCGACTCCCAGCTCGCGCACACGGTGCTCGAGCGAGTCGATCAGTGAGCTCCAGCCCCCAACCGGATAGCGCACGATCGAGGGAACGGTCAGCAGCAGACGTACCATGCGCGGCCACACGAACGCCGCGGACAGCTCGCCCGGGTCGTGGTGGAACGTGAAGACACCCGCCCCCGCCGAGAGCATCTCCGCGGTGGCCTCGTCGGTGTGGCTCGCCACCCACGTGCGAAAGTCGATGTTGACAGGGGCTTCGCGACCACGCAGCCGCAGCACCGCGGGCAGCGCGCCAAGCGGCGGCGTGCGGCGCAGCGCTCCGCCCAGGCGGAGCCTGATCCCGGTCAACCGCGGGCTGGCATTGGCCGGGAGCACATCGCGCTCACGCATCCACTTCCAGAACGGACCATCGTGGTACATCGCATGGGGGCCGAGATTCGCCTTGTAGGGCCCCTCGCTGCTGCGCCCCCGCCCTCCAACGCTCTCGTGAGCCTCGACCAGGCGCACACTCGCTCCCTCCTCAGCGCAGGCGATCGCGGCCACCAAGCCGGCGATGCCGGCCCCGACGATCGTGATCTCCGGCTTACTTGCGGTGTGCTTGCTCGCGCTCATGGTCGCTGCCTCCTTGAAAGAAGATCCCACCATCCGATCCCACCGTCCAGGACGGCCTATAGGTCAGCCGGCCAGCGGGACGAGATCAAAATGGCGTCGGTTGGGGAGTGACGTTGCTCGAAGATCAAGTTACGCTGCCACTGGCCTGCATTACAGTTCCAGTAGTGGCAAACAAAAGAGGGCCAGTTGGAGGGCCGGAACTGCTCGTTGAGCTCGACCGCGACGGCGAGCTGCCGCTGCACGAGCAGGTCGAGCGCTCATTGCGCGAGCAGATCCGCTCGGGACGCCTGCCGGCCGAGGCCCGGCTGCCCTCCACCCGCGGCCTGGCGGAGGAGCTCGGTATCTCCCGCGGCGTCGTGACCGAGGCCTATGGTCAACTCGCCGCCGAGGGCTACCTCACGACCAGCCAAGGCGCGCCCGTGCGAGTCGCCAAGGCGGTACGCGCAGCAACCGAGCGTCCACCCGCGCGCTCCCTCCTACAGAGCTTCGCCTATAACTTCCACCCGGGCCTGCCCGACCTCATCGACTTTCCCCGCGAGGCATGGTTGCGCTCGCTGCGCGCCGCCCTGCGCGACTCGCCGCTGGATTCGCTCAGCTATGGCGACCCACGCGGCGCGCCTGAGCTACGCGAAGCGCTCGCCGGGTACCTGGGCCGGGTGCGCGGTGCCGACGCCGACCCCGAGCACATGCTCGTGTGCACGGGCTTCATGCAGGGCTTCTCGCTGCTGTGCCGCGCGTTGCGCAGCCGCGGAGTGGAGCAGGTGGCACTCGAGGATCCCGGCTGGCATCTGCATCGCCTGATCGTCGAGCAGGCCGGCCTGCGGGTCGTGCCGATCCCGGTGGATGAGGAAGGCCTGCGCGTCGATCTGCTCGCGGCGACGGACGCCTCAGCTGTCCTGCTCACACCTGCCCACCAGTTCCCCACAGGCGCGGTGCTAGCACCTGAGCGGCGCGCGGCGCTGATCGAGTGGGCGGAGGACGAGCGGCTGATCGTCGAGGATGACTACGACTCCGAGTACCGCTATGACCGGGTGGCGGTAGGCGCCCTTCAGGGCCTGGCCCCAGAGCAGATCGTCTACATCGGCTCGGCGAGCAAGCGCCTGGCACCCGGAATGCGCCTGGGCTGGATGCTGCTGCCCTCGTGGTTGACCTGGGAGCTCACAGCCTCAAAGACGATCGAGGACTGCGGCTCGGAGGTCATCGGCCAGCTCGCGCTGCGCGACTTCATCGCCCGGGGCGAGCTCGACCGTCACGTGCGCCGCATGCGCCTGCGCTACCAGCGACGCCGGGAGGCGCTGCTGCGAGCGCTTGACCGATGGCTTCCCGACGTGAGTGTGAGCGGTGCCGACGCCGGCCTCTTCGAGCTCGTGATGCTGCCCGAGCAGACAGACGAGTCACTGCTGCTGCGGGCGGCCGCCAAGCGCGGCGTGGGCGCCGAGGGGCTTGCCCTTCACCGCTTCGCCCCTGACGGCGCCCCAGGGGTGCTGCTCGGCTACGGCAACCTCTCCGAGCCCGCGATCGAGCAAGGCGTGCGCCTGCTCGGCGAGGCGTTCGAGCAAATGCGACCGTCGTAGCACGACCGTCGTAGCACGACCGTCGTAGCCTCGCCGTGAGAGCGTCACCTCACCGGCCTCGCCGTGAAAGGCCAGGCGCGGGCGGGACATCGCGTGTGCTGGCCGGAGGGGAATTCGCTCAAGTCAGCGGCGCACAACCAACAAGACACCGACGACGAGCAACCCCAGCCCAACGATGCGCGCCGGATGGATCGGCTGCTTGGCGATTCCAAGCAGGCCGAAACGGTCGATCACGACGGCTGCCGCGAGCTGACCGGAGATCACTATCGCGGTCAGGCCACTGACGCCCAACGTGCGCACCGTGAGGATCGCCACGGTCACATAGACCGCGCCGAGCAGGCCCCCGACGAGCGCCCACGTGGGCGCTTTCCCGACGTTGGAGAAGCTGCCAAGCCCGCCGTAGAACAGCAGCGCGACCAGTACCAGCGCAACGGTGCCGACCATGAACGAGAAGGTCGCAGCCTGCACGCTGCCGAGCTCGCGACCGAGGCGCGAATTGACCGGTGCCTGCATCCCCACCAGCACACCGGCAACCGCAGCGAGCAGCACCGCCAGCGTGCGAGTCACCTCGCCTCCACCTCCCATCCCCGCCAACACCGGGCGCACGACGTTGAACAGCCCGCACGCATCACTTGGCCTCGAGCCAGTTACGGCCCACGCCGACGTCCACGGCGAGCGGTGGAGAGTGATCCCACACACCGACCATCTCCCGCTCGATCAGCTCACGCGCCGCATCGACCTCGGCGGGGGGAGCTTCGAACAGCAGCTCGTCGTGGATCGTGAGGATCTGCTTGGTGGCAAGGCCCGCATCGTGGAGCGCCTCGTGGCAGCGCACCATCGCCAGCTTGATGATGTCGGCAGCGGTACCCTGGATGACGGTGTTGACGGCCAGTCGCTCCCCAAGCGTGCGCACCTGGTAATTGCGCGCACGCAGCTCCGGAATCTGGCGACGGCGACCCCACAGCGTCTTGACGTGACCCTCCTCCTTGGCCGACTCGATCGTATCGGCGATGAACTGTGCCACGCGCGGGAAGCGCTCGAGGTAAGCATCGATGAACGCTTTGGCCTCCTCCAGCGGAATGTTCAGGCGGTCTGCCAGACCATAATCGGAGAGCCCGTAGACGATCCCGTAGTTGATCATCTTCGCCTTTGCGCGCATCCCGTGGTCGATCTGCTCCGGGGCCACCTCGAACACCTGTGAGGCCGTCGCCGTGTGCACGTCCTCGCCACGCTTGAAGATCTCCACCAAGACAGGCTCCTGGGCGATGTGCGCAAGCACGCGCAGCTCGATCTGAGAGTAGTCGACGGAGATCAGCACATGCCCGTCCTCGGCCTCGAAGCAACCGCGAATCTCGCGCCCCAGCGGCGTGCGGATCGGCACGTTCTGCATGTTCGGGTTGGTACTCGAGAGTCGGCCTGTCTGGGCGACCGTCTGCAGGAAGGTTGTATGGATGCGCGAGCGCTCGTCCACGACCTGAGGAAGCACGTCCAGGTAGGTCTTGATCAGCGTGGACAGCTCGCGCCAGCGCTCGATACAGGGCACGATCTCGTGCTCCTCGCGGATCGCCTGGAGCACCCGTGCGTCGGTGGAGAAGCCCGTCTTGCCGCGACGCTTGCGCGACAGTCCCAGCTTGACGAACAGGATCTCCCCAAGCTGCTGAGGAGAGCCGATCGTGAACTCCTCGCCGGCCAGCTCGAAGACGCGACGTTCAAGCCCGTCGATCTCCTCCCGCACGCGCGCGGTGATCTCGTGCAGGCGCTCGACATTCAGCCGCACGCCAAGCACCTCCATCTCGCGCAGCACCGACACGAGCGGCAGCTCGATATCGCGCATCACTCCATCCAGCTCGCGCTCGACGATCTGTTCACGCTGCCATGCGGCGAGCGCACCGAGCAGCAGCACCTCGCCCGCGAGCGGATCCTCGATATCCGCGACCAGTCCACGCTCCTCGCACAGCTCCGCGAGCGGATAGCCGCGACGAGCCGGCTCAAGCAGGTAGGCACCGAGCAGCGTGTCGTGCGCGAGGCCGGACGGCACCACACCGAGTGCCTTCGCATCATGGGCAACCACAGCAAGCTCGCCACACGCCGCCACGACCTCCTCGGGTCCGGCGCAATCCCCGACAAGCACGGTTGCGCGCGAGGCACGCGCGGCCGCCTTCTTGCCCTGGGCAACGCCGGCGGGCGGTGGCTCGGCGCTCACGCCAAAGCGCCACCCAGAGCCTTCCGCGAACAGCTCGCCCTCCGGCGCCTCGCTCGAGGTGACGACCACGAACAACTCCTCCGCCGCGGTGCCGCTTGCCGTCTTCAAGCTCGCGATGTCGGCTACGACCCCCTTGCGCACGCGCCCCGCGAGCGTCACCTCATCCGAGGAGGCCGTCTTTGCGAGCTCGACCTCCCCAAGCGCCTCTTCGACCCGACGCAACGGATCGCGTAGCTCCCACCGACGAAACACCTCGCGCAGCTGCGAGCGATCCGGCTCGCGCGCCGCCTCGCTCTTCAAATCGAAATCGACGGCCAGGTCGCGCTGCACAGTGGCGAGATTCTTGGACATGCGCGCGTCCTCGGCATGATCGATCAAGCTCTGCTTGCGCTTGGGGCCGCCGATGTCGCGCACATGCGAGAGCACGCCCTCCAACGAGCCGAAGCGCTTGATCAGCTCGCTGGCAGTCTTCTCGCCGATACCTGGGATGCCGGGGATGTTGTCGGAAGTATCGCCCTTCAATCCATAGAAGTCGGGGATCAGCTCAGGTGGGATGCCATAGCGGTCGATCACGGCCTGGTGGTCGTAGAGCTTGGTCTCGGTGATGCCGCGGGCGGTAGCCATCACTTGCACAAGGCCCTGCTCGTCGATCAGCTGGAAGACATCGCGGTCGCCGGTCACGATCGTCACCGGCACGCCGGCATTACGGGCCTGCTCGGCAAGCGAGGCGATCACGTCGTCGGCCTCGAACCCCTCGAGCTTCACGTTGCGATACCCAAACGCCTCGACGAGCGGTTCCATCGCGGGCCACTGCATCTTGAGCAGGTCCGGGCGGGAGCGACGCCCGGCCTTGTACTCGGCGAACAGCTCAGTACGACCTGAGCTGCCCGCGTCCCACGCGACCATCGTGGGCTGCACCCCATGGTCGGTGACGATCTTCACGAGCATCGAGGCAAACCCGAAAATCGCGTTCGTAGGCTCGCCGGTGGACGTCGCGATCGACTCCGGCAGCGCGTAGAAGGCCCGATAGACAAGACTCGGACCGTCGATCAGAAACAGGCGGCGCTCCACGCCGACCACTCTATTAGCGTCTCCCGCGGCGGGACCTTCGGGGGTATGGGGGCCCGGAACGCCCAAGCAAATAACATGCCGGACCGCCCGGCCACCGCGCCGGCTACTCGAGGAGCTTCATCCCGTGAGCGTCACCCCCAGCGCGCAGTACCGCCTCACCATCCGCGTCAAGATCGACGAGCAGCAGGGCATGCTCGGCCAGGTCACCGACATGATCGGCGAGCAGGGCGCAATGGTGGTCGGCGTCGACCTCGTCGAGGCCGACGCCGGTCACAGCGTGCGCGACATCGTCGTTGACGCGTCCAACCGCGACCACTGGAACCGCATCCTCTCGGCGATCGGATTGCTCGCCGGGGTCGAGGTGATCGACACGACCGACCGTACCTTCCTGCTGCACGTGGGCGGCAAGATCGAACAGCACAACAAGCACCCGCTGAAGACGCGCGACGACCTCTCGATGGCCTACACCCCGGGCGTGGCCCGAGTGTGCACGGCGATCAAGGACGATCCCGACAAGGCGTTCCAATACACGATCAAGCGCAACACCGTGGCGGTCGTGAGCGATGGCACCGCCGTGCTCGGCCTCGGCGACATCGGCCCGGCGGCGGCGATGCCGGTGATGGAGGGCAAGGCGTGCCTGTTCAAGGAGTTTGCCGGCGTAGACGCCTTCCCGATCTGCCTCGACACGAAGGACACCGATGAGATCGTACGAGCGGTCACCTTGATCGCTCCGGGGTTCGGCGGAATCAATCTGGAGGACATCTCGGCGCCGCGCTGCTTTGACATCGAGGAGCGACTCAAGCGCGACCTCGACATACCGGTATTCCACGACGATCAGCACGGCACCGCCGTGGTGGTCATGGCGGCACTGCTCAATGCGGTCAAGCTGACCGGCCGCAGCCTCGCCGAGTTGAAAGTGCTCGTGATCGGCCTCGGCGCCGCCGGCGTCGCCGTCACAAAGATCCTGCTCGAGGCGGGCGTACGAGACATCATCGGCGCCGACTCGCGCGGAGCGCTCAGCACCACACGCGAGGACTACCAGGACGGGACGATGAGCTCCGTGAAGCGCTGGTATGCCGAGTCCACTAATCAGGAGCGCCGAACCGGCGCTCCCGCTGAGGTAATCGATGGCGCTGACCTGCTTGTGGGCCTCTCAGGCGCACGCGCCCTCCCGGTGGAGGCCCTTGCCAAGATGAACGACGACGCGATGGTGTTCGCGATGGCCAACCCCAACCCCGAGGTAATCCCCGAGGAGGCCGCTCCCTACGTGCGCATCATGGCCACCGGCCGCTCCGATTACCCCAACCAGATCAACAACGTGCTGTGCTTCCCCGGCATCTTCCGTGGCGCACTCGACGTCCGCGCACAGTCGATCACCGAGGAAATGAAGATGGCCGCCGCCCGAGCGATCGCGGCGATCGTCGCCGAGGAGGAGCTGCGCGACGACTACATCATCCCGTCGGTGTTCAACCGCGATGTCGCCCCCGCGGTGGCAGCCGCCGTCGCCGAGCAGGCTCGCGCGAGCGGCAACGCGCTCGCCGGCCAAGAGGTCGGCTTCGCGCAGGGCGATACCCTGACTGGCATGGGCGAGCAGCACGTTCACACAAACGGCTGACAGGCGAAGTGGTCGGCTATGCGGCTGACGGCAGAAGCGCCGCGGTAATGCGGTTGACGACCAAGCGGACCGAACCATGCGAGTGACGGTCACGGGAGCGACAGGACTCATCGGACCGCGGGTCGTGGCCTCACTGAGGGCACGCGGCGACGACGTGACCGTGCTCTCGCGCAATCCGCGCCAGGCCCGCGAGAAGCTGGAGCGCTCGACACAATCACCCGCCACGCCGAGCGATCCCGCCGATAGTCCGAGCGGCTCCGCCACCGCACAAAACGATTCCGCGGGAACCCTCGACGCGCAGCGCTGGGACCCCTCGCGCGAACCTGCCCCCACGGCGGCGCTCGCCGGGCGCGACGCGGTTGTGCACCTCGCGGGCGAGAACATCGCGCAACGGTGGAGCACCGACGCCAAGCAGGCCATCCGCGAGAGCCGTGTGACCGGAACGAGACAGCTCGTGCAAGGACTGGGCGCGCTAGGCACCGGCGAGCAGCCGCGGGTACTCGTGAGCGGCTCCGCGATCGGCTACTACGGGGCGCACGGCGACGAGCCGATCGACGAGGAGGCTCCCGCCGGCGGGGATTTCCTGGCTCAGACCTGCAGCGCCTGGGAGGCCGAGGCCGAAGCGGCCGAACAGCACGGGCTGCGCGTGGTGAGAGTGCGCACGGGTGTTGTGCTCGACCGCGACGGTGGAGCGCTCGCGAAGATGCTCCCCCCCTTCAAGCTCGGCGTGGGCGGCCCGGTGGCAGGCGGTCTCCAATACATCTCCTGGGTCCATCCGGAAGACCTCGTGGAGATCGTGCTCGCGGCGATCGACAGTGAGCAGTGGCGAGGACCGATCAACGCCACCGCGCCTGAGCCACAGCGCAACCGCGACTTCTCCAAGGCGCTTGGTGCGGCGCTGCACCGCCCCGCGCTACTGCCCGTGCCGGGGGCGGCGCTCAAGCTCCTGTATGGCGAGATGTCCGAGATCGTGACCACCGGCGCGCGCGTCTTGCCCGCGAAGGCGCTCGTGCTCGGCTACGAGTTTCGCTACCCGCGGCTGGACTCGGCTCTGCGCGCCGCACTCGGCTAATCAGCCTGAGGTGTCGAACGCGCGCCAGAACACTGGCGAGCCCTTGACCAAGCGGTCGATCGCGTAGCTAGACAAGGTGGTTTCGCCGCTCGGCCCCATCGAATAAACACCCAGCACGGAGCGACGATCATGCGTAGCGAGGAACTTGTCGATCACCGCCTGACGATCGTCCCCGCTGTTGCCGGCGGCACGAATCGAGGCGAGCACGACGCTCATCGCCTCAAAGCCATACAGCGCATACGGTTCGCCCACTGAGGCAAAACGTTGCTTGTACTCGGAGAGCACGTGCTGGGCTGAAGCGGGATAGAACCGCGTGGCAAGCGTGGGCGAGCCCACGAATGTGGCACTTTCGGCGGCCCCCAGGTGCGAAGTGAACACACTGTTGAGCATCGTGGCCGACGCAAGCAGCGACAGGTGCGGTGCGCCAGTATGCACTTCGCGCCAGAACTGCGCCGCTTCACTCGTGGCGGTCGCGCTGACGAACACCGCCTGGGCACCGCTTTCCGCGATCTTCTTGACCTCGCCGGTGAAGCTCGCGCCAGGACCGATCGTGACCGTGTCCTCATCCACCACCTTGATCCCCGCATGTTCGGCATCGCCCTCGACTATCTGCGCCAGCGGAGTGTCAAATGGATCTTGGTCGGCGACCACATACAACTTGCGCACACCAAGTCGATCCAGCAGTGCCACCTGCGTGGCCGCCTGCACCGTGTCACCGGGGGCGACGCGCCCGAACGTGCGCTTGCCGGTGAGATAAAAGCGTTCCGGCTCGCCCTCGTTCGCGTCAAACGATGATGTCAGCCCCACATACGGGCTTGCCGGGCTGACCTGCAAGATCCCGGCGGCATTGGTGAGCGGCAGCGAGACAGCGGTCGCGCCAGAATTGAAGTCACCGAGATAGGCGATCGTGGTGGGATCCTGGGCCGCGGCCTTCGCGTTGGCCGCGGTCACTCCCGGGTCCCACTCGCCGCTCGTAGGGCTCGAGTCGTCCAGCGATACGTAGCTGATCGTGAACCTACCCACATGACCCTGCGCGTCGGCGAGAGCCAGCTTCTCACCGCCGACGATCTGCTGGGATATGGCCGCCGAGGGACCCTGCAGCGGCAGACTCGAATAGACCGTCAGCTGCTCGCCGATGTTGCTTGCGGCCGTCGAGCTGCTTACACCGCCACACCCGGCCAACGCCGGCACCAGGGCGAGTACGGCGAGGAGGCCGAGCCAGCGTGCGCGCACGCGACGGCTAGTCGCGGCGGCCTGGAAGGTAGCCGGAGAGGATCTTCACGGTGGCGCCGACGACGATGATCAGCGTGGCGAGCATGAAGGAGTCAAAGCCCTTCGCGCCCAGCGCCCACAGCACGATCCAGATGATCAAGCCAGCGGTTACGGTGAGTACCAGTCCCATTGCGGGCGAATCCTATAACAGCCTGCCCGAGTGAGACGCCGCCACCAGGTTCTTAGGATCCCCTACTCTGCCAGGGCACTCGCGAGATCCGCCACCAGCTCACCGACCGCACCCGCGGGATCCTCAGACTCGTTGGCCGCGCGCACCAAGCGGGTGCCCACGATCACACCGTCCGCACCTGCCCGTGCCGCCTGAAGCGCATGCTCGGGTGTGGAGATGCCAAAGCCGAGCGCCACCGGAGCCGTCGTGCTCGCCTTCGCGCGCGCCACGACCTCGGCGAACCGGTCCGATAGAGCCCCGCGCTCGCCCGTCGTGCCCACCACCGAGACCGTGTACAGAAAGCCGCGCGCGCGACCCCCGATCAGAGCAAGGCGCTCAGGCGGCGTGGTGGGCGCCACGAGCGGCACCAGCGCGACACCGCGGTCGTCGCATGCGCCCAGCACCTCCTGCGCCTCCTCCAAGGGCAGATCGGGCACGATCAGCCCGCTCGCACCGCTGCGCGCGAGCCGCTCCACGAACGCGTCGGGCCCAGGTGCGAGCACCATGTTGGCGTAGCACATGAGCACGACCGGCATGCTCGGGGCCAGTGCCCGCGCGACCTCGAGCACCCCAGCCAGGCTGGCGCCCGCCGCGAGAGCGCGCGTTCCCGCCTCATGGATCACGGGCCCGTCGGCGAGCGGGTCGGAATAGGGCACACCGAGCTCGAGCAGGTCGGCGCCTGCCTGCACGCACGCTTCGCCGATCTTTGCCGACTCCGCGAGCGACGGGAAACCCCCCATCAGGTAGGGCATCAGCGCGGCCTGCTTGCCGCTGCCCGCAAACGCCGCAGCGATCCTGTCGACGCCCGTGGTCACAGTCGCGCTCACAGCTCCCCTCCCCCGACAAAAAAAGCCGCCGGGCGTGCGCGAGGCGCGGCGACCGGCCTCACCAGAGCACTCAAAGCCGCAAGCGAATCTTGTCTCCCAAAAAAACTCTCAGCCGGCATCGAGCACCTCGGCGAGGTCCTTGTCCCCACGCCCGGACAGACACACGAGATCCAGCTCGCCGTCAGATTGAGCGAGCGTCCAAGCCAGCGCGTGCGCGGTCTCAAGCGCCGGGATGATGCCCTCCAAGCGCGCAAGCACCCGAAACGCGTCCAGCGCCTGACGATCGGTGACCGCGTCATAGCGCGCCCTGCCGCTGTCGCGCAGATGCGCATGTTGCGGACCGGTGCCCGGGTAGTCGAGACCCGCCGAGATCGAATGCGCCTCGATGATCTGACCCTCCTCGTCCTGCATCACCGCCGACAGCGCCCCGTGCAGCACCCCCGCCCGACCAGCCACGGTCAGCGGGGCGCCGTGGCGCTCGGTGTCGATTCCGTCGCCCCCCGCCTCTACCCCGACCAGCTCAACCGCCTCGTCCTCGAGGAACGCCGTGAAGATGCCAAGCGCGTTGGAGCCCCCGCCGACGCACGCCACGACGCGCGCGGGCAGACGTCCCTCGCGCTCGAGCATCTGCGCCCGCGCCTCGTCGCCGATCACGCGTTGCAGGTCGCGCACCAGTGCGGGGTAGGGAGCGGGACCGACCACCGACCCGATCACGTAGTGGGTGTCCGCCACGTTGGTCACCCAGTCGCGGATCGCCGCCGAGGTGGCCTCCTTCAGCGTGCGCGCACCCGCATCCACCGGCTGCACGCGCGCACCGAGCAGTTCCATGCGCTGCACGTTGGGCGCCTGGCGACGCGTGTCCTCGGTGCCCATGTAGATCACGCACTCCAGATCCAGTAGCGCGCACACGGTGGCCGTCGCCACCCCGTGCTGGCCCGCGCCTGTCTCGGCGATGATCCTGTGCTTACCCATACGCTTGGCCAGCAACGCCTGCCCGAGCGCATTGTTGAGCTTGTGCGACCCCGTGTGATTAAGGTCCTCCCGCTTGAGATATACCGGCCTTCCGACCCGCTCGGAAAGCCGCTCCGCGTGATACAGCGGCGTCGGGCGCCCCGCGAAGTCGCGCAACAGCAGCTCGAGCTCTGCTCGGTATGTGGGATCCTCGCGCGCCTCCACCCAGGCCTGCTCCAGCTCCGCCAGTGCGGGCATCAGCGTCTCGGGGACATACTGGCCCCCATACGGGCCAAAACGGTGCTCGACGGCGCTCACGAAGGCGAGCCTACCGGCGGCGTCGCCTCCCCGGAGGGCTCGGCGGATGCGACCGTCTCATACGACTCGGCTAGAGAGTGCTCGCTGGATGCGCCGGTCTGCACCGCGACCTCGGCGGGCGGACTGAACGCGGCGCGATCCACCGCGGCGAAGAAGTCGCGCAACCTCACCGGGTCCTTGATCCCCGGTGCGCTCTCAGTGCCACTGGCACTGTCCACCGCGAACGGGCGCACGCGCTCGATCGCCTCGCCCACATTGGCGGGCTCCAGGCCACCGCTTAGGATCAGCGGCACTTTCGAGCGCCGTCCCGCGAGCAGCTTCCAGTCAAACGTCTCCCCCGTGCCGCCACGCAACTGCTCCTCTCCGGGCACCGTCGAGCGTGCGTCGAGCAGATGGAAGTCGGTATGAAAACGAGACGCATCCTGGATGTCCGCCATACCGGACACCTGCAGTGCCTTGATCACACGCGCCCCGGTGCGCCTGGCAGCCTCACCACAGAACGATGGGCCCTCATCGCCGTGGAGCTGCAGCAACGTCAAACCCAGTTGCTCGCTGACAGCGATGATCTCCTCCATGTGTGGGTTCACGAACACCCCACACAGCTCGACCTTGCGGCGCAGAGCCGCGGTGATGCGCTGCCCTTCGGCAAGCGAGCAGCTGCGCGGGCTTGCATCGAAGAAGACCATGCCGACCGCCCAAGCGCCAAGCTCGACCGCCAGCTCAGCGTCCTCGAGCCGCGTGATCCCGCAGATCTTCACCTGTGTGGCGCCGTCGGACATGTCCCCACGGTAGCGGCCCGACCGGGCCTTGCGTCCTGCGCCGCGGTTTGCGGCGGGCGCGCCTACCCTTCGGGCGTGTTGGCGCTCTTGATCGAGTTCGGTCGGGCGGTGAGCGTCACTTTGATCGTCTTCTTTTCATATGTGCCGCTGCCCGACGCGCGTCGCACTTCCACCGAGATCGTGTTGCCCGGCTTCTTCGATCCAATCAGGCTTGAAAGGTCTTCGGCGCTGTTGATGGGCTTGCCATCCACGCCGACGATGATGTCGCCGCCAACCGCCACCTTCCCGCCGGGGAGCTGCGCTTCAAGGTTGCCCCCCCGCAGGCCCGCCTTGGCGGCCGGTGTGCCCGCTTCCACGGTCTCCACCATCGCCCCGCTCTTGACCGGCAGGTTCAATGCCGAGAGCGAGCCATCCACGCTGATCGTGCTCACGCCGAGATAAGCGCCGCTGACGGTCCCGCCCTTCTCGAGCTGTGGAAGCTCCGACTTAGCGGTGTTGATCGGGATGGAGAAGCCGATGCCCACACTGCCATCGCCGCTCCCACCCGTCTCAATCTGGGAGTTGATGCCGATCACTTCGCCCTTCTCGTTGAGCAGCGGCCCCCCGGAGTTGCCCGGGTTGATCGGCGCGTCGGTCTGAAGCACGTTGTCGATCGAGAAGCCGTTGGGTGAGGTGATCTGACGTTGCAGAGCCGACACGACTCCGGTCGTAAGCGTGCGGTCATAGCCGAATGGATTGCCGATTGCGAGCACCGGATCACCGACCTCAGCCTTGCCAGAGTCCCCAAGCGTGAGCACGTGCATCGTTATGCCTTCGGTTGGGATCTTCAACACCGCGAGATCGTTGGACGGATCCTTGCCGATCACTTTCGCTTCGACAGTCTTGCCGTGTTCGAAGCTGACCTCGACCTTGACCGCGTTCTCGACCACGTGGTAGTTGGTCAGGATCGTCCCATTGCTGTTGATCACGAATCCCGATCCCGTAGCCGTGCCCTGCTCCTGGCTGCTTTCGCCGCCGAGACTAAACGGCGATTCGGCCTGACGCACGATCGTCGAGGTGACGAGTGCCACGCCTGGGGCGTCTCTCTCGTAGATCTGGTGCGGGGTCAACCCGCTGCTCTGCTGCGAGGCATTAGAGGGCGCGATCGGGGTCGAGGCCTGCTGCACCACGGTGACGGTCTTCTGCGATGAGCTAAGTCCGCCGGCGGCCGCGACCACGGCGACGACCAGCCCACCTCCGATGAGGGCCGAGACGAGTGGGATGGCGAAGCGCTTCATGGCAGTCAGGATGAACGGTTGCGATCAACGTGGTCTAAAGAGGACCATGCGACTTTATAAAAGATTGGAACCTCCGTCGGGATGGACTCGCTGAGGTCATCCCTTGCTGATCTCCACCCCGTCATTGGTCCCGACCGCAAGATTGGATCTGGAGGAGCCCCTCAGCAGCGCGGCGAGCGCCCCTCTCGGGTCGGACGCGCGCATCAGTGACTCGCCCACGAGCACGGCCGCCACGCCCTCTCGCTCCAGCTGCTCCAGCTGCTCCGGAGTGGAGATCCCCGACTCCGACACCACCGTCGTCCCCGCGGGCATCTCCGCCAGCAAACGCTCCGTACGTCGCACGTCCACGCTGAAGTCGCGCAGATCGCGGTTGTTCACGCCGATCAGCCGCGCCCCGATCCGCGCCGCGCGCGCCAGCTCCTCGCGATCGTGCACCTCCACGAGCACGTCCAGACCCAGCGTCCGCGCGAGATCGTGCAAGGAGGCCAGCTCCTCCTGCTCGAGCGCCGCCACGATCAGCAGCACCGCATCGGCACCCGCCGCCTGCGCCTCGTACAGCTGGTAGGGATCGACGATGAAGTCCTTGCGCAAGATCGGCAGCCCACATGCTTCGCGCGCCACGCGCACGTCCGCCAGCGACCCTTCGAAGTTGGGACCCTCCGTCAGCACCGACAGCGCGCTCGCCCCGCCGCTCTCGTAAGCACTGACGATCTCCGCGACATCGACGGCCTGCTCGCGCAACGGCCCCGCCGAGGGGGAGCGACGCTTGAACTCGGCGATCACCGCGATCCCAGGGCCCGCTAGCGCCTCGCGGAAGCCGCCCGGCCGGGAGCGAGGCGGATCTGTCTCGATCGGCGTGTCCCGCTTGCGACGCTCGACCTCCTCGCGAGTTTCGGCCAGGATTCGCTCCAGCACCGTCATCGCACCACCTCAGCGGGCGCATGCCTGCGACTCGCTTGCACATACCGCTCGAGCGCGGCAGCGGCCGCGCCGCAGGCAATCGCCTCGCGCGCCGCCTCGACACCCCTTGCGATGGAGTCGGCGGCGCCGGCCGCGTAGATCGCGGCGCCCGCATTGATCAGCACGAGATCGGCACGCACGCTCTGCTCGCCGTTGAGCACCGCGCGTGCCACCTCGGCGTTCTCCAGAGGCGAGCCGCCGCCCAGCAGCGGATCGGATGGGTCGGCAAGCTCGATGCCCACGTCGCCCGGGGTGAGCGTGTAGCGCGAAATCTCCTCGCCGTTGACCTCCACCACCTGCGTGACCGCGGAGGTGGAGAGCTCATCGAGCCCATCCTCGCTTGAGACCACGAGCGCGCGCCGCACCCCCAGGCGCGCCAGTGCACCCGCGACCGTCTCCAGGAAGCTGGCGTCGGCGACGCCAATCAGCTGGCGTGTGGCACCTGCCGGGTTGGTGAGCGGCCCGAGGAAGTTGAAGATGGTTCGCACAGCCAGCTCGCCCCTCACCGGCACCACGAAGCGCGTCGCCTGATGGTGGGCGGGCGCGAACATGAAGCCAAAGCCAGCCTCCTCTATGCAGTGCGCAACGCCCGCCGGGCCAAGATCGATGCGCGCGCCAAGCGCCTCCAACAGATCCGCCGAGCCAGAGGAGCTGGTCGCCGAGCGATTGCCATGCTTGGCAACGGCGCACCCGGCGCCCGCGGCCACGAGCGCGGCCGTGGTGGACACGTTGAACGTGCGTCGCCCGCCGCCCGTGCCGGCCGTATCGAGCAGGTCCTCTCGCTCGGTCGGGACGTGTGCCGCCAGCTCGCGCATCGTGCGGGCAAGCCCAGCGAGCTCGTCGACCGTCTCCCCCTTCGTTCGCAACGCGATCAGAAACGCCGCGATCTGGGTCTCCGATACGTCACCGTGCATGATCTGGGCAAGCACCTCTGAGGCTTCCTGCTCGCTCAGGTCGCGTCGCGAGGCGACGGCGTCGATCGCACGTGTGAGAACCGGGTTGGGCATTACTCGCCTGCGTCTCTGGGCCCTGGCGCGATCCAACGGGCTTCGAGGAAGTTCTCGAGCAACGGCTTGCCCTCGTCCGTGAGCACCGACTCGGGATGGAACTGGACACCCTCGGCGGGTAGCTCGCGGTGGCGTAGGCCCATCAGCACTCCGCCGCCGCGCGCGGTCGCTTCAAGGCAATCGGGCAACTTGTCGTCGACGACAAGTGAGTGATAGCGCCCCACCTTCAGTGGCGAGGAGAGCCCCTTGAAGATCGTGCGCCCGTCGTGCTCGATCGTCGTGGCCTTGCCGTGAACGGGCTCGTGCAGCTTGACGACTCCACCAAACACCTGAGCCATCGACTGATGGCCCAGACACACGCCCAGAGTTGGGATGCCCGCTTCGGGCATCCGCCGCGCCACATCGAGCGAGATGCCCGCCTCGTTGGGGGTACACGGCCCCGGCGAGATCACGCAGCGTCGATACCCGTCGCCGAGCAGTTGCTCGACCGTGGCCATGTCATTGCGCACCGCACACACCTCAGCACCCAGCTCGCCGAGATACTGGACAAGGTTGTAGGTGAACGAGTCGTAGTTGTCGATGACCAACACCCGCATCGCTAGACCCGCGTTGCCCTGAGCACTCGCGTCGTCATACCGCGCCTGGCCTCACACGCGCACATGCTCACGCCCAATCCGGCTGCTCGCAGGCAAGCTCGACGGCGCGCAGCACGGCCTTGCTCTTGTTCACCGACTCCTCGTACTCATACTCGGGCTTGGCGTCGGCGACCGTCCCACCCCCGGCCTGCACGTGCGCGACACCGTCCTTGACGACGACGGTGCGGATGTGAATCGCGGTATCGAGGTCGCCGGTATAGCTGAGATAGCCGATCGCTCCGCCGTACCCACCCCGCTTGGTGGGCTCCAGCTCGTCGATTATCTGCATCGCGCGCACCTTGGGCGCCCCCGAGAGCGTGCCTGGGGGCAGCACCGAGCGCAGCGCATCCATCGCGCCAACATCCTCGCGCAGCGTGCCCGACACAGAAGACACGATGTGCATCACGTGGCTGTATGTCTCGATCTCCATCAGCTCGTCCACGGTGACGCTGCCGTACTCGCACACCCGTCCGAGATCGTTGCGCCCGAGGTCCACCAACATCACATGCTCGGACCGCTCCTTCTCGTCTTCGAGCAGCTCACCCGCGATACGCCGGTCCTCCTCGGGGCTCGCACCGCGCGGACGCGTCCCCGCGATCGGACGTGTGGACACGTGGCGGCCGGTGACGGTGAGCAACGGCTCGGGGCTTGCGCCCGCGACCTGAAAGTCGCCGAAGTCCAAGAAGTACATATACGGGCTCGGGTTGACGGTGCGCAACCCTCTGTATATAGAGAACGCCTCCACCGGTACCTGAGCTGACCAGCGCTGGGAGGGCACCACCTGGAAGGCGTCGCCCGCGTGGATGTACTGCACGATCCGCGCCACCATCGCTTCAAAGTGCTCTCGTGTCACGTTCGACTCAAAGCGCGGGGCCTCACGCTCTCGCGCTCCCGCAAGAGCAACGTGGGCTTGCGCCCCCAAGTCGCCCGTCCCGGCAGCGCCAGCCCTCCGCGGAACGGGCCCGGCGAGGCACGCCCGCACTTCGGCGATCGTGTGGCCGGCCGCCTCCCGGGCACGCTCCAGGTCGGGCTGTGCATCGAGGTCGGCGTTCGCGAGGATCGTGATGGTGTGCTTGAGGTGGTCGAAGACGACGAGCGCATCGGTGAGCATCAGCGCCATGTCCGGCAGCCCAATCGGATCCGCGTCCCGCCCACTCTTGGCCTCAGCAAGCGGCTCGACCGTTCTCACCAAGTCGTACCCGAAGAAGCCAACCGCCCCGCCCGTGAATGGCGACCCACCCACCCAGTCGAGCAGCGGAGCCTGCCGACAGCCCGCCACCGCGGCGGCGGCCAGCGCATACGGATCGCCCGGATCGCCGAGCGACCAGCGCAGTACCGAGCGTGGGCGAAAGCCAATGAACGAATAGCGACCCATTCGCTGACCCTGCTCGGCTGACTCGAGCAGGAAGGCAGGCTTGCCCGGAGCGAGCTCGCGCAGCTTCAGAAACGCGGATACCGGCGTCTCGCAATCGGCGATGAACGTCTCGCGAAGCGGGATCAGGTTGTGAGCGCGCTGAGGCGTCTCCGCAGTCACGCCAACGCTGCCCCCAGCACTCATCGAGCACACCCGCGCGCTCGAGCCGGAGCCCTCACCGCCCAGTCGGCCGAAGCGCCGATCGTGCCGCGCATCCAGCGCACCACGGGCGAGCTAGCGACGGCGCGCATCGAGCACGCCCTCCGCGTCCGATAGTGCAAGACCCCGGCTGTGAAGCAGCACGAGCAGGTGATAGACAAGATCGGCCGCCTCTTCGGCAACGCGCTCGTCCGTCTCCTCGCGCGTCGCGCGCGCGACCTCCTCGGCCTCCTCCATCACCTTCTCGCCGATGCGCCGCGGGTCATCGAGCAACTCCACCGTGTAGGAGCCCTCGGGCCGCTCGCTCGCTCGCTCCCTCAGCGTGCGCTCGAGCGCCGGCAACGTCTCGTGCGGGGCGGGTGGCTCGAATTCACCCCGATGAAAACAGGTTCGCTCGCCTGTATGACAAGCGGGACCAGCCGGCTCGACGAGTGCGAGCAGCGCATCGCCGTCGCAATCCACGCGCAGTGAGCGAACCGCCTGAGTGTTACCGCTGGTGGCGCCCTTGTGCCACAGCTCATCCCGCGATCGGCTCCACAGATGCAGCTCCCCGGTAGCGCGGGTGCGCTCGAGCGCAAGCTCGTTCATGTACGCAAGCGTCAGCACCTCGCCGCTGGCCCAATCCTGGACCACGCACGGTACGAGACCTCGCTCGTCGTAGGCGAGAAGCTGCTCGACGGGACTCCCTGTAGGTGTGCTCATCAACGGAATTGTAGGTTGCATGGGTAATGGCATCTTTGCTGGAGCGCCAATTGATCGTCGTCACGGGCAAGGGCGGTACCGGCAAGAGCACCGTGGCGTGCGCGCTCGGTCTCATCGCCGCCCGGCGCGGTCTACGCACGATCGTCGCCGAGCTCGGCGACCAGCACCGACTGCCCGCGCTGTTCGGGCACGCCCACACGCCCGAGTCGGGCGAGGAGGTGGAGCTTGAGCCCGGCTTGTGGAGCACCTCGATCGATCCCGACAAGGCCCTGATCGAGTGGCTGCGCACACTCGGCGGACGCCTTTCGGTACGGATGCTCGCGGCAAGCAGCACCTTCCACTACTTCGCTGCCGCTGCCCCGGGCGCAAAGGAGCTGGTGAGCATGGTCAAGGTGCGCGAGCTATGCGAAGGCTCAGGTTCGCGCAAGGACGTCGCTCGTGATCGTGTCGACCGTATCGCCCCCCACGGGGGCGGACGCTCAAACCCGGCCCCGTACGACCTGGTGGTGCTCGACGCTCCCGCCACCGGGCACGCGCTGGCGATGCTCCGCTCCCCGCAGACATTCGCGGCGATAGTGCGTGTCGGACCACTGGCCGAGCAGGCGCAGAAGGTGCGTGCACTACTGGAGGACCCCCAGCGCACCGGTTATGTGGCGGTGGCACACGCGGCGGAGATGGCGGTCACCGAGACGCTCGAGCTCGAGCAAGGATTGCGCCGGCAGCTCGACCGCGATCTCGACACGGTCGTCGTCAACGGCACGATGCCGCGTCGCTTCACGAGCGAGGAGTTGGAGCGGATCTCCGAGATCGGCGACCAAACGGATGTCGTCATGAGCTCCGTGCGAATGGCACGGGCAGTGTACGAACGCACGCGTGTTCAGCAGAGCCAGATCGCACGCTTGCGCCGTCAACGCTTCGCGCAGGGAATGCCACCGAGCATCGTGACCCTGCCTCTCCTCTTCACGCCAGAGCTTGACCTGCGCGGAGTGCGAGAGGCCTCGGTGAGCCTGGAGCGCAAGCTGTAGAGCGTCGTGTCCCGGGACGTATTTCGCGCGCCGAATGCCTCAAGAGGGCTTTCAGGTGATCCCAAGCCGGTCGAGCAAACCCTCATCGCCGCGCCAGTCGCGCCGCACGCGCACCGACAGATCGAGATGAACGTGACATTCGAGCTCACGCTCGATCTCCTTGCGCGCGGCAGAGCCGATCGCCTTGATCATCCGCCCGCCCGCACCGACGACGATGCCCTTCTGGGACTCGCTCTCCACCCAGATGAGAGCCCTGACTCGCACCAGTCCCTCACGTGGACGTTCGATCTCTTCGACAATCGCCTCAACGGCATGGGGCAACTCCTGAAAGGTGCGCCTGATCGCCGCCTCACGCACCAGCTCTGCCAACAGCACCGGGAGCGGCTGGTCAGAGATCGACTCAGCGGGGAACATGAACGGGCCCGCCGGCATGAGCTCGGCAAGGTGCTCCACGAGCTCGGGTACACCCTTGCCGGTGCGAGCGGAGATCGGAAAGATCTCCTCACCGACCTCGAGCTCAACCGCGGCGGTGAGCATCGCCACCGTGGCGGCCCGGTTGAGCCGATCGACCTTGTTGACCGCGATCGCGACCGGCGGACTTGCATTCGCGAGCGTCTGGGCGATATAGCGATCGCCAGGACCAACGCCCTGCTCGCCGTTGAGCACGAGCAGCGCGGCATCGGAGCCCTCAAGCTCCAGGCGCACCCGCCCCGCCATCCGCTCGGTGAGCGTGTCCCGGGGCCGTTGCACGCCGGGCAGGTCCACGAGCACGAGCTGGCGCTGCTTGTCGGTGTGAACTCCGCGGATTGCCCGCCGCGTCGTTTGAGGGCGGTCGGAGACGATCGCCACCTTCCCGCCCACGATCGCGTTGACGAGCGTCGACTTGCCCACGTTCGGGCGACCGGCGAGCGCGACGAAGCCGCTGCGCGTCCCGGGTACCTCTGTCACGGGTACCTCCGACACAGCCGTCAGATCAATATCCACGGAATCGCTCATGTGCTGCCCCAGCGCACGATCTCAGCTTGCAACGCCAGCATCTCCCCTTCATCGGTCTCGTGGTCCATGCCGAGCAGGTGCAGCGTCCCGTGCACGATCGCCTCACTCACGTCGATCGTGTGCGCAGGGCAGATCACGATGTCGCCAAGCTCACGTGGAACCCCCTCCCCGGGTGCGCTCAGCTCCGCTCCATCGACCGGGAAAGAGAGGACATCCGTGGGGCCATCCTTGCCGCGATGCTCGCCGTTGAGCTCAGCGATGCGCCCAGCATCGACGAACTCGACGGCAAGATGGCCCTCATCGACACCGGCTGACGCGAGCGCGAGCGCACACAGACGCTCGACTCGCCACTGCGGCAGCGGACCAGCAAGCAGCTGTGCGCCAAAGACCTCGACTTCGAGCATCGACTGCGACTCAGGCTCGACGCTCGGCCAGACGCTGGACCACCATCGGCTCCGCCGGATCCCGCGGTTCGCCAGGGGTGTCTGCCTTCGATCGGTCAGAAGCATCGCTCCTGCCGTGCGCGTCATAGGCCTCGACGATGCGTTGCACGAGCTTATGGCGCACCACGTCCTCGCCACCGAAGCGCACAAACTCGATGCCCTCGATCGCGTCGAGCACGTCCCCCACGACCACGAGCCCAGAGCGTTGCTCGCGTGGCAGATCCACCTGGGTGATATCGCCGGTGATGACCATCCTCGAGCCGAAGCCGAGACGGGTGAGAAACATCTTCATCTGCTCAGGCGTCGTGTTCTGCGCCTCGTCGAGGATCACGAACGAGTCGTTGAGCGTACGCCCACGCATGAACGCGAGCGGAGCGATCTCGATCACGCCTCGCTCGAGGTGCTGGGAGACCTTCTCCGGGTCGAGCATGTCGTGCAGGGCATCGAACAGCGGGCGCAGGTAGGGGTCGACCTTCGCCATCAGGTCCCCGGGCAGGAAGCCCAGGCGCTCGCCCGCCTCAACGGCCGGGCGCGTGAGGATTATCCGGTTGACCTCGTGGCGCGAAAGCGCGGCCGCGGCCATCGCGACGGCCAGGAACGTCTTGCCGGTACCGGCCGGGCCGACGCCAAAAGTGACCGTACTGGAGCGGATCGAGTCCACGTAGCGCTTTTGATTGACGGTCTTGGGAGCGACGCTCAGGCTGCGATGCCTCCAGACGACGTCCTCGAGCACGCGGGCCGGCGATTCGTGCGCGTCGAGCGCGCCCGTCACCGCGGCGATCGTGCCTGGAGCGACCTGGTGCCCGCGGCCGATCAGCTCGGAGATCTCGTGCACGACCCTCTCCCCCATGCGCGTGCCCTCTTCCGAGCCGTCTAGCGTGAGCAGATTGCCACGCAGGAATACGTTGCACTCGAGGTGGCCCTCCAGGGCGCGGAGCACCGCGTCTTGAGTTCCCGCAAGCTCCGCGGCGACCTCGTTGGGCAGCTCGATCTGCGTCCTCATCCTCCGAGCGCCGCCTTGACCAGGCCCGAGACCCGCCTGCCATCGGCACGCCCGTCCACGGCCGCCATCGCGCTCTTCATGGCAAGGCCCATGTCCTTGGGCGACTCCGCGCCGCTAGCGGCCAGCGCTCGCTCGACGATCTCCTGGAGCTCGCCCTCGGAGAGCTCGGCCGGCAGGTAGGCGCCGATCAGCTCACCCTCGGCCTCCTCGCCGGTCGCAAGATCCTCGCGACCCCCGTCCCGGAACGCCTTGGCGGCCTCCAAGCGCCGCTTGCGCTCACGCCGCAGCACGGTGAGCTCATCCTCGGAGCCCAGCTTCTCAGCCTTCTGCAGCTCGGAGAGGATCATGCGAAGCGCGCCCACGCGCTGCTTTTCACCCGCGCGCATCGCGCTCGTCAGGTCCTGCTTCACCTCGTCGAGAATCGCCATCCTCCGCTCAGGATACGCCGACGGGGCGAGACTTTTGTGTCGATTCATCGCTTTCGGGTGGATGCAAGGGCGTTGCGTTACCTAGAGACCCTGGCGAGGAGGCGTCGCGCCCGAACAGCAACGCCACATTCCAGTCCAACAGCAGACGCAACTTGCGCCCCCATCCCGGCATCAACAACAAGTGGTAAGTGCGCACGATCAACCATGCCGGCAGACCGCGCCAGCGCACACCGAGCGTGATCGCCACGGCCTTGTTGTGACCGAGCTCGGCAACCACGCCTGCAGTGCGGTAGCGGAATGGCCGCGCTGGCCTATGTTCGACTGTAGCCGCGATGTTGCGCGCCACGAGTCGTCCTTGGCGGATGGCGTGCTGAGCGGTCGGCGGGCATGCCTCTCCGCGCCGTGCCGGATCAGGTACGGCCGCACAGTCCCCGATCGCCCACACGCCGGGCCGACCGGAGACGCGCATCTCGCTGTCGACGAGGATCCTTCCGCCTTGGTCGAGGGGCAAGCCAAGCGAAGACACGACAGGACTGGGCCGCACCCCCGCAGTCCATACCACGGTGCGAGCGGCGATCCGCTCGCCACCAGCAAGCGTCACGCCACGGGCGGTGAGGGTTGCCAGCGTCGTGTTCGTGTTGATCTCGATCCCCCGCCCCACGAGCTCGCGCGCGGCAAACGCGGACAGACTCGGGGGCACCTCGGGCATGATCCGTTTGCGGGCCTCCACCAACACCCAGTGCATGCCCTCGGCGCGGCAGCGGGGATAGAGCTGGATTGCCTGCGTGGCGAAGTCCTGCAACTCGGCCAGCCCCTCGAGTCCAGCGTAGCCGGCGCCAACGAACACGAAGCCGAGATACTCGGCGCGCAACGCGGGATCCTCGAGCGACTCGGCGATGTCGAAGCACGTGAGCACCCGGTTGCGCAGCGCCGTGGCGTCCGACAACGACTTCAGTCCGATCGCGTGCTCGGCGAGCCCCGGAATCGGCAAGGTACGCGAGATCGATCCGAGCGCGACCAGCAGGTGGTCATAGCCGAGCTCGATCTCCTCTCCATCGATGCGACGCACCGCGAGCACGCGACGCGTCGGGTCAGCGCTCGTGACTTTCCCGATGACGAGCTCTGTGCGCTTCAGTTGCGAGCGCAGCGGAACGACCACGTGGCGCGGATCGAGCGCCGCGCCCGCGGCGCCGGGCAACAACGGGGTATAGAGCATGAAGTTGGCATCGTTGACGAGCGTGACACTGGCGCCGCGAACCGTGGCGATGCGCTCGAGCGAGCGGGCGGCATAGAAGCCGCCGAAACCGCCGCCGGCGATGAGGATGCGTGAGATCATCGATATCCACACTAGACCCACACCCCCCATCGAGACCAATGTCACAAGCGTGTTACAAGCTGCCACTCGGCGACTGAATAGCTCCTCGTAATCGCTGCGGCCGCCGCCGGGCGCGCGGGATCGGCAGAATGAGTGGCTGTGAGCACATCTCTATACGCCGACGCACTTGCCCCATTCCTCTCCGAAGGCGAGCGCCTGCGACCGGCGGGAGCGGAAGTGTTCGACGCGCACACGCATCTTGGCCTAGACGAGGACGGTCGTTCGCTTGACCTGGATACGCTGCTCTTACAGCTTGACCAGGCACATGCACGTAGAGCATGCGTTTTTCCATTGCACGATCCGGAGCGCAAGCCCTCCTACAGCCTCCCCAACGACCGCGTGCTCACGTGGACAGGCGAAAGCGAGGGAAGGCTGATCCCGTTCTGCCGGCTCGATCCAGCCGAAGCGCCCGTCAGCGAGGGAGAGCGGTGCATCGCGAAGGGCGCCCGCGGCATCAAGCTGCATCCACGCGCGCAGGCATTCGCGTTCGACGGCCCCGAGATGGACGCCATCTTCAAGCTGGCCGAGGAAGCGACCGTGCCGATCCTGATTCACGCGGGACGCGGGATGCCCCCGATCGCCGATGGCCTGGCGGACCTCGCGCTGCGCTACCCCGACGTCGTGCTGATACTCGCCCACGGGGCTATCTGCGATCAGGGGATCCTGACCTCGCGCCTGGCCGACCATCCCGGTGTTCTCTACGACACATCGTGCTTCTTCCCGCTCGACTTGATCGAGCTGTTCGCGCGCGTACCGGCAGAGCGGATCGTGTTCGCCTCCGATCCTCCCTACGGGCTCACCTCCAGCGGCCTGTACCTCGCGCTGCGCGTCGCCGCCCACGCCGGGCTCGACGAGCAGGCGATCGGCGGCGTGATCGGTGAGACGATGGCGGGGCTCGTCGATGGTCGAGGCCTGCCGCCCGTGTCCGCTCCGCGCGGGGCTACGCAGATAACGCTGCCAGGTCGCCTGGCCCGCGCCTACGGGTACGCGAGTCTCGCCGGTCCGGCCATGTTCGCCGGCGCGGTGGAGCAGGCTCAGGGAATGCTGGACCTCGCGATCGCGGTGTGTCGCGACCCCCACCCGGGTGAAGCCGGCGAGGCATTGGACGCGATCGGGGCGGCGCTGCGCGCGGCGCGAGCGCTGCTCGATGCCGAGGGCGCCATGCGACCGGCGCTCGATCTCCTGTTCAGGGCTGTGGCGCGCGCGGCTACGGAGTTGCCCGATCTTGGGTCAGCCACAGGGCAGCCCACTCCCCTCGCTCGCGTCGGCCTCGCTCGCTCAGCCCAAGGCGCTTAGCGAACGCGCCTGTCACCTCGTCGGCTTGCTCGCGCAACAGCCCACTCGCGATCAGGTGCCGCGGCGAGGCCGGCATAGTGTCGGCCAGCTCCAGCAACAGGGGTCGCAGTAGGTTGGCGAGCACCACGGTCCGCCCAGCCTCGTACGCCGGGGGATCGCTGTTGGCGGCGGCGCTCGGCATCACGGGAACGCCATCCCCATCCCGAGCAAGCAATGGCAATGCCTCGCCGCGCAAGTCGAAGCGACGAGCCTCGATCTCCACGTCGTTGACAGCCGCGTTGGCGGCTGTCGCGAGCACGCTCTCACGATCATTGTCGAGCGCGAGAACCGGCCCGTAGCCAAGCTTGACGGCCGCGATCGCGAGCACGCCCGAGCCGCAGCCGACATCGAGCACGGCGCCGCGCACCGAATCGGATGCCGCGAGCTCCAAGAGCAGTTCCAGGCACAGCCGAGTGGTCGCGTGCGCCCCGGTGCCAAACGCCTGAGCGGGATCGATCACGATCTCGAGCGCGTCGGCGCGCTCGCTGGGCGCCTCCCATGGCGGCCTTACGAAAAGGCACTCCCCTCCGCGCGCGCGGGGGGCACCATCCGTGCGGGCATCGGCGTCGGCGCACACACCGCTCCCCTCACCGAGGTCCGGCGCCTCGATGAGCACAGGTTGGTGAAACTGCTTCCAGCGCTCGGCCCAATCGTCGGGGACCTCGCTCGTTGAGATCTCGACCAGGGCGCCACCGGCGGCGGCCTGCAGGTCGGGCAAGTCGGGCAGCTCCCCGGGAGCTCCGTAGACGGCATATTCGATGACGTCCCCTCCCCCATCGGGTGCCGGCAACTCGATCTCCTCGACCCCGCTGGGCGCAAGCTCGAGCAGGTCGGCAAGCACGACCTCCGCGTCGGCACGCTGAACGCGCAGCGCAAGCCGGATCACGCGGCCCGCCTGCAGCGCCCGGGGCCGGTCACGCTGCCTGGTGGCGCAGAACGCGGCGTAGCTTTGCGAGCACCGACTCGTCGGAGCGCAGGTTCTCCTCGGTGAGCGTGTCGCTCAGCTGACCAAGCAGCTCCCGCTGGGCATCGTTGAGCCGGCGGGGGATGACGACGTTGACGACCACCCGCAGATTGCCACGGCGCCCACTCCGCAACGCGGGCATCCCCTGGCCACGAACGGCGAGGACCTCACCGGGCTGCGTGCCGGCGCTCACCTCGATGGACACCGACCCCTCTAGTGTCGGTACCTCAAGGGTGGCGCCGAGTGCGGCCAATGGCGCGGGAACATCGAGTGCCGTGACGAGGTCGTCGCCGTCGCGTATGAAGCGCTCGTCGGGGTGGACCCGCACGAGCACGTACAGGTCGCCCGGAGGAGCGCCACGCTCGCCGGCGTGGCCACGACCGCTCACGCGGATGCGCTGAGAGTCGGCGATGCCTGCCGGGACCGTGACCTGCTCACTGCGCTTGACTACCTTCTGTCCGCGACCACGGCACTCGCCACATGGGGTTGTTGGGACACGTCCATCGCCGTGGCAGGCCTCGCAAATACTCGCGCGCATCATTTGCCCAAACGGAGTGCGCACGACGCTCTGAACCTGGCCGGCGCCCTCGCAGCGAGAGCAGCGCTCGATTGGCGTACCGGGCTCGGCGCCATTGCCGTGACAGTGCTCGCAACGATCTATCGCCTCGAACGAGACATCGAGCGTGGCACCGGTGGAAGCTTCGCGGAGCGTCATCTCGACGGCAACGGCGATGTCACCGCCGAGGGCAGCGCCTGAGCTCGCTCCAAACTGGGAGCCGCCACCGAAGAAGGCGTTGAACAGGTCGCCGATCGAGCCAAAACCGTCGAAGTTCGGGGCGTAGCCGCCCGAGCGAAGGCCTTCGTGACCGTAGCGGTCGAATGTGGCACGACGCTCGGGGTCGGAGAGGATCTCATAAGCCTCGGCAGCCTCCTTGAACTTGTCCTCGGCTTGAGGGTCGTGAGCGTTGACGTCGGGATGGAGCTCTCGCGCAAGGCGTCGAAACGCCTTCTTGACGTCCTGCTCGCTGGCGTCGCGAGAGACGCCGAGCACCTCATATGGGTCACGAGGGGTGGTGGCGCTCATCGGGTCGTTGTCACGCTCATCAGTGCTCAGCGTAGGCGTCTTCGACGAAGCGCGATAGCTCGTGAGCGGCCTCACGCACCGTGGCGATGGCACTCGCGTAGTCCATGTGAACGGGGCCTATCACCGAGACCGCCCCCAGCTTGCGTCGCGCCAGACCATAGCCGGCCGCGACGAGCGCCAGCGAGCGCATCGCGGGAATCTCATTCTCTCGGCCGATGCGCACATACACGTCGGACTCGTCGAGGGCCACGCGCAGTACGCGTAGCAGAGCGGCGCGGCGCTCGAGCATGCTCATGAGCTCGTTCATCTCGGTGATGTCGCCGATGGCTCGACTGGAGAGCAGGTGGGCGGTGCCATCCACGTAGAGCGTGTCCTCGGTCTCGGATGCGATGCCGCCAAAGGCGGGCGCGAGCCGGTCGACGAATGCGCGCTCGCTGATGCCGAGACTGGGATCCTCCAGATGCTTGGAGAGCATCCTGGCGCCGAGCCCGAGCCCGACAAGCCGCTCGTTGAGGTATTCGCCAGCCCAGCCCACGAGCCCCGGGTCAACAGGCCGATCGAACGTGGTGAGCAGCTTGGAGACCCCCCCGGTCGAGGTGATGACGACGACGACCACCACCTGTGGCTGCAAGGAGAGCACCTCGACGTGACGGATCGTGGCGGTGTTGAGCGACGGCGCTGAGACTACGGCCAGCAGGCTCGTGACCTGGGAGATGGCGACGCTCGTGAGCCGCATCGCGTCCTCGACCTCACGGCGGGTGAGCGATAGCGCGAGCGGACGGGCAGGTACGAGGCTTTGGCCGGTGTGGAGTAGCCGATCCACGACGTAGCGGTGCCCGGCCTCGGTGGGCACCCGGCCCGCGGATGTGTGGGGGTGAGCAAGCAGATCGTGCTCCTCGAGCAGGGCAAGCTCGTTGCGGACGGTGGAGGGCCCGCAGTCGAGGCTGGGGTCGGCGGCGATCGTCTTGGAGGCCACCGGCTGGCCACTGTGCAGATAGTCCTCCACCACCTTGCACAGGATCAGTTCCTGTCGGGGGGTGAGCATCGTCCGATTGTAGGCGCCGCCCCGGGGTGCAGAGCGGCGCCCTCGATCTCAGACCTGCAGCTCGGCCTCGGCGTTGCGAATGATCTGATTGCCCGCCTGCTCGGCGACCGTGTCAACGATCACGCGGCCATCGGATGCCTCGCGCACGGTTCCGGTCACGACAACCTCTTGCTCGGGCACGCCCATGCCACGAAACTGGACCGACAGCCGCTTGAGCGCGGCTGGCCCACCGGCGGCCTCGGTCTGGGCACGAGCGACCTGCGCCATCGACCACAATCCGTGCAGGATGCGTCCCGGCAGCCCGACAGCGCGCGCGAACTCCTCGTCGATGTGGATCGGGTTAAAGTCGCCTGACGCGCCCGCATAGCGTGCGGTGAGGTACTTGTCAGGCGTAACGCGCACCTCGGGAATCTGAGCTCCAACTGAAAGATCGGTCATAACTCAAACTCCTCGGACGATGTTGGTCCAGGTTCCACGGCAGACCTGCTCGCCGCGCTGGTTGACGGAGACGGACTCGAACACGTAGTAGCCGCGGCCGTCGCGTTCTGAGATGTCCTTGACCGTCGCGGTGGTGGTGATCTCATCGCCCGCGACGACGAGCGGACCCCACTCGAACTCCTGGCCGCCGTGGACCATCATCGCGAAGTTCAATTCGACCTCCGGGTCGAACAGCGACGGCGCCACGGACTGGGAGCTGTAGACGACCGCGAACATCGGCGGGGCGACCACATCTGCGTAGCCGGCATCGCGCGCGGCTTTCTCGTCAAGGTGCAGGGGATTGGTCTCCTCGACCGCGCGGGCATACTCCTTGATCTTCTCTCGACCCACCGCATAGGTGGTGGGCTCGTATTTCTTTCCAATCGCTTTGGTGTTGACTGGCACCGGGGAGGACTCCTTGTCGGCTTTGTCGGGTTGCCGCATACTAGGCTCCTTAAACGCAAAAAGGCGCCCCGGGGCGCCTTGCGGCGAGATGTCGCTGTTGACATCCCGCCGCGCTGAAGGCGTTATCGAGCTAGAGCTAGAAGACGAGGTCGTCCTCGATCCCGGAGCCGACGCCGACGAGCTCACGCTCCTCGCCATCCGGAGCGCCGTCGAGGGATCCCTCGTCGTCAGAGGACCCGTCGCTGCCACCGTTCTCACCACGACCGTCGAGGAATTGGACGCTCTCGGCGACGATCTCCACCGCCTGGCGCTTGGTGCCCTCTGAGGTCTCCCACTCGCGCCAATCCAGGCGCCCGTCGATGGCGACGCGACGACCGCGGCCCATGTAGCGGTGGACCGACTCGCCCGCGGCGCCAAAGACACTGACGTTGAAGAAGTTGGGCTTCTCCGTGTACTCGCCTTCGATGTTCTTGCGAGTGGCGTTGCAGGCGATGCGCAACCCACAGACGTTCGTACCTGAGGGGAGCGCCCGCAACTCCGGGTCATTGGTGAGACGGCCGATGAGCACGACGCGGTTGATGTTCGAGTAGGACATGGTGTTCTCCTTTGCTGTTGGCTCGCCCCGTTGATTAAGGTAGGCGGCGCTTGGGACGGTTCTCGGCGCGGAGCGCCCAAAACCGGGGTTTAGCCCTATTTGACGGGCTAAATTCCCGCTGCGTAGTTGTCATTGGACTGTCCCCGTTTGGACTGCCCCGTTTGGACTGTCCCCGCTACCAACCGGCTCACTCGCCACCGGCGCGGGGGGCGCCCAGCAGCGAATCCAGCGGCATGACGACCACCTGCTCGGATGCACGCACCTCGGCGACAGTGCGTAGGAGTGCGCGTTCGACGTCGGGCGGCGCGAAATAGAGCACTCCCGCAACGACCCGGCAGCGCGCCCAGGCGCGACATATCCCGGCCAGTCGCCGGTGAGCCTTGGTCGTGAGCTCGACCTCCACGGCAACCGGCAAGCCGCCCTCGGACGATCTCGGCCACAGGACGAGATCGGGGCAATGAAGGCCACTCTTTACCCCTTGCGATGCGCCGAGCCGCGCGCATGCGAGCGGACGTCCCTGCTCCCGTTCGTCCCTACGCAACTCGAGCTCGCCCACGAGTCGATGGTGGGGATAACAGCGTTCGAGCGCCGCGGCCGCCGCGGCGCACATGATCAAGTGGTTTGCGTTTTTGTCACTCACTTCACATCTTTTAATGCCCCGTGCATCGCACGCGCGCAAACCGGCTGTGGTGATCGTGAACAACGAGGGCCGTCCCGCGAACGGGCGCACACGTGATACGAGCTTGCGCCGTTCCGCGGCAATCAGCTTTCCGCGCGCCGAGCGGACGCTCACTCCCGTTCGGTGGGCCAGGGCCTCGGCGGTGACGGCGCCAAGCGATGCTGTCCAGCGAGCAATCTCAATCTGCTCGAGCGTTGGTGGTCGATCCTGTTGTCTCATGGGGGTTCTCCTGGTTTGTGTTTTGGGGGAGATGGGGTCTATCCCGTGGGGGAAACCGGCAAAGCGCTGACCGACCGCGACGCCGGCCAGCGAGAGCTGTGCAATGGCTGTTCAGCGCTGGGCGTGTCGTGCTGAGGCCATAAGAGGCTCCAAGCGTGAGATGACGCGCGAGGCGATCGAGGCACGCGAGACAGGACGGTCGATCGAGGAGAAGACCTCGACGAAACGCGCGGAGGCATCCCCGCCAAGCTCGATCACCGCTGCCCAGCCTGGTGACAGGCCGCGAATGTCCTCCGATCCCAGCAATGGCATGGTCGACCGTGTGCGCGTCCACCGCCCATCGCTCGCGTGTGAGGCGCGCCACACTCCGCGGCTGCCTGCCAGCCGCCCAATCAACTCGGCCGACTCGGGCACGACCTGACGGTGGGCGACGATCGCCGAGAGGTTGCCGAGCACCTGCTCCAGCAGCTGCTTGCGTCCATCCAGGCGTAGGTCGGAGAGCTCCTGGGTTCCGAGGACCAGGTTGAGGCCCGCCGATCGGGCCCTCCCGAACAGGTGCACGACCTGCTCAGCGGCGATCGCGGCGAACTCGTCGATCACCACCATGGTGGGGATCGGAGAGCCCTGCAGCGCGGCCATCGTCGTTTGCAGGTCCTGCACGATGGCCACGCCGAGCATGTGGGCGAGCAGCGGCAGTGCGTCGGCTTTCAGATCGAAATAGACGACCGCCCGCTCGCGAACGGCACTGAGCAGATCAAACGTCTGCGCTCCGGGCCTCGCAGGGTCGAGCCAAGGCGCGACGTCCGACTCAGCCATGATCGCCAGCCTGTCGCGCACGCCCACCAGATCCGTGCGCTGACGTGGGGTGAGCGAATCGAGGTACTCAAAGGTGACATCTGCCTGTTGCTCCGGCAACCTTCTGGCAAGCACCTCCAACTGGATGGGGTCCAGCTGCTGGACGAGTGCGGTCAGGCTCACCGGGACGCCCGCGCCGCGCAGCGCGCGCACGGCGTGGCCGAGGTAGCGCTGAGCCTGGCGCTGGTAGTGGGGCTCGGTAAAACGCTCGCCCGCGAGCGCCTTGTCGGCGATCTCGCTGGCGCCACCGTGACCAAACGGGTTGTATACCGACGGGCCGAGCGGAGTCCACTCGACGAACCGACGTCCACAGGAGCCAGCCGCCTCTACGAGATGCTCGCGCATACGCGTATCTCCCTTGGGGTCGAGCACGACCGCGCCGAGCCCCGCCTCGATCGCTCGAGCGGCAATCCAGGTCTCGGTGACCGTCTTACCGGAGCCGGTGGCGCCAACGATCAGTGTGTGCCTACCGCCACCGTCAGCTCCAATGGGAATCGAGACGGTCTCACCGGTATTGGCACGTCCGACGGGCATGCGCTCATCGCGCAAGGCGGTCAGCGCCGGCGAGAGACCAAGGCGCTCGGAGACCCGCCGTGAGAGCGCGCGCAGCACGTGGACTGGACCGTGTCGCTCAGCGGCGATCTCGGCCAGGTCCCCACCAGCCATGATGTCTTCGTTGTGCCAGTGACGCCCGCGCGCGGTTGCGCACAGAGCGGCGGTGCCGAGCGTGCTGGCCCAGGTCCCGAATAGGGAGTGGGCAAGGAGAGCGACGGCAAACGCCGAGGCCGCCCACGTCCAGCGCAGGTGACGCTGGCGCATAACGCGCGCAGCGGTCAACCCGAGGATGACTCCGATAGCGACGTGCAGCGTGGTAGATGTGAGCCAACCGAGCAATTCGGTAAGCGGCTCGAGTGGATTTACAGGGACTTCGCTGGTGTACTGGGAGGGTTGCATGAGCGACTCCTTGCTGTGGACCGGCTTTCGCTGGTCGTGGTTAACGAGAAAACGGCGAGCCATTGGCTCGCCGTTTTGATGTGCTGCATGGCGGGCTCAAGCGCCCGTCAAGATGGGTTCAGGATCTAGATGAGGCGGTAGCCGACGCCCCATACGTTCACGACGAAGCCACCAGCTCCGACCGCGTCGAGCTTGCGGCGCAAGCGACTGGCGTGGCTATCGACGGTCCGCGCGCCGTCGCTCGTGCGTCGCTTCCAGATCGCGCGCAGCAACTCCTGCTTTGAGCAGACAGCAGTCGGGTTGCGAGCCAGATGGACGAGCAGCTCGTACTCCAAGCGACACAGCTCGACCGGTACCGCTCCGAAACGCACCGCATGTGCGCCCGTGTCGATCTCGAGTAAGCCGACGCGTAGCACCCGCACGCCAGGAAGAGTCTCAGCACGGCGCAAGAGCGCCTTCAAGCGCGCACGCAGCTCGAGATAGGAGACGGGGCGTGAGATGAAGTCGTCAGCGCCAGCCTCGAAGGCACGGAGCAGCTCGAGTTGTGCGTCTCCAGGACTGAGCACTATTGCTGGCAGACGCTCGTCCCAAGCCGAACGACCCACGAGCTCGACACCACCACGGCGAACCTCCTCAAGGAGATCGAGCGCGCCGCGGGGAGACTCGAGCTGACCGAGGACAATGGCGCGGAGCGCCTGCGCACGAGCAAGCGCGCGAGCGTGTTCCGCGGTGTGGGCCTGTACAGCGCGAAGGCTGTCGGCTCGCAGCTGCTCGACGAGCTCACTCCCGACGTCTGCGTTGGACTCGACGAGTAGGATTGGGCCCTCGCGCCGGTCGTCTCCGAGGCCGGGGAAGGGCGACGATCGAATCTGGAGAGCGCTCACTGAAGTTCGACCTCACGCGGACTGATGCCCAAACCCTTGCGGGCAATCGTGGCGAGGACGTCACTGTGGATCCATGGCGTGATCTTCTTCTCTCCTCCTTCGGGCATGATCCCGATGCGCCGCGCGAGCCAGCTCGTCTCACCACTGGAGTTGCCACGCCGGTCGCGCTTTACGACTCCACAGCGCAATGCGATCTCGCTCATGGTGGTCCCGCGCCGATGGACTGCGTCGAGCACCGCTTCACGAAGACCACGGTTGAGCACAACCGGACTCGCGCAGAGGCGGTCGAATTCGCAGCACAGGCGGGTCACCGCGACACTCGAATCCTCGCTGTGAAGTGCGATGGCTTGCTTAGTGAGCGTACGCATCGGCTCGTAGCACTGGACTGCTCCAACAACCTCACGCAGGCTGGTCTGCTCCCACTCGGGGAGCGCTGTCTGCTCGGCTCGCCGACACCAGCGCAGCTGGGCGACAGAGCCCTGGCCTGGGAGCAGGACGAGGCGGTAGGCATTGCGATCGCGATCTTCTACGCAAGCGTCCGGCGTATGGAGATCATCCCCAGGGTCGGCGTCGTGGGCGAGTGGAGCAATTTCGAGATCCTCCGGTCGCACGCGTCGACACCAGTGTCTGTTCGGATCCTCGAGGTAGTGGCGGCAGACCAGCATCGCGTTCTCCGGTGGCTCGTCCGAAGCCAGGTGCGCAACGAGTCTGCGATCGCACAGCGTGGCCGCATCGCGATCAAGCACGAGCACGCTGCCCGCGTGACCGGGCAGCGCAAGTACCTCGCGGACGCGGCCATCGGCGTCGAGGTAGCTGGCGAGCGGAGCCCTCGCGAAGCCTGTCTCGCCGCGACGGGACGTGCGCAAGCTGAGCAGGGGCGGGTGTGTGCGCGAACGGCGTCGCGACGGCGGAGGGAGGATCGGCGGCGCAGTGGAGAGGACGAGTGACATGGGCTGAGCTCCTGAGGGTCAAGGCCACACCATGTTGGGGGTGGCTGGATTCGCTGGGTGTCGAGCGCTTGTAGAGCCCGCTCAGGAGATCGTCAAGTCAGAAAGCACGGATGGAAGCGAGCGTGCTTGGAGCTCCGAGGCCCCCTAAAGGGGGTCTCGGAAGGGACCCGTTCGGCACAGATCCGCGCCACATGCTGGCCGAGAAACGCTCACGGTCGCGCCTTGATGGGCAAGTGATAAACACCAAACCCCCAAAGCCCGAGAGGAGGGCTGGTTGTCTCTGACTCTCGCGAGAGCGAGGTTGAAAGGCCTGTAGCGGCCGAACGGCTCATGGATGCAAGGGAAAGGAGATCCGCAGATTAGCCGCCCGCCGCCCGAGCCCTAGGGCCAGGCGGCCTTCGCGACGGCGAGGCTCGCCAATCGGGGCGGCTGCACGGTGCCAACTCCAGCAAGCACGGCACGAATGCAGCTACTTTGGCGCATTTACGCGAGCGTTCTGCGTCAGGGCAACTGCGGCGAAACGCTTTGTGCACCATGGGCAACGGCGCGCGAAAGGAACGCAGCTGCCCACAAGAACGGGTATATGCGCGAGCGCTCCCAAGCCAGGTTCAGTGCCGCCATCGCCTGACAAGAGTTAGACGCAAGAGTGAGCAGTTCGCATGAATCGGTCGGCGTAGTCACAATGTCGGTTAGTGGACAAGCGCTACGGACGCAGAGCGAACCCTCCGCCGGCTGGTCGAACACCTGCCCGCAAGACCCGAAAGGGCACCCGAGCCGCCGCCGATCCTCGAGCCAGAATGGTCGAGGCGATGCTTGCGAGCATCGGCGAGCAGGGCTACGCGACGACCGTCGTGGCGGACGTGATCGCCAAGGCCGTGGCATCACGTAAGACCTTCTACGAGCACTTCGAGGACAAGCAAACATGCTTCTTCGCGATGAGCGACGAGGTGTGCGGCGAGTGGATCGCGCGAGTGGAGGAGGCAGAGGACGAACGGGACGACGAGCATGAGGCGATCGACACACTCGTCAACGAGTTGTTCGCACTCGCACTCGAGAGTCCCGCCGCGCTCAGAGTGCTCGCCGTCGAGTTGACGGCCGCGGGACGCGCGGGCATAGAGCGCCGAGAGCGAGCACTCGATCGACTGGCGCAACCGCTGCGAGACTCGCTCGGTGGAGACTCCCCAGATGTCGACCTGTTGGCGAGAAGCATCCTCGGGGCGATCTTGCGCATCCTGTACTCGAGGGCACGTCGCGGCGCACGAGTGCGTCGTCCACGCCGCGGCGACTTCCTTGCACTTGCGCCAGACGTTGCCGCATGGGCTTCGTGTTACCTGGGGAGACGGAACGCCAGCGTAGCCCCACCCTCCTCCGGGGATGCGATCGCCGCGGTCCCGGTGGGCGGTCGCGCCCCGGGGACTCTCTCGCTCCGCTCGCGTGTCATCGAGCGTCGCGGCCTGCCGCGTGGCGAGGGCAACGTGTCGCGCAGCTTCGTCATCCACAATCAGCGCGAGCGAATCCTCGATGCGCTCGCAAACCTGGCGGCCGCAAAGGGCTTCGCGGCAACGACGATCCCGTCGATCGTCCAGGAGGCGGCCGTGTCGGTGCAGGCTTTCTACGAGCACTTCTCGGGCAAGGAGGATGCATTTCTAGTGGCGTATGAGATCGGTCACCGCAAGGCACTTGCGATCGTGGAGCGGTCTTATGAATCGCAGAAGGAGTGGCCCGCCGCCGTGCGCGCTGGAATCGCGGTGCTACTGGAGTTCCTCGCCTCCGAGCCCGCCTATGCGCATCTTGCCTTGATCGATGCCCTAACGGCGAGCCCCAAGGCGGCTACGGTGGCGCATCAGGGAATGAACGCCTATGCGGTCATGCTCGAGCCTGGTTTGCAATCCAAAGTGAACGGCCAGGCTCCCCCGGCGATCGCAATGGAGGCTACGGCGGGGATGCTGCTCGAGCTGTGCTTTGTGTACGTGGCCAGCGAGAGGACACGGGAGTTGCCCGGCTTGACCGAGTTCGCCGGCGAGGTCGCACTGCGCCCATTCGTAGGTGCGAGCGTGTCGTGAGCAAACACCGACTGGCACGGAATTGGCGGGCGCTTGGCGATTGTTGTGTTTATTCAGTGGCTCTTTTGTAATCAGCCGTGAATGATGGAGGCATGGCCAAGACCGACCAACCGGAGATCGCTGAGCAGATCCAGATGTTCGGCGAGAACCTGCGCCGCGCGCGCGGGCAAGCCGGCTATACGCAGGCGCAGCTCTCCGTCGCCGCTCCGCTTGACCGCGCCGCTATCAGCCGACTCGAGTGCGGCGAGCGAGCCCCAGACCTAGCGACGTTGCTGCGTATCTGCGCGGCACTTGGGATCCTCCCACAAGATCTTTTGAGTGGCATCGGTCCTGGCGCCTCTTTACGGCGCACTCCAACGCAAACGGAGACCGAGCCTGGGGCACAGTTTGGTGCCAACCTGAAGTGGGCTCGCAGCAGGGCTGGGATTTCCCAAGAGCGGCTTGCGCTCGATGCCAAGGTCGATCGGGCGGCGATCAGCGTATATGAGAATGGGGGACGCGAGCCGAACTTGCGCACGGTATTGAAGCTGGCCCTCAAGCTCGATATTCGACCAGACTTCCTATTGGAAGGCATCGGGGCGGCGGCCCAACCGCTGGGCCCCGTCGTCAACCAGCCTCTATAGGGGGTCCCGCGCGGCGCATGGTTCAGGTCAGACCATGCACGCCGCGCGGACCCAGTGCCCCGACGCTAGGAGAGGAAATACCGCGTCGAAGCTCGTTCAATGGTCGTGGAGGGGGTATCCACGGCCATCTGAACCCTCTTCCCTTGTCCGCCCATTCGGTTCCCGGGAAGTCTGTGCTCCTCCACCTAGATGAGATGAACTCCCTGACAGTGATACGGCTCCGCGTCGCAGTACCCAGCCACGCGTACCGATCTAAGAATCATTCCGAATCTCAGATCAGGCGTGATAGTCGCACAACGGCGGCGAGGTGTCAAGAAGTATTTGCATCTTCATCAAGGCACACCTGCACGAGGACCGGTCGGGTCGGCAACCGCGGCCGGGAGGCCTCCACCGGCTCTTGCAGTCGCGCCCCGACCGGCCCTCAGTGAGGATAGGCCGGCCCTGAGACGATAGTCCGCAAGACGTCCAGGTCAGACCTTGCCGCCTGCGCTCTGACGACCGTCCAAATCATGCTCGGCATCGCCTACCTTGTCAAATCTTCAGAGATAGTTCTGTGTTGTTGTTTCTCACTTGACGCATGGGCCGGAAGCGAGACCTCCTAGGCGCAGTCAGCGATAGGACATGCTCCGGCCAGGAAGGATTGGCCCTAACAAATGAGGAGGACCGACTGGGGCCGAACCGAGCCGGGACGCTTTCCACCGGTGGTGCGACCACGCCAGCCGGCCCTCCAGGGGTGGTTGGCCCAGGACCAGGACGCCCGTTCTCTGGTCAGAGAGGCCCCGGTTCCGTGTCGTTCAGACCCGCTGAGCGGGCCTGGCGAGCATTGTTGGCCACTCAGATCGTGAGAGTCAAGAGAACGAGCGAAGTCCTCGGGAATTGTTTCTGACGACAGACCATAACTCTCAGTGAGTCAAATCAAGTAGATAGCCGACACAGACCGGATCGGTCGTTGGTTGAAAAATGCTATTGCTTTGGAATATGGCTTTTACTCGATCCGGAATCTCTTACTGCGTAGATCTCACACTGCTCGACGAGCGGGTCGCGTCCGCGAGGATCGCCTCTGGTTTCCGCTACTCGCACCTTCGGGGGTAGACGGGGGACACTCCAGGCGCGTAGTTGCCCTTCGTGGGCGTCACGCTCCGCGACGAACATGATGCGCTCGCGGCCCGGGTATTCCCAGTCGTGTGGATACTCGCCCGCATAGGCCCTGCATGCTGTCAACACTCGATCCGCTCGACGGGCGCACTCGCGAGCGCGAGAGCGATCCCGACAGACAAACACAACGAGTGGCGGCTCTCCGCCAGGACGGGAATAGCGCCGAACGTGGCTCGACCAGCCTGCGAGAAAATGGTCGTAGCGCTCCAGCTTCGCCGCGGCGGCACCCTCCGGCAGGCGGTCGTCGAGCTCGACGAGCAGCTCGCATCGCTTCTTTGGAAGAAGTGATGCATCGGGCCGGACACTCTGAAAGCACTCAACTTCAACCCGTGTGTCCTTCTCGATAGTGCGCAGAAAGTCGTGTGGGGTACGACCTCCTGGAAGGCGCAGATCGGCTGGGGTGAGCATCTGTCCGCTGCCCGACTTCGAACGCGACGGCGGAGATATGACCGACTCCGTTGATCCCCTCAAGGCGAGCAGCCCGTCGTTGAGGGCACGCTCGGTAGCCAGCGCCCATCCGGCGACGCGAACATCGTGGCGGGCCTGTCCAAGCAATCGAATACCGGTAGCTCCACTGGACGAGAGGATCGGTGGGTCGTTCCCGTGAGCACCTTCGCTGAGGACTGCGCCAACTAGCGAGTCGCGGTGCTTACGTGAGACGTGAAGACCCGCAGGCGTGATCGAATAGCACATCGGTATGCCTCCCCCGTCGCGGCGGTGAAACTGAAAGCGCGCCACAAGGCCCGCGTCTGACAAGCGCTTCAAGCGACGCTGAGTGGTCGTGGTGGCGCGATCCTCGTTGAAGCGGCGATGGATCTGGCTGCTGAGCACGTGTTTCATCGATGCAATTAGCGCCAGAATCTCTACGTCCAGCGGCTCTGGGTCCAGTGCGATGGGCGAGATCGCAGACTTTGCCCAGCGAACGCTGTGGGCGGCACTCAAGTCGACCAGCTCGCTGTAGCTCTCCGCCGGTGTGCCTGCCGGCGCCTCGACCTCTGCGCTGGTCGCGTTCTCTGCGGTGGTCGCAGCCATCGCAGCCTCTGTAGCGATCGCGGCGTCCGTAGGATTAGCTACGCCCGCGGTAGTCTCAGCGTAAGTCGAGCTTGCCGGCGCGCTGGCGGATAATTGGTTGACGGCATTCTGAGTAGATTCACCGTCGGCCCGCTCGCGCACGCTGCGCTCCCAGTGCGGCTGGCTAAGATCCTCGAGATAGCGCCCTCCGCGCTCGGCCTGCCTGGTGGCATGCAGCGCCAAGCGCTGCTCGTCCACGCGCAGCGGGAGCGTCTGCGCGATGAACGGCGCCTGGCGACCCTCGAGCGTGACCCAGCTCGCGATTGCGGAGTGTCGGGGCAGGTGCAAACGCACATTGGGGCGCCCCAGCGCGGACAGATTGCGAATACCAGGACGCACCGTGTCTGAGAACTCCGCCATCATCAGGCTGGCGGCGTCGCGTGCATCCTCCACAGATGCCGTGGCGAAATAGACGCGATGAGCGAACAATGCATCGAGCTGGGCTCGCACATCGCGATCGATCCACTGCGAGTCTGTCTGCCAACAGGCAACCGTCTCAAGACCGGCGGAGCGCTTCAGCGCCATCGTCTCAGCGAAGCCGCGGTTCAGCACGAGCGGAGCCTCATCCACCTTTAGGGCCACTGCGGTGCGCTGCCCCGCTGCCACTCCATCCTGGCGTCGCGCGAGCGCAGCGTCGAGCATCCCGATAAGCAATTGCATAAGCACGCTCGTGTTGCCCGCGCCCATGCCACCAAGTGCGCCCTTGACGACCAGCACCTCTCCGTTCTCGATCACCTCGTCAAAGCTCACCATCAACGAATCGTTCAGCAGGACCCGCTTGATCGACGGCGAGTTGAGCAGCCGCGCGAGCTTGTTCACCGGTGCGTCAAGCTTCGCTGTCGTGGTGCCGCGAGCGTCCGCGAGCTGGGCCGAGAGCTCGCCTGTAAAAAACTCCGAGATCTCCTTGAACTCCGGTTGTGCACGCAGCCGACCGGCGACGCGTGAGCGGTAGGCATAGCCTTCCTCACCGACGGACAGGAGTCGTGCCGCGTCCCACAGCGTGCTCTCGCGGTCATATGCGAGCACGGCGATAATCGCGTTGCGCAGATAGCGGTCCGATGACGCTCGGATATCGCCATCTGTAAAAAGGTTCTTCAAGGCCGAGACGACGTAATCGGCGATCGTATCGGCCGGCGCGTCCACCGCAAGGGGGTTGAAGCCACAGGTCGGGCGAGCGAAGTCGAGCAGCGTGCAAGCACGCTGCGATGGAACGAGACTAACCGCCGCCTCGGCGGCGTCGCCCTTGGGGTCGAGCACAATCACCGCGCAGCGCTCGCGCCTAAGATCCTCGGCGACGGTGGCCACCAGATAGCTCGACTTACCCTGCTCCACAGTGCCCGGCACGGCGGTATTCTGGCGGCGCAACTCTGTATGGATAGACACTGGTCCACGGGCATCGCGCAGCGTGCCCATGCCCGCGCGAGTACGAAGGATCCCGGGCGGAGCGGGCGCAATTGGAAGAGGATCGCGAGCAAACGGGACGGTGGAATAGTCCACCGAGGGCATGTGCCATACGCTCGCGAGCTCCGTTGCGGCAAACACGCCCTTACGGATCGACGGCAAGGGATTACCCTCCCCGCGCAGGACCCGCCGCGTATAGAAGCCCAACCAGCCGTGCCGCAGGGTCGTACCGCGCTCCACCAACCGATTCTCTGCCTCCTCTGCGCGCAGCTGCGAGGCGATTCGCTCGCACACACCCCGGTTCGGTCCTACCACACGCAACTCACCGAAGAACAGCGGACGATGCTGGATCTCGAGACCGCCCTTCAACTCCTCGTCCTCCACCATCGAGCGGTCGAGTGGGGGCAATCGCAGCTTGCGTTGGCGCGATAGGTGGTGCTCGTGTCGCTTGTATGTGCGCTTTGAGTGCCCGTCAAACAAACCGGGAGTAGGTGTCAACGCCAGCTGCACAAACGCGGGCGCTCGACAGGCAGCCATCGTCGTGAGCAGACGATTTACCGCTGGCGCATGATCGTGCTCGAAATGGTCGATGAGCTTGGCCCGCTTGATGAACGGGCTGTGCTTCTTCAGGCGAACGACACAAGGAGGCGCGCCAGGGGTGAGCGCCACGTCCTGGAGATGGCAGTTGGGGTAGGCGCTGCGCAATGCGGCCTCGACGAGCGATTCGAGGCCCACCGGACAGGTAAGGGACATCCAGGCCTCGCCGTTGCAATGGATCTCCAGACCGACTGACGGCTGTCCGTAGAGAAGACGTCGCCACCAGCGGCGCAGCAAACGCTTGTGGAGCGCGTCGAACATGTGCACGATTGCCTCAGCTGGCGGATCATCCCCACGGTAGGGCATGACTCTCAGACGTACATATTGTCGTCGTCGGCGAGCGCGAACACGGGAGACGAGCACCGCCAACCCACACGATGTGACGACGATCGCCGTCACACCCACAGCCGTAGCTGCGGTAGGCGGGAGCTTGGGGAGGATCGCACAGGGTGGCAACTCCTACTCTGATCCGACCGACCGCACCCGACGGGACGAGTACGCGGTCCGTCTGATCCACGAACCCCGCTATCAAGGGCGTCAGCCGTCGACTCGTGCCGCCACGATCGCCACGTCGTCGCGCAGGCGGCCAGCGCCACTCGACAGCGCAAGTCGCTCAAGTTGCTGGACTATCACTGAAGGCGCGGCCCCGACATGTTCAGCAAGTAGACGAGATAGCTCAAGCGCCGTCAAGCTGCTTCGCGGAGCCCCGGCGTCCAGCAGACCGTCCGTGTAGAGCACTAGCGTGGCCCCGGGCTCGAGCTCAAGCTCGAAATCAAGCACATCGCATCCGGGACGCACACCGAGCATCGTTCCCCTCAGGCCGAGACAGCTGGCGGATCCGCTGCTCGCCAACAGCACGGGCGGCGGATGCCCCGCCCCCGCGATGACGGCTGTAGCTGGTTGGCCCGTCAAGTCCAAGCGCGCCAGTACGACTGTCGCGAACCGATGAAAAAGCTCATGCCCGAGCATCACCTCGTTGACCGCACCGAGCACCTGCGCCGGACTCGATCGCACGAAGGCGAATGCACGGATGCTATGACGCACGAGCGCCGTCACCGCAGCCGCCTCAGGGCCCTTACCGCACACGTCGCCTACAGCCAGCCAGCAACCAAGCGGGGTGATGAATACGTCATAGAAGTCGCCGCCCACCTCGTTGCCCTCACCGACAGGGTGGTAAGCCGATGACAGCGTCAGTCTCTCGAGTTGAGGCAGCGTCTCGGGCAGCAGGCTACGTTGCAGCGTGCGGGCCAGGTGGGTGCGTGCCGCGTACATGCTCGCGTTGTCCAATGCCATCGCGGCACGGTCGGCGACAGCGCGCATCAAGGAGAGATGCTCAGTGTCACGTGGGCAATTCTCCTGTGAGTAGAAACACGACAAGACGCCCAGCAGACGGCCTCGCGCAATCAACGGCACAGCGACCACTGAGCGAAAACCTCTGAGCTCGCGTGCCTCGGGCTCTGACGCGATGCGAGGAGGAGCCTGTGCATTGACCGATTCGTGTGCCACCACAGGTTCGCGCGAGCGGATCGCGCGAGCAACCGGGTGCTCACCGTCAAGGTCGAGCGGATGCTCGATCCGCGATGCTTCGAGGTGGATGACCTGCCTTTCCTGCTCTGCCACAACCACCGTGTCACTGGGCATCCCGTCGTCGCCCAATAGATCGATGACGCACATCTCCGCGAGCCTCGGTACCGCCACGTCTGCTATCGCTCGCATTGTCTGACCCGGGTCAAGCGAGCGGTCGAAGATGCCGCCGGCAGCCACCAGCAACTCCCGCGCCTCAACAGCCCTACGACGCTTGCTCCATCCCGTCCTCAGCACCGACCTTCACCCCGGTTCCAAAGCATCCCCCACTCCCAAGGTAGAGCAACCCGAATCGCCATAGCCCGCCACCCGTCTGCCGTGCCACCGAGTTACCGCTGCCGCGAGCCGTACGCCAATGCCCGAGCCCACACAGGCCTCGCTCACATCGGTCTGGTTGCTCGCTCCACACGCTCGCCACGGTCAGTCAGGCACCATTCGTTCGGAGCACCCTTCGACTGCGCATGATCGACGTTTTCGATCAGGTGCAGTCGCTCAAGGCGCGAGAGCAGCTTCGAGATTTGGCCTTGGTCGGCGATGCCAGCTCCATCTGCCACTTCACGGTTGCTGGCGCCCGGATGCTCCCTGATCGCCGTAAGTACGCGCACCGTCCTGTAGGTCAAGCGCATGTCGAGCCCCGCCATCGGGTCCTTTCCCACCCCTGGATCGGACTTGCCACGCCGTCGGACCTCGGGCGGTTGACGGGATAGTTCGCGACTTGCGGCTCGCACACCCAGATACGGGAGCACGATCATGCTCATGAGCGAGCCATGCAGTCCGATGTAGGGCTTTGGGCTGCGTTCGAGCAAACGCGTGTGGATGACTGCGAAGACCGCACCTATTACGCCTTCCGCCGTAACGCTAGGTGGCTCACGCCTAACGGTGGCAGCAGTGCGGCCTCTGTCGATGATCTTGCGCAGCTGCACGAGCACCCGCGCCCGCTCCTCGAGCACTCGAGGACCGCCGCCAAGCGCGTCGACGACACACAGCCGAGCGAGCTCGGGCTCCTCATCGATGAACACGAGCAGCGCGGCAAGCCCCGCGCGCACGCTCTCTCGCCACGAAGACTCCTGCTCGAATGCTTCTATGACCCTCGCTCTCATCTGCTCGAGGGTCCGCTCGAACACCGCCAGGAAGCAGTCCTCGCGATCGACGAACAGGTCATAGAACGTCTTGCGAGACACTTTTGCTCGGCTGATCACCTGCGCGACCGTGAGGCGTGCGTAGCCATTCTCCTCGATCGCCTCGACGGCTGCGCTCAGCATCCTGGCGCGTTGGATCTCGGTTACGTGACCACGCGGCAGTCCGTCGTCTTCGGGGCGCAACGCCCGCGCATTAGAGCGCGTCTGATTGATTGAAGCCATGTTTCCCTACCTGGTCGGTGCTGTTCAACGTTGACCCGAGCCCACGTCCCACGGGCGCGGCACTCGGTCGCAAGCGCGACGCCCTCCGCACACCCTGCCTCGGCCGTACGTCACACACAGAGGTTCACGGGTTCGACCGCTCAAGTCGAGCCGTGTCTCCTACTCCCTCGCTGGTTGCCCCCACTATCGCGAAACGCCAGTCACACCGCCAATCCTGCCCATCGGGCTTTGCGCGGCGACTCTGACGATCTTCACCGCCGCCTGCAACCAGACCACAGCACAGCCATACAAAACCCGCAATCGTGGGCTTCGACCTCGCTTGAAATGTCTCTGACCAGAGTTGTTGACTGTGGTCAGTTGCAAGGACGCAAGTGTCCAAGCCCATCTGAGACGAGCATTCGGGCGAGCCGCAGCCGTCGCTGCGGCGCTGAAAGAAGCCCACCGAGAGGATCTGCAACGCAAGCCACGGGATGCAGGCTTCCATCTGCGAGGTTCTATGCGTGGTCGTTGGCCACGGACCATACGAAATCCTCCTCGCCGAGCCACTCCATCTCGCGGCGGCGCTCGCGGGAGACAGCGGTTAGCAAGACCAATCGTGAACCGATATCCGATACAAGACGTGTCGGCGCAAAGGATCCCCATCTTCCAGTTCTGGGTGATCGAAGTCATCCGCCGTATCGTGGGTCATCCCAATCCGCTCCATAACCGCCTGAGACCGCAGGTTCGCAGTGCTGGCGAACGACACGATCTCACCGAAGCGGGCGTCTTCAAACCCGAACGCGAGTGATGCTTGAGCGGCCTCGGTCGCATAACCCTGATCCCAAGCGGATCGCGTTAGGCGCCAGCCAATCTCGACTGCCGGGGTGAAGTGCGCCTCGAACGAGGGCACGTCCAGGCCTGTAAAGCCCACGAACTCGCCGGTCGCTCGTAGCTCCAGCGCCCAGAGCCCGTAGCCACACTGATCAAATCCAGTCTCGATCCTGGCGATCAGACGATTGCTATCGACCTCGGTGAGGCGAGTAGGAAAGTACTCCATGACATACGGATCGGCATTCAGCTCGGCAAAGGGCTCGCGGTCGGCCTCGCGCCAACGGCGCAGCCGCAGCCGCGCGGTGCTGAGCTCGTTTTCAGTCGGCATCGCACAACGTCTATAGCGCGTGACCCGAAAAGCGCATATCTACAGACCTTTTTAAGAGGGTGAGCGACGGGATTCGAACCCGCGACCGCCGAGACCACAACATGATAGATGGGGTGTCGCTTAGTTCTAGGCGCCCGTTCTTATTGGGTTTTTGTGTGGCTGAGTGCGTATGAGTTTGCCTCAGTTTGTTCCGCAAATTGTTCCGCACCCCCTAGCGCACGCTCGGGGACGGCTTTAGAATTTGTGCATGTCCAAGCGGGTGTATGGCACCGGTCACCTCTACACCTCACGCGGGGCGTGGTACGGGCGCTGGCGGACCGCCGACGGGAAGAACCTGAACCGTAAGGTGGGTTCGATGCGTGGGCCTGGGCATCCTGACGGTCTGACGGCTCCGCAGGCCGAGCGCCGGCTGCGACAGATGCAGCATGAGGAGGAGCTCGCCCCCCGGTTGGCGCGCGGACCCGATGTCCCGACCGTGGACGAGGTGGCCAAGTCGTTGCGCCAGCGCCTGCGGGTGCGCGGCCTCAGGCCGTCATCGCTTGAGAGCTACGAGTCGATCCAACGCATGCACGTATCGCCTCTGCTCGGGTCGCGACCGGTTACTGCGATCGATACCGATGACATCGAAGCTTTCTCGGCCGCTCTGCTCAAAAAGGGGTTGGCGGCGAAGACTGTTCGCAACATGTTGGGGTTCCTGCACCAGGTCTTCGAGCACGCGATCGCTCTGAAGTTGATCCGGGACAATCCTGTGCGTCACGCCGAGAAGCCCGGCGGCAAGAAATCAGGTGCCAACCAGGACATCCGGTTCTTGACCGTGAGCCAGCTTGAAGCGGTGATACGCGAGATCCCCGATGAGATCGTGATCCGCAAGGCGAAACCGACCCGCAAAGGACGCGATGGTCCCTCTCCCCCACCGTCGCCCGATGTGCTTGGCCCTGTGTTGAGGGTGATCGTCCTCACGGCGGCGATGACGGGCTTGCGGATGTCGGAGTTGCGCGGTCTTCGCTGGCGAGACATCGACTGGGCAGCCCAACGAATCCGAGTGCGCAACACCTATGTTCGACGCGAGCACGACGCAGAGGGGAAGTCCGAGCTCTCAACGAAGCGCTCGGTCCCGATGACGACGCTTCTCGCGGGCCTACTCGATGGCTGGTCTAAGCGGACCGTCTTCAACGGCGATCTCGATCTCGTATTCGCTCACCCGCAGACCCGGAAACCCTTGGATCGTTCGAAGGTGCTCAAGCGCTTCAAGGCCGCCTGCAGGGACGCGAACGTGCCCGTGATCCGCTTCCACGACCTCCGCCACACTTTCGGTACGCGCCTCGCGGCGAGCGGCGTTCCGCTACGAACCATTCAAGAGTTCATGGGCCACGCCGACACCAAGACAACCCAAATCTACGTGCATTACGCGCGCTCCGAGCACGAGATTCAGCTCGTCGACGACGCGTTCGCACCCGAAGCAGAACACACCACTTTCGAGGATTCGCCCGGGACAGGATCAGGTCCCCCACCCCCACCCCCGAACTGAAGACCCGTGTCAAGAGGCGACGGTGGTCCCAAGGCAACTGCCACCGCCTAGTATGTGCAGGTGGGACAGGTTTTGATAGGATGGTGGGGTGAAGACCTTGCACCTGGACCCCAATACCCCCGACCAGACCGCACGGGTGACCGAGGAGATCGACCGGTTGCTCGGCGAGGGCAAGAGCATCACCGTGACCGTCGCCGAAGAGCAAGAGCTGCTCTCCCCCCAACAAGCCGCCGAGCGTCTCGGGTTCTCTCGCCAGCACGTCGTGCGGCTCATCAACGCCGGCGAGATCAAGGCACGAAAGCTCCCAAGCTCGAGCTACTGGCAGATCCCGCTCGGGTCGATGCTCGACTTCGAGCAGCGCCGCGAACACGCACGAGAGATCTCAGACGCGTTCTCACGCGAACTGGACAAGCTGGGCGCGCCGCTTGAGTGACGCCACCCGGCCGCCCCGCGCCGTCCTCGACACAGACGTCATCTACTCGCGCGTACTGCACGAGCTCATCGGACGACTCGCATACCAAGAGCGGCTACTCACGCTGATCTGGAGCGACGAGCTCCTCAGCGAGGCCCGGCGAACACTCATAACAGGCAAGCCGGTGTCACAGCAAGTCGCCGAGCGCTGGGTGAACTACATGCGCCAAGCGTTCCCCGACCAGCGCATCCGGATCGACCAGTTGCCCGCCGACGTGGACCTCGCCACACTGACCGCCGACCCGGGCGATCATCACGTTTGCGCACTCGCCATTGCCGGCCACGCAGACCTGCTCCTAACCTTCGATCAGGGATACATCAGTGAGTCCCTCGCCGAGCGTGGTATCCGGGTCCTCACACCCGACGCATTTCTCGACACGACCCTCCAGGACAACCCCGACGCGATCATCGGCGCGATCCAAGCCCAAGCCGAAGCCTGGGGCGGCGGTCGGTCCATCGATGAGTTGCTTGACGCGATCCAGCGTGCTGGTGCGGCGGTGTTCGCCAGCAACGCTCGTCGCCTCATAAACATGTGACGCATCGCCGAATCCGCACCACTCTAGTCGCAAAGCAGGCTCGCGACACTCTCCCTGACTCAACCGCTTCTCGTCCAACGCGCGGTTGTCGATGCGCCAAACCGATCGACCTACTTGTCGTCCGGGGGCGTCTGCAACGTGCCCATCTACGCGCTCTCTTTCACGCAAAAGCGAGCGCAGCCCGATGAGCCGCTCGACGAACGCGATGACATTGGCAGCGGCGCCAAAATCCCGGATACGGGTATTCTTAGTCACCAGGCGAGCGTGAGAGCTTCGTGGATATGCGAACGACCCGCGCCGTTAGACAGTCGCGGTCGAACGAAGGGTGGTCCAAACGAAATGTGGTGGCACGAGGCCGGATTCGCGACCACATGACCGTTCCGTCCGCCATTCTCAGCGCCGTCGCCAATGAAGCAGGCGGGTGTGTCGTTCTGGTTGTGGGAGCTGGCGCATCCTTTGAGGCACCCACGAACCTGCCGTTGTCGCGCGCATGTGCAGCCGAGGCGTTTAGGCAGCTCGTGGCTAACGGAGTCCTTTCCGGTGATAGCTGCACAAATCCCGGCGATCTCACCTGCGTCGCTGATGCCGTGGTAGAAGCAACGGGGAATCAGCGCGCGCTCGTCGAGTGCTTGCCGATAGCGAGCTTTCGTTCGGCGGAGCCCAATGAGGGATACTTAATGGCCGCTTGTCTCCTGCGCGAGCGCGCAATCGGATCCGTCATGACGTTGAACTTTGACCTCGGCATGTCGGCAGCCTTGGTGCAACTCGGGGCCAGAGACGACGTTGGCGTTGTCTCTGGCCCAGACGAGCATCACCGGCTCGGCCTTGTGAACCTGATCTACTTGCATCGCAACGTCAACTCACCACCTGATGCTTGGATCTTGCGCAGCAGCGCTCTGAATGACGACTGGCATGACAGATGGGAGGAAGTCATCGCAACCCGCGTCATGGCCGCTCCGGTGACGGTGTTCGCAGGCTTGGGAAGCGCGGCTGCGGTCCTGTCGGAAACGATAAGCCGTATACGGAAAGCCATCCCCGATGGTACGCAAGCTTTTCAGGTCGACCCCGGGAAACGTGAGGACTCTGAATTTTTCGCTGATCTTGAGTTGCCCGACGAGGCTTATCTCGAGATGGGTTGGTGCTTCTTCGCGAGACAACTCGGCGCTCGTCTCCTTGAGGAGCACCGCCACGAACTCGGCGTGGCATGTCGCACGCTTATCAGCGAATCTGACTGGCAGGATGCAGATCCGAGCGGGCTATGCGAGAGACTCTCCAACCTCGGTCTTATCGGCCTCGGTGAATTGCGGGCACGATGGATGCTGGACCCCTCGCCATATGCTCCCCGTCACATCGTCGATGTCGCACTCGTTGCGGATCTACTTCTCGCTGTTGGATTGGTAGAGAATGCCGCAGGCGTCCAAGCGATCTTTGACACCGATGGAATCGTCGAGCTGCGGCGAGGAAACGAAATCGTCGCATCCATCGCCGTGGCCTCCGGTAGAGGCACTAAGCGATGGGCTGCCATGGAAGCAGAGTTCGGCCGACACGTACACCGTCGCCGTCGGCGCATCGAGTCGGTGAGGACCGGATTGGTGAGCGCTGTCGAGGGTCCCAAGCCAGTTAGCGTCGCACCTCCAATCAGCATAGTGCTTGACAAACAGGCCACAAACATGGCGCTGGCCAGTGAACCGGCCAACGTCGCACCGCCGACCAGCATCGTTGACGGAGAGACACCGCTGCGCTTGGTTAGCGTCGAGGAACTTCGGGCCGCTCCCTGCCTCGCTCAGGAGATCGCCGCCTAGTGTCAGCGGCTGGGCTCACATCGACCGATCTCATCGCCGCAGCGTCGGAGATTCTTGAGAACAGTGGCTACGTGCGCATCGATGCAACGACGCTAGGATCAGCGATCTCCGACGCGCGTGTGTATGAGGATCCTTACAGCGTTGTGACGTTGATTGTGTGCGAGACGTGGCCCGAGTTGGAGTCGCGATGGACCAACGCACAAGGCGGCCTCGTCGAGCTGATGTCCGCTCACATGAGCAGCGACGATCCCAAGGCATGGGAGGGATATCTGGTGTTGTTGACTCCGGGCTTGACCGCTGGGAGCGAGGACACGCAAACCGTTTCGTCGATCCGCTACGACATCTCGCGAGTCCGCAAGCTCGTGGCCACCGGCAACGAGCTGAAGCAAATCAGCGATGTCGAGCGGACCCTGCTGCCCCTGCTGCCCCTGCAGCCCCTGCAGACCACCGGTGACGCAGGATCCGTTCTGGACCTCCTGCCCGAGCTGCTGGCGGGAGGCGAGCAAATCGAGGAGCCTGCCGTCAGGGCAGTCATCGACGCATTCATTGCGCAGAAACCACTGGTTGAGGCTCTAGACATGTACCGGTCGCGGGCATGAGGCTCACACGCCTGTCCCTGAGCGGGTTTCGAGGTTTTCCCATACCCCAGTCGTTCGATCTCGACGCCGACGCCGTAGTGGTTGTCGGTGTCAACGGCCAGGGAAAGACATCGCTATTCGACGGCGTACTGTGGGGGGTGACAGGCAATATCCCGCGTCTAGGTGAAGACGACCGGCTCGTATCCATGTACTCGCCGTCGGGTGAAGCCAGAGTTGAAGTAGAACTGCGGTCGGGCTCGGGTGAGCCTCTTACGATTACCCGCAGCTTTGACGGCGAGAAGCCGAGACTGCGGCTTGAGCATTCCGGCCAGGTAAGCGTCGACGACGCGGCGCGCGTGAAGATCATAGAGGTTCTTTGGCCAGAGGCCGCGTTTGCGCCCGACGGTCTGGCGGCACTAACCTCAGCCCTAACTCGAAGCGTGTACCTCCAACAGGATCTTGTCCGCGAGTTCATCGAAGCGGATAATGACCAACAAAGATTTGAAGCGGTCTCTGAGATCGTTGGTGCAGGTCGTGTCACGGAGCTGAGTCTCGCCCTGGAGCGAGCCAAGACAGCCTGGAGCCGGGCAACCAATACCCGTGCAAAAGATCTGGAAGGCGCCGAACGCCAGCTCAATACATTCCAGGGCCAACTGTCGTCACTCACACGGCAGACTCAGGTTGACGCTGAACTTGAGCCTACTTGGAATGCATGGTGGCAACGCACAACCGAGCTCACACAGTCGCCGTTGACGTCGCCACCAGCGCAGTCCTCAGAGGCGCCCCACGCTCTGGACAATGCAGTCAAGCTGATCGATGCACAGCGTCGCAGCTTGGAGCGCCGGGTGGAACTGGTGGACGAATTGCTCGATGAGCTCGAGAATGAGACTGGGCAACACGACCCGGTGGCGGACACTGCTGGGCTGAAGCAGGCTGTCGCCAATGCGGCGGCCGAACTAGAGTCGGCACGTAAGGCGCTTGAGCAAGTCCAGGGTGAGGCTGCGGCCCAGCGTCGTCTGCAACTCGAACTCGGAGAAGCGCAGGCCGAGCTCCGGACGTTTGCTGAGCTTGCGTTGCGTCACCTTGGAGCAACGTGTCCTGTTTGCGCTCAGGAGTACGACGAGGTAGCCACTCGGCGACGACTCGAGGCGCTTGTAAACGAGGGCGTTGACGCTTCCGCGCGCCCTGGCAACGAGCCTCAAGCCGCTCGTGTCTCCGCCCTCGCCGCAACCCTCGAGAATTGCGAGATGGCTCACTCCGGTGCCATCGCGGCGCTTCATGACGCCGAATTGAGCGAACGTGAGCGAGCGCGGCGAACACACGAGCGTGGCCGCCGGATAAGCGAGCTAGATTTGGGGCCAACCGACCAACCCGAGCTGACGTTGCGGGTCCAAAAGGCGTTGGGAGACACGCGCAAGCGGCTTGGGGAACTTGACCAGCATCGAGCCGACGGAGAGCAGTTGGCTCTAGCTATTACACGCATAAGTGAAGCAGCGCGACGGCGAGAACTTGAACAACAGGTCGAGCGTCTCAGCGCCGAGACGGCAAAGCTAAAGGAGATGGTTAACTCGCGCGAACTGACAGGTGCCTTGGCTGGCACCATGCTTGATGGGCTGCGAAGCGCCGCCTCTGACGTTGTTGCTGCACAGCTTGAGAAACTCGACCCATTGCTACAACGAATATATGCGACTGCTGATCCGCATCCATCATTTCGCGTCGTCCGGCTGCTGACCAAGATCGCACGCGGTCGTGGACGCCTGAACGCTGCAGTCTTTGATCCGCATGCAGAACTCAGCTCTGAGTCTCCAGAGACAGTGCTGTCAAGTTCTCAGATGAACGCTCTCGCGGTATCCCTATTCCTCGCTCTCAACTTTGCTGTATCGACACTTCCGATGCAAGCAGTAATGCTCGATGATCCGCTCCAAAGCCTCGATGACGTCAACCTGCTCGGACTCATCGATCTGCTCCGGCGCTCAAAGGACCAACGACAGCTCCTGGTCTCGACGCACGATCTACGTTTCGGTCGCCTGCTGGCACGCAAGCTGCGGCCAGTCAGTGACAGCCAGCGCACGCGTGTGATTGAGCTCAGCACATGGGGTCCGGACGGTCCGATTGTCGACCAGTACGATGGCCCGCGGGATTCAGAGTTCTTGCGCATCGCGGCGTAGGCTCGGATTCTTTGCTTTATACAACGGCCCATTAGGTACGTCTAGCGGCTACTTCCGGAGGAGCACGGAACTTGGTCGAGTTCGCAAGGGATGGCCTCGCGGAGCAAGGCTCAATTCTCGGGACGTGTCGCCTCCGCCAGCTCCTTCTCCAGACGCCATCCACGTCTCGCAAGCTCGGTAGCTGCCTCGGTCCTCATCTGGGCTCCTTGTCGGATTCGAGCGGCTTGCGAAATTACGTCGCGAAGCTCCTCACTGTGCCGCTCAGCCCACGACGCCCCTCTAGCAGCCATGTTTCCTCCCAGATGCGCTGGTAGATTCTTAGCGAGTCTCCGATCACCCTCGCCGAGAAGATACTGGTCTTTCGTATCTAGATAGACCGACAGTCGAGAGATAAATGACGGATCCTCCCTAGCGCGTTGTGCCAGCGCCACGTAGGGCTGTAGCCGCGCCGCCTCGCGAGTTGCAACCGCAGACGCACCGTATGGCTTCAGGCGCGATGGGGCCAGTTCATAAATTGCCTGCTCTAGCATCCGCAGCCGAGCGACGGGGGTGTTATTCATCGCGCTACGAACATCCAGATGATCGGGCACAACGATTAGGTCGCTACGGTCGGCCATCTGAAACAGGCGCTGGCGGTTGTCGGTAGCGCTAGTTTCAACGGCCGCAAACCAATCCCCGGGAAGCTGTATGACGATATCCGGACCCCCATCGAAACCCACCATGACATCATCAATGCCGCGTTCCCGAAGGACTGCGACGACCCGCTCTTCAAAAGCGCGCTCGTCCGCGTTCTGAGGCCGACGCACGACCGGCGGGCGTAGCACCGCCTCGCCGACCGGCAAACCTACGGCCCCGGTAAACGTGCGGGATTCAATCGCTGCGCCGTTAATTAGAGCATTTGTCACATCGGCTCCCTTGAATGATGCACCGAGGAGCAATGCACGCTCAAATCTCGCGCTCTGCACCAACGCCCGATCAAAAATCACATCGATCAAGTCAGCTCCAGAAAAGTCAGATTTGTCGAGACGTGCTCCGGTGAAGTCGGAGCGAGTGAGCGTCGACCGGTTCCATACGCTCAGAGGTGCCTGAGCGCCAGCCATCTGCACGTCAGTTAGGCTCGCCTTCGAGGCGTTTGCCTTGAAAAGGGAGGCGCCTCCCATTTGAGCTCCATCCAGCGCTGCTCGCATAAGCTGTGCGCTGTCAAGTCGCGAGCCGCGAAAGTCGGCACCTTGCAACTGGGCTTCGACGAATACCTGCTCGCTAAGATCGAGCCTGGTCAAGTCGGCACCGGGCATTACCAGGGGAGCGCCTACGCGACCCTCAGTTTTCCAATATTCCCGACTTGCGGCGAGCCGCTCTGACAGGTCCCCGTCCGGATTGCGTAGCTCAGACGCCACCTTGACCTCCGAGTTCGAGCGTCACAAGATCTTCGGTCTTGGGGAAGTACCTAACGAGCAACGGGTCGATGCTTGGCTCCGCTGCTGTAGCGCTGATCAGTGTACGAGCTTGGTCGATCGTCAAGCGCCGTAGATCGAACACAACGCCCTTCCCTACCAGCTGTTCAGCAATCGCCACCTTGACCATTGTCCTTACCTCGAACTCACCCGGCAACGCACCGGCAACGACTGAGGGTGCCGGTCGACCCCCGACTGCGGCCTTCGTGACGATGCCCTGGATGATGGCTTCGCGAGAGCGGGGTGCCTTGAAGTCCCACACTTGACCATCGCCGTCCATCGCGTCACCCCATCGGGGGCGAGTGAGCTCAGGGGCCAAAATTCCGTGCGCCTCTAGCGTTAGGGCAAGTCGCGCCTCACAACGTGACGCATCCGTCATGGCCCCACCCTGCCCATCGTGGTCCTTCGAGAGATCAAGAAAGCGGACTTGCTGGTCGCTCGCAACGGTATCAAGCAAGGAACAAGGGTCGGGCGCAAGCACTCTACCGAGAGATCATCCTCTTTCCAGCGCCGCAATGCTCAGATGCACGACGTGCTGTCCGGAGCGGTGTATGAGCGAGCGGCGATGCGCACGAGACAATCACATAGGTGCTCGCCGATTTCCGACGAGTGACCAGATTCGAGGACTGCGCTACCGATCTGGCGAGTGCCATAACCCCGCGGCGTCAAAAATGTCCCGGCGGTTGCTGGATTACTTTGAGGAGCTTCGATCCAGTGGCTCCGCTGAAGATCGACCCAAGACGCCGCAGTGAAGCGCGAATCGCCGTCCTACTCGCAGCCTAACCGGATGGCGCGCCGAGCCAAACAAGCGCAAACCAGCCCCGAAATTGTTCCGCACGGAACAAAACTTGCTAGACTCCCGCGGACACAAACCTAGCTTTTACAGGGATTCTTGAGGGTGAGCGACGGGATTCGAACCCGCGACCGCCGAGACCACAACCCGGAGCTCTACCAACTGAGCTACGCCCACCAAGTTGGTAGTCGGGAGTCTAGCGACGCGTGACCAGCGTCTGCTGTGGTCGTTGGCGCGACCCCTCTCCGGTTTGCCGTCAAGGAGCTCATCACGGGGTCGGAGGCGATCAGGCTCTACGGATCGAGGCTGACGCCGAGCTGGCGGCGTTCGACCAGTTGTCGATTTCCCTGAGAGCCGCGTCGATCTGCTCCTCCTGGGTGCAGGACACCCGCTCGGCGCCATGATCCCCTACCAGCACCACCGCCAGTCGAGACCCAGTGAGAGATCGAACAGCGTGTTCAGCGAGCTTCAGGCTGTCGCTCGCAGGCCACTCGGGGTGACGCTCACGAGCGAGCTGCCACACGATCGTTAGGGGCGCAGGCTCGCCGCTGAGCTTGGCGAGCACCTCGAGGCTAAGAGAGTCGGCAAGCAGGCGCATATCGGGCCCAGCTGGTCCGGCTGCCGCCGTGTCGAACGTGCCCTTCCAGTCTGTGGCGTTCCGCCCCGCTTCAGCGCCAGCGGAGCTCCTGTCTCTCCCATCCGCTGCCCTAGAGGAGTCGGTGTCGGCGCGGACGGCCGCGAGTAGTTGCTCGGTGACATCCCGCCCCTCACGTGCAGCGGCACGCCAGCCTCGTCCCATCGAGAGCTGCTCGAGCGGCAGTTGAGGACCCTCGAGCACCGTCAGCTGGGCCTGGTGAGGGTTCCACTTGCGTTCCCCAAAGTCGATCCACTCACCCTGTGCCCATGAGTCGAGGATCGCCTCGCGCAGTTCTCGCTCGGTGAGATTGAAACGGCAGAAGTTGTGGGGAAACTGGCGCAGCTCGACGTGATACATGCAGCTAAGGCTCGCAAATCGCCGTTCACGATGACCCTGCCAGCTCAACCGGGACGCACAGAGAGCCGATGAGCTGGACATGCCTAGCATTGCGGAGCATCAACTCAGTCGGCCACCCCGACGCCGAATGCCGCGAACGCGTGAGGGCCATAGACCCGTGGGGCGCTGGCGCGTGGCGCGACCGCACTTGCCACGGCCGCGCATGGTGCTCGGCGTGCTCGGTTGGGCGCTGTTTGGTCTGCCTATGCCCCGCAAGCTCTCTGAGCGTCCTTCCGATACCGCGACGGTCGCAAGAAGTTGGGGATCCTGGTGGGCGCGCCATCCGCATCTGCTGCGCCTGCTCGTAGCGGTGGCGCTCTGCTGGTCGACGACATATCTCGCTTGGAGAATCGGGTGGAGTTGGCATCGCTCCAATCCCGTGCTGTGGGCTTGCCTGCTGCTGGCCGAGTGCTACGGCCTCTGGAACCTCGCGGCGCTTGCGTGGCTTACCTGGGATGTGACGCCCCACGAGCGACCGCGTTCGTTGCCTGGGAGAAGCGTTGACGTGTACATCTGCACCTATGACGAGGCACCCGCCGTACTCGAGGCGACGCTTGCGGGCTGTGCGCTCGTGAGCTATCCGCATACGACCTGGCTCCTTGACGACGGCGCCCGTCCTGAGATCGCCGAGCTTGCTGGCGAATGGGGTGTGCGCTACATGACTCGCCCCGACAAACATCATGCCAAGGCAGGCAACATCAATCACGCGCTGCCACGCACTGAGGGTGAATTGGTGCTGGTGCTCGACGCTGATCATGTGCCGCTGCCCGATGCCCTGGACACCATGGTCGGTTACTTCGAGGACCACGAAGTGGCGCTCGTGCAGACTCCCCACGACTTCTCGAATCACGACTCGATCCAGCACTATGACCTCGGCCGACACGAGCAGTCGGTGTTCTTCTCGGCCATCTGCGTCGGCAAGGATCACCACAACGCCGCCTTCTGGTGCGGCTCGTGCGCGCTGATCCGACGTGAGGCGCTGCTCTCGATCGGCGGTGTGGCCACCGACACGATCGCGGAGGACTTCCACACGACCATCAAGCTCCACCGGCGTGGCTGGCAGACCCACTACGACGACCGCATCATCGCGCAGGGACGTGCTCCCCATGACCTCGCCGCCTACCTGCTCCAGCGCGACCGTTGGGCTCGCGGCAATCTGGCCGTGTTCACTACGCCGGAGAGCCCGTTGCGCGCACGGGAGCTGAGTTTGAGCCAGCGGATGAGCTACCTGGCGAGTCTGCTCTCATATTTCGCGGGGCCCATGCGTCTGCTGATGGCGCTGGTCCTGGCGGCGGTGCTGTGGACGGGGGCGCTCCCACTGCGGATCGCGCCCGTGGCACTTGTAACGCTGTGGGCTCCCGCCACCCTGCTGATGGTGCTGGCCGGCTCGGCCCTCTGCCGAGGCCAGCAGAGCAGCGGCGAGGCGACCCACTACGAACTTTGCACCGCGGAGATATTTGCGCGCGCACTGCGCTGTGTCATTCGACCTGGCCGTGCCAGCTTTCGGGTGACACCGAAGGAGGGGATCGACCGCGGAGGCTGGGAGGCAGTGCGCCAGTTCCGCGTGTTGCTCGTGCTCACAGCGTTGCTCGCCATGGGCCTTATGCTGCGAATCGCCGAGGACGCGGGTGTCGGTCCACTGCCGATGATGCACGGCTTCGCGGCCTGGTTCGTGCCACTGCTCGGCGCGTTCGAGTTGCGCCGGCTCACACGTACGCTCGCGTTCGTGGGGCGTCGGCGACAACTGCGTGGCGAGTATCGGACCCCACTCACAGCCGCGGCCGTGATCGTACCGAGCGGTGATCTCATCGATGACGGTCCCTCGCTACTCGGGCGCATATGCGACATCACCACTAGCGGAGTCGGCTTCGAGCTCTCACGTCCTATCTCCCCCGGGACCCTTGCGAGCCTCACAGTCCAGCTTCCGGATGTTGGCGGGAAACCGTTGCCGACACGGCTCGAAGTGGCGGTGCGCTCATGTCTGGCGCACGGGCAGGAGTGGCGCATCGGCGCTGCGATAGTTGGTTGCGAGGAGAGCGATCGGCGACGTGTGCTCTCCTACTGCAACGTGGTGTGGCCGTACCGTCGTCTGCGTGGCGAGACCGAGACCGTGCCGGCGTTTACGGCTTCCTCCCCAGTGACTGCGAGCTCGTCGGTCCGGCCTCGCGAAGCCACGCTCGCATAGAGCTCTACAAGGAGGTGGCGCTCCCGGCCTCCACCGCAACCGTGGGCACCGGCGCTAGTGTCTGGGCGAAGAAGGCAAGAGTCCGACTCCACGCGTCCCGGGCAGCCTCAGGACGGTAACTGGGACGGGTGTCGTTGAAGAACGCGTGACCAGTGTCGGGGTAGATCCGCAACTCGTGGTCCACACCCGTGTCGCTGAGCGCGGCGTCGAAGGCGGGCAGCCCGCCGACGATGCGTGGGTCGTCCTGTCCGTAGAAGCCGCGCACCGGGCAATGGATCGAGCCAACCCGCTCCTCGGCCGGGGAGGAGCCGTAGTAGATCACGGCCGCGCCAAGCTGGGGCTCCTCGCAGGCCAGCAATGCCGAGAGACCACCGCCCAGGCAAAAGCCGACCGACCCGACCGCCCGTCCCGCGCACGCAGGATGAGCGCGCAAGAAGGCGATAGCGGCGCGCAGCACGCTCACATGACGATCGGAGTCCCCACCTGCCCCACCAAATAGCGCTCCGAGGGTCTCGCCCACATTTCGAGCTTCCTCGCCGGGGAGCGTTGAGAGTGCCTCGGCCCGCTGGGCGTCATCGCTGAGCACGGCCATCCACTGCCCCGGTGGGATCGAGTTGAGGAATGCCTTGGCGGAATCAACCCGGTCGGTGGCCAGGACGGGGGGCCGGCCCCCGCCGGCTGAGTACAGGTCTGGTGCGACAGCCACATAGCCGGCGCCGGCAAAGCGATCGGCCACGTCCTCTATGTGGTTATCGACACCCCATATCTCCTGGATCACCACTACGCCTGGCAGCGGCCCGCTCGCGGCGACCGGGCGCACGAGATACGCAGAGACGGCTCCAGAAGGACTGTCGTAGTCCACATGCTCGCTCATCAGCTCCATCGTCATTTACCTTATATCTCGTCGTTGTGGGTTAGCCCGAAGGGGCTTCCCTCCGAGTCCTTGCAGACAGCCCACTTCTCGCCCGGATGGATCACGCTTCCCCCGAGCGTCTCGACCCTCTCAAGCGCCTCGGTCATGTCGCTCACGGAGAAGTAGGGCAGCGAAAATGAGTCGCCTGGGCCACGTCCGCGGGCATGAACTCCGACCGCGGGCCCTCCTGAGCGCGTTTGCCAGCCTTCTCCTTCCGCGCCCTGACGGACCCTCAGCTCGACCCCGAGAAGCTCAGCCCAGAATCGCCGGGCGCGCTCGGGATCGTCGGCGGGGAACTCGATGAGGGTCGGGGACGCATGCTCCATGACGCCATAGAGTAAGCACATAGGGGACCCCGGCGTCCGACTGCGCCGTGAGATGTCTCGACTACTCCTCAGGCGGTCGGCGCTCGCGCTTGCGCTCGGTTCCCCGGCGCTTGACTTGAAGGCGCCGCTCGCGCGACGCTGCGGTGGGACGGGTGGCGCGTCGACGCTTGGGAACCGCGAGCGCCGTCGCGAGCCGCTCGCTCAAGCGAGCCAGAGCCAACTCGCGGTTGCGGGCTTGCGATCGCTCGTCCTGTGCAATCGCCACCACTCGCGGCCCAACGCGTGCCAGCACTCGGTCCCGCTGTGCATCGGTCAGCGTGAGCGAGGCGAGCACGTCGAAGCTCGCTTCTACACGGGAGGCAGTGACGTTGGCATGCTGCCCCCCGGGGCCAGATGAGCGACTTGCGCGCAACGTGACCTCCGAGAGCGGGATCGTCAGCTCACCGGTGACTCTCAGTGCTCGTGGGGAACCGTCAGCTTCGCTCAACACAGCCTCGATCCACGCACCACGGCCCGACCAGCCTCCCTTGCCAAGCGGGTGGTATTCGCAGCATTGCTCCCACATGCCAGCATCGTCGACCAATGATCTCCCATCGCTCAACATGGCATGCACGCGCCGCCTCGGGAAGCGGGGGACCGAGGAATCGAACCTCGAGCAAGGGTTTTGGAGACCCGGTGATATAGGGTCGTTTGGCCTGTAGGCATGCGACTTCCGTTTTTTTGGTTGCACTTTTTGTCGGCAGGTTGCGCGTTAGGGGCGTCGCGCAGGCCCTGTGCCCCCTCTCCGCGCAAGCGCTTCCCAGTCGCTGACCCGCGCTACCCAGCGTCCCGCTCCGCGCCGTCTGAGCGTAGGAGAACCCTTCGCATCCGGTCGAGCACAGCGCGGTCCTTCGCCCGGTCGGCCGTCGCCTTGAATGGAGGATCGTGTCGGTGGACGCCACCGCCACGACAATCCGCGTGCCGGGTAGCGTCTCCTGGGCCACCGCCTGGACGATCTCCTCGTAGCCGGTGGTTCCGTCTGGGATCAGCACGACATCGAAGTCACCATGGCCGCACGTGAAAGCGACCGAGACCTGGTTGCGAAACGTGCGCGAGTCAAACCCGCCTGGTGGCCGGAAACATCGGGATAGCGGTCGGGATCGACGCGAAAGCCCGCGGCGAGCTCGTGGAGAACGTTGGCGAGTCGCGCGAGATTGGCCTCGGATCGCTCCGGGGTCACGTCGATGTCGTCTGTCGGCTCAGACCATCCCCGAGCCTGCGCCGCGGTCCCCTGATCACGACGTAACGCACTGCATGACGCTCAAGCGCCTCAAGGATGCTTGGCGACCAGGATCGATGGGTTGGGTTTCCCTCACGCGGCCACCGCTGCCGTATCGCGTCGGCGTCGCTCCGCGAGCGTCGCCCACAACGCGGGAACGTGGACGCGGCCATCGGGATCAGGTGAAGCCTCGGCAACACGAATGAGGTCGATCAACGACGCTACCCTGACTACCATACCGGGGGCGATTTGCGTCGGTTGGGCGTCGCGCGTCAAGTCGCGATAACCACCTGTGCCGGCCACATCGGGAGTGACTCGCAACTCCCCCCCATCGGACAGACGCCAGCACGTCTGTTCATCGGAGTTCTCGTCGATACACTCGGCGCCGAGCCGCCGGACGACCTGCTCGATGCGATGCGTTGTGCTGCCCGCTGGCACGATCTGAACGGTGCGCGAGCCAAGCATCACAGGCCACCCGTTCAGCACACCGGCAACATCGCCGACTACCACGAATCGTGCCCGCCCCGCTAGCTCCTTGAGCACGCCAAGCGGGTCAAAGCCCTCTGCGGCCCAGGACGGCGCAAGACGCCGCACACGCTCGGGCGGATCAAGCCTCAGCTGACGCACGATCTGGGACTGATAGGAGTCGTCGTAGCGAGCCATGCCCACCGTCAGCTCCAGCCCGCAAGCGTGCAGCACCTCGACCACGGTCTCAAGCGGCGGATGCTGCCTGCCCTTCTCCCAGCGCGCGATCGTTGCCTGTGGGCGCCCGAGACGCTCGGCGAGCTGCGTCTGGGAGAGCCCCGCGCGCTTGCGTCCCGCTAGAAGAAGGTCGCTACTTTGCATAGCCGCAATTATAGCGTAAGCAGCATAATCAGCTTCGCAGAGCTTCTCAATACCCAGAGCAATCACGATCAAGCTGCGATCCTCGCCGGCCGGCCTCAAAACGCACGCCACAGCACCGGCGCCGCATAATGGAAGATGAATCGTATGGAGCAGCCCAACGAGTCGGAGGTTCAACTCCCTGAGCAGGGCTCTGCTGTAGTCCATCGTCAGAAGACTTAGGACCGCGAGGTCACCAGAGCATTGCCAGACCTTCTCAGGCAACTCCTCGACTCGCCGGTCTACGGTCTGACAAGCGACCGCCCGCTGCCACCGGAGCAGCACGGTATCTATCTCCTCATCAAGGATGCCGACTCGACGCAGTACGTCGGCAGGGTTGGGCTCACAGACCACTCCCAGCGCGCCGGGAAACGATTCTAGCTTCCGCACGCGGGTTCGGAGTCATGCTGTCGCCAATCACAACAGCGGAACTTGCGCTTACGCCAAGGCGTGTGAGAACTTCCGCTCGCAAGGAGGACAACTCGCCACCACCCGGCAAGGGAACTGTGACGACCCTACGTTCATGGCGGAGTTCCGCCGCCAGTGCAGTCTCGTCCGCGATAGGCGTGCGCGTCGTCGAAATCAACGACAACAAGCTCGCCGTCGTATTCGAGATCTACGCTGCAACAGTCCTTGGGCTTCCCCAGAGCTTTGCTGTCAGCTAATCGGCAACTGCCGCTCGGGGCTTCGCGTGCGGGCGTCAACTCCTACGATCGCTGCATTGGACCTGTTTCGGGCTGATAGGGACGCGAAAGCTCAATCGCGAGTCGTACGTTCGGCACGTCCTCAAGCGTTGGGATCGCCCACGTCCATTGACGGCGCGGAGCATCCCAGCTGCTCTTTAGATGCGGATAGGGATCCTGCAAACCGAGAGATTCAGGACTGTCGGGCAGCTTGACGGCAAACTCAATCGGCTTTTGGCGATTCAAAACGACCACGGGAACGTAATAGCCTCCGGGTCGCTTGAAACCAAGCCACCATGAGCGAAGCGCGGGTGCCCAGGCAAGCTCCTGCTCGCGCACGTAGCCGGTGAGATCGTCAAATAGGCGCCGTGCCACAGCGAGATTCCCATCGGAGAGGTGTGCTTTATAGATATCCCAACTACCCTCGGCCGGTTCGCGGCGCGCCCGATCCTCCTCTTGCTCCTTGCGGCGCCGCCGGACGAGATAGTCCTCGGCCTCCGGGAGAGGCAATAGCTGACGGGCCGTGATAACCGTTTGCTTTTTATCTGGCAAGGCAGTTGTCGAGAGTTCGACACAACCGATGTCAAGTTCATATTCGCGCAACCAGAGCACAACTGATGTAACCGCAGGACCAAAACTTCCCGCAACAAGCCAAATCTTGACTGAGCGGAGGACTCCGTCCTCGAGCGGCGGCGCATGATCGATCAACCGCTGTCGACTCTCGTCAGGGGATATCTCGTGTGTAGACGCGAACTCCTCGGCAAGCTCATCCAGCGTCAGCTGAGAACAGTAGGCCGCATACTTGAGCGCCTGCAGCTCGACGGTATCAGTCGCCTTGTCGCGCTTAAGCTCAACGACGACCGGCGCGCCCGACGAGTCAAGGAAGAGAACATCCAGCCGATCGGCAACCTTGTGATGTCGCATCTCCCAGCCGTCGAACTCGGTGGTGATCAGCAGAAGGTCGGGTGCGATGAGATCTGGGTGAGCCGTGATCCACCGCTGGAGATCATCTCGCTCCTTGAACCCGGCAGACGCCAATGTGACCTCCTCCATGCGCGTCGCCTCACCAGAGGTGACGTCTATCAACAGGGAACGTGGTCCATGAACAGTGGAATCTTCGATTGACACTGCACCTAATAGTAAAGGCTGAGTGTGTTCTACAGAGGACCGAGCTGCCTGCATGTGGCTGTCGAGTCTCCCAGATACGCGAAAGCCGTCTATGAGCCCCTCGACGTTCTCGGAACTCACCCGCCGAGCCTTTCCTGGTACGCACGGTGATGTAAACCGGGCCCGCCACATGCTTCGGAACGGTGGCCTGCAGGCGCGCGCTCGACAGAACTTGACATAGGAGCAACTGCCGTTGCTGGGTTGCTCGGGCGTTCTCTTGCCACTTGCGTTCTCTGGACGGTGGGCTGGTCGCTACGGCCCGCTGGAAGGAAGTGGGTATGCGGTCCTGCGCGGCGCTTGAAGGCCGGTTCGCTCTCGGCAAGCGGGCCGTAGTGACTCTTTCGACGCGGGCACGACGGCAGGCAGGAGCCTGCGCCAGCGGGTGGTTACCTAGCGGGCGACAGCCCGCGTGAATAGCTTCGGCACGGCGCCAACGGTGCCACTACCCATCCCCTTACTCCTGCCGGCACGACATGCCAGCGCGAGACGGTCCTCGGGCGCTTATGAGAGGGTTGGCCGCATGAGCCTGCGCTACCGACTGCTCTACCGACTGGGCATCACGCCCTGGGACCAGGAGCACGTTCCCGGTGAGCTGGCCGCGCTCGTCGAAGGACCAACGGCGCCGACGGCGGGACTTGCGCTCGATATCGGTTGCGGCACCGGCACCCAGTCGGTCTACCTTGCCCAGCGGGGGTGGCAGGTCACAGGAGTCGACGCGGTCCCGCGCGCGCTCGCGCAGGCGCAACAACGCGCCGCAGCGGCAGGAATGAGCGTCCGGTGGTTGGTGGCCGATGTCGGCGCGCTGGACGAGCTCGGGCTCGACGGCGGATTCGGGCTGCTCCACGACCGCGGTTGCTTTCACGACCTGCCCGCCAACGTGCGCGACGGGTATGTCCGCGGTGTCAGCTCGCTCGCCGCTCCCGGTGCCACAATGCTCCTGATGGCGTTCGTGCCCGGCGCCCGTCGGCTCGGCGCTCCCAGCGGGGCCTCCGAGGAAGAGATAGAGCGACGCTTCGGGGAGCACTGGGATCTCATCTCGGTACAGAGCGACAGCGGGCCCGACCCGCCCGGGCCAATGCGACGTGTCCCGCGGCTCTGGTACCGGTTGCGGCGACGGTGAACGACGTCGAACTCGCATCACCCGTTATTCGCGCGACGCTTCCCGTTCTGCTTGTTTGCTTTCTTCTTCAGTTTTGTGCTGTTCAGCTTCGCGTTCGACCGCTTCTTTCTTGCGTTCCCGCGCTTCCTGTTCTTTGCGCTGTGTTTCTTCGCGTCCCAGCTTCTGCTGTTCAACGTGCCGTTCGGCCTGCTCTTTGGCTTCTTCGGCCTTATGTTCTTCTTGTTCTTTAGCCTCCTGGGCGGCCTGCTGCGCTTCTTCCTTCTTGCGTTCGCCCGCCTCCTTGACCTGTTCGGCCTTCTCCTGTCCTTCCTCCTTGCGCTGTTCTATGGTCTCCGTGCGCTGGCGTTCGGCCCCTTCTTCGTGTTCGCGACGTTCTCGCGCTTCCTTTACTTCGGATTCGTGCTGGGCGCGTTCGCGTTCGATCTGACTGCCCGGACCTTCTTGTTCGGTCCAGCCCTTGCCTGTGAAGAACGCGCAAAAATGGTTGCCGTAGAAGTGGCCGCCCGTGTCGCGCACTTCGACCAAAGTGCGTTCCTTCGCCAGCGAGCAGACCAGTTCGCCTTCGAGTTCGGCGGCTGATGGCTGGACCCGCCAGTATGAGCCCTGGCGACCCAATGCACGATCGATCCCTTCGCAGGCCGAACGCCCCGCGCTGCCATACACCGTCAGACGCACGTTCGCTTCTACATCTGCAGAAGTGCAGCTTTCGCCGGCGGTGTACGAAGTCTTCGCGGAACCTGACCCTGGTCCAACGATCGCAGCGACTCCCGCGGCCAACCCGACGATCGCAACGGCAGCGATTAGCCACCGGAGCGGACGGTGTGGATTGCGCTCCGGCTCGTCCGGTCCTGACTGGTCGTCTCCTGGCGGGGATGTGCTCATCGGGGCAGTGTCGGTTGCCCTGAAGCTGATCTTGACCACGGATCGTACCCCATGCGGATGGAGGGACCGTTGACTAAGTAGAACCCTGGACTTCCCCCGATCAGATCACACTGTCCACGAAAGCGGGAGAAGTCAACATGGCTGATGTCGGCATTCTTGTTTGACCTAGTCATTTTGCCACTGTGCCTTCTTGTTTGTTGGGTCCTCTGGTCGCCGTCTGGCTCTCATTAACCGGAGTAACTCTCTGCAAACGCCGTTGATGGAGAAGTGTTTCCGCTGCCCGTGGCAACGCACGCGGTCGCCGACGGGCAGGCCACGCTGTTGAAGAACGTATAGGTTGATCCCGTTGGATTCGGGGTGGTCTGGACGCTCCAGGAGCTGCCGTTCCAAGCCTCGGCGAGACTAATAGCGCCGCTTCCCGCGTAGGCCTGACCGACGGCGGTACACGAGGATGCGGAGGAGCACGAGATTTGGGCCGTCTCCGCCCCTTCACTGCCAGGCGGATTGATCGCACCGGTACTCGACCACGAGCCGCCGTTCCAGCCCTCTGCGAGTGGCACAAGGGACGTGCCAAGGCCGTCGTCGTAGTAGCCGACGGCTACGCATGAGGTCGTCGTCGCGCATGAGACTCCAGCGAGCCCACTCCAAACCCCGCCGCCGGGATTTGGCGTCATCTGGATCATCCACGCAGACCCGTTCCAGTACTCCGCAAACGCCTCGCCGACGCCGACGACGTTATCGGAGCCGTCGTAGCCGCCGACCGCAGTGCAGCTGTTGGCCGCAGGGCAGGACACGGAGGCGAGTTCGGTGTCGTAAGAGCCGCTCGGAGTGGGCGTGGACAAGAGCGACCAGTTCGTCCCGTTCCACTGCTCGGAGAGTGGACCGAATTCGCCGCCACTAAAGTTCGCCCGACCAACGGCGATGCAGGAACTAGACGAGCCGCACGAGACAGAGACTAGCTCGGTCGATTCCGCGCCCGCCACCCCTGGCACGGCGACAGGTTGCCAGGAGCTGCCATTCCAGGTCGCCGCGTCTTGATTCCCCACGGCCATGCACCAAGTGGTGGAGGTGCATGAGGCGCTTGAGACGGTGCCGACGCTCGGGCCGCTGGATTGGAGAACCCAGCTACTGCCGTTCCAGATCTCGGTCAGCATCGTTTCTTCGGCCCCACCGATGGCGAGACACCACGTCTCCGATGCGCACGAGACGCCTCCGAGTCCGCTGGACTTCGCACCGGAGACACCGGGGATAGGTTGGAGCGTCCAGCCCGCGCCGGTGCCCCCGCCACCAGGGGGGTTCGACCCACCACCAGGCGGGGCCGAATCGCCGCCGGAGCCGGAGCCGCCGCTCCCCCCGCTGCCTCCGCCTGAGCCCCTCGTCGCGCAGAAGTTGCCTCCGAGTTGCTGGGTGAAAAGTGCGGGTGTTTGGGGCGTGCTCAGGTGCCACTCAAGAAGCTCGCCCTCTGCGGAGAACTGCCCAAACTTCGCGTCCCATACGCAGGACGCCGGCTGGGCGGTGAAGTCAAGGCTGGTACCGACGTTCAAGGTGAGGCTCGCGAGGCCGCCAGCCCCGACCCCCGCCTTCACGGTTAGCCCAATCCCCGCCGTGGCCTGCGCAAACTGCTTTGCCGTCAGTGTAAAATGCGGGTTGCCGAACGACACGTCGGGGATCAAGAGCATCGCCGGCGGGAAGCCGACGGTATGGCCACCGGCGCTCACTTCAATGGAGCCGCCCGAGTCGAGCACTCCTCCCACAGCCGCAGAACCGGTCAGTTCGCCTTCGATGCCTGCCGTCATCGGGATCGGGCCCGCCATACCGCTGGCGTAGAAGGCCGAGGTGAGGGAGCACGAGACGCCGGCGCCAGAGAACACTTCGAGACCCGCTTCGACGGTGAAATGGACGGCGGCGCGAACGCCGTCCGTGATGTGCTCTCCGAGGACATCTACCGTGGACCACCCACCGACGAACGAGACGCTCTTGATCCGCCGGTAGGGTGAGAGCCCAGAGGGTAGGCCTGACGGCAGAACACAGCCGCCTGAGAAATCCGCCGAGGAGGCCTCTGGCGCTTGCTGTAGCGGGACATCGAACTGGAAGTTGGGAGCGACTTCGTAGATGCTCGCGGCGGTGAGCGAGAGCACTGTGTCACCAGCGCGATACGAGACAGCGACGACGTGAGAGAGCAGACCACGGGGCAACTGAGAACTGGGTGGCATTGAGATGATCGCGCGAGGCGCAAAGGTCTGATGTCCGCTCAAGACAACCGACGTCGGATCTTCGGGAGGCCCGTGACCGAGACGACTCCGCCCTGGAGCGTCTTGACCCCAGGGTTGATGATGGAGGCATAGGTCCCCACCAGACTCGAGCGGTGTCCCGCGCGGACGCGGACGGTGGTGGTCCCTGGCACCGGCTGCGCGCGAGCACCCTTCTCGATATGTCCGTGGGCGCTACTGATCGTCACCGCGTGCAGCGTGAGCCGATACACGCCCGCTCTGGCCTTCAGGATCGTCAGACCCGCCGCCGAGACGGACCGTCTCAATCCGTTGGGTCCTCGCAAGATTCCACGTCCGGCCTGGCCTGACGGCAGCCCGACGATGCGGACGCTCAAGGAGCCAGACGCAGCGGCACTCTCGCCAGCCGGCGCAGACCGTGCCCAGCCTGGCGCTGCCCACGCCAGCAACAGCACACAGCCACACGTCACGCCGATCAAGAGACGGCCACGCATCAAGCGCTCAACGGCCAAGTGGATGACAGTTGACCACCTCGTCATTCGAGCCCGCTTACCGAGACCGGCACATCACTATCAGTCGTTGTGCCGTCCCCCAGCTCCCCGTCCCCGTTGTAGCCCCAGCAGTCGAGGCCGCCTTCCGCTAGCAGCGCGCAGGTCTGATCGTCGCCGGCGGTGATCTGCCTCGCGGCGGTGATCCCGTTCACCGCCATTGGCCTCGAACTACAGAAAAGGGTGTAACAGGATTCGGGGCCGGTATTTGTGCCGTTCCCCAGCTCGCCGTACTCGTTTTGGCCCCAGCAATCAATACTGCCGCCCGACAGAAGCGCGCAAGTGTGATCGCCGCCCGAGCTGATCTGGGTCGCGTGGGTGAGCCCGCTCACGGGGACCGACGTCTTGCTGCAGGGCTCGACCTCGTTCTCACACGTTTCCGGCCCGGTGGTCGTTCCGATCCCAAGCTCCCCATACGCGTTATCGCCCCAACAGTCAACGCCACCGCCAGACAGGAGCGCGCAGGTTTGAAAGAGGCCAGCAGTGATTTGAGTCGCATCCGTGATCCCGCTCACCGCCACTGGTACTTCGGCGTTGAGTGTTGTTCCGTCCCCCAGTTCGCCGTCCACGTTAGAGCCCCAGCAGTCAACGTGGCCGTTAGACAGCAACGCGCAGGTCTGATCGCCGGCCGTACCGATCTGTGTCGCGTCGACGATCCCGTTCACTGGCTTAGGTGTGGTGCTGCATTCTTCACTATCTACCGTAGGACAGCTTTCCGAGCCCACATCGCCGTCTCCGAGCCACTCGCTGAACCCCCAACATTCGACCTCCCCACCAGACAGCAATGCGCAGGTATGTTGGCTGCCGACGCTGACGTAGGTCGCATCGGTGATGCCACGTACCGCCACAGGCGTTGTACTACAGACTTCACCCCCCACACAGCTATCAGGGCCCGTATTCGTGCCATCACCCAACTCGCCCTCACTAGCGCGCCCCCAGCAGTCCACACTGCCGCCAGACAGCAGCGCGCACGTGGTGCCGGTTGGGCCCGCACTAACCTGTGTCGCCCCAGCGATACCGCTAACCGCCACCGGAATGGTGCTGCAGGAACCGTCCCCTTCGTTGCAGGATTGGGTTTCCGTACCTGGATTCGTGCCATCGCCGAGCTCGCCGAATTCGTTGTTTCCCCAGCAGTCGACACTGCCGCCCGACAGGAGCGCACACGTGTTATAGCCGGCTGTGATGGCCTTCGCTGTCGTCGGGACAGTGCCGCTGCCCGGACCGTCACCACCCGGCGGGCTGGATCCGCCGCCGCCCGATTCACCATTACCTCCGCTGCCCCCTCCACCTGATGCACCACCGCTTGATGGTGAGCCACTGGTTGCGCTGAGCAGCGTTTTACAGAGCTCGATCAGGTGAGGATCGCTCCAGTTCAATCCCAGGGGAGAGATCACGAAGCCGAGGCCCGCCTGCAGGCAGCCTTGAAGCGTCCACCAAGGCGACTCTTTCACGTTTGCATTTAGCTTCGCCACGGCGCCAACGTCGAAGCTCGGGCCAGCAACGTCATAAATGAGCGTGTCCACGGTCGGCGTCAGCGCGAGTTCGCCACTCGCGTCTCCTTCCGCCGTGAAGGCGGGCGTGAAGTGTTGGCTCAAGGAGCTGATCGGATGGAACGAGCCGTGTTCGTAGGACGCGCCCACCGTGACGCTCGCGCGCTGTTCCAACGAGAACGTGGCCTTGGCCTCGATCGTCGCCTGGCCCGAAAGATAGACCTGCAGCTTCGGCGTGACCGTGACCGGAACCGGCCCGACCTGAATATCGAACGTCCCGAGCGTGATCGGGTGAGGGAACAAGCCAATCCCTGGCGAGCTCGTCGAGCAATGCGCGCCCGCGTCAGCCGTCGCTCCAAACGACAAGCTCTCCGCCACGGTAACACTGATCGAGGCCGAGTCCAGTTTGAAAAAGCCCCAGCTCGCGTGGACAGCCATCGAGGGCGAGAACGTCAAGGTCGGCCTACCCAAATGGACGCCAGCCGACGATTCACATTCCAGGTTCTCAGTGTTGATCGTGAAGCCCGCCGCTCGAGCCTGGGCGCCACCGATGCGCCGGCCCAACGTCAGGTTGACTCGTCTCAGATCACCCGCTGAAGCCGCTTCAGCGGTCGGTTCCAACGCCTGTCCAGCGTTGATTTCCCCGGTTGGGAGGGCCGCGAGCAAGGTCGTGTTTTCAACGTCTAGGGTCGCCGACGAGCCAGCTTTGTGGACAATCTTCGTGACCTTCACTAGGTAGCCGTACGGCGCCGCGCTCGTGACCCCAGAGGAGAGCGAGTCGCCAACCCTCACGGCCCTGGCCGCGGCCCCCGTGATCGTGAGCACGCGCGGACCCGAAGGATCACCAGTCAGGGAAGAGGTGGCGCCGGCCGGTACGACCACAGTCGTCTTGGGAACCAACGTCGCGTAGGAGACCATGACCGTCGTGACCTTGCCAGTCCGCAGTCGCGGACGCTCGTGCAGTGCTGTCGCATAGTAGGCGCCCGCCGTCGCCTTCACCGGACCGACTGAGAGCGTGTACACCCCCGCGGGTAGCTTCAGCGAGATGCTGTGCGCCACGCGCCTGTGCAGGTGGAGAGGACCGGCGAGCACGATCTTCGCTGAGAGCGATCGCGGCAACGCGCGCACAACGATACGCAGCGTTGCATCCTTTGCACGGTGAGCGGCCGCGACAGATTCTGTACGCGATCTGGCCACCGCCAGCCGTGGGGCAGAAGACAACGACGCCCGCAGGGGCACCTGCCCGGAGATGCCGTTGGCTGCGCGTTGCTCGTTGAGGTCCTGCACGGCCTGGGCGTCATCGATGAGCGGCAACGATCGGGGCAAGCGCAGTTCGAGGAGCGACATCCCCAACGTGGATGCACCGGCGCTGCTCGCGGCGCTCCCGATTCCAAGCGCGGCCAGCGCGGCGATCACGGCTACGACCACGCGACGAGCGCGTGGGAGAGTAGTGATGACCACCTTCAGCACACTCTGCGCGGCTGCCGCCCGTAGCTCATAGACACTCTCCGATCATCGTGTGGACGGCACACTGACACGAGCGCATAGAGCGCCCGCCTACGACTGGCCCAGCGCCCCGCTTGGTCCTCTCATACGCCAAGAACGGGACCCTACCTCATAGTGGACTGTTCCGACTGTTAGCAAAACACGAACTCCACTGCGTCCCAGAGACGAACACGGACGACCCCCGTCCGCCTCGAATTCGCGCTCAAGCTCTGGGATCTTCGGCTTCAGCGTGTGCCGGGTCGGGCAAGCGGATCATCAGACGCACAAGATGCCCGGTGGTTGGAACGATCGCCCATCACTGCCGATACACATCGACCCGGTGCGCTACGGCAAGCACGACACGACCCGAGCCTCATCGTCGATGCGATACACCACCCGGTAAGGCCCTGCACGCCGATCAGCATCCCTCCAGCTCAAGCGAAGCGGTTTGCCAAGCCGATGGGGATTGGAAGCGATCGCCTCAAACGTCTCGAGCACGGCCGCCGCGACCGACACCGGCAACCGATCGAGCTGACGGCGCGTGGGCGCAATCACGCGCATCTGCCACGGAGCATCGCTTACTCCGGGGCGTTACGGCGACGCTCGTACTCACGGACCTCCGTAAGCGTCCTCCCGGGCTCGCCATCGGCTACCGCCTGGCCGCTCTCCCCGATCTGAGCCATCAGCGCAGGGTTGGACATGATCGCAAGCGTCTCCTCCACGCCCTCCAGATCCTCGGGACCCACGAGACCGGCCCGAGGCCGACCTCGGGCCCGCATACCCTCTCCACCATCTGGTTGCACTTTCTGCACGGCTCAGTGCGTTCCAGTGCGTCTCGGTGGGCTTTCGGGCCTCCGCCCCAAACCCCGCAAAACCAGCGTTTTCCAGGCATTCCGCCCAGATCCACCAACGGGGGACCGAGGAATCGAACCTCGAGCAAGGGTTTTGGAGACCCCCATGTTACCGTTACACCAGTCCCCCAGAAACGCCTAACTTGCAGGCTATTCTGCTTCGTGCGGAGCGCTCGTCAGACTTTATACGCCAGCTAGCCAGGGCGACATCCCCTACCGGCGCCAGGTTGCTCCGCTTGTAGGATACCCTTGAGTGGGGATGTTGAGATGGGTTGCCATAGGGCTTACGGCGCTCGCGATGGGGGCGGCTCCCGCTGGCGCGTCTGGAGCGCCACGGGACGTGGCCTCGACACACGCCTATCTTGTGGCCGCCCACACGGCGTTGCATGCGGTCGTCAGCAAATGGGCGTCCGTCGAAGCCGGCATCCGCCAGCTTGACGTTCGCTTCCACAGCGAATGCCCTGACGTCGGCGCCGGCTCCCCGCAAAGCGAAGAAGAGCAGAAGCTGAGCTACGAGGTCGCTGGAGCGCTGTGGGCGACCGGCTACCACACGGAGGCGAGCGTCGTCCGAGCATTCGTAAAGGCGGTGAGCCCGCTGCAATGGTCCAACCCGGCGATCACGCGCAGCGCGCGTAAGTTCACGAGGGGCCTCCAGGACATGACGGCTCTGACCGTGCCCAACTTGTGCGCGGACGTGCGCTCATGGATCGCGGGCGGCTTCAAGGCGGTGCCTGCCGACACACAGCTATACGACCGTCGCGTGGAAGCGATCGAAGTCATTGAAGTCCCCAGACGGTTGCTCCTCCCATTCCTACCGCCGGCCGACAGGGGCCTCCTGGCGCAGACTCTACATCTCGCCACCCAGTTCGAAGAACTTGAATTCAAGCGCGGTCAGGTGGACTGGAACACCGCGCTTGAAACGCTCGGGCTAAACCAGTAGCCCGCTGCGCCGCTGACCGCGAGGCGCGCTTCCGATCATCCTTCTTCTTTCGGATTGGGCGCGAGTGTCTCGCGCTGCACGAACCACGAGGCCTCGATTGGGTTGAGGAAGTGGGGCGGCTCCTCGACCTGCAGGCGGTCGTCGTAGTTTGCGTCATAGGGATATCCGTGGATGATCGAGCTTCCCGAGAACTCGCCGGTGAAGCCGTTGGTGTAGAGGCCGGCGACCGCTCCGTAGATGTTCAGGTTCCCGAGCGAGGCTTCACCGCAGATGTAGTTGTCCACGATCACGGCGTGTTTGACTGCCAGCATCGCCGCGTAAATGGTTGGGTTTTTCAGGTCCGTCGAGGCATTGGGAGCGTCGCATTCGGCCGCGTCATCGGTGTATTCACACAGTTTCAGCGAAGAGTTGTATTTCTCGACTTCTTTCTGCCCATTTGTTTTGCACGTTTCCTTTTTGGTGCCGGATCCTTCATATGTTTCTACGACGGGATGGTAAATGCGCACGAAGTTGTTTGCGATTAGCCCAAGCAGGGCGTTGCTGTTCGGCACCCCGGCGGTGGTGGGTGTGGTGATGTTGCCGTTGATGACGATGTCGTTTTCGGAAGCGATCGTCAGTGAGCTGGTGTATTCCCCATGCACGTATACATTCCCACACTTGTCATCTTCCGTGTACTTCGGCTTCGGCCCATATGGTGAATACGCTTCCGGGCAACTTTCCTGCTTTACAAAGATCACGCCGTTGGGCGGATAAGCCACACCGGACGCTGTCTTCGTGATCCATTTCTTTACGCCTTTTTCTTCTACTTCTTCCCATTTTGTCACGGTCATCGTGCCGTCTTCAAGAGCGATTTCCGTCTTACCTGTGTATTCGTATGCGGGTTCAACGATGTGCTTTAGTTCTTCATCGCCGGGCGGCGGCTCGATCGAGACGACTTCCTTGGGAAGCACGTGCTTGCCCTTGAAGACTGGATTTACTTCTGAGCAGACTCCCTCGCCCGAGTAGCCTTCGTCTTCGGGTTTTCCGTAGGCGTGGCCGAATTCGATGCGATCGTTTTCGGTGCGCCCAAAGACCGGTGAGCCGCACACGCCGGCATGGTCCTCCGTGTGCATCGGTCCGTTGACCGATTCTCCGTTGATGAAGAAGTTATTGATACAGCGCCGTGGGGTGCCTCCGTCCGCCGGACGTTCGCCGTAGAACTTCGAGCATTCCGTGTAATAGGTGGACGACAATTTTTCTTTGAGCGGTTCGCCGTAGATGGCGGGGTCGCCGGTTTCAAACTTCGTATACCAAACAAAGCTGACGAAGTTTGCGTTGCGGAAATTCGCGACAAGCGTGCGCCTCGCGTTGCCAGAGTACCCGGTGGACTCGATGCGGAAGGTGCCAACAGCCCCAGGCGACTTCTCTTCGAGCATTGTTCCCACCAGATTGCTGGGATCGCACTTGCGATCGTTTTCCGGCGCGCTTTCGGCGGGAAGCAGCTGGATCGCGTATTCCTCGTCGAGGAATTCTCCGCTTTCGCTCAGGATCTTGGCCCGGTGAGTGGTTTCTCCAACCTGGTTCAAGGCCGCGTTCGCAGCGGGCGGATTGGTGCAGTATGTCAGGTAGTTGCCGTCCTCGGTGAGGTGGTTCTCGTAGTTCTCGATTCCCGCCAGCGCGGCGTAGTAGGCCTTCTTCTGTGAGGTATCGGTGCCGCTCAGATGTATCTCACCGTTGGCCGCCGTAAACGTTGCGACAAGTAGTAGCGAAGTTACGAACATCACACCGATCGCGATGATCATCGTGATGCCCTCCTGACTACGAAGCATCGTCAGGGACCTACGTAGTTTGTTGGGAAGGGAAGTCATTACAGTTCTGCACAGGGGAGGTTGTTGGATTCTTCTGAGGATGGAGACAAGCGTAGGATCGCCGAATCTTCAAGTGCGACCGGACGACCGTTGCCTAGTGACGTGTCTTCTTTGTTTTCTTTACCTTCGGGAACGGCCGTGAAGCTCACCGCCACCTTCGCTATCTGCGCGGCTTCTTCCTTCTGCACCGATGTTGATGCTTTGCTATTGATGACGAGTTCAGTCGGATCCAGTTCGCCAAGCGTCGGTTTAGTATCGGTCGTCTTGTAGTAGCGATAATACCGGAAGATTTTTATGAGTTCTTTTTTTTCGCCTTCAGTCCGCTTTATACCTGTTAGGAGCGTTCGTTTGGTGGGAGTTTCCGCTTCATTGAATTCATATTTCGGCGGGACGCCCGTACTCGGCCACGAGTTTTCGGTGAGGGTGCCTTCTTTTTTGCCGGACGCTTCCGTATAGATGACTTCGCGCAGCCTTATCGTGGGAAGCGACGAGGTGGGTTCGCCATGCGCGTTTTCGCCGCTGGTTTCGCTCACGAACCTGAGTATCTTTTCGCTGCTGCCGAACCTGATGGGTTCCGCTTTTGTGGCCACGCACGAAGAGTGCAGCGCGAGCATCAGCTTCTCAAGTGCCACACGTCCTGTCTGATCCACGTGCACTCGTTCGCTGATGCGCGTGACGTCTGCCGTCGTGAAGTTGAGCAGCGAGAACGCGATTCCCGTCACGATGATCCCCAGCGACATCGCCACCAGGAGCTCGATCAGCGTCAAGCCACGCTCGTCGCGCAATGCTTTCAAGGTGATGCGGAGGCGGCTCACGGACACGATCCGGTTTCGGTTCCGCTTGGGCTACCGCTTGGGCTGGTACCCAAGTAGATGGTGGCTATCCCCCCGCTGGTGCCACCGTTAGTCCAGCTCGTCGATGGGCCGGTGGGGGTGTTATTGGAGAATGAGCCTTGCCATCTCCTGGTGCCGTTAGCCACACACATGCTGTAACTGCCATAGGGCAGCCCGGGTTTTGGCAAAGCCCCGAGGGGCGTGCTTGTGAACACGCGCTTGGTATTGCAGCCCGTGTCAATGGTATTGCCGCTGCCCGTCGTTACGAGCGAGCCTTCTGTGGATACACCGGGGCCCGTGCCGCTCATCACCTTCATATTCACGGGCGCTAGTCCCACTGTGACTTCAGCCAGTTTGCCGGGCGCAACGAGAACTTCCGGGTTGGAGCTTTGGCCGTTTCTCGTCGGCAGATCAGCTTCGCACGTTCCAGCGTAGACCGTGTACTTGGTGGTAAACGGGAAGATCGTGCTCGGAGTTTCGATCTTTTGTTTGTACGTCCCAATAGTGGCGGGTTCGGGGAACGTGGCGGGCTCCGCCATACCCGTGTTGTAGACGACGAAGGAGTCGCCTTCTGGGGTGGGGGGCGGTGTCGTGGCTTCTGTGAAGCTGACCTGCAGCTTGCCCGCCAAGCCAAGGTTGTAGCCCTCCTTCGAGGTGGTCTCAGCGGGGAGGTAGACGGTGCGCGTAACGCTCAGGTCTTCCCTGGTGTTCGCGTAGCCGTTAGGATCCACATAGCCCGTCTTGCTGACGTTGATGGCGTATTCCCCGGGTGAGAGCGCGAGGATCGCACAGCCGTTGGTCGAGGTTTCGAGTTCGTATTTGCTCGCCGAGGGCGCTGGGCCGGTGGCGACAACCGTGGCTCCCGCCAGCGGCGTTCCGGATTCCTCGACCTGCACGATCAGGGCGGAGTCGGCGGGAGGGCTGATGACGCCCGTCTCGATCACGCCTCCGCTGGGGCCCATCGACGGCCAGGTAACCGTCGAGATGGTCTTCAGATAGTCGGCTTTCGCGACGCTTGACGTACAGCTCGCGGTACTTGTCGCGTCGGCAATGTATTTGGAGGTGGTCGTGATCGTGTACGTGGTGGCGCCCAATTTCACCGTTTCTTTGCGTTCTATTTCGTTGAGCTTCTTGATGGGTTCGCTGCGCAGCCGCTCCTCGTCCTGCTGCGCCAGCACGTCCGCTTGCGAGCGCGCCCGACTGTTCGCCGTGGCGCGATTGGTGCTGTTGAGCCCAAAGAGGACCGCAACCACCACGAGCGAGATCAGAGCCGCGCTGATGACCACCTCGATCAGCGTGTCCCCGCCCTCGGAACCCGGTGCGGGGATGCGGCTTGCCGCCGAAGCCGTCAACCGAGCCCGGACCGGGGGGTGCGCCGGGGTACCCGCCGAGATCCCCGAAGCCGTTCGCCGGGTGCTTTGCTTTGGCCGATGGAGAATTGTGCGGATCATCACTAGCGCCGAATACTTGTCCTCGATACGCATTTCGGCATGTGGGCGACGTTGCTTTAGTCCCGACAGCCCGAGCACACGGGCATTTGCCTTCCATCGCACCGGCACGTGCGACCGATGCGTCGTGTAATTTCAAAATGTGGCGAATTCGCAAGACAACGCCCCCTCCCAACACCCGGACCTACTGGCGGCCGTCGTGCTGCACACGCTGGTGAGCAGGGGCCGCGACGGTATGGGCGCCGCGGCGATGGCCGTCGCCTGCGAGCGCGATCCAAGCGATTCGGCCGATATTGAGGAGATCGAGGGCGCCCTGCGGATCCTGCTCAACGACGACCTTGCCAAGCGCGAGGACGACCTCTACCGGCCGACCCGAGCAGCGATCCGCGCCGCCGAGCTGAGCTTCTGAGCGAGACCTATTCCACGCCGTCGAGCAACGCCACCGGGCTGAGCCGGAGAGCCCGCGCGAGCTTCAGGATCGTGCGCAGGTTCGGTTCGCGCCCGCCGCGCTCATACACGCTGATCGCCGCCCGATCGACCTGCGCATCGTAGGCAAGCGTCTCCTGGGAAAGCCCTGCTCGCTTGCGCGCCGCGCGCAGGTTCGCACCGAAGCGCAATCCGGGCTCGGTAGGAAGATGCTCCTGCCCTGGGGGGGACTCGAACGCCAGCGGATCGCGGAGACCAACGCCGTCGAGTAGGTCGGCGGGCTTCACGGCGAGGGCGCGAGCTACGCGCACGAGCGTCGAGAGATCGGGCGCGCGCTCAGCGCGCTCGAGAAAGCTGATCGCGGCCCGGTCGAGCCGCGTGGCCTCTGAAAGCCCGACCTGGGACATGTCTGCATTGAGTCGCGTGGCACGCATGTTCTCTCCGAACGCGCGCACCTGCTCGTCGATCTCGGGGTCCTTTGTGTGCCTCATCGGCTCATCATCTACGCTCGCCTACAGAAACACCACTGTGAAAACACAAGCAAGTCTCTGGGAGTGACGACCTCATGCATGGACACTCGCTAGCCGAGCGCGGAGTCGAGGATGGCGACGGTCCGCAAGGGCAGACCTTCTTCGGTGGGACACCGATTGACTGCGTGGCCCGATGGTACCTTCCTGTGGTGATCCCGCATGTTCGATAACGCGCTTGATGACTCCGTCACGCACGAACGGCTGGCCAAGGCCGACCGCCTGCGGACAGAGGGGATCGAGCCCTTCCCACACATACCCGCTGGCGAGCGGACGGAGATCGCCACGTTGCACGCCGCACACGACCCGTCGGAGCTAAAGGCCGGCGAGCATCCCAACTTCGTCTATCGCCTCGCCGGACGCGTCATCTCACGGCGCGGCCACGGCAAGACCACATTCATCGACCTGCGCGACTACACAGGTGAGATCCAGTTGGCGGTGCGCCACGACACGCTCGGCGAGCAGGCGTATGAGCGCATCGTGGATCTCGACGTGGGCGACATCGTGGAAGCCGAGGGCTGCATCTACGTCACCCAGCGCGGCCAGCTTGCGCTCAGCGTCCATCGCTGCGCACTGCTAACCAAGGCGCTGCGCCCCCCACCCGCCAAGTACCACGGTCTCGGCGACACGGGCACCCGCTACCGCTATCGCGAGCTCGACCTGCTCGCGAACGAGACCACACGCGAGCTGTTCGTGACTCGTGCCAAGACGATCGACGCGCTGCGCGCGTTCATGGCGGAGCGAGGCTTCATCGAGGTGGAAACGCCCGTCCTGCAGGCGCTGGCGGGCGGAGCATCGGCGCGACCGTTTCTGACTCATCACAACGCGCTCGACCAGGAGATGTCGCTGCGCATCTCCGTTGAGCTCTATCTCAATCGCTGCCTGATCGGGGGCCTTGAGAACGTGTACGACCTCGGCAAGTGCTTCCGCAACGAGGGCATCTCCTACCGGCACAGCCCCGAGTTCACGATGCTCGAGTGGCTGATGAGCTATTCCGACCACACCGATGTGGCGCGCTTTACCGAGGAGATGGTGGCCTATGTCGCACAGCGCGTGCTCGGTACGACGGTGATCGAGCGCGGCGACGAGCAGATTGATCTGGGCAAGCCGTGGCGCAACACCACGATGCAGGCCGAGATCCAGCGCGTTTGCGGTATTGACTTCCTGGCCACCGAGCGCGACGAGCTGATGGCTCTGCTGGACGGCAAGATTCACCCAGACGCAAGCTGGGCGCAGGCGGTGCAAGCGGTCTACTCGAAGCTCGTCGAGCCGACGCTCAATCAGCCAACGCACGTGTATGACTTCCCGCTGGAGTCCTTTCCGATCACCAAGGCACACGCTGGAGATACCAGGCTCGCCGAGCACTTCGACGCCGTGATCGGCGGCATCGAGCTGGTCAGCGGCGACTCGGAGGTGAACGACCCAGTCGAGCAGTACCAGCGCTTCGTCGAGCAGCGCAAGCAGCGCAGCGCAGACGACGACGACGCGCCACACCCCCACGACGAGGAGTACGTGCGCGCGCTGGAGTACGGGCTCGCGCCATCCGCCAGCGGCGGCATGGGAGTGGACCGCCTGCTGATGATCCTCACCGGGCACGAGACGCTGCGTGAGGTGGTCCCGTTCCCGGTGATGCGCGAGATTCGAAGCCAGCCGGCCCCAGACGCCGAGTAGGTGCAGTCGTCGGATGGCTATAGTCGCCCGAGAACCTGAGTGATGAGCCAAGGGGAGCAAAACTTCGAGGAGCTGCACTTCGAGCCCGCTCCCGCGCTCTCGGGAGAGGTGCCCGGACCCCGCTCGCGCGAGATGCTCGCCGAACAGGACGAGCTCGAGTCAAGCGCACGCTCCTACCCGCGCAGCGTGCCTGTGGCGATCGAAGAGGGTCGCGGCGCGACGATGCGCGACGTCGACGGCAACACGTTCATCGACTTCTTTGGCGGCGCCGGCGTGCTCAACGTCGGCCACAGCCATCCGGCGGTTGCCAGGGCGGCAAGCGAGCAGCAAGAGAAGCTTGTGCACGCGCTCGACTTCCCGACCAGGCCAAAGCTGCGTCTGATGCGCAAGCTCAAGACGCTACTCCCGGGACGCCTGCGCGAGAGCGCCCGCTTTCATTTTGGCGGTCCCACCGGCTCTGATGCGATCGAGGCCGCACTGAAGCTGACCCGCAACCACACGGGCCGCGACGCGGTGATCGCCTTTCAGGGCTCCTACCACGGCATGACCACTGGGGCCCTGTCGGTCACGAGCGACGTCTCCTTCGGCGGTCCCACCTCCTCGCCCGCGCACTTCATGCCCTACCCCTACTGTTACCGCTGCCCGCTTGGCTTGAAGCCCGAGTCGTGTGAGATGGCGTGCGCAAACCTGCTCGACAGCTCGCTTGAAGATCCGCACAGTGGCATCCCTCATCCGGCGGCGGTTCTGATCGAGCCGATCCAGGGCGAGGGCGGCACGATCGTGCCGCCGGACGGCTATCTAGCCAAGGTGCGCGCGATCACCCGCAAGCACGACGTGCCGCTCATCTGCGACGAGATCCAGACTGGCTTTGCAAGGACTGGCACGATGTTCGCGTGCGAGCACGATGGGGTGCAACCCGATGTGATGACCCTCTCGAAGGCACTCGGGGGCATTGGCTATCCGATCTCCTGCATTGCCTATGACTCCGCGCTTGACACGTGGAAGCAGGGTGCTCACATCGGCACCTTCCGAGGTCATCAGGTGGCGATGGCGGCCGGTTTCGCCGCGATCGAGTTCATGCAGGAGGTTGACCTGCCCAGCCATGCCGCCGCACTCGGCGAGCTGACGCTCGGGCTGTTGCGCGAAGCGCAGGACACCCTGCCGTCCATCGGCGACGTACGCGGGCGTGGCCTGATGATCGGTATCGAGCTCGTCAAGGACCGTGACACCAAGGAGCCGTGGCCCGAGATGGCCGCGCAGGTCCGCACGGAGTGCTTTCGTAAGGGTGTGATCATCGAGGTGGGCGGGCACTTCGGCAATGTCGCGCGTTTCCTGCCGCCGCTGGTGATCACGCGCGAGCTACTGCTCACCGGAGTCGAGATCTTCGTCGAGTCGGTGCGCGCGGCCGAAGAGGCGCTCGCGCAGCCCGCGGTGCTGATTGCCGGCTGAAAAAGTGCGGGCGGAGGGACTCGAACCCCCAAGGGCGTAAGCCCACTGGCTCCTAAGGCCAGCGTGTCTACCAGTTCCACCACGCCCGCGGGGTTGCGTGAGGACCGCTCCAGATTGTATGGTCATTGGTGCGATGGCTTCAACTTCGGGTACAAGCGCCCAAACCGGCGTGATCGTGACACACCCCAACCGGGGTAAGCCGGTCGCTCGCGCGACCCGTGCGACGGTCGTGCTGCTGCTGCTCGTGTCCACCGCGCTCATCCTGATCGTGACGATCGGCGGGTGGGGAATGCTCGAAGGAGGCATCCCGATCCTGTTGGCGTGGGCCATTATCTACCTGCTGATGGCGTTCTTCGCAGGGCGTTGGAGTCGCGGCGTTCTGCCAATGGCGGCGGCGCTCGCCTTGCTGCTGCTCGTGTTCGCGCTCGTCGCCGCGCCGAGCTGGTTCGCGCGCGACAAAGCCGGCTACGTCCAACCGTCGCTCAACGCCGGCCTGCTCGGGGTACTGACGCTCGTGATCATCCCGGTACAGCTATTGCTCATCGCATTCGCGATGCGGGGCTTCCAGCAGGGCTGGAACATTGAGCTCGAGCAGCTCGATCCGCACGCCGACCGGGACATGCTGGCGCACTCCGCCTAGCGTTTGCTCCGTTACGTCGGGACGGAAGCTCAAAGGTGTGTGAGGGCTCCTTGGGAGCCATCAACGCGTATATTGAGCCTTGTTGCGGCGGTGGCGGAACGGTAGACGCGATGCTCTCAAAAGGCATTGTCCGTAAGGGCGTGTGGGTTCGATTCCCACCCGCCGCATCGTGTTGTGTCTCGGGACATCCTGGACGGATGTCTCGGGAGATCGTAGACGGTGTTCAGGTTTGGGGTTGGTAGTCGCGGTTGGGGTCGAGGGTGAGTTGG
>Ga0208357_1000011_pt1 | contig 157267 bp, 149 predicted proteins | sample NGESurdeep092012_6_FD_184487 | JGI IMG/M metagenome (GOLD analysis project Ga0208357, IMG submission 184487) | Arctic peat soil microbial communities from Barrow, Alaska - NGEE Surface sample F52-2 deep-092012 (SPAdes) | ecosystem: Environmental > Terrestrial > Soil > Wetlands > Peat ...
CAGGACTTACTTCTAAACCGCGCCATGCTCAGCGTCGATAAGACGCCTTACGTGGGTCGTTTCGCCCGCGACTGGCATCGACTTTCAACCACAGACCACTCGCAGCCCAGCCAACATTCTACGCGATCGGCCCTTCAGGTCGTCGGTCGCGTGAGGAGCACGAGCACGAGGCGCAGGCTGAGGACCAGGCCCGCCAGGGGCACCAGCGCGCGGCGCCATCCCCGCGCGGTCTGGACCTCGAAGCGCAAGGCGCTTCGGTGGTGCGCGATGACCATCTCGCGCGACACTCTCGATCGCGACACACCCTCGATGTGCGTGACCACGGCGTCGCTCGTCGCGGCTACTTGGTAGCCGTGCTCGCGTAACTGCCAGCACAATGCCATATCCTCGGCGAACATGAAGTACCGCTCGTCGAAGCCGCCGACTTTTTCAAAGGCCGAGCGACGCACGAGAAAGCACGCGCCCGACACCCAGTCCACGGTGCCGTCGCTCCTCGTGGAGCGGTAGCGCTTCGTCGCGGGATTCGACGGCCAGAGCGGAGCGAGCATCGCGTGCAGGCCCGCGAGCCAGACGTTCGGGAACACCCGCTTCGAGGGATAGACGGTGCCGTCTGGTCGAAGGACCAGGGGACCCACCAACGCCACCTCGCGGTGCCCTTCGAGGTACGCAGCGAGGGCCAACACGCCGCCCTCGTGCACGACCACGTCGGGATTGGAGACGAGCACGTACTTCGACTTGCGCGCGGCGGCAACGCCACGATTGACCCCGCGTCCGTAACCCAAGTTCACGCCCGGTGACACGAGCTCGATCCCGGGCTCTAAGAGCGACGACGGCACCGAACCCACCTCACCGTTTTCCACGACGACGATCGATTCGACGTCGTTGTCCAAGAGCGAGTCCACGCACTCGACCAACACCTGGTCGGCGTGGTAGTCAACGATCACCGCCACGACGTCGTTGGCCACGTCCATCACGGGGTGACCCCCTCGCGGCGAATCGCCGCGACCAGTCGCTCGACCGCGTCGCGCCACGGCGGCAGCGTGGAGAAGTTCGACGCGAACTTCTCCGTGTCGAGGTCACTCCTCGCTGGTCGCGTCGCGAGCTGCGCCGGCGACAGCTCGCTGGTCTTGATCGGTGTCGCGAACTCATCGCCGCGCTCGAACAACGCGCCCACGTGCGCCGCGACGCCAAACCAGGTGGTGGCGCCACGATTCGCCACGTGCCAGATCCCGCCAGGCCGCGTCCGCACCAAGGTCACGAGTGCTCTCGCGAGGTCGCTCGCCGCGGTGACGGTACCCATCTGATCGTCGACGAAGCGCACGCGCTCACCCGACGCTGCTCGCGCGGCCATCACGTGCACCACGTTCTTGCCCCGCGCGCCCATGACCCACGACGTGCGCACGACGGTGTCATCGGGCGCGCACCGACGTTCACCTTCACGTTTCGACGCGCCGTAGACGCTCAGCGGTTGCGGCGCGTCGTCCTCGACGTAGGCCGCGCCCTTGATGCCGTCGAACACGTAGTCCGTGGAGATCGTGATGAGGTGCGCCCCGACGTCGCGCGCGGCGAGGGACAAGTTTGCCGTACCGTGCTCGTTCACGTTGAAACAGTTCTCGGCGTCCTCTTCCGCCCGGTCGACGGCGGTGTACGCCGCTAGGTGCACGACGACTTCGGGGCGCGCGGCGTCGAGTGAGCGAAGCACGAGGTCTCGATCCGTGACGTCGAGTTCGTGTCGGTTGAGGCCCAACACCTCGAACTCGTCGTCGCCCACGGGCTTCGCGTCGGGCTGAAACGACGCGTCACCGCCCCCCGGCGTCACCCCTCGAAGGGCGTCCATCAGATCGACGCCCACTTGTCCACCCGCGCCGGTCACGAGCACCCGGGTTGCGCGACTCACCGTGAACCTACGTCACTCGGGCGAACGTGCACCACGTCGCCCGCGCCAAAGGAACGAACGACACCGTCGACCTCGACGAGGAGCTGACCCGCGTCGTCGACGCCCCGTGCGACACCACTCAGCGTGCCGGCCAGCTGCTCGACGCGCACGAACTGGCCGAGCGTCGCGAGGGCGCGGGTGTACTCATCGCGCAACGCCGCGCGGCCCTTCTTGGAATCGAGCCGTGAGCGTCGAAACTCGATCTCTTCGAGCACGATATCGAGCAGCGCCCTCGGCGCGATCGTGACGCCCGTCTCGGCGCGAACCGACGTCGCCTTCACGCCTTCGGGTCCTTCGTACGTGAGATTGACCCCGAGGCCCACGACTACTGCGAAACCACTGGTCGTCGCCACGGCCTCCGCGAGAAGTCCGGCGAGCTTGTTCTCCCCCACGACGAGGTCGTTGGGCCACTTCAACTGAGGACGCAGACCACAAAGTCGCTCAAGGGCCGTGCGCGTCGCGAGTGCCACGAGTGCCACCACGAGTTGCAGATCACCCGCGTCGAGGTCGGGGCGCAGCAGCATCGAACAGAGCATCGACGCTCGAGGGGGCGACGACCACGCTCGGTCCAGCCGTCCCCGTCCCGCACGTTGAAAGTCGGCGAGGGCGACGAACCCCTCAGCGAGTCCGTCGTGTACCTGTTGCACGACGTACGTGTTGGTCGAGTCAATCTCGTCAAAGTGCTCAACGCGCCAAACAATGGGACTCACACCCAAACATTAGGGTTTAGGGAACGAGTGCTAGAAAATAACAGGCTCGGTACGGAGGTTTGCGTGTTAAAGAAAGTCCTCATCGCCAATCGCGGTGAGATCGCGGTGCGCGTGATCAGGACCTGTCGAGAGATGGGCATCGCCACCGTGGCCGTCTACTCCGAACTCGACCGCAACGCCCTGCACGTACGTCTGGCCGACGAGGCCTACGCCCTCGGGGGTCAGAGCGCCGCCGAAAGCTATCTCAACACTGAGGCGATCTTGGACGTGATCGAACGCTCGGGCGCCGACGGCGTGCATCCGGGCTACGGGTTCTTTTCGGAAAACACTGACTTCGCCCGCGCCATCACCTCGCGCGGCGTGACCTTCATTGGTCCCCCACCCGAAGCCATCGAGGTCATGGGCGACAAGATCTCTTCACGACTTGCCGCGGAGGCCGCTGGTGTCGTGGGAGTACCGGGTCGAAGCCAGGCATTGGCGAACGCCAGTGAAGTCGTCGACTTCGGCAACGAGTTCGGTTGGCCCGTCGCCATAAAGGCCGCCTTCGGCGGTGGTGGTCGCGGCATGAAAGTGGTGAACGGCGCCGACGAGGCCCCTGCGGCCTTCGAGAGCGCGCAACGCGAGGCGCTCAGTTACTTCGGTCGCGACGAGTGCTACGTCGAGCGCTACTTGACCTGGCCGCGTCACGTCGAGATGCAGATCCTCGCCGACGCGCACGGCACCACGCTCTGGCTCGGCGAGCGCGACTGCTCGGCGCAGCGCCGGCACCAGAAGTTGGTCGAAGAGTCGCCCGCTCCGAACTTTCCGAACGACGTGCGCCTCGCCATGGGCGAAGCGGCCGTCAAGGTCTCCGAAGCTTGCGGGTACGTGAACGCGGGTACCGTCGAATTCCTCTACCAAGACGGCGCGTTCTTCTTCCTCGAGATGAACACGCGCCTCCAGGTCGAACATCCCGTCACCGAACTCGTCACGGGACTCGACCTCGTGGAGTGGCAGTTGCGCATCGCCGCTGGTGAGCGCCTCGGCTTCACGCAGGACGACGTGCAGCGAAACGGTCACGCCATTGAAGTGCGCATCAACGCCGAAGATCCCTCGGGCGGGCGCTTCATCCCGTCACCGGGCACGATCACGCGCTTCGACCAACCGAGCGGCCCCGGCGTCCGCCTCGACGCCGGGTACAGCGCCGGGGACACGATCTCGCAGTACTACGACAATCTCATCGGCAAGCTCGTGGTCTGGGCACCGGACCGCGAACGGGCGCGTCGCCGGATGCTGCGCGCGATCGAAGAGACGACCATCGAGGGCGTGCCCACCACGCTGAGCGCGGACATCGTGATCCTCACCAGCGAAGAGTTCGTGGACGGGACGCACTCGACGAAGTGGGTCGAGACCACCCTCGACTTCTCCACCCTGCCGACACCCGCGGCGGCGGCCCTCTCGATAGGTGAAGGTGGCGTGCGCAAGGACGTGACGGCCGAAGTGAATGGACGGCGCGTCACGGTCTCGCTGTGGGTCCCCGAGTCCGACGACGATATCTTGGTCCGACCGCAGAGCACTGCGTTGAAGCCCCGGCGCGAGCACCACAGTGGCGTGCTCGGCAGTGGCTCCGGCAAGGTCACGGTCCGGATGCAGGGCACCATCGTCAAGGTCAACGTCGAAGTGGGCCAAGCCGTCGAGGCTGGCGACACCGTCGTCATCCTCGAAGCGATGAAGATGGAGAACACCGTCAACGCCGAGAAGTCCGGCGTCGTCAAGTCCATCTACGTCGCGACGGGCGACTCCGTGAGTGCCGGTGACGTCGTCGTGGAGATCGAATGACGATCGACGAGCGCGTCACCGAAGCGATTGAGAAGGCCCGCGGCGAGCTGGTCGCGCTCAGTCACTTCATCCACGCCCACCCCGAACTCGGCTACGAGGAGTTCGAATCCTCCAACGCCGTGGCGGACGCTGCCGAAGGCTTTGGCTTCACGGTGGAACGAGGTATCGCCGACCTGGAAACGGCCTTTCGCGCGACGAAGGGCACCGGCGACTTCCACGTGGTCTACTGCGCCGAGTACGACGCCCTGCCCGACGTCGGCCACGCCTGCGGGCACAACATCATCGCCGCCTCCTCGCTGGGTGCGGCCCTCGGACTGGGCGCGGTCGCCGACGACTTGGGTCTGACGGTCACACTCCTGGGCACGCCCTCGGAAGAGGGCGGCGGTGGCAAGATCGACCTCATCAACGCGGGCTACTTCGACGACGCGCACGCGGCGATGATGATCCACCCATTTCCGAGCGAGCGCCTCGAAGCGATCTGTCTCGCGGTGGATCACTTCGACGTCTCGTTCGCCGGCAAGGAGGCCCACGCGTCCGCCGCCCCGTGGGAGGGCGCCAACGCGCTCGACGCGCTCACACTTTCTCAAGTCGCCCTCGGACTGTTGCGCCAACAACTTCGTCCCGAGGACCAGGTGCACGGGATCGTGACCGAAGGCGGCTCGGCCGCCAACATCATTCCGAGTCGAGCCGTTGGACGATTCATGGCTCGATCGTCGACGGCCGTCCAGTTGGGTGCGCTGCGAAAGCGCGTCAACGCCTGCTTTGAGGCTGGTGCACTCGCGACGGGCACCACGCTCGTCATCGAAGAGCTGGGCCATCCCTTTTCGCACATGGTGTCGGACGTGGAGATCCTCGCGCACTACCGTCGCGCCGCGGAAGGTCTCGGACGACGCTTTGCGCTCGACGACGACGGAGCGCCCAAGCCCACGATCTCCACCGACATGGCCAACGTCTCACTCGTCGTGCCTTCGATTCACCCCCTCTTAATGATCCCGACGCACGGGGCGTCCAACCACCAGCCGGAGTTCACGGCCGCCTGCGTGACGCCCGAAGCCGATCAGGCCGTCGTCGACGGCGCCGTCGCCCTCGCCCACACCGCGGTTGGCGTGGCCGAGGACGCAGCGCTGCGCGAGCGACTGTTGGCGCGCGCGTGATGCTCGAACACGCCCTCTTGGCCATCACGCCGGGAGAGGAGAGTGCCTTCGAGGCGTCGATGGGCGAAGCGCTGCCGATCATTGAGTCGGCCGACGGGTGCTCCGGCGCCGAGGTACGACGTCAGGCGGAAGACGACTCGATCTATCTCTTGCTCGTGAAGTGGGCCTCGATCGAGGCGCACCTCAGCTTTCGAGAGACGGAACTCTTCGCTCAATGGCGCGCACTCACCCACCACTACTACCGCGAACCGCCGAGCGTGACGCACTTCCACGAGCCGCTCGCCCGCTAGCGACGTCAGTTCGCTTGGTAGACCCCGAACTCGGTCCGTAGGACGTCGGCGACTTCGCCCAACGTCGCGAGTCGCGACAGGGCCGTCTTCATCGGGTAGAGCAGGTTCGTCGTTCCCCGTGCGGCGACGGCGACGTCGTCGAGCGCGGCGCGCACCGCGTCGTTGTCGCGCGTGACCTTCAGGCGACGGACCCTCTCGACTTGCGCCGCTTGTTGCAACTCGTCCACGGGAAAGACGTCGGCTTTGGTCGACTCGTCGTCGACGAACCGGTTGACGCCCACGACGACCTTGTCGCCTCGTTCTACGCTTCTCGCGAACTCGTACGCCGCGGCCTCGATCTCGTCCTGGAGGAAGTGGGCTTCGATGGCGGCCACCGAGCCACCCATCTCGTCGATTCGCTCGATGTACTCTCTCGCTCGCTGTTCGACTTCGTCGGTCAGCGACTCGACGAAGTACGAACCGGCGAGCGGATCCACCGTGTCGGTGACGCCTGATTCGTAGCCGAGTACCTGTTGGGTGCGCAGCGCCAACTTGGCCGCGCGTTCGGTGGGGAGCCCGAGCGCTTCGTCGAAGCCGTTCGTGTGCAAGCTCTGCGTTCCGCCGAGGGCGGCCGCGAGACCTTGAATGGTCACGCGCACGATGTTGTTCTCGGGTTGCTGGGCGGTGAGGGTCGAACCGCCGGTCTGGGTGTGAAATCGCAGCATCGTGGACTTGGGATCGGTCGAACCGAAGCGGTCGCGCATGATCGAGGCCCACAGGCGTCGGGCGGCGCGATACTTGGCCACTTCCTCAAAGAGGTTGTTGTGCGCGTTGAAGAAGAAACTGAGTCGCGGCGCGAATGCGTCGAGGGCGAGCCCCGCGGCGAGCGCCGCCTCCACGTAGGCGATGCCGTTCGCGAGCGTGAAGGCGATCTCTTGGACGGCCGTCGAACCGGCTTCACGAATGTGGTACCCCGAGATGGAGATGGTGTTCCAGTTGGGCATCTCCTTGGCGCAGTACGCGAAGGTGTCCACGACGAGTCGCATCGACGGACGAGGTGGGTAGATGTACGTGCCGCGCGCGACGTACTCCTTCAAGATGTCGTTCTGGATCGTGCCGCGCAACTGCGCGCCGGTGACGCCCTGCTCTTCGCCGACCAACTGGTAGAACAACAACAAGGTCGCGGCGGTCGAGTTGATGGTCATCGACGTCGTGACTTCGTCGAGGGGCAGGTCCTTGAGCAAGTGTCGCATGTCCTCGAGTGACGAGATGGCGACGCCCACCTTGCCGACTTCGCCCTCGGCGCGCGCGTGGTCGGCGTCAAAGCCCATCTGCGTCGGCAGGTCGAAGGCGCAGGAGAGTCCCGTCTGGCCGGCGCCCAAGAGGAACTTGAAGCGCTCGTTGGTGGCCTCGGCCGTGCCAAAACCTGCGTACTGGCGCATCGTCCAGAGTTTGCCGCGGTACATGGTCTCTTGGACGCCACGGGTGTAGGGGTACGAGCCCGGTTCACCGAGCTGCGTCGCCTCGTCGAAGTCCTTCAGGTCGGCGCCGCGATAGACCGTCTTGACCTCGATACCCGAATCGGTGAAGCGCTCGTTGGAACTCACGAGACCAAGGTTAGGCGTTGGCTCTCGAGCGTCAGGGCCCGGAAAAGGCCACGGCGATGGACCAAGAATCAAGGATGACCAGCGACGCCGAGCAAGATGGGGAGATGTACTGCTCGAACTGCGGCTCGGAGATCCACACGATCGCGTGCCCGGTCTGTGGCGCGGTGCACGCCCAGTCACCGAGTGCGAGGCCCGATCCGAAGACGGGTCTCGAGCTCGCCGGCTTCTGGCGCCGGGTGGGCTCGCGCCTGGGCGACGACCTCCTGCTCATCATTCCCGGGGTGGTCGTCTTCGCCTTCGTCGCGGCCGTGAGCAACGTCGCCGTCGCCTGGATTGCCTTCTTCGCCCTCACCGGTGGGTACGTGATCGGATTTCTCAGTGGACCCGCGGGCCAGACCCTCGGCGGTCGCGTCGCGAGCACGCGCGTGCGCGACGCGCGAACCGGCACGACGATCTCGCTGCGCCAGGCCTGCTCGCGCTGGGGCTTCGTGACCCTCTACGGCGCCCTCGAACTTCTGGGCGCCCGCTGGGCCTACGTGGTCGTCGCCATCTCACTGGTCGACAATCTCTACCTGCTTCTCGACCCCCGACGTCAGACTCTGCACGACAAGTTCGCCGGGACGATAGTCGTGATGGCCTAGGCGTGCACCGGGTGGGGCATGCACAGATCGTCGTACTCGGCGATCTGAATCGGTCCCGCGTTATCGCCACAGGCCGGACACTCCGGGTCACGACGGACCTTGAAGGTGCGAAACGACTGCTCGAGCGCGTCGTAGGTCAAGAGGCGCCCGATGAGTGGCTCGCCCAGGCCCAGGATCAACTTGATCGCCTCGACGGCCTGGAGTGAACCAATGATGCCTGGCAGCACGCCGAGCACGCCAGCTTCGGCGCAACTGGGCGCGAGCTCGGCGGGGGGTGGCTCGGGAATCATGCAGCGGTAGCAGGGTCCGACGTAGGGACTGAAGACGGTCACCTGTCCGTCGAAACGAAAGATCGAGCCATGTACGACCGGGATGCGCTTCAGGAGCGACGCGTCGTTCACCAAGTACCGCGTGGGAAAGTTGTCGGTCCCGTCCACGATGACGTCGTAGCCGTCGATGATGTCGAGGATGTTGTTCGCGCCCAAACGCACGTCATAGGTGATGACGTTCACGTCGGGGTTCATGGCGGTGAGCGCCGCTTTGGCACTGTCGACCTTTCGCATCCCGACGCGGTCCATCGTGTGAAGGATCTGACGCTGCAGGTTCGACGAGTCCACGACGTCCATGTCGATGATCCCAATAGTGCCCACACCGGCCGCCGCGAAGTAGAGCGCGGCGGGCGAACCGAGACCACCCGCACCGAGCAGGAGGACCTTCGCGTCGAGCAGCTTCAACTGACCCTCCTCGCCCACCTCGGGGAGCAGGAGGTGTCGCGCGTAGCGCACACGCTGGTCTTGGGTCATGGTCCGAGGCGTCGACCACGCGAGACCTTCGTCCTTCCACTTGTTGAAACCACCCGCGACGGACACGACGTCGCTGTAGCCGAGGTCTTGGAGCGTCTTCGCAGCGAACGCGCTGCGGGTGCCGCCGGCGCAGTAGACGGCAATGGGTGCGTTCTTGTCGTGAAGTCGACCCTCGATGGAGAACTCGAGTTGCCCGCGGGGTACGTGCACGGCGCCCGGGACGGCACCTTGTTCGTACTCGTCGGGTTCACGTACGTCGAGCGTCGTGTAGTAGTCGAGACGCGCGGCCACCTCCTGGGGATCGACCTCACGGATCTCAGCCTTCGCGGCGTTCAGTAAGTCTCTCGGTGATGACAAGGGACGCTCCTTTTCAGTGCTTAAACCTTACCTGCTTGGTCAACATTCTCGGACGCCCCCACCTGCTAAACCCGTCGCGTGGCACTTCGCGACCTCTTAGCGCGTCGACGCATGACGCGGTCCTTCGACGGGACGCCCGTGGACGACGCCTGGCTTGACGAACGCTGCGCCGAAGCGCTCTGGTCACCCACGGCTGGCAACAGCGCGGGCGTGCGTCTCTACACCCTGGGCGCCGCGTACGTCGCGGCGTACGTCGACGTCGCGTCGGATGAGGCGTGGCGATCGAGTTCACGCCGGCACGACGGCATCCTCGGCGCCGGCGCCGTCGTCATGGTGACGACCCGTCCGCAGGACTACCTCGCGCGATACGGCGAAGCCGACAAAGTCGCCTCGGGACTGGGCGACCGGTCGAACTGGCCACTCCCCTACTGGCACACCGACGCCGCGATGGCGACGATGGCGTTGTTGCTCTTGCTCGAAGAGAGCGATTGGCAGGCCACGATCTGGGGGAACTTTCGAAACGACGACGCCGTCATGCGATGGGCCGGCATTGAGCACGAGGAGCTCTTCGCCACGGTCTTCGTCGGTCGAGGCGACGGTGACGACGTGGCGTCGCGATCGCTGGAACGCCCGGTGCCCTCTCGCACCCAGCGGGTCCGTCGACTGACGCCCTAACGGTGCGCGCCGTTGGAGAGCGCACTGAGGTACTCGACCAAGGTTCGCGTCGTAAACGCCGTCGCACCCTTCGTCACGTAACCTCGCGCGGCGTCCGCGCGGGCGGGTCCGGCGATGTCGAGGTGCGCCCACGAGCGGCCGTTCGTGAAGCGGCGCAGTAACAGCGCCCCGGCGATCGCGCCGGCTCGAGGTGGTTTGCCGATGTTCTTCATGTCCGCGACGTCGGATTCGATGTGCGACTCGTAACTGTCGACCAAGGGCATGCGCCACAACGCTTCGCCACTTCGCTCGCTCGCCGCGGCTAAGTGATCCGCCAGTTCGTCGTTCGAGACGAACATCGCGCCCACCTCGTCGCCCAGGGCCACGTTCTGCGCCCCGGTCAACGTGGCCACGTCAATGATCACGTCGGGATTCGCTTCGGCGGCGAGACTCAGTCCGTCGGCCAGGATCAATCGACCCTCGGCGTCGGTGTTGAGCACTTCGATGGTCATGCCGTTGCGGATGGTGAGGACGTCGCCGGGCTTCGTGGCCTTATCCCCGAGGAGGTTCTCGGTCATCGGGGCAATCGCCGTCACGCGCACGTTGAGAGCGAGTCGGCTCGCGAGCGAGAGGACCGCCATCACGACCGCCGCGCCGGTCATGTCGGTCTTCATCGCCATCATGCCGTCGCCCGACTTGATGGAGAGACCACCGGAGTCGAAGGTGACCCCTTTGCCCACGAGCGCCACGTGAGGAATCACCGCGTTGGGGTCGGGATCGTAGGTGGCGTAGACGAGACGTGTCGGCTGCGCGGACCCTTGACCAACCCCGAGCAGTCCCCCCAGTCGTTCTTCTTTGATCCGGGACTCGTTCCAGATCTCGACGTTGACGTGATCGTCGTTGTCGAGACGCTGGTCGATCTCGTTCGCGAGCGCCTTTGGCGGAAGGTAACCCGCGGGCGAGTCCACGAGGTACTTGACCCAGTTGACGGCCTCGGCAATGAGTACGCCGCGTTCGACGCCACGCGTGACGTCGTCGTGCACCGCCACCGTGGGCAGGGGGACGCCGATGGGCACGACGTCGAACGTCGTGTCGGCACTCTGATTCTTGAAGCTGTAGGCGGACAACAACGCGCCCTCCGCCAACGCTTGCGCGACGCCCGCGGGGTCGCGCAGCCCGTCCGTGGGCAAGAGGAAGGCGATCGAGCCCTCGCCCGTCGCACGAAGGACGCCCGCGCCGGCGAGTCGGTACGCCGACGTGTCCTGGTCGTTCGAGCCAAGTGAGACGAACGCCACGTTCGAACTCTGCAGTGAGCGCAGCACGACCGAACTGCCGGCGTCATCCTTCAGACCCTGGCGCGTGCACCACTCCTTGGTGAGGGTGCGCGGAATCTCTTGGCCGCCCAGACTCTGGGGTATCGCGTCACTGACCGTGCCGACGCCGTCGACGAAGAGCACCGGGAGCGCGATCGTTGACTGGGTCGTCGCCTCTTTGATCGACGAGATTCGTGCCGTTCGCGTCATTACAACCTTTTCCTAGTCATGAACCCGTGCGGTTCGGTGGTGCGGTCCTTCGGCCCAGCGGGCCATCGTCCACGCGAGATCGCTGAGACGATTGAGGTAGGCGTTGACGAGCGAGTCGTCCAACGGGTATCGCACGGCCACGCGTTCGGCGCGTCGTACGACCGTGCGCGCCACGTCCAGAGCCGCCGAGAGTTGGGTCTCGCCGGGAACGACGAACTCCTTGGGCATGTCGATCTCGCTCGACAAGGCGTCAATTTCGCTCTCAACACGTTCGATCATCGCGCTCGTCACGAGCGACTTTCCCGCGACGAGCTTGTGTCGATTCGCGGGCAGGGTCGCGACCTCGGCCATGAGTACCCAGAGATCGCGCTCGAGCGTCATCACTAGTTCGTTCAATCGCGAACCCGGTTCACTCAGTGAGCGCGCCCACCCGAGAACTGCCTGTGCCTCGTCGACCGCGCCGTTGACTTCGACTTGCTCGGCACTCTTCGCCACACGCCCGCCAAAGTACAGTCCCGTGGTGCCGTCATCGCCACCGCGCGTATAGATCTTCACGACCTCAGCGTAGTGAAGGCAAGCGGCGCCAGTAACCTGATGAACCAATGGAACCAACCCTTCGTCCGCCGTTCGCTCGCCCGACTGGCGACGACCCGTATCTCCGGGCACTGGCCGAACGCGTCGTGATCTTCGACGGCGCCACGGGCACGAATCTCCAGCTCCGACACCTCAGCGCGGCCGACTTCGGGGGCGCGTCCCTCGAAGGTTGCAACGAAATCCTGAGCGTCACGCGGCCCGACGTCATCGAGACGCTGCACCGGTCGTTCCTCGACGTCGGGGTGGACGCCATCGAGACCAACTCCTTCGGTACCTTCTCCGTGGTACTGGCCGAGTACGACATCGCCGAGCGCACCCACGAACTCGCGCTCGCCTCAGCGCAGATCGCTCGACGCGTCGCCGACAGTTACGCCAGCGCCCACGAGCCGAAGTTCGTCGCGGGGTCGATGGGGCCCGGCACGAAGTTCCCCACCTTGGGTCAGATCTCCTACGACGACCTCTCCGCGAGTTACGAAGAGTTGGCCTACGGCCTCTTGGAGGGTGGCGTCGACCTCCTCCTCGTGGAGACCATGTTCGACCTGCTCTCCGGCAAGGCCGCCATCGCCGCGTGTCACCGCGCCATGGTCCGACACGGACGCGTCGTGCCGATCCAGGCCCAGGTCACGATCGAACTCACGGGTCGCATGTTGCCCGGTACCGAGATCGGGGCCGCCGTCGCGGCGCTGTCACCACTCGGGGTCGACGTGATCGGCCTCAACTGCGCGACGGGACCCGTCGAGATGTACGAGCCGCTACGTACCCTTTCGGACTCCGCGCCGATGGCCGTGTCGTGCATGCCCAACGCGGGTCTGCCGAGCGTGGTGGAGGGCCAGATGCACTACGACCTCACCCCCGACGCCCTCGCCGAACACCTCGCAAAGTTCGTCACCGAGTACGGTGTCCAAGTCGTGGGTGGCTGTTGTGGCACGACGCCCGAACACCTCGCGCGCGTGATCGACGCCGTACGGCCGCTCACGGCGGCCAAGCGCGCGCCCGTCGTCGACCACTCGGTCGCGTCGATCTACTCGCCGGTGAGCTACCAACAGGACCGCTCCGTGCTCCTCGTGGGCGAGCGAACGAACGCCAACGGTTCGAAGAAGTTCCGCGACGCGATGCTCGAGGGCGACTGGGACACCTGCGTCGAGATCGGTCGCGAACAGATCAAAGAGGGCGCGCACGTGCTGGACGTCTGCGTTGACTACACCGGCGCCGACGGCGTTGGTGACATGAACGAACTCATGAGCCGACTCTCGACGCAGTCGTCGGTGCCGATCATGATCGACACCACCGAAGCGCCCGTCGCGCGTCAAGCCCTCACGTGGCTCGGAGGCAAGCCCCTGCTCAACTCGGTCAACCTGGAAGAGGGTGACGCGCCGGGCACGCGACTCGACAGCTTCCTGTCACTCGCCGCCGAGTTTGGCGCGGCGGTCGTCGCGACGTGCATCGACGAAGACGGTCAGGCGCGTGACGCCGACTGGAAGGTGCGCGCCGCTCGCGCGATCACCGATCTCGCGGTGTCGCGCTACGGTCTCGATCCCCACGACATCTTCATCGACACGCTGGCCCTGCCGCTCTCGACGGGCATGATCGAGTCACGTCGCGACGGCATCGAGACCCTCGACGCCATCCGTCGCGTCAAGGCCGAACTACCGGGTGTTCGCACGATTCTCGGTCTCTCCAACATCTCCTTCGGACTCAACCTCGCCGCTCGTCAAGTCCTCAACAGCGTCTTTCTCCACGAAGCGGCCGAGGCCGGCCTCGACGCTGCCATCGTGCACGCGTCCAAGATCCTCCCGCTGCACCGCATCGACGAAGAGGCTCGACAGGTCTGTTTGGACCTCATCTACGATCGTCGTCGCGACGACTACGACCCTTTGAGTGAACTACTGCGACTCTTCGAAGGCGTCGCGACGTCGAGCAACCAGGGTCCCTCGCTCGAAGACCTCCCTCTCAACGAACGTCTGAAGCGCCGCATCATCGACGGCGCGCGCGTCGGCCTCGAGGACGACCTCAACGAGGCGATGAGCGAAGGCGCCAAGCCCCTGGAGATCGTGAACGAGATCCTCTTGGACGGCATGCGCGTCGTCGGGGACCTCTTCGCCTCGGGCGAGATGCAATTACCCTTCGTCCTGCAGAGCGCGGAGACCATGAAGTCCGCCGTGGCCCACCTCGAGCCACTCATGGAGAAGAGCGACCAGGGCGGTCGCGGTCGAGTGGTCCTGGCAACGGTGAAGGGCGACGTCCACGACATCGGAAAGAACCTCGTCGACATCATCTTGACCAACAACGGCTACGAGGTCATCAACCTCGGCATCAAAGTCGGCGTGAACGAGATGCTGAGCGCCGTCGAAGAACACCGGGCCGACGCCCTCGGCATGAGTGGGCTCTTGGTCAAGTCGACCCTCATCATGCGCGAGAACCTCGAGATCATGAACGAACGCGCGATGTCGAGCGTACCAGTCCTGCTCGGCGGTGCGGCCCTGACGCGCACCTACGTGGAGCGCGACCTTCGAGAGATCTACGGCGGCCGTCTCTTCTACGGCAAGGACGCCTTCGAGGGACTACGCGTGTTGGATCAACTCGGCGACATCCGACGTGGCGGCACCGACGACCCGACCTTCGGTCGCGAGCTGTCCGAGAAGAAGGTGCAGCGGCGATTCCGCGACCCGGCACCCGAGCCCGCGCACGGCCTGCCCCGACGCAGTGCCGAGGTTGAAGACGATAACCCTCTCTTCGTGCCACCCTTCTTGGGCAGTCGTGTCGCCAAGGGCATGTCCCTTGACGAGATCAGCGAGTTCTTGAACCTGACGGCGCTCTTTCGAAACCAGTGGGGCTTTCGACCCGAGAACGGCGAGGACGATAAGGCCTTCAAGGAGCGCGTCAGTGCCACGTTGCGTGAACAGATGAGTATCGCCATCGCGGAGAACCTGTTAGTTCCCCAAGTGGTCTGGGGGCACTACCCTGCCGCCTCGGACGGCAACGATCTCGTGATCTACACCGACGAGTCGCGTGACAACGAGATCACCCGATTTCACTTTCCACGCCAGCACGTCGCGCCTCACCTCTGCATCGCCGACTTCTTTCGATCCCACGAGAGCGCCGACCACGACTACGCCAGTTTCATGCTCGTCACGATGGGCAGTCGCGTCTCGGAGCGCACGCACCAACTCTTCTCGGAGAATCACTACAGCGACTACCTGATGTTGCACGGGCTGGGCGTGGAGATGGCCGAGGCCCTCGCTGAGCTCTGGCACAAGAGAATTCGTGAAGAGCTCGGCTTCGTGGACGAAGACGGACCGACGCTGACGGGCCTCTTTCGCCAGAAGTACCGCGGCGGTCGTTACTCGTGGGGCTACCCCGCCTGCCCCGATCTCAGTGACAACGCGAAGGTGGCCGCGCTGCTCGAATCAGAGCGCATTGGCGTGTCGGTGTCGGAGGGCTTCCAACTCCACCCCGAACAGACCACCGACGCCATCATCTGTCATCACCCCAAGGCCAAGTACTTCGTCGCCTAGCGAGGCCGCTTCACACCCGCAACGACGGTGCCACCACCGGCGTTGCCGCACTCAAGGCGTCGCGCGCGTGATAACTCGAACGCGTGAGCGGGGACGACTGCACGTGACGAAGACCGAGTCGCCGACCACGCTCGGCGAGGTCGTCAAACTCGGCCGGCTCCCAGTAGCGAGCGACGGGAAGATGGCGTTCGGTCGGGCGAAGGTATTGACCGATCGTGGCGATCTGCACACCGACGGCCGCGAGGTCCGCCAACGTCTCTTCGACCTCGTCGACCGTCTCACCGAGCCCCACCATGAGTCCAGACTTCGTCGTCAGTCCGGCGTGCGCGCCACGCGCGAGGACGGTCAAGGAGCGAAGGTAGCCCGCACTCGGGCGAACGGCGCGCTGCAGTCGGGCTACCGTCTCGATGTTGTGGTTCATCACGTCGGGACGGGCGTCGATGAGTAGCCGCAGGGACTCGGCGTCACCTTTGAGGTCACTGGTCAACACCTCGACGTTCGTGCCCGGCGAACGCTCACGAATGGCTCGCACGCTCGCCGCGATAGCGCCCGCGCCACCGTCAGCGAGGTCGTCACGCGCCACGCACGTAATGACCGCGTGGGCCAAGTGGAGTCGAACGACCGCTTCGGCGACGCGCTCGGGTTCGCTGGGGTCGAGGGGCATGGGTTTTCGCGTGTCGACGAGGCAAAAGCCACACGCCCTCGTGCAGCGTTCGCCGTTCACCATGAACGTCGCCGTACCCGCGGACCAGCACTCGAAGATGTTCGGACAGCCCGCCTCTTCGCACACCGTCACCAAGCGAAGGTCTTCGGTGAGTTTGCGCAGTGATTGGTACTCCGGTCCCATGTGCGCCTCGACGCGGAGCCACTCGGGCTTACGCGTGGTGATCGAAAGGCCCGCGTCGGGATCGACCCCGGCCTTACGCAGCCGGCGGATGAGGGGGCGCTCCTCTGACGTCGTGGCGACACTGCGATCCACTCGAGCGACGCGTGACGTTCCGCCGAGACGACGCTCCAACTCTTCACCCAACAGGTTCTCGACCTCCAACGTCGTGACTGAAACGCCGAGCGAATTCAGTGAGGCCACCGGCTTGTCGGGAATTCCGCAAGGCACGATGGCCTTGAAGCCCTCAAGATCGATCTCGACGTTGAGTGCCACGCCGTGCAGCGTGCGCCGTTGACCAGCGTCGTTACGCTCGGTCCGCACACCGACCGCGGCGATCTTCGACGGTATGGTCTCCAGGTGCGCCCAGACGCCCGGGTACCCCTCGAGACGGCCAACGTCGCCGAGGCGACCTTTGATGTCGGCACGACGCACCGCGTCAATCACCGCCTCCTCGAGCTTGCGCACGTGGGTCTTGCCGGCCGCGGGATCGTCGTCGACACTGACGATCGCCCACGCCACCACCTGGCCGGGCGCGTGGTAGGTCACGTCGCCGCCCCGATCGGCGTCGATGACGACCGCGTTCAACTGTGAGGGCGGGATCAGGAAGTGTTCGTCGAGCGTTCGAATACCGCGCGTGTAGGTGGGCGGATGTTCGAACAACAAGACGTAGTCGTCACTCGCTTGCAACAGCGCGCGCTGGAGATCGTTCGCCTCGGCGAACGAGACCCGGCCCAAGTGACGTCGGCGTAACATCTAGCGCTCGCTCTCCAGGTCCATCCCCGCGAGCAGTTCGGCCACTCTCTCAAGGTAACTCGCGGCACCCGTCGGTTCGCAGACTCGGTGATCGAAGGACAGTCCCAAAATCAGTCGACGGCCGATCCCGACAGCGGGCGATCCGCCCTTCCCGTTCACGACCGGCACGGTACGCACCGCTCCCATGGAGAGGATCGCGACCTCGGGCTGGATGATGATCGGCGTCGCCCAGAGCGTGTGCGCGGTGGGCGCGCCCGCAACGGTGAACGTACCGCCCATGAGGTCGTCGGTCGTCAGTTGGCGCGAACGCACGCGATCGTCGAGTTCGTTGACGCGACGCGCCAGCGCCCGCAACGTCAGTCCCGCCGCGGCGTGTACCACGGGGACCAACATGCCGTCGTCGGCAATGGCGCGAACGACGCCCAGGTTGACGGTACGGTGCAGGACGAACTCATCGCCGGAGTACGTGGCGTTGAGAAACTCGAACTCCGCCAGGGCGCGCACGGCGGCCAAGCTCACCACCATCTCGTCACTGATCGGCTCCCCGTCACGGGTGACCCGACCAAGGCCTTCGAGTTCGCCGAAGATCGCCCCGTCGACTTCAACCGCGACAAACCCGTGCGGCGTGCTCTGACTCGAGACCGACATGTGTTGGCCCATTCGGCGTCGGCCGTTGCTGAGCGGCACGACCACCTCTTCGGTCGGACCGCTGGCGACCGCGCGTTCGGCGTCGCGGCGCGTGATAGCTCCCCCCGGGCCCGTTCCCTGGACGGCAGCGGCTTGGACGCCACCGTCGTTCAGAATTCGTCGAACGACGGGCGACACCACGACGCCGTTGGGCGACCGTTCGGGCGACTGTTCGCGCGACCTGCTCGACACCGGAGCACTCGGGGCGGCGGGCGGTGCCGACGGTGGCGAGGGTGACGCCGGTGCAACGGGCGTGGACGCCGGTTCGTTCGTCGTCGGCGACACGACGGTGCCAGCGTCGGCCGTTTCATCGATGACGGCGACGCGAGCGCCCGTTTCGACGGTGTCGCCTTCGCCCGCGAGAATCTCGACGAGCACGCCCGCGGCCGGCGACGGCATCTCGGAGTCGACCTTGTCGGTCGAGACTTCGAAGAGTGGCTCGTCGCGAGCGACGACGTCACCCACTTTCTTGAACCACTGCGTGATGATTCCTTCGGTGACTGATTCACCCAACGACGGCAGCGTGACGTCTGTCATAGTTTGTTAATGTACCCAGAGTGAAGACCGCCGCAATTTACGCTCGGATATCCAAGGACCGTGATGGAACTGAGAATGGCGTTCGGCGGCAGGTGGACGAGTGTCTGCGATGGGCAAAAGCCCATGACGTTACGGTCGCAGAGACCTACGTTGACAACGACATCTCTGCCACTAATGGCAAGCGTCGACCCGAGTACGAACGAATGTGTGCGGATATCAAACAGCGTAGACGGGACGGCGTTATCGCCTGGCACCTCGATCGACTCCACCGCAATCCAATCGAACTCGAGCAATTCATCATCCTGATTGAGTCAACGGGCGCCGATGTACGCACGGTCACTGGAGGAGATTACGACCTCTCGACCTCAGATGGACGAGCAATGGCGCGAGTCGTGGGTGCATTCGCCCGCAAGGAATCCGAGGACAAGAGCCGCCGGATCAAGAGCCAAAAGCGCCAAAGGGCAAACGACGGAAAACGGGTATCTGGGGGACGAAGGGCCTATGGATATAACGCTGAGCACACCCAACTCCAACCAGAAGAGGCCGCAATCATTCTTGAGGCCGCACGACGCGCATTGGCTGGCGAGTCCATCTACTCAATTTGCGTTGACCTCAATGAGCGCGATGTTCCCAGCGCGTCTGGAGGACAGTGGTCGGGCCACGTACTCAAACGGATTCTCTGCTCCGGCGCTGTCAGTGGACAAGTCGAACATCTTGGCGAAATGGTCAGCATGGGTAGTTGGCCCGCGATTCTCTCACCAACTCAAACCACGCAACTTCGAAGGAAGCTCCTAAATCGACCGAGGGGGGCATCTCGCGCTCCTCGTCGCTACCCGCTTGCGGGAGTTGTCTTCTGCGGTCGATGTGGAGCAAAGATGGTCGGCAAACGACGAGAAAGCGGGGCCCGGACGTACTTCTGTGCCAAGGGCGTCACGGGCGTTGGGTGCAACAAGACAACCACCGTTGCCGAACTCTTCGAGACGCTCATCGCTGACGCCGTTCTCTACCGACTAGATACGCCCGATCTTCAGCGCAAGCTAATCAGCGCTGCTGCGGAAGACGATCAGGCAGATGCATTACAAGCTGAAATTGACCGGTCTCAGGCCGAGCTGGATGAACTAGCTCAGGCTTACGGAGAACGGAAGATACCTCTGCGCGAATGGCTGATGGCGAGAACGCCCATCGAAGAACGACAGTCGGAAGCCTCTCGGCGAATGGGTCAACTAATCGGATCTTCCGCGTTAGAGAACTATGTCGGCAACGCTGAGCATCTACGCGCGCAGTGGACGGACCTTGCTCCTGACCGTCAGCGAACCATCATTAGCGCGCTCGTCGATCACGTAACCGTTAATCCAGCGGTAAAGGGCCGTACCCGCTTTGACCCGTCCCGCTTTGAAGTTACTTGGCGTATTTAACCTTCACGGGGAACACGGCCCGCCCCCAACATGACCGCCACCTGGCCAAGCACAGCGGAATCGGTCACCTTTACGGGTACCCCCTGAACGCGACACGAATGTTCCACCCACTCGGCAACGCTTTTCTGCCACTCCGAGAGGGCTTCCTTGGAGTCCTTCAGAGATTCCATGTCATCCACATCGCGTTCGGACCGATCCAGCCATCTTGATCGCGCGAGCGCCATTGATAACTTGGCTCACCCCCCATCCGACTGCTAGCTTCGGCCGCCACTTCTTCGGCGGAGCGACCGACGATCAGTTCTGACTTCGGGCTGAACCCTCGCGCTGCGTCAAAGCGGCGCAGATTGAACTCACGATCAACTTCGAATCCTTTTCGCAGGTACTTCCCCAGATAGCCCGCAGCGCGGCGCGATTCACCTAACGAACCTTGCCCAATTGGTACCCCCCCGAGCAGTTTGATGTGGACAAATCCACGACCCCACGCATCGACGATCTTCGACCTCGGAACGAACCTGCCCACGACAAAGTGCAGGTGCAGTCCGTGCCCCTTCGGATGCCACTCTGGAACCCATAGGTATGCGAAAGGCTTGTCAATCTCGGCTTTCAGTTTGCGAAAAAACTCGCCAACGTCCTTTCGAACCTGCCGCTCATCTTCGCAGGCGTCGGCGTACGTAAGCGTGCCCAAGCGGTTAAGACGGTTTGCCACGACGTACCGCCGAAGCCTCGAACCCGCCCTCCGGGCCGCCATTGCCGCCGAGCGCGCCGGATCAGCGGCTTCTCCTCGCACTCCTCGGTAAGCGTTTGAACTACTTCGTGGCGCCTGTCGAAACGATCCACCAGCTTCCGAAGCGTCCCTAAAAAGCCTGAGGCGCCATTCGCCTTCAATCGGACGAAAGATCTGATCTGCTTCATCGAATTGTGTTGTTAATTGAACTAAAGCGCGCCCGCCTTCGGCGGTCGCCTCATCGCTGTCGCTGAACTCGCCAGCAACGCCAGACGGTTGAATTTCGATTGATTCTGGTACCACCGAGATTCCCTTGAAGAGTGCCCGCAATCCGTCGAATGACGGGGATGCTTATCGCTCTGCACTCTCAAAAGGGCAAATCCGCTAAACGCTTGCAGTTGGCGCCGGCCCAGCCTCGTTATGGCTCTCTCAAAGGAGTGACATCATTGTAATTCGACACTTTTCCCGCGTCAAGGGGTGATCTCGAAAAGCTCCGAGTCCGTACCAGTACCACGTGGCGCGAGGGGTCGCCGGCCCTTCGCTCAGCTCAGGCGCGGCGCCCCCATCGGGCCGCGGTGGCACGGCGTTCTGGTCAGGTGCCTTATGCCTCCGGGTCTCCGACACCAACAATCTGCGGGTGAGCAAGACTCGTTTGAATTACGTGCTTTCTTTCGGACAATTGCATCGAAGCGGGTTGCCGGTGCTGTGATAAAGGGAACGAGCCCGTTTACGTTGTAAGAAACCGTGTGCCTTTCGAGCGTTAGGGTCTTTCGATGTGCCAAATCAAGTTTTGAACATACTGTTCTGCGCTTGAGTCTGAAGAAATGAACGCTGACTCGTACAAAGTCAACAATCTCATTCCTCGATCGTTGAGCGGGTCTCTCTTCAACAACTCGCGCACCACTGCCAAACATGTGCTCATCTCGGCGATCGCCTCTGGATATCGTTCGATCATTTCATAGATCGACGACGCAGTATTCGAACAGAGACTCATCACGATAGCGACTGCTTGATTGACGGGGCTCTCCTCGAGGACCGCCTCCAGCAACGCTTGACTCGTAATGATGCATCCGTAACTAAGTGGAAAGTATTTCGAGCGAATGTCATCATTTGCGAAGTCGTGATACGCGACGTCTATGGCTAAAGCCAGGAGAGTTCGAGTGACTATTAAAAGATCCGCCACGCCCTCGGACGATGCTTCGGCGAGTATTACCACATGCTCTTGGGCGTCATTCATCGAAGCTTCAAGTTCGTCGAGGAAATTGAATTCAACCTCGTAGCGAGCCATCCAAAGTGAGTACGTCGCAAGAAGACGCCTAGGTTTGGTCGAATTGGGGCAAGCCTCGGACCATTGTCGGACGGCATCTCGAAGAATGCTTAGCGCCTCATACTTTTGTATTCGACTTTCTTCATCAATATCGTGATATGTCATCCACGAGGTTGCGTAGTTCTCCGAATGTCCTTCGTGCACATCACCACAGATTGGTACAGGTACTTGCCAATGAACCATCTCCAAGCCAATCGGTTCGGCAGTTGTATCCCGTGCTAATACTGGAATGACTTCGTCGTAGCCCAGAAACTCGAAGCAGTACTCTCGGAGCGAATTGATCTCGTCGCAGGTCTGGGAGTCGCCGTGAAACGGTGCTTCGTCCAGATCCCGACCCAGAGCATTCGTTAGTCGGATGGCCGACACAAAATCACCCTTTGCGGCATGGACTCGCGCCAGGGCGAGTTTCGCGCCGGTCAGTTCAAGACAAAAGCAATCATTCGCAGGAGTTGGACCCGGACGATCTGGAAAACGCCGGATAAAGCGTTCCAGGACTTTCTGCGATTCAGAAAGCATCGACAGTTCTTCGTATGCTGCCGCTCGTTGAAGTTGGGTCCAGTAGTAGAGGTGAGAAGCGTCCTGAGTCTGAACTGAAATCTTGTTCGGGGAATAAGTGCGCTCAATTGCCTTCAGCCGACCAAAACCCTCTTTGGCGTTTCCACCAAATATCGTTTCAAAGGCACTGTTCACTAGTTCTCGATACGACGTTTCGAGCGCTGAGTCGACTCTGCGTGTCACTGGTGCCTCCCGCGGACGTGCCACTTTCCTGAGGTGAGTTTAATAGCGCTGTGAAACCTCGATATCACCGCAGGTCCATGCGTGGGAATCACATCAGCGAAAACATATGCATCGTTGGCCTCGCGCGTCACGTTGCTTCGTCGTTCCACGATCATTGCTCAATGGGAAATTTACGATGAACAACGGATTGCCTGCGTTGAGCCCGTCGGCACGTACTCCGCTCGCACGAGTCCCCTTCACAAGAGATCAGCCAGTTGTTGTTTCGACATCCCACAACGTAAAAGTCAACCTCCTCCCGGCGTGTAAATCATCGGCCCGAACTCAGGTCGGAAGTCTCCAGTGCAGGGTTGCATTTCTGTCGTGTCGGTTCTCCGACACGAACTATCTGATAATCTGATCTGGTGACAGAAATCAGTGCTACCAATGCTGCGAGGAACTTCGCCGAGTTGCTTGACGCCGTCGAACACAAGGGTGAGCGAATCACCATCGTTCGCCGAGGTCGCGCCGTGGCTCATATCGAGCCAGTCGCGAATGGCCATGGCTCGGATGTGAAGTCGCTCCTAAAGCGTCATCGTGCGGACGTTCGATGGAAGACGGACCTCAAAGAGACGAGAGAGCTCATTGTTGGTGAGGAACGATTCTGAACCGACTGCTTCTTGATACGACATTTCTGATTGACGTGGAACGGTCAAATACCATCCTCGACGAACTAATCGAAGATGAAGACGACGTTGCAATTGCCGCCATCACGGTGGCTGAGCTTCAAGTTGGCGTCGAGTTGTCAAAAGGAAGGACCCGGCATAATCGCCAAGAACTATTGGACGAAATTGTGGCTTCAGTACCCATTGTGGATTATGACCTCGCGGTGGCACGAGCCCACGCCCAACTTCTGACGGCGGTTAGGAGACAAGGACGCCCTAGGGGAGCGCACGACCTCATCATTGCAGCCACTGCGCTCTCTTCCAACAGATCACTCGTCTCTGCCGATCAAACCGCTTTTGCTGATTTACCTGGCATTGTCATTATCTCCCACAGGTGACCTAAACCTTCGATCACGCATCTAGGCGCCAATGCATGGTTGCAGATCTGTTGCTTCGGGTCCCCGATACGAACCCTCACTCCGGACATTCCGCCCCGCTCAGAATCCCTATATCGCTACGCGCTTCTCTGGGTATATTTATTCACCGTGACATCAGCCAACGTGCAACCCGCGACCAGCCAACGCGAGGAGCGTTTCGCCAAAGGTCTCCGAGAGCGACGGGTGCGGCTGGATCAACGCGGCCGCCTCCTCGGCGGTCGCCTCCCAGTTCACGGCGAAGTAGCCCGCACCGAGTTGCTCCGTGACCCACGGACCCGCCATGTGCACGCCGAGGATCTGGCCACCGGTGCCGTCGGCGCGCTTCTCGGCGATGATCTTGACGACGCCTTCAGTGTCGCCAATGATCTGGGCACGAGAGTTTCCACCGAAGGGGTCCTTCTTCACCACGACGTCGTAGCCCTTCTCCTTCGCGGCGGCTTCCGTGAGGCCACAGAACGCGACCTCGGGATTGGAGTAGATCGCCCACGGTACGCGGTCGTAGTCGACCGGCACGACGGGCTCTCCAAGAATCGTCTTGATGGCGACGATGGCTTCGGCGAAGCCGACGTGCGCAAGCTGCGGGGTACCGGCGACAACGTCACCCACGGCAAAGACGTGCGCGGCGCCGGTGCGCTGGTAGCTGTCCGCTACGACGAAGCCTCGCTCGTCGATCACGACGCCGGTATCGTCCGCCAGGAGGCCCTCGGTGCGCGGACGCCGTCCCACCGACATGACGACCATGTCGGTTTCGACACTCTCTTCACCTTCGACGGCGATGGTGGTCGAACCCTTTTTGGGCGTGTGGCCGGTAATCTTCGCACCGACGCGAATCTCAATGCCGCGCTTCTTGAACGAGCGTTGCACCACGCTGGCGACTTCACTGTCACAGCCCGCCAAGATTGAGGGCAAAAACTCGAGGATCGTGACCTTGCACCCCATATCCGACAGCAGTGACGCGAACTCGCATCCGATGGCACCGCCGCCAATGACGCTCGCGCGCGCAGGCAGTGCGCTTAAGTCGAGAAACTCATCCGACGTGACGACGATCTCGCCGTCGACGTCGAAACCGGGCAACGTGCGCGGCACGGATCCCGCCGCCAAGATCACGTTGGCGCCCTTCGCGACGACACCAGCGTCGGCGCCGTCGACCACCGTGACGCTGAGGTCCTTCTCGAGGCGACCCGTTCCTTCGAAGATGGTGACCTTGCGACCCTTCAAGAGGCCCGAGAGTCCCTTGAAGAGGCGATCGACGATTTCGTTCTTTCTGGCCTGGCTCACGGCGAAGTCCACGGACACGCTCTTCGCGGTGATGCCAAAGTCCGACGAGTGCTCGACCGTGCGATGAACGTGCGCGGTCTCGAGGAACTCCTTTGCCGGCACGCAGCCGCGGTGCAGACACGTACCGCCGACCTTGTCGCGTTCGACGATGGCGACGTTGAGACCGGCTGCGGCGCCGTAGAGGGCCGCGGCGTAGCCACCAGGTCCTCCGCCGATGACGACGACATCGAACTGCTGGACCTCATTAACCACGGTCGTTCCCTTCGGTAGTACAGCGCAATCCCCCAGAAGGAAAGCCTAATGTTTCTCGACATATCCCTCGACGTTGGCGAGGGCCGCGCGGCGACCTCGAGCAGCGGTCCGGGGAAGGGCGACGCCGCGAAACCAACGCGTCACGACGCGTGGCTACGAGTGACGACCGCGCTGCGCGTCGGCGGCCGCCGTGGCCAGTTCGTCGACGAAGTCGTTCATTCGATCGCCGGAGTGGCCCTTCACCCATGAGAACGCCACCTCACGACCGCCTTCTAAGACGAGCGGGAGCAGCGTCTCCCAGAGGTCCCGGTTCGCGACACCTTGACCTTTCGAGTTCTTCCAGCCACGTCGAAGCCAGCCGACGTACCACTTGTCGTGAAAACATTTCACGACGTAGTTGGAGTCGCTGACGATCTCGATCGCACCGTCAGGGTGTTCACGAAGAGCTTCGATGACGGCGATGACCTCCATGCGCTGGTTCGTGGTGTGGGGCTCGGCGCCACTCGCGAACTCGTCGGGCCCACTCGCCCAGGCCCAACCACCCGGTCCGGGATTACCGCGGCAGGCGCCGTCAGTGTGGATGCGAATCATATGACGCGGGTTATCCACGCGTCCGGATCGTTGGTGAAGCGCGTGACGGCCGGAGGCAGGTCTCCGCGCAGCACCTGGCCGAGCGTCACGTGCTCGAGCACCTCTCGTAACGTGCCGCGAACGGCGACCCACACGTCTCGGAGATGCTTGGCCTCACCCTCGTACACCAACGTCTCGGGTCGCATGCCCCTCACGCCAGCCATTGGTCCGCTCACCACCCGTAAGACGTCAGCGATCGTGATCTCATTGGGGTCGTGGGCCAGTTTGAACCCGCCTTCGGGACCGCGCTGACTGGTGACGAGACCTCCGCGGCGAAGGTCGGAGAGAATGGCACCGAGGAACTTGGCGGGCAGGTCCTGCTCGTGGGCCAGATGATCGGCGCTCACCGAGACGTCACTCGCCGCCAACGTCAAGAGCGCACGGATGGCGTACTCGGCCTTGGCGGGTATCTGCATAGACCTATTCTGCCCCACCGAGTTGTGACGTGCGGCACGTTGTGCAGCAACTTCTAAAGTGGTCGACGTGTTCAACCTTGCCACGCGCCGCCTCTACCTCTGCGTGGGCGCGCGCGACGACATGGCGAGTTTCCTCCCCGCCGTACTACGCGGCGGGGTCGACGTCGTACAGCTACGAGAGAAGTTCCTTCCCGCGTCGGTTCAACTCGACGAGGCCCGACTGATGATCCCCATCTGTCGAGAGTTCGGCGTTCCCTTCATTATGAACGACGCGCCCGAGCTCGCCCTCGAGGCCGGCGCGGACGGTGTGCACGTGGGACAAGATGACCTCGACGTCGGGCGCTGTCGCGCGCTGCTCGGACCTGACGCGATCGTCGGTCTCTCAACGCACTCCGTTCGCGAGTTCGACGCGGCCCTCGACGGTGACGCGACGTACTTCAGCGCGGGACCCATCGTGCCCACCCCCACCAAGTTGGGCCGCGAGGGTACCGGTGTGGACTACGCCACCTCGAGCCAGGCCCGAAGTGCTCGTCCCGTCTTCGTGACCGGAGGCGTCAACGCCACGAACGTCGCCTCGCTCGTGGCGGCCGGGCTCCGGCATTTCGTCGTCGTACGCGCCCTCACCGAATCGAGTCGTCCCGAAGACGAAGCGCGCGATCTACGCCGGGCGCTCGACGAGGCGTTGTCAACGGTGCCGGTCGAGCCAACCCAATAACGTCGCCACCATTCTCGGATCCGCGCGAAGTTGGTGGCCCGCCCCTTGAATGAGTCGGAGCTCTGCGCGGCCGTCGGCCGCGGCGACGAGGTCTCGGGCGTCCGACGCCGGCACTTCAACGTCGTCGGTGCCGTGGCCAATGAGAAGTCGGCGCGGGGGGATCTCGGCGATGGCCTTCATGGGATCAATGGCCAGAAGGTCTTGATAGAGCTCGGCGGGGCCGAGTAGTTCTCGCTCGTCGCCTACGACGCCCGCGACCTGCACGGCGCGATGGATGTCTTCAGCCGATCCGCTCCACGCTGCGAGGTGCGCGGGCGCGGCGAACGTGGCGACGCCGCGAACTCGATCGTCGTCGGCCGCGGCGGCCAACGCGAGTGACCCCCCGAAGCCAAAGCCCGCCAACGAGATCCGGCGCTCGCCTTCGGCGACGCGATCGAGGATGGTCGCGAGGTCCTCACGCCACTTCGACGCCGAAAACGTTCCCGTACTGCCGCCCACCCCCGACAGCGTGCCCGTCGCGACGAGCCAACCAGATTCGTTGGCGACGTGCTCGGCCAGCTCCGGCAACAGACCCGCCGCTTGGCGGCCCATGCCCACGAGTCGTGGCAGCCCGTGTACGAGGACCAGCACGTGACCCGCGACGGGACGTGCGTTCGAGTTGGAGATTCGCAGGTCAAGAAGCGACCCGCCGCTTTGGAGTTGCTCGTGGGCGAGCACGAGCTTCTAGATGCCTAGGCGTTGCGCCAATAGTTCGCGGTGGTACGCGGGGTCGCCGAGGAACAGCTCCGAACTCTTCGCGCGCTTGAAGTAGAGGTGGGCCGGGTGTTCCCAGGTGAAGCCGATCCCTCCATGAATCTGAATGTTCTCCGCCGCGCAGTGAAAGTAGGCCTCGGAGCAGAACGACTTGGCGAGACTGGCCGCGATGGGCAACTCGTCGTTGCGCTCCTGCGCGGCCCACGCCGCGTAGTAGGCGGCGGACTTCGCGGACTCGACGTCGAGCAACATGTCGGCGCACTTGTGCTTGATGGCCTGGAACGACCCGATGGGTCGGCCAAACTGCACGCGATTCTTTGCGTACTCCACCGACGCGTCCAGGACACGCTGCGCGCCACCGACCTGTTCCGCGGCGAGCGCGGCTTCGGCGACCTGGAGGGTCTCTTCGAGGCCGACGAGCGCGCCACCCTCGACGCCCACGAGCCGGGCGCCCGCGTCCTTGAACTCAATACGGCTCTGTTTGCGCGTCTGATCCATTGTGGAGAGGGACTCGCGCGTGACGCCCGCGGCGTCGCCGTCAACGGCGAAGAGCGAAAGTCCCTTGTCGGTCATCGCCGGAACGAGCAAGAGCGTCGCCGTCGAGCCGTCGGTGACGTAACTTCGAACGCCGCTCAGCACGAAGGCGTCCCCCGCTGGCGTGGCCGTCGTGGACGTGGTGGTGAGGTCCCACTGCCCCGCGTCGTCGGTGACGGCCAGGGTCGCGATCGTCTCGCCCGACGCGATACCCGGCAGGTAGGTGGCCTTGTCCTCGTCAGTGCCAACGAAGAGCACGGCGTTCGCGGCGAGCGCCACCGTCGAGAAGTACGGCGAGCACAGCAGTGCCGCACCCATCTCTTCAAAGACCACGTACAGTTCCACCGGGCCGAAGCCCTGTCCGCCGAACTCCTCGGGGATGCCGAGTCCCTGCAGAGCGAGTTCGTTCGCCATCTGCGCCCACACGGCGGGGTCGTAGCCCTCGGTCGTCGCCATGAGGCGGCGAACCTCGCTCTCGGGCGACTTCTCTTCCAAGAAGCGGCGCACCATTTTGCGAAGTTCTTCTTGCTCTTCGCTAAAGCCAAAGTTCATCGCGAGCCCTCTTCTTCTTTGCGCACGGAGCGTCAAGGTCGAGATTAGTCAATCTCGGCGGCGTTCGATTTCGTGCCATCCTGGGGTCGTGGACAACGTGGAACTGGTCTGGTCGAACGCCCTCGCCGAAGTCCACCGCTTCGTCGTGGGTCCCGTCGCGAACAACGTCTACGTTGTGCGATGTCGACGCAGCGGCGAAGCAGCGCTGCTCGACGCCGCGAACGAACACGACCGACTGCTGCGCGTGGCGTCGCGCCTCGGGGTGACGTCGGTGCTCGAGACCCACGGCCACTGGGACCACATCGGCGCGGTCACCGAAGTGCGTGAGGCCGGCATCGACGTCTGGGTACGAAGCGAGGACGCGGCGCTACTCCCGAGCTACGACCACCTCCTCGACGACGACGCGGTGCACGAGGTTGGTGACCTGCGCCTGCGCACGGTGCACACGCCCGGCCACACGCTGGGCAGTATCTGCTTCGCGCTCGAAGACACGCCGCTGCTCTTCACCGGCGACACGTTGTTCCCCGGCGGCCCGGGCAACACGACGTTCGAAGGAGGCGACTTCGCGACGATCATCACCTCCATCGAGGAGCGACTCTTTCGCGTCTACGACGACGCGACGACGATCTGGCCCGGTCACGGCGCGTCGTCGTCAATCGGCGCTGAACGTCCACACCTCGACGAGTGGGTACAGCGCGGCTGGTGAGCGGTGGTCCACGATGAACTGGTCCACCTTTCGGCGTTCGCCAGTAGGCTCACTGCGTGCCAAAACCGCTGCTCGAACTGCGTAATCTTCACGTCGAGGCCGACGGGGCCTCCATCCTGCGCGGCGTTGACCTGACCGTCAACGAAGGTGAAGTGCACGCGCTCATGGGACCCAACGGCGCGGGTAAGTCGACGCTCGCGAGCGTGGTCATGGGTCATCCGGGTTACCGCGTCATCGATGGCGAGATCCTTTTGAAGGGTGAGAATATCGCTGCGTGGACCCCTGACGTTCGAGCCCGCGCTGGCATCTTTCTCGCCTTCCAGTACCCCGAAGCCATCGGCGGCGTCTCCGTGATCCAGTTCTTGCGCCAAGCCATCGCCGCGCGCAAGGGCCTCGAGGAGCTCAGTGTGCTCGAAGTGCGCCTGGACTTGGCCGAGTGGATGGATCGGCTCGGCATCGACAGCGCCTTCGCCGAACGCCACCTCAACGACGGCTTCTCCGGCGGCGAGCGCAAGCGCAACGAGGTCTTGCAGATGGCGCTCCTCGAACCGGTCGTGGCTCTCCTCGACGAGACCGATTCCGGACTCGACATCGACGCGTTGCGCGTCGTCGCCAAGGGCGTGCGAACCGTTCGCGAGCAACACCCGGCCATGGGCGCGGTCGTCGTGACCCACTACGTCAAGCTCCTCGACGAGATACGCCCCGACTTCGTTCACGTCTTGTTCGAAGGACAGATCGTGCACTCTGGCGGCGCCGAACTTGCCCAGCAGATCGACCACGAAGGCTACGACGCGTGGCGACCGGTCAGCGCGTGAGCAGTTACAGCGCCCGACGCGTGCGCGCGGATATTCCCCAACTCACCCGCGTCGTCAATGGGCGCACGATCACCTACCTCGACTCGGGCGCGAGTTCATTGCAGCCCCGCGCGGTCATCAGCGCCATGAGTCGGTACTACGAACTGCGACACGCCAACGTCCACCGCGGCGTCTACCAGACCGCGAACGAGGCTACCGAGGCCTACGAGGGTGCACGCAACGCCGTCGCGCGCTTCATCAACGCCCCGGGCGGCGAGAACGAAGTGGTCTTCACGAAAAACACCACCGAGTCGTTTAATCTCCTCGCGAAGAGTTGGGGCGCCGCCAATTTGAAGAGCGGTGACGTCGTACTACTCAGCGAAATGGAACACCACGCGAATATCGTGCCGTGGTTCCAACTCCGTGAGTCCACGGGCATCGAGGTTCGCTTTATTCCCGTGGGCGACGACTATCGCCTCGATCTCACCAACCTCGACGAACTCTTGAAGGGCGCCAAACTTCTTTCGATCACTGGAATGTCCAACGTGCTCGGCACGAAGCCCCCAGTGAGAGCTCTCGCGCGCGCCGCGCACGACGTGGGCGCGCTCGTCGCCGTTGACGGCGCGCAAATGGTCGCGCACGGTCCCACGGACGTCAGCGAACTCGACGTCGACTTCGTCGCGTTCTCGGGCCACAAGATGCTCGGGCCCACGGGCATCGGGGTTCTCTGGACGCGCAGTGGCGTCCTCGACACGATGCCGCCCTTCCTCGGTGGCGGCGGCATGATCGCCGACGTGAGAACCGACGGCTTCACACCGGCCAAGGGCGTCGCGCGCTTTGAAGCCGGCACGCCTCCTATCGCCGAGGCCGTTGGTCTGCACGCCGCCGTGCGCTACCTCGAGGGTCTCGGCATGGACAACGTGGCCGAGCACGAGCGCGTCCTCACCAACGACGCGCTGCACCGATTGGAGATGACCTTCGACGGGCGCGTGCGCGTCATCGGACCACTCGACACGACCGAGCGCGGCGGCGTGATCAGCCTCGACGTCGAGGGCGTGCACCCCCACGACGTCGCCCAAGTCCTCGATCAGTTCGGCGTCTGTGTCCGACCGGGACACCACTGCGCGAAGCCCCTCATGCGGCGCTTCGGCCTGGCCGCCACCGCGCGCGCGTCGTTCGGTCCCTACTCCATGACCAAGGACACCGACGTGCTCCTCGAAGCACTCGAACACGCCCTTAAAATGTTTGGCTAGACCGTGTCAAACCTAGAAGACCTCTACCGCGAAATCATTCTCGACCACTACCGTTCGCCACGCAATCGCGGCGAACTGGCGACGCCCCCCGCCCACCGGGTCGAAGGTTTCAACCCACTCTGCGGCGACGAGGTCGTCGTCTACCTCGACGTCCGTGACGGCGTCCTCGTTGACATCAAACTTACGGGACACGGCTGTTCGATCTCGCAGTCGTCGTCGTCGCTCATGAGTGGCGCCGTCAAGGGCAAGACCCTCGAAGAAGTCAACGGAGTCATCGACTCCTTCAAGAAACTCATGACCGTGCACGAGTCGACGCTGGCGAAAGAAGAGGACCACGACGACGAGGTCGACCTACGTCGACTCGGGGAGCTCGCGGCGCTGCAGGGCGTGGTGAAGTTCCCCGTGCGGATCAAGTGCGCGACGTTGGCGTGGAACACGCTGCGTCAAGGTCTAGAGGAACTGCCCTAGCCTCACGACGGCGTGCACGGCGTCGGGTCGAACGTCGGCACGTCAATCAACGTGGGATTCGTGGTCGTCGTGGTGGGACTCGTCGTCGTAGTGTGCTTCTTCGCCGACGTCTTCGTCGTGGTCGTGTGGGGCACGGTCGTCGTCGTCACCGCGACGAACGGCGGCTGGGGCGTCTGGAGGAGTTGATTCGGCGGTGGGTTCGTGGGCTTTTGGAGTTGCGAACCGAAGATGCCGACGAGTTGTTGTTGTGCGGCGGGCTGGTCCACGTAGAGGACGTCACCGAGACTCGCGTTCACGGCCGAGAGTGTCGGCAACGTGAAAGTGCGGATGCCGTTGGCGTTGACGCCGTGAAAACGCACGGCGAGACCGAGGAGCTCGTGGAGCGAGAAGTTGCTGTCCAGGGTGATGCCCTGGGGAATCGCCGAGAGGAAACTGTTCAGCGTCAAGGGGTTGTAGAGCTTCTTCGCCTGGTCGATCATCGCGCGCAGGAACGCGTCTTGGCGGTCGATGCGTCCAAAGTCGCTCGTGCCGTCGTAGAGCCAACCCTCGCTCACCAGGTCGCTGTAGAGCTGGCCGGACGAGAGGCTCGCCCAGTGCTTGGGGATGACGTAGGTCCCGCGAGTGTTGTAGTAGTAGTGGCGACTGCGCGAGACGGCCAAGGCGGTGAAGCCTTTGACGAGCTGGCATCCCGGGTGCGTGATCTGGAGGCCCGAGTTCGGGTCGAAGGCCGGGTAGGGAAAGTCGAGGTAGACCCCGCCGAGGGCGTCCGCGAGGTTGATGAGCCCGGCGAAGCTCACCACGATGGTCTGGTTGATTGGAATGCCGAAGTTGGCCGTGATGGTCTGGGCGAGGAGTGATGGTCCGTTGCCGAAGTTGACGTTGATCCGGTTGTACTGACCGAACAGGGACTGGTTGGCGAGAAGGGTCACGACGGTGTCGCGAGGTATCGAGACCATGGAGATGACCCCCGCGTTCGGGTCGACGTGGATGATTTTGACGACGTCGCTACGTTGACCAGCGACCGACGCACTCGTGGAACCCGTCTGCGCGGCCGTGAGGCCGCTCAAGCCGACGCGCGAGTCCGAGCCGATCATCAGGATATTGAAGGGCTGTCCTGAGATAGGGGCAATTTCGTGCTTGACGGTGATCTTGTGAATCTTGTTGAATCGGTAGTTGACGTAGTAGTAACTTCCGCCCGCCACGCCCGCCACTAAGACGACGAGGATGAGGCTCGAGATGATGACGCGGCGCCGGACGCGGTGGGGACGGACCTTGCGATTCTTCCGCTTGCCGCCTCGCTGATCGACGGCGTCGCCGAGTTCCATCAAGCGGTGCTGGTTGGCGATGGACTCTTTCGAGTCGGCGCGACGGCCGGGCGTGGACGCTCCAGGAGTGTCGTCCTGTCCTTTGGCCATTAGGTAAGTTTATCTCTCTCGCTCTCGCCGACTTGGTCAGGCGGAGACGTCGCGAAAGGTCTCGTACCCGTCGCGCTCAAGTGTCACGGCTAGTTCCGGGCCTCCGGTCGCCACGATTCGACCGTTGCTCATGACGTGGATCATGGTGGGCGTGAGTTCGAGCAGCAAACGTCGAAAGTGCGTGATCGCGAGGACGCCGCAGCTCCACTCGGTGGTCGCCGCGACGAGTCGGCGCGCGACCGCGTCGAGGGCGTCGACGTCGAGGCCCGAGTCGATCTCATCGAGGAGAGCGAACTTCGGTCGAAGAACACCGAGTTGGACCATCTCCGCGCGCTTGCGTTCGCCACCTGAGAGGTCGACGTTGACGAATCGATCGAGCAGTTCGCGAGGTAGTTCAATGCGGTCGGCCTCGTCGACCATACGCGCGCGCAACGTCGTGGGATCGGCGCCGGCGGCCTGGAGAAGGTCGAAGGACCGAACGCCTGGTATCTCGAAGGGTTGCTGCAGCACCAGCATCAGGCCCTCGCGGGCCCGGTCCGTGGGTGACATCGTTAAGAGTTCGGCGCCGTCGATCGTCACGGATCCGTCGAGTACGCGGTATCCCGGATGACCAGTGAGCGCGTGCGCCAGGGTCGATTTGCCCGAGCCGTTCGGGCCCATGATGGCGTGGACTTCGCCCGAATGCATCGTGAGCGTGACGCCCTTCAGGACTTCCTTACCGGCGACTTCGACGCGCAGTCCTTCGATCTTGAGGGTCGAGGTCACGGCACCGACACTTCGAGGCGCCCATTGTTAGTGCGCACGTCGTAGTGCGCCACCGGTTTCGTCGCGGGCAAGGTCATGGCCGCGCCGTCGCTGAGACGAAACATCGCCCCGTGACGCGCGCACTCGATCTCAGCGGTCTCCACGTCCACTTCCCCGTCGGACAGGCTGAACTCTTCGTGGCTGCAGCGGTCATCCAGGATGTACACCGTCTCGTCGATGCGAACGGCGACGAGGACGCGGCCGCCGACGCGTAGTTGGCGAGGTGTCCCCGATTCAAAGTCGTCCAACACACCGATGTCGATCATGGTCACTTCGTCACTTCCGCCACGCTCGCCAACACCGACGCCACGTCGCTCTCGACCAATCCGGCCAACTCACTCGGTAACGCCGAGAGCATCTCGTAGAAGAACCCCTGGATCAACAGACGCTGCGCGTCGTCGTGGGTGACGCCGCGTGACTCGAGGTACCAGCGCTGCAGTTCGTCCAGTGGGCCGACGCTCGAGGCGTGCGCGCACATGACGTCGTTCTCTCGGATGTCCAGGTTGGGCACGCTGTCGGCGTGGGCGTTGGGTGAGAGGAGGAGGTTGTGGTTGGTCTGACGTGCGTCGGTTCGTTTGGCGCCCTTTTCGATCTCGATGAGGCCGGTGTAGACCGAGCGGGAACGGTCCGCGACCGCGCCCTTCGACAGCAACGTTGACGTGGTGCGCGGCGCCACGTGGTACTGACGGGTGCGAAAGTCGTGCACCTGGTCGCCCGAGCCGAGGAACGTCGTTCGAAGTTCGTTCGACGCACCCGCGCCCAACATCTCGGCGTCGTTTCGCGAACGGTCGTAGTGCGCGCCCAGGCCTACGACGGCTTGGTGAAGTCGCGCGTCGCGCGACAGGAACCCTGTCGTGCGCGCCACGTGCCACGCGGTGGCGTCAAGGCGCTGGTACGTCACCAGTTGCAGCGAGGCGTTGTCATCCACTCGGTACTCGCTGACGGGCACGACGAGCGCGTCGCGTCCACCCTCGAAGTACTCGACGACCGTCACGCTGGCGCCACGGCCGACGACGATCTGGGTGCGGGGAAACGACGCGCCGGCCGTCGACTCGTTGAGTACCACGACGGGTTCGGCGACGTTCACGCCCGCGGCCACGCGGATCACCGTTGCGCCCGGCGCCAGAGCGGCGTTCAAGAGCGCGAAGGTGTCGCCCTCGTAGCGTTGGAGCAACGTCTCGCCGGAGAGCGACGCACTGGAGTCATCGACCTCGACACTCACGCCGTCGACGACGTCACCGGTGCTGACGCAGAAACCGTCGACGACCCGCACGACCAGGCCCGCGCGCTGGCACAGTTGTGTCGCGAAGTCCGAGTCGGGGGTCTTCTTCGGTGCGACCGGTACCGTGAAGTGCTCGAGGTCGAGATCGCCGAGAGGGGCGTAGCGCCACACTTCGTCGCTCGTCGTGGGCAGTCCCGTGGCTTCAAACACCGACCAGGCCAGACGCCGAGTGGCGGCGTCGGGTCGGTCGGCCATGAACGTGGAGGCTGAGTCAGCGAAGATAGTCATAAGGAAGAAGGACTCAGGCAGTGTACCGGGCGACGACAAGCCTCCGGCGGGTGGAGACCTAGGCTGAGCCATCGACTGAAAGGATCGTGTGGAGTTTTCGTCGCCCGTCGTCACGCTCGAGGTGAAGGGACACGTCGCCACGCTGTGGCTCGACCGTCCCGACGCGCGCAACGCGCTCGGCAGCGCCTTCTGGCGCGATCTACCGCTCGCGGCGGCGGCGATCGCGAAGGACACCAGGGTGCGCGTGCTGGTCATCGCGGCGAGAGGCCCGCACTTCAGCGTGGGACTCGACCTCAAGGAGTTCGGTGGCGGCTTGCTAGCTGGTGACGGCGCGTCGTCGAGGGCAACGGCGAACGCCGAGTCCTACGGAGCCATTCGACGTCTGCAACAGGCCGTTACGTCCATCGCCGATCTCGAGATACCGGTGATCGCGGCGGTGCACGGTTACTGCATCGGGGGCGGTGTCGATCTCGTCACGGCGTGCGACGTGCGTCTCGCCTCGAGTGACGCCATCTTTTCGGTGCGAGAGGCGAAGGTGGCCATTGTCGCCGATCTCGGGACCCTGCAACGACTGCCGCGCATCGTGAGTGCGGGCCACGTGGCCGAACTGGCCTTCACGGGAAAGGACATCGACGCCGATCGCGCGCTCGCCATTGGACTCGTGAACTCGCTGCACGGATCGTCGGGCGACGACGTCGTGTTCGCCGCGCGCGAGCTAGCGACCGAGATCGCAGCGAACTCTCCCGTCGCCGTGCGCGGGACGAAGGCCGTCTTGGCGGCGAACGACGGCCGCACGGTTGGTGAGGGCCTCGACTTCGTGGCGCGCTGGAACACTCTGTACCTGCACAGCAACGACCTCAAAGAGGCGATGACCGCGTTCCTCGAGCGGCGCGCCCCGATCTTTAACGGCGACTAACGGCGGCGGCGCTTCTTGCGGCGTCGATCCTTCTCCGCTTGCTTTTCCAGTTGTTGGCGTCGTTCTTCGAGCAGTTCCGCCGCGACGGCGTTCACGATGTCACTCGCCGAGTCCAAGATCTCGCGACGATCCTGAACGGGCACGTCCGAACTCGGCGCCGGCTCGACGGGCTGATCGACGAGGGTACCGTGCGACCAGCCGACGTCCACGAAGCGACGCTCGTAGGTGAGGCAGTTCTCCGGACACGACCACGGTTGATCGGGCGCGTTGCCGAGCACGCAGAAGCGCGCGACCTCCCCCGACTTATACGTCCGGCTCTGGAAGTGCTTGCACTCCTCGCGCATACCCATAGGAACATTGTTTCACGTCACTGGTCGTCGTAGGCTCCAGACCCATGGCCGGCGCCTAACTCGGGATCCCGAGGTCCAACGAAGTGGCGTGGGCACCCTGCTCATGGAGCACGGTCTGGCCCAGGTCGACGATGAGGGCGCAGGCGGCTACTTAGAGGCGCAGAACGAGGACTATCTCGGGTACGACCGGCGAGTCGGCTGCGAACTTCGTGAGACGTTGCGACCCGTCGAGACTGGACCGCCGATGTACACGTCGAGGCGACGTCCCCGTTACCCGATCGAGCCTTCCATCTGTAGTTCAATCAGGCGCGACCACTCCACGGCGTACTCCATGGGCAACGTGCGCGTCACTGGTTCGATGAACCCGTTCACGATCATGCCCATGGCTTGGCTCTCGGTGAGTCCGCGACTCATGAGATAGAAGAGCTGGTCGTCGCCGATCTTCGAGACCGTGGCTTCGTGACCGATCGAGGCGTCCTGCTCACCGACTTCCATGTAGGGCCGCGTCTCCGAGATCGACTTCTCGTCGAGGATCAACGCGTCGCAGCGCACGAAACTCTTGGCGCCGGTGGCCCCTTCTTCGACCTTCACGAGTCCGCGGTACGCCGTCAAGCCGCCGTCCTTCGAGATGGACTTGGAGATAATGGTCGAGGTCGTCTCGGGCGCGCAGTGCACCATCTTGGCGCCCGCGTCTTGGACCTGGCCCGGGCCGGCGTAGGCCACGGAGAGCACTTCGCCCGAGGCCTTGGGGCCCATCAAGTACACCGAGGGGTACTTCATTGTCAGTCGTGATCCGATGTTGCCGTCGATCCACTCGACGTGCGCCTCGGCCTCGGCGCGTGCGCGCTTGGTGACCAGGTTGTACACGTTGTTGGACCAGTTCTGGATCGTCGTGTAGGTGATGCGCGCGCCCTCGAGGGCGACGAGCTCCACGACGGCGGAGTGCAGCGAGTCGGTCGAGTAGACGGGCGCCGAGCAACCCTCGACGTAGTGGACCTGCGAGCCGACGTCGGCGATGATGAGCGTGCGCTCGAACTGGCCCATGTTCTCGGTGTTGATGCGAAAGTAGGCCTGCAGGGGCTGGTCGACCTTGACCCCCGGTGGCACGTAGATGAACGAGCCACCACTCCACACCGCGGAGTTGAGGGCCGCGAACTTGTTGTCATTCGGGGGAATGATGGTGCCGAAGTACTTACGAACGAGTTCGGGGTACTCGCGCACGGCGGTGTCCATGTCACAAAAGAGCACACCCAGGCGCTCGAGGTCCTCGCGATTGCGGTGAAAGACCACCTCGGACTCGTACTGGGCCGTGACGCCGGCTAGGTACTTGCGCTCGGCCTCGGGGATGCCGAGCTTCTCGTAGGTGTTCTTGATCTCGTCGGGCAGTTCTTCCCACGTGTTCACCTGGTGATCGGTGGGCTTCACGTAGTAGTAGATGTCGTTGAAGTCGAGGTCGGGCATGCGCTCGGCGAACCACGGCAACATGGGCTTCTTCTCGAAGCGCTTCAACGCATCGAGGCGGAACTTCAACATCCAGGGCTCTTCGTTCTTCATCGCGGACATCTCGCGCACGATGGACTCGTTGAGGCCCTTCTTCGGCTTGAAGACTGGCATCTGGTCGTCCGACCAGCCCAATTGGTAACGGCTGAAGTCCAAGTTGTCAATTGCCATCGCGCTCCTTTGGGATAATCCCTACGTCCATAGTACTTACTTACCTGGCCGCCCTGCCCTCAAATACTGGCAAAGTAGTGGGGTGCTGAACCCCCCCACCGCTTCGAAACGACCCCACGCCATCACGCGCCACGGCGACACGAGGGTCGATCCCTACTACTGGCTCATGGATAAAGGCAACGAGGAGGTCTTAGGTCATCTTCGCGCCGAGAACGAGTACCTCGCACAAGAACTCGCCGCGCTGAAGCCCCTGGAGGAAGAACTCTTCAACGAGATCAAAGATCGCGTCGAAGAGACGGACATCTCGGTACCCGTACGAAAGGGTGCGTGGTGGTACTTCGAGCGTACCCGCGAAGGACTGAGTTATCCCATCAGCGCGCGCGTGCCGGCGAGGGGCGACGACCTCACGCCGCCGGTGATCGATCCCCTCACGACCCTCGAGGGCGAACAGGTCATCCTCGACGAGAACCTGGAAGCTGGCGACCGTGCGTTCTTCTCGGTGGGTGTGCTGGCGCTCAGCCCCGACGACGACTGGGTGGCTGTCGGCACCGACTTCGACGGTGACGAGCGTCACCGCGTCACGGTTCGCCCACTCGCCAATCAGTCGCCACTCGATGACGTGCTCGACGACGTCTACTACGGCTTCGCGTGGGCGAACGACAGTCGGCACTTCTTCTACACGCGCGTCGACGAAGCGACGCGCCCGTGGCAGCTCTGGCGACACGAACTCGGCACCAGCGCTCAGAGCGACGTCCTCGTCTACCAAGAGGACGACGCGCAGTACATCGTCTCGGTGGGTCGTAGTCGCGACGACGCGATGATCGTGGTGATGTTGAACTCGTCGATGACGAGCGAAATCCGCTTCCTCGCCGCCAGTGATCCCACGGGCCCCCTTACGTTGCTCGAAGAGCGTCGCCACGGCATCGAGTACGGCGTCGAGCACTTCACCGACGCGCAGGGGCGCGGGTGGTGGCTGAAGATGACCAACGACGGGGCCACCGACTTTCGACTCCTGGCGCGTCTCGTCAGCGGTGGCGAATGGCGCGAGATCCTGCCCGAGCGCGCGGGGTGCCGCCTCGACGGCGTGGACGCCTTCCAGTCGTTCCTCGCGTTGAGCGAACGAGAGAACGGCTGCGCGGCACTGCGTCTCGTGGCCACGCTGACGGGCGACGACCCCTTCGGTGAAGGGCTTATCGTGCGCTCGTCGCTGGTCGAAGGCGGCGCCTTTCCCAGCACGGTGGCGATCTCGTCGAACCCGAACTTCGACACCTCCCAGGTGCGCGTGCTCATCACCTCACTCACGACACCTCGGCTCATCGCCGACGTGGTGGTGGAGAGCGGCGAGTTGATCGTTCGCAAACAGCAGCAGGTACTCGGCGGCTACGACGAGTCGAACTACGTCACCGGACGACTCTGGGTGAAGGCCAGCGACGACGTCGAAGTTCCAGTCTCGGTGGTGGCGCGACGCGACGTCGTCCTCGTTCGAGCGGACGGAACGCTCGAGGCGCGACGCCCTTCCCCGTTCTTGTTGTACGGCTACGGCAGTTACGAGATCTCGATCGACCCCGCCTTCTCCTCGATCCGTCTCTCGCTGCTCGACCGCGGCGTGATTTTCGCCATCGCCCACGTGCGCGGGGGGGGCGAGATGGGACGGTCGTGGTACGAGATGGGACGCCTCGCCCAAAAGCCCACGACCTTCAGTGACTTCGTGGCCGTGGCGCGAGGGCTCATCGACGAGGGGTGGACGACGCGAGAGCAACTCGCCGCGCGTGGCGGATCGGCCGGCGGGCTCTTGATGGGCGCCGTCATGAACGCAGACCCCGCACTCTTTCACGCCATCGTCGCGGAAGTGCCTTTCGTCGACGTCGTGACGACCATGCTCGACGAGACGCTCCCCCTCACCGCCGGGGAGTGGGAGGAGTGGGGTAATCCCGACGCGAGCGCGACGAGCTATCGGACCATGAAGGGCTACTCGCCCTACGACAACGTTCGCGCTGAGGCGCACGGCGAGGCGATCGTCTACCCCCACCTCTTCGCGTCGGGCGGTCTCAACGACTCGCGCGTGGGGTTCTGGGAACCCGCGAAGTGGGTCCTCGCGTTACGAGACGCGAACTCTTCCAACCGCGCCGTGCTCAAGACCGAGATGGGCGCCGGCCACAGCGGCGTGTCGGGCCGCTACGACTCGTGGCGCGACGAGGCGCAGGTTCTCGCGTGGCTCTTGAACGAGATCACGACGACGAGCCGGTCTTCGCCGCCAGGATGACCAGGATCAAGGTGGACGGCGGGGGCGTCGGAAAGATCACGGGTCGTCCGTCGAAACTGACCGCAGCGTTCGACGGCGAGCCAATCGTGATCCGAGCGTCGCCCGTCATCGTCAACAACTCGTCGCGTCCCTTCGCGACGGTGCCCTGCCACTCCAGCGTGTTGGTCGGTCCCATGTTGTACACGGCCCACGTCGCGCCGAGCGAACCAGTGACCGTCACTCGATACTTCGCTGCGGGAACGCGATAGACCGCGTCGTCACCATTGGTGGACGACGCGAGGAACGACGAGGGGAACGGAATCGACGTCGTCGTTACCGACGGGCTCGTCGTGCTCGTCGTGCCGAGCGTCGTCGAGGAGTTCGTCGCCGAGCCCTTAGGAGGGTTCGCGTGGTAATTGACGTAGTACGTCGCTACCACCACGATGACGAGGACCACGAGGACCACGACACCCACGCGTCGAAGGAGGATGGAGAGGGTCGAACGATGCGAGGAGCGAGAGAGGAACCAGTCGTCGTTGTGTCGAAGGCGCGAGGTCGCGTACTCCTCGGCGTCCGCGGGTGCGTCAGTGAACACGTAGGGACGCTCAGTGTCGAGGCGCGGACGTTCGACCGGGGGCCGATTGAGGGGCTCGCCCGACGAATCCAGCAGTCGGAAACCCTTCGACGGCGCGTACGGCGACGGCGGCGGCGCCACCAAGCGACGATCCAAGGGCTTCACGCGTTCGCGCGTCTCGTCGCGACGAAGTTTTCGAAAGCGAAGAACCCCCGCACCCAGTAACAGCACGACGACGACAGCGCCCGCAACCTCGAGGGCGAGTATCACGCTCGCCCTTCTTCGCTACCGCTCGCCTCACCCACGAAGTTCACGAATCGAAGCGTAGTGACCTCGCCACGACTAGGCCAGAACGCGATAGCCGCCGCGGTAGTAGATGAGAGGGTCACCGGGCTCGGTGGAGGCGAAGTCGAGTTCGGCCACGACGATGTCGTGATCGCCGTGGTTCGTCACCTCACGGATCGTTCCCTCGAGGTAGGCGAGGGAGCCTTCGAGGAAGGGTGAACCGTTGGGGGCACGGAACCACGACACCTCGGCGAACTTGTCCGTGCCCGTCGCGGCGAAGACGCGCGCCAGCGGCTGTTGGTCGTCCTTCAAGATGTTGACGCCGAGCACACCCACTTTACGGATGCTCTGCCAGGACACCGAAGAGGTCGACGCCGCGAAGAAGACCAGCGCGGAGTCGACGGAGAGTGAGCCGAAAGTCTGGCACGTGAAGCCCTTCGGACCGTCGACCGTGACCCCGGTGATCACGACGATGCCCGTGGCGTAGTGACCGAATACTTCCTTGCAGTGTGCGTTGTCGAATGGACTCACGGCGCCCAGGCTACCGGCTGACTCTTCGGGCCTCGCGGCGTCCCCTCGGTGGCGAGGGGATCATCGTCGCCCACTGCCCGTCAAGAAATACGTGCGCGCCCTTCGCGTGATCAGTCCGTCACGCACGAGACCCGCGAGAACTTCGTCGCGGCGCGACGTTTCGACGCCGTCGAAACTCGCCTCCAGTTTTTCACGCGAGTGGGCGCCGTCGCGTAAGACGTTCAACACCCGACCACGCAGCTGTCGATTCGAACCTTCGAAAGGTGGCTGGGGCCGAGAGACGCCGGCGCTTTGGGGCGCCGGATCGTCGCCACCCTCTTGACGCCACGCGCAGTGGGTCGCGAGGGGACACGTGGCGCAGCGCGGCGTGGCGCGACAGAACTGCGCACCGAGGTCGAGCATGGCCTGGTTGAACGCCGCCACGTTGGTTCGTGGGAGTACGTCCGCGGCGAGGGTTCTCGCTTCGCGGGGTCGGAGTCGACGATTGACAAGTGCACGAGCGAGGACGCGTCCGACGTTGGTGTCCAGTACTGCGACGGGTTTCCCGAAGGCGAACGACGCCACCGCGTTCGCGGTGTACTCGCCCACCCCGGGGAGTTTCCTCAGTTCCTTCACGTCGCTCGGTACTATCCCACCGCACTCGTCACGGATCACGCGAGCGGCGTCGTGCAGGGCCTTCGCGCGTCGGTGATACCCGAGCCCGCGCCACTCGGTGAGGACGTCGGCGAGTGGGGCGTGGGCGCACGCACGCGGCGTTGGAAATCGCTCCATGAACCTGGTCCAGGGTTCGACGACCCGCGCGGTCTGGGTCTGTTGCAACATGACCTCGCTCACGAGGACCGCCCAGGGGCTCTCGTGACGGATCCACGGCAGAGGCCGCGAGATCTGGGGGGCGACACGACGGAGCGCGCGTCGAAACGCGGCGAAGTCGCTACGCCCAGACGTCGTCACCGTAGGGACGTCGACGCGCCGGGGCGAACTCACGCTTCCACACCATCACCTTTCGACGGAAGTAGCAGACCTCGAGTCCGTCTTGGTTGAATCCCTTCGTCTCGACGAGCACCACGCCGCGATCTTCTTTCGACTTCGACGGCGTGACGTCCAGCACGCGCGTCTCGGCGTAGATGGTGTCGCCGTGGAACGTGGGAAAGCGATGAACCAAGCTCTCCACTTCTAAGTTCGCGATCGCCGCCCCCGACACGTCCGGCACGCTCATGCCGAGGACCAACGAATACACCAGATTGCCGACCACGACGTTCTTCTTCTGCACCGTCTCGTGCTCGGCGAACCACGCGTTGGTGTGCAGCGGATGGTGATTCATGGTGATCATGCAGAAGAGATGATCGTCCGCTTCGGTGATGGTCTTGCCGGGCCAGTGCTTGTAGACGTCGCCGACGACGAAGTCCTCGAGGTGGCGACCGAAGGGGCGATCGTAGGTGGTCATCGGTCTGCCTGGCCTTTCGACTGTTCGACGGGGACTTACTCTTCTTCGACGAGGGCTCGCGCGGGACGCGTGGTGAACGACACCAGGCCCCCCGGCAACGTTTCGCCGTCGATGACCATGCGCCAGGTGAAACGCGCGCCGTCGGTCAGGGGAATTGGTCCGAAGTTGACCGCGATGGGTACGTCGACCGGTGTGCCCGCGGGCACGTCGTCGGGCGCCGTGGCGGAGAAGTCGCCGCGCACTTCGATGATCTGCGAGCCGTCGGGCGTCTCGAAACGGACTTGCTGTCCGTCGGCGTCTTCGAGGAAGAGTTCCCAGTGGTGGGGCTTGTTGAATTCGTGCGAGTCCACGGCAACTTTGATCGCCACCGCCGAGGGTGTCGGATCGGGACCGGTGATGGACCAACCACCACCGAGGATGTAGAGCTTGCCGTCGGCTACTTGTGCCGAGTCGGCGAGGATCATTGTTATATTCACCTCGCCAGCCTAGGCCGACGACGATAAGAAGAACCTGTAAATTTCACCTATGCCCACGCCCGCACTTGATCTCGACGTTGCCGCTGCACTCATCGACCAGGCCGACGGCGTTGTGACGGCAGCGCTACGAGAGCTCGCGGCGCGCGGTGGCGTCGACGCGAACGAAACGCTCGCCTACGACGTCGCGCACGCGGCGAGCTCGCTCGCCGCGGCCCGTTCGTGCCTCGCCTACGCCGCGAAGGGCGAGGTCGAAGCCCAACTGGTCGCGGCGTTCCTCGCGCTCGTGCTGAGCGACCTCGCGACGCGCGTGCTCGCTCGAGAGGCGTACTGGCGAGTCGACGCGACGTGGTTCGCGCCCTTCGCGTCGTTCGTCACCACCTACCGCGACCCGTCGTTCCTCGCGTCGCTCGCCGAGTCGCCCGGACCCCGCCACTTGGGCGAGGACTTCGACATGGTGGCCCAACTCTTTCACCGCTTCGCCGACGAGCAGGTGCGCCCGCACGCCGAGCAGGTGCACCGAACGAACGGCGACATTCCCGAGTCGATCATCACTGGATTGAGTGAGCTGGGCGGCTTCGGCCTCTCCATCCCCGAGGCCTTCGGTGGCTTCGCCACCGGTGACGAGTCGGAGTACGTCGGGATGGTCGTCGCCACCGAAGAGCTCTCGTGGGGCAGCCTCGGGATCGGGGGCTCGCTGATCACGCGTCCCGAGATTCTCACGCGCGCGCTCCTATCCGGCGGCACTGAAGAACAACGGGCGCATTGGCTGCCGAAGCTCGCCAGCGCGGAGACCCTCTGCGCGATCGCCGTCACCGAGCCCGACTTCGGCTCGGACGTCGCGGGCCTCACCACGAGCGCCACTAAGACGCGCGGCGGCTGGTTGATCAACGGCGCGAAGACGTGGTGCACGTTCGCGGCCCGCGCCGAGGTGCTCGTGTTGCTCGCGAGAACCAGTCCCGACCGCTCCCTGGCCCACCGGGGTCTCTCACTCTTTCTCGTCGAGAAGCCCCGCGGTGACAGTCACGGTTTCCTCTTCAACCAAGACGCCGCGGGCGACGGGCGCGAGGACGCCAACGGGCGTCTCGAGGGCCGACCCATCGACACGATTGGTTATCGCGGGATGCACTCCTACGAGCTCGGTTTCGACAACTGGTTCGTGCCCGACGAGAGCCTCGTGGGCGGTGAGGCCGGACTCGGCAAGGGCTTCTACTTCCAGATGGCCGGCTTCGAGAACGGGCGGATCCAGACCGCGGCGCGCGCGGTGGGCGTGATGCAGGCGGCCTACGACGCGGCGCTCGAGTACGCGGGGTCGCGCGTGGTCTTTGCGCACGCGATTCTCGACTACGAACTCACTCGCACCAAGCTCGCCACGATGGCGGTGATCATCCAGTGCGCCCGCCAGTTCTCACTCGACGTCGCGCGCCAGATGGGTCGCGGCGAGGGCACGCTCGAGGCCTCGATGGCCAAGGCCTACGTCTGTCGCGCCGCGGAGTGGGTGACGCGCGAAGCAATGCAGATCCACGGTGGGATGGGCTACGCGGAGGAGTACCCGGTGAGTCGCTACTTCCTCGACGCCCGAGTGCTGTCGATCTTCGAGGGCGCCGACGAGACGCTGTGCCTCAAGGTCATCGCTCGACGACTGTTGGAGAACGTCGCCTGAGTCAGGCCTCGTCGATGGTAAAGGGCTTGTGCACCGCGCCGAGCGTGATGCCCGCCGAATGCAGGTCCGGCGATTCGCCGCGGGCCTCTTGAGCCTTCATGGCGGCGCGCTCCCAGCGCTCTTCGACGTGGCCGTACTTCCAGTACGACAGGGCGAAGAGCCACGTGGCGACGAACATCCCCACGATCACGAAGCCGGCCTTGTTGATGTTGAACTTGGCCGCGTAGTTCCACAGGCCCCCCTTGAGCTTCACCTCCTGGGTCAGCACCTGCATCAACTCGAGCGTGCCGATGAAAAAGGCGACGAGGACGCTCAGGCCCGTGATGGCGATGTTGTAGTACACCTTGCGCACGGGCTTGGAGAAGGCCCACCCGTAGGCGAAGTTCATGAACGATCCGTCGATGGTGTCGAGCAGGCTCATACCCGCCGCGAACAACAGCGGCAGGCTGAGGATCGCCCAGAGCGGCAGCCCGGCCGCCACCGACGAGCCTGCGAGCACCAAAAACGCCACCTCGGTGGCGGTGTCGAAGCCGAGACCGAAGAGCACGCCGACGGGGTACATCTTCCAGGGCGCGTCCACCGATCGCGCGAGCGGGCCGAAGAAGCGCATCATGAAGCCGCGAGCGTTGAGGTGCTTCTCGAGTTCGGCGTCGTTGAAGCGGCCTTGGCGCATCTGAAGAAAGAGTCGAACGATGCCCACCAGGATGATGAGGTTCAAGGTCGCGATGAGGTACAAGAACCCCCCCGAGACACTGGTGCCGATCAGCGTGCCGTAGTGGTGCAGTGCCGAGTGGCTATTGCGGACTTGGCCGCCGAGGGCCCGCGCGCCCAGCCCCAACAACACCGTGAGGGCGAAGACGATGGTCGCATGGCCCAACGAGAAGAAGAAGCCGACCGACATCGGGCGCTTGCCCTCGGTCATGAACTTTCTCGTCGTGTTGTCGATGGCGGCGATGTGGTCGGCGTCAAAGGCGTGGCGCATGCCCAAGGTGTAGGCCAAGACGCCCGTGCCCACGCCGAGTAGTTTGCCGCTGTTCGCGCCGAAGTGCTGGGTCGAGGCGTAGATCAAGATGCCCCAACCGGCGACGTGCAAGAACACGATGAAGCCGAACATCCCGTAGAGGCGACGCCACTCCGAAGGAGAGAAGGACGCTCGAAGTCGCGCCCGTCTCGTCGTTGGCACGTCGATCACGGTGGCCATGGGCCCACCTTAATAGGAATGACTCCTAGTAAGAGGAACTACTTTGGCGAGCGGGTCATCCCTGATCGTGCCCCTCGTGCCACGAACGAGTTCGCGATCTTGGCCGACGCCTCGTCGATCATTTCGTCGCCGAACATCAGGGCGCCCGTGCGATCGTCCTCGGTCGCCACCTTGTAGGCGTCAAGGATGTCGAAGGATTTATCGAAGAGCTCTTGACTCGGCGAGTAGACCTCGTTCAAGACGAGCGCCTGGTCGGGCGTGAGCGCCCACTTGCCGTCAAAGCCGTAGGACGCGGTGATCGTCGCGGCGAATCGCAGCGCGTCGAGGTCGCGGACCTTGAGGAACGGTCCGTCGATGACGTGCAGTCCATTGGCTCGTCCGGCCATCAAGATCTTCGAAAAGACGTAGGTGAAAGGGTTGGACGGGCCCTCGTGGATCGACTCGTCGATCGTGGTGACGGGCATGCCTATCGACGCCGCGAAGTCCGCGGGACCGAAGACGATGGACTCCAGACGTGGTGACGCCGCGCAGATATCCTCCACGTTGATCAGGCCTTCCGCCGTCTCGATCTGAGCCTCGATACCGATATGACCGAGCGCGAGGCCCGCGTTGACCTCGACCTGACTGAGCAAGAGATCGAGCGCCACGACGTCCGACGCGCGTCGGACCTTGGGCAGCATGACCTCGTCCAGGCGCGCTCCCGCGTTGGTCACCACGTCGATGACGTCGCCGTAGGTCCACGGCGTGTCCCACGCGTTCACGCGCACGCACAGGACGCGATCGTCCCAGTCGAGGGTCCGAATGGCGTTCACCACTTTGGCCCGCGCGCCCACCTTTTCCTTGGGCGCGACGGAGTCCTCGAGGTCGAGAAACGAGAAGTCCGCGGTCGCGGTCGGGGCCTTCGCGAGGAAGCGATCGGAGGAGCCCGGCGTCGAGAGACAGGAACGACGTGGGAGGTGACGAGAGCGTTGGGACATGCCGCCGAGCCTATGCGCGGGGCAGGTAACGGGCCGGGTTTCGTGGCGACGCCGGCGGAGAGCACTCGTAAAAAGCCTACCGTGATGAGGAAGTACGCGTGAGCACTCCCCCGACCAGCCGACGCGGGAGGGGCTCACCAACTAGCCTGTTCGAGTGACTGACGTCGAGCACGGAGTGCTGCCGACACTGCAGCCAGCGAGGGACCGTAGCAATTTCCGGTCGATAGCGCTCGTCCTGGGTGTCGTCGCAGTGTTCTTAATCACTGTGATTCTTTCGCCACGCGCCGCCCACGCCTCGACCCTCACCAACGACCGCGCCGAAGCCAACGTCTTGTTGAGCCAGATCAATCGCACGGACGCCCAGGTCGGTCGCCTCGGCGGGAAGTACGACGAGGCGCTCATCAAACTCCACAACTACAACACTCAGATCACGAACACCAAAGCCACCGTCGCCGCCATCAAACAGAACGTCAGCAAGGGCAACGCCCAACTTCGCGCGGACGTGATCTTCTCCTACGTCACGAACGGCGGGTCCCAGAACAACAATCCCCTGTTCTCGAAGAACGCCTCCAAGGCGGGAGCGCGCAACGTCTACTCCCAACTCGCGGCGGGCAACATCAACACGACCATCGCGAGCTTGAAGAGCGACCGCATCAAACTCACCCAAGAGCGCGGACAACTGGCGGCAGAAGACTCCCACGCCCGCTCGCTCACTCGCGCCGCCGCCCAGTCGCTCCATAAGGCCAAAGTCCTGCAAGGCTCCTTAAAGAACACCCTCAGCCACGTCAAGGGCAAGATCGCCATCTACCTCAGCCAGGCCGAAGCCGCCGCCACCGCGGCGTCCGCCTCGGCGCTCAGTAGCGCCACTCCGACGATCAACGTCACGCCCCCTCCGCCCGACTCGAAGGCCAACATCGCGATCGCCGCGGCCGAGGGCTACCTCGGTACGCCCTACGTGTGGGGCGGCGCCAGCAAATCGGGCGTCGACTGCTCGGGCCTCGTCATGTTGGCCTACGAAGCTGCCGGCATCTACCTGCCCCACTACTCGGGCGCCCAGTACGACGACACGATGCGCGTGCCCCTCGTCGACATCCAACCCGGCGACTTGCTCTTCTATGGTTACAACGGCGACGAGCACGTCGCGATGTACGTCGGCCACGGTGACATGATCGAAGCCGAGATGACGGGCACCGTCGTGCACATCACGCCGGTTCGACTCGGATACGGGTTCGTAGGCCTCGGTCGCCCGCGGGGCTAGTGTCCGGTTTTCCCACCTCTTTTCATCTCGGACCCTTCGTCTTTCACACTTACGGTTTTGGTCTTGCGATCGCGGCCTACGTGGCCTTCGTCTACGCACGCCGCCGCCTTCGTCGCGCCGGCGTCAATGTCGAACCGTTCACGCGCTACACGGTCTGGCTGCTCGTCAGCGGACTGATCGGGGCCCGTCTCGCGAACATCGCGACCAACTGGAGTTACTACGAAGGTCACTTCGGACGTTGGATCGCGGTCTGGCAGGGCGGACTCGCGAGCTTTGGGGGTATCGCTGTCGCCCTCGTGGTGGGCGTCGTACTGCAGCGACGGTGGTGGCCCGAGACCGCGCTCGCGAAGTTCACCGATGCCCTGGTCCCCGCCCTTATCGCGGGCTGGGCCCTCGGTCGCGTCCTCGGACCCCAGTTCATGGTCGACGGCGGGGGTCACGTCACGACGCAGTGGTTCGGGATCCACTACGCCGGCCAAGTGGGTAAGCGCGTGCCCGTGCCCCTCATTCAAGGAGCCGAGGACGCCCTGCTGTGGCTCGTCCTGCTGGGCGTCGAGCGAACGCGGCTGAAGCACACGGTGGGCGTCGTCACGGCCCTCGGGATGATCGTCTGGGGACTCGTGCGCGCCTTGGACGAGCGACTGCTTCTCGGTCAAGAGTCCCACAGCGGTTCGATCGGCGTGCAGTTGGCCGGGCTCGCCCTGGCGGCGGCGGGCGTGGCCACGTTGATCGTCCACCGGCCGAAACGGGTCGCGGTGGGCACAACCTCGACAATGAGCTAAGTAAGCGCGTTCCACTCCGGCGTCGTGAGCTGACCCAGTTGCTGGAGTTCAGGGCCGCGGTTCGACACGACGACCCGTTCGTCGGCGACGTAAGAGACATGGTCAAGACCCACGCGGCGCCAGGGCTGAAAGATGATTCGCCGCGGCGAGGGATTCGAATAGATCGGACGAACCAGAAGCTCCTCAGGCGAGCCTGCGACAACCAACGTCGGGCGCTCCTTCGACTTGAGTTCGGACTGCGCGGGGTCGAGGGCGTCGAAGGGAACCTCGGCAACGACCACCGCACCCACCAGCGGGTGGTCGGTGTCGAATCGACTGGTCTCAAGCGGCGTCAAGAGAAGTGAACGCCGAACCTCGGGTGTCGGACGCGGCGCGCTCGCGGGCGCTGTGGCGGCGGTCGTGGGGCGCGTCGCGCCCCCCTTGGCCTTGGTCGGACGCGGAGGGCGCGCCGACGACGCGCTCTTCTTGCGTCGCTTCTCCTCCTCGCGGCGGGCCTTTCGCTGCTCTCGAATCTCCGCGCTCACCTCTCGCGGCGGTGCCAACACCGCCGTCGCCGCAACCTCGGGCAACGCGGGCAAGGCGAAGGCCTCTCGTTCTTCGAGGAGCCGACGGCAGTGCGCGGCCGCGGGGAACGACTCACCAATGGCGTAGACGAGGACCGCGACCACGTCATCGTTCGTCGAACCCGACGCGAGCAGTTGGTCCACGGCCTCACTCAGCTGTTCGAACGTGGGGCTCTCGGCGTGATCGCCGAGGAGTTCGATCGTCTTTTCCAGGGGGGTGAGTGCGAGCAACTCGAGCAGACCCTTCACGGCCGCCAGGGGTGCGGACGTGGCGAAGGCCACCACGTCGCGGCGCTGTTGGAGTTGACGCAGCGGCACGCCCACGACGGCGCTCACCTTGGCGTGGGCGCGAAGGTCGAGCGTGTCAACAGCCTTGAGGGTCACCTCGGGGTCGATCCGCAGAAAGGCGCCTCGAACGATCGTGGCGGCGTTGGCGAACGCGTCAGTCATGATCCCCTACTTCAGTAGGCGCTTGGCGACGACGACATGCGGGACCTGGTCGATACTTTCGAAGATTCGGGTGCCCTGGAAACACGGTCCATTCCGGTCACTGAATATACAATTGTCCGGAGATTCGTCAGCTGCGTCCACACGTTCAAGGGTAGTTCGCTCGAGTTGTTGGGATGGAGTAGGGATATCGGTGCTACCTCGGTCATCCATTTCGACGTATTGACATTTCGACCAGTTCGCACCGTTGATGAAGGTGCGAAGCGCCTCGGGGTCGATGTGCGTCAAGATCTTTTGGACGAAATGGCGACGCTGTAGCGCGACCAAAGTTTCTCGGGCGACAGTTTTGCCCAACCGCCGGCACTGTTTTCTCAACGCGGATTAGTTGAGATTATCGATCAGCGAGGGCCACAATCGATCGAGGTTTTCATAGTCGCCGCTAGCGCGAAACTGCGCGACATTGATCGACGCTTCGTGCCATAATGAAGCGTTCTTTGGCAGTAACGCGCCCGGTTGAAAAGAGGAGGCGATCAACGTGATGAGCCCAACCTCACGGGGAGCGGTCGCCATCGTTGCTGGCGCACTGACGATCTCTTTGCTTCTTTCTATTCCGGCTTCGCCTTCAACCACGAGATCGCCAGGAGAGTCGCTTCACCGATTCGTGCGCGCGACATCCAGCGGATCGGACTGGCTGGGCGAGATCAATCAATACCGGGGAGCGGCCGGCCTGGTGCCCGTTACTGATCAACAATCCTGGGACGCCGGCATCGTCGACCACCTCATCTACTTGGAGAAGAGTCCGGCAAAATACTTCACCGGCGCTTACGTGAGCGAGCACACCGAGAACCCGGCCAGTCCGTATTACACCGCGGCCGGTGCGCGAGAAGGGGAATCGAGCGACCTGTTCCCCGATGTTGGTGGCAAATCGGACGTGCAGATCATCGACGGTTGGCTGACGGATCCCTTTCACGCCGTGGGCATGTTGCGCGCCACGCTCGGCCAGGTGGCCTTCGCCGAGTACGGTGGCGATGCCGCCTTGGACGTCATTAGCGGTCTCAATCAGAACCCACCCGCTGGCGGTCCTACGTTGTTTCCCGGTCCTAATATGACCACTGACTTGACGACTTACGGAGACGAACTTCCTTCGCCACTCGAGACCTGCAAGTGGACGGGAACCCCTCCTGTGGGCCTACCGCTCATCGCGTTACTTACCCAGACGCCCTCATCGGGGTTGACGGCCAGTCTGGTTTCTTCATCCGGATCGTCCGAAACCAGCCAGAAGAGTACGCTCTGCGTTGTCGACGCCAATGACTATTTCACGACCAACACGGTCTACGGTCCAACGGGACTGGAGATACTCCAGTCGGACAATGATGTCTTTCTCATTCCGAAGTCACCGCTCACCCAAGGCACTTACACCGCAACCATCAGTCAACCCGGTGCGTCCAATATCACCTGGGTCTTTCACGTGGCGACACCGCCCACGATAACGACCAAGCGACTTCCCGAGAGCCGAGTCGACGTCGCGTTCCATCGAGTACTCGTCGCCAAAGGTGGTGAACGACCGTACGTTTGGTCGATCTCTTGGGGTAAGTTGCCTACAGGCGTGCGGCTATCCTCAGCGGGCACGCTCGCCGGCACGCCGAGAAGAGCCGGCTCGTTCTTGGTGCAAGTTGTCGCCACCGACCGCTTGGGCCACGTGAGCGCACCTCAGTATCTCGATCTGAGAGTCATTCCCCGCTAGGCGTAAGACAACGTCTTGAAAGACGTAAAGAGAAGTTACGCCTCAGAATCAGATTTTTGACGGGCGGTGCTGGTCACGGCCGGTGAACGTTCTCACCTCCCAGACGCCTGGCCGGCGTTCACGAATGGTTGCGACGTCGCCCAACGGTCGCGTAGCAGGGACAAAGTAGGGATGACGTGGAAATACTTGCCCGAAGGCGGCAGTTATACTCCCAGAAACCATTACTTGAGCAGGTGTTTCGCCACGACAACACGCTGCACTTGATTCGTGCCTTCGTAGATCTGCGTGATCTTGGCGTCGCGCATGAATCGCTCGACGGGGAACTCCTTGGTGAAGCCGTAACCGCCGAGGAGTTGCACCGCGTCGGTCGTGACGCTCATGGCGGTATCCGACGCGAAGGACTTTGCCGCGGCGCCGAGGTAGCCGAGCGTCGCGTCGGGGTCACCTCCGTCGATCGTTGCACAGGCGCGATACACGAGAGCCCGCGCCGCTTCGGTGCGAATGGCCATATCGGCGAGCATGAAGCGAAGACCCTGGAGTTCGCTGATGGGCGCGCCGAAGGCCTTGCGACCCTTCATATACTGCCCGGCGTAATCGGTGGCGCCTTGGGCGATGCCCACGGCTTGGGCGCCAATAGTAGGACGCGAACGGTCCAACGTGTGCATAGCGATCTTGAAACCGTCGCCTTCGTCACCGATGCGATGCGTCACCGGTACGCGCACGTCGTTGAAGACAACCTCGCCCGTGGGCGACGCCCGAAGACCCATCTTGTCCTCGTGCTTGGGGAATTCGACGCCCCAGCCCTTCTCCACCAAGAAGCAACTGATACCTCGGGCGCCGGGCGCCGCGTCGGTCTTGGCGAAGACGGTGTAGGTCTCGGACACCCCGGAGTTGGTGATCCAGTACTTCGAACCGTTGAGGACGTAGTCGTTCCCGTCGCGCTCGGCGCGACAGCGCATCGCCGCCACGTCGGAGCCGGCGTCCGCCTCCGAGAGGCAGTAGCTCGCCTGAATCTCACCCGAAGCGATCCGCGGGAGGTACGTCTGTTTGAGCCTTTCGGAACCGAAGTTCATCACGGGCAGCATGCCCAGCTTCGAGATCAACATCGTCACCGACGTCGACGCGCACCCGCGCGCGAGCTCTTCGGCCATGACGGCCTGGGTGACCATGTCGGCACCCGCGCCGCCGTACGCCTCGGGCACGCCCAGGGCGGGTAGCTCCATCTCCACGCAGGCGTCGAAACTGTCCTGGGGAAAGACCTGTTCGCGGTCGTAGCGCGCCGCGTTCGGCGCGACGCGCTCGTCGACGAAGAGACGAAGCACGTCACGAAAGCTTCGTTGTTCATCCGTGAGGTCAAAACTCATTGCGCTTCCTTCTTCGTAGAGGGATTTAGTGCGACGAGGCTACGCCGTTGGCGCCCGTGGTCAAGAGATCCGCGGAGATCGCGTCGACGAAGCGGCGTTGCGCCGCGTAGCTGTGGGCGAGGCCGCGAAAGGGCTTGGTTGTCGCGCGCGAGACGGGCGACGTGGCGCGAAGTGCGAAGTGGTCCATGGCGACGTGCACGTCCGAGAGCGTGGGCCCACGTCCGATGACGCTCGCGCGCTTGGCGGCGACGGCGGCCACGCCCACTATGACGTCGTGAAGGTCCTCAGGGTGTTCGAAGACCAGCTTCTTGCACTCGCGGTCGGCAATGGTGAGCGCGTAACCCTCGCCCGGCGCGGGCGTTCCGAGGCCCTTACCAGTGATCCGGTGGGCCGAGCGCTCGAGTCCGGGTTTGGGCCGACGTCCGAGTTCGGGCGTCGAGGTGACCATGGTCGGGCGAACTTCACCGGCGAGGGGAACGGGAGCGAATGAGGGTTGGGCCACGGGTTCGAGGCTACTGCCCGAGGGGTGTTCTCAAACTCTGGTCAGCCACTCCTCGTACTGCGGACGCTCACCTCGGATGGCCTGGTGGTACGTGGTCTTGATCGCGGTGGTGACGGGACCGGGTCGCCCGTCGCCCACGAGCCGGTCGTCCACCGACGAGATCGGCACGACCTCGGCGGCGGTACCGGTGATGAAAGCTTCGTCGGCGAGGTAGAGATCGTCACGGCGCATGGTCTCGAAACGCACCTCGTACTGGAGGTCGTTGGCGATCTTGACGATGCTCGCCTGGGTGATACCGCGCAACGCGCCCGACTCGGAGGGCGGCGGGCTGATCAACAGGCCATCGCGGACGATAAAGAGGTTCTCGCCAGTGCACTCGCTCACGAGACCATCGGGACCGAGCATGATGGCCTCGTCGTAGCCGGCCTTCACGGCTTCGACCTTCGCGAGGCTCGCGTTCACGTAGCCACCCACCGTCTTGGACGCCGTCGGCATGGCGTTGGGGTGGTGACGCGCCCACGAGGAGATCTTCATCCGCACGCCGTTCTCGACGCCGTGGTCGCCCAGGTACGGGCCCCACGACCACGCCGCGATGGCCGTGTTGACGGGCGCGCCTATTGGATTGACGCCGATCTCGCCGTAGCCCAGGTACACCAACGGGCGGATGTAGCACCCGTCATGGAGTTCGTTCACGCGAACGGTCTCGACAGTTGCGTCCATGAGTTCTTTCAGCTCGAAGGGCACGTCCATCATCAGGATCTTGCAACTGCGAAGGAGGCGCTCCATGTGGTCCTTGAGTCGAAAGATCGCCACGCCGTTGGGCGTCTTGTACGCGCGGATGCCTTCGAAGGCCCCGGTGCCGTAGTGGAGCGTGTGGCTGAGCACGTGAACGGTGGCGTCGTCCCAGTCAACGAACTTGCCGTCCATCCAGATCTGCTTGGTGGGGGTAATGGGCATCTACAACCTCTCTCGTATCTCTTTCGTGACTCCGGGCGTGCCGAGCGCCGCAACGTCACCCTCAAAGTCTGCCACCGCGCGAGCGACGCGCCGCGCGGCGTCCACTTCGCCTAGGTGTTCGAGCATCAAGACCGCGGAGGAGATCGCCGCGAGCGGGTTAGCCCTCCCGGTCCCGGCGATGTCGTGCGCCGCGCCGTGTACGGGCTCGAAGAGCGAGGCGCTGAGCTTTTCCGGGTTCAGGTTCGCGCTCGCGGCGTAACCAATGCCGCCGGTGACCGCGCCGGCCAGGTCGGAGAGGATGTCGCCGAAGAGATTGTCGGTCACGATCACGCCGTAGCGCTCGGGACTCTCGACGAAGTAGATGCACGCCGCGTCGACGTGCTGGTAGTCGACCTCGACGTCGGGGAACGACACGCCGACGTCGGCGACCACCCGGCGCCAGAGGTCCCCGGCGAAGGTCAACACGTTGGTCTTGTGCACGAGCGTGAGTTTCTTGCGGCTGAGCCCGTCCGCTCGAGTAAAGGCGTAGCGAACGCAGCGTTCGACGCCGAAGCGGGTGTTCACCGATCCCTGCGTGGCGACCTCGTGCGGCGTGCCGTAGCGCAACACGCCACCCTCGCCGACGTAGGGGCCCTCAGTATTCTCGCGCACGATCGCGAAGTCGAGGCCGTCAGCGAGGGAGCCTTCGACGCCGTGAAAGGGCCGGTAGTTGATGTACAGATCGAGCCCGAAGCGCATCTTCAAAAGGAGGCCACGTTCGAGCACGCCGCCCGCGATACGCGTGTCGCCGATCGCCGGACCGATGGCGCCGAGGAGGATGGCGTCAAAGGCCCGCAGTTCGTCGAGCGTGGCGTCGTCGAGTACGAAACCGTCGCGCAGATACCGAGCCGCCCCCAGGTCGAAGGTCTTCGTCTCGAGCGTGACGCCGGCGGCCTCGACGACCTCGAGGGCGGCCGCCGTGACCTCGGGACCGATGCCGTCACCGCCGATGACGGCCACGCGATGGCTCGTTTGGTTACTCATCGCTGGCTCTCCTTCTTTTCTCTATTTTGCTCGCTGGGGCATCGGATGAGCAAACTCACGAAGGACACAAAGGCCTCGACGGTAGAATTGGAACTCTCGACGAGTTGAGGTTGCGGCATGGCCGACGAAATTCACCGCATTACCAAAGAGACTTTAGAAAAGCTTGAGGCCGAGTACCTCCAGCTCACTACGGTCGGGCGCACGGAGATCGCGCGCGTCATCGAGGCCGCTCGACTGCTCGGCGACCTCTCGGAGAACGGCGACTACCACGCCGCCAAGGACGAACAGGGCAAGATGGAGTCGCGGATACGCCAGATCGATCACGTCATTCGCAACCATGAATTGGTCACGCGCGACGAGCACGCCGGCACGGTGCAGTACGCCTCGGTCGTCCAAGTCGTCTACGAAGGCGACGACGACAGCGACTTCCAAGAGTTCTTCATCGGCTCCATCGAGGAGAAGCCCGAAGGTGTGCTCGTCGCGTCACCCACCTCGCCCCTCGGTGAGGCTCTCCTCGGGCGAAGCGTCGGTGACACCGTCGAGTACGAAGCCCCCTCGGGGATCCTCAAGGTGAAAGTCGTCGGGCAGCGGTAGACAATGGCCGGCAAGACCCTCTACGAAAAACTCTGGGACAGTCACGTGGTCGCGGCACCCGAAGGCGAACCGACATTGCTCTACATCGACCTGCACCTGGTGCACGAGGTGACGAGTCCCCAGGCCTTTGACGGACTGCGCCTCAACGACCGTCGCGTTCGTCGACCTGATCGCACGCTCGCGACGGCCGACCACAACGTGCCCACCGATCCCCTCTCGACGCCGATCAGCGATCCCGTCTCGAAGCGTCAACTCGAAGCACTCGACGAGAACTGCAAAGAGTTCGGCATCACGGTCTTCCCGCGCGGCCACGAGAACCAGGGCATCGTCCACGTGATCGGACCCGAGCTCGGCGTCACCCAACCCGGTATGACGATCGTCTGCGGCGACTCGCACACCTCGACGCACGGCGCGCTCGGCTCGTTGGCCTTTGGTATCGGTACCAGTGAGGTCGAGCACGTCCTCGCCACGCAGACGCTGCCTCAGCAAAAGTCGAAGACGATGTCGGTGTCGATCGAGGGGTCACCGCCGGCCAACGTGAGCGCGAAGGACATCGTGCTCGCGATCGTCGGTCGTCTCGGTACCGGTGGCGGCGCGGGCTACGTGATCGAGTATCGCGGTGAGGCTATTCGAAGTCTCTCCATGGAAGGTCGCATGACGGTGTGCAACATGAGCATCGAAGCCGGCGCGCGCGCCGGTCTCGTCGCCGTCGACGAGACCACCATTGACTACTTACGGGGTCGGCCCGGCGTGCCCCAGGGCGACGAGTTCGACGTCGCCGCCGAACGCTGGCGGACGTACGTGTCAGACGATGACGCTCACTTCGACCAGGAGATCACGTTGGACGCCGCTGAGCTCGTGCCGTTCGTGACGTGGGGCACCAACCCCGCCCAGGTCGTCGCCCTCGACGGCGTCGTTCCGTCACCCGACGACGTCCACGACAGTGACGAGAAGAGCACCGTCCAGCGCGCGCTCGAGTACATGGACCTCGCGCCGGGCACGCCGTTGCGCTCGATTCCCGTGGACGTCGTCTTCATTGGCTCGTGCACGAACTCACGTATCGAGGACTTGCGCGCCGCCGCGTCGGTCGTCAGGGGCAGTCAGGTTCACCACGGCGTGCGTGCGCTCGTGGTCCCGGGATCGCGGCGGGTGAAGACCCAAGCCGAGGCCGAGGGACTCGATCAGGTCTTCCTTGACGCCGGCTTCGAGTGGCGCGAGCCAGGCTGCTCGATGTGTCTCGGCATGAACTCCGATATCTTGACCCCGGGCCAGCGGTGCGCGTCGACGTCGAATCGGAACTTCGAAGGCCGCCAGGGTCGAGGTGGCCGAACGCACCTCGTTTCGCCCGTCGTCGCCGCGGCGACGGCCATCATGGGACGTTTCGCCTCGCCCAGCGAGGTCTCCGCGTGAAGCCGGTCCACGTCCTCGAAGGCCGCGGTGTCCCCCTCGAGCGCTCCGACGTCGACACCGATCAGATCATTCCCTCGGACTGGCTCAAGCGCGTCGAGCGCACGGGCTTCGGGCGAGGACTCTTCAGCGAATGGCGCGACGACACGAACTTCGTCTTGAACCAGGCGCAGTTCGCGGGGGCGACGATCCTGCTCGCGGGACCGCGCTTTGGTACCGGTTCCTCCCGCGAGCACGCGGTGTGGGCCCTCATGGACTACGGCTTCGACGCCATTATCGCGCCGTCCTTCGGCGACATCTTTCGCAATAACTCATCCAAACAAGGTCTCGTCACGGTACAGCTGTCGGTGAAGGACGTCGAGGACCTCAATGAGTTGGTGAAGGACGACCCCGCGAGGCTCCTCGTCATCGACGTCGAGCGACTCTCCGTTGAAGTCCCCGACGCCGGTTGGCATCGAGCGTTCGTCCTCGACCCCATGATCCGCGAGCGACTCCTCGGGGGCTGGGACGACATCGGGATCAGTCTTCGACGTGAGGACGCGATCACGCGCTACGAGACGATGAGCGTCACGCCGAACCTGGTCGGTGTCTTCGACGACGCGGGTCACGCACGCTCTCGCTGAGCGGACACACGCACGAGCTTGGTGATGGCACCACGCGAGGGCGCCGTCACGACGAGGTCACCACCGTCGCCTCAGCGACGCCGATTCGCCGCGGAGATGACGGCCTCAAGTGACGCGTCGAGGATGGACGAACTCATGCCAACGCCCCACCACGTTGCGCCGTCTCGGCCCTCGGCTTCGACGTAGGCGACGGCCGATGCCTCCGCGCCCGCGGTGAGCGCGTGCTCGTGGTAGTCACGCACCTTGAACGTCACGTCCATCTCACTTCGCAGTCCCGCCATCAGCGCGTCGATAGGTCCGTTGCCTTCGCCCTTCACGGTGACGTGCTGGCCGTTCACGACCAACTGGGCGAAGATGCGTGTCAGGTGCTGATCGGCCGACACTTCGCTCGACAGCAGTTGAATCGTGGCGTTCTCCGGCTGGTAGGTGGTCGTAAAGACGTCCCAGATCTCCGCGGGTGAGATCTCGGTGCCCTTGGCCTCGGTGACCTCTTGAACGTGCTTTGAGAACTCGACCTGCATGGCGCGTGGGAGGTCGAGACCGTGCTCGGTACTGAGCAGATAGGCAACGCCCCCTTTGCCCGACTGGGAGTTCACACGGATGATCGCCTCGTAGGTGCGTCCTGTGTGTTTCGGGTCGATCGGCAGGTACGGCACCTCCCACCGGTCGTAGGTGTCACCGATGGCCGTCATCCCCTTCTTGATGGCGTCTTGGTGTGAGCCCGAGAACGCGGTGTAGACGAGCTCGCCCACGTAGGGGTGGCGCATGTGGATGGGTAGACGATTCGCGTACTCCGTGACGTGGCGCGCCTTGTCGATGTCGCGGATGTCGAGTTCGGGATCGACGCCCTGCGAGAAGAGGTTCAGCGCCAAGTTCACGACGTCGACGTTGCCCGTGCGCTCTCCGTTGCCAAAGAGCGTCCCTTCGACGCGATCGGCGCCAGCCAGCACGCCGAGTTCGGCCGCCGCGACTCCGGTGCCGCGGTCGTTGTGGGGGTGCAGCGAGATCACCACGCTGTCGCGACGATCGACGTGTCGGTGGAACCACTCAATGGCGTCGGCGTAGAGATTGGGCGTGTACATCTCGACGGTGGCGGGTAGGTTCAGAATCAGTGGCCGATCGGGCGTCGGGTCGATGACGGCCGTGACCGCGTTGCAGACGTCGAGGGCGTACGCGAGTTCGGTGCCGGTAAAGCTTTCGGGCGAGTACTCGTAGAGAAACGCGGTAGTAGGCGACGTCGCCTCGAGGGTGAGACACAGCGCGGCGGCGTCGGTGGCAATCTTCTTGATGCCCTCCTCGTCGAGGCCGAAGACGACGCGACGCTGCAACGTTGAGGTCGAGTTGTAGAAGTGCACGATGGCCCGCTGGGCGCCGTACAACGACTCGTACGTGCGTCGAATCAGGTCGTCACGACACTGCGTGAGCACCTGGATCGTCACGTCGTCGGGAATGAGGTCGTACTCGATGATCTGGCGCACGAAGTCGAAGTCGAGCTGCGAGGCCGAGGGGAAACCCACCTCGATCTCCTTAAAGCCCATCGCGACCAGCTGGGTGAACATGGCGTTCTTGCGTTCGAGGTCCATCGGGTCGATGAGAGCTTGGTTGCCGTCACGAAGGTCCACACTGCACCAGCGCGGCGCCTTCGTGAGCCGACGGTCGGGCCACGTGCGGTCGGGCAGGTCAACGGGCACGGTGGCTTGGTACTTGGCGTACGCCATCGGACTGGGCTGTTGGGGGTTGACCGGCATAGGATCCTTTCGTCAAAGACAGAGAGAAACAAAAATGCCCCCGCAAACGCGGGGGCAAGGGCGAGCGTTGGCTCGCCCCCTTACAGCAGCAGTTCGCTCTGGCCAGAAGTCACCCGACCATTGTACCGCGACGGCGTGAAATGTCCAGGGGTCGAGACCACTATCCTGAACATTCGTGGGCATACTCAAGACTCTCCTCAAACTGATGTTTCTTCTCATGTTGGGCGCGGTCGTTGCTGGCGCCATCTACTTCGTCAAGCGACCGAAGGACAATACCCCGGTCTCCTTTGAAGAGTGGCCGAGCGTCCCACGTAATCCCGAGGCGTAAGCCCTCAGCGCGTTCGCGCTCACGATCCAAGGAGAAGTCATGGCAGAGATGGAATATCGCCGACTCGGGCGTTCAGGTCTCAAGGTGAGCGTCCTATCGTTTGGCAGTTGGGTCACGTTCGCCAACGCCAACCAGATCGAGACCGCGCACCAGGCCGCCGAGTGCCTCGCCGCCGCGCACGACGCGGGCGTCAACTTCTACGACAACGCCGAGGCGTACTCCGCCGGAGAGTCCGAGCGGGTCATGGGTGCTGCGTTCAAGGAACTCGGATGGAAGCGTCACGACTACGTCGTGTCCACGAAACTTTTCTGGGGCCTGCACGAAGGACCCAACATGCGCAACACGCTCAACCGCAAGTACCTCAGGCAAGCCATCGAGGGCTCGCTCGAGCGATTCGGACTCGACTTCGTGGACCTCGTCTTTTGTCACCGCGCCGATCCCAACACGCCAATCGAAGAGACCGTGTGGGCGATGAGCGACATGATCGAGCGTGGTCAGGCGCTCTACTGGGGCACGTCGGAGTGGACGGCCGACGAGATTCGCACGGCCTGGGACATCGCCGATCGACACAACCTCCACAAGCCCGTCATGGAGCAGCCCCAGTACAACATCTTGTGGCGCGACCGCGTCGAGAAGGAGTACAGCCGCCTCTACGAGGACATCGGGCTCGGCACCACGATCTGGTCACCGCTCTCGTCGGGACTCCTCACGGGCAAGTACCTCAACGGCGTACCGGAAGGTTCGCGCGCGACGCTGCCGGGCTACGAGTGGCTTCGCAAGATGCTCACCGACGAGAACCAGAACAAGAAGGTCGCCGAGCTGAAGAAGATCGCCGATGAACTCGACGTCTCCCTCGCCCAATTTTCGCTGGCCTGGTGCGCGAAGAACCCCCACGTCTCGACGGTCATCACCGGCGCCTCCACGGCCGATCAGGTTCGCGAGAACATGACGGCCCTCGACGTGATTCCACTCTTGACCCACGAAATAATGGAGCGCGTCGACCTCGTCAGTCTGATGTAACGAGCGAACTCAGCGCAGCGTTATCAGGTGGATGTCTTGGATGCCGTCGGTATCACGGAGGCGCTCCATGACCGACGCGGGCGTGGGCAACGCGGTGGAGAGAACCATAAGTGCCGTCTTAGTCTCGGGATCTGGTCCCACCGCCATGGAGACGATCGAGATATTCGCCTCGCCGAGCGCGACGCCGACGAGTCCAATCATGCCCGGACGGTCGTCGTTGTGCACCACCAGCATCGACGCGTTGGGAGAAATCTCCACCGCGTGACCGTCGACCGACACGACGCGCGACTCGACCCTCGTGCCAATAGTCACGAGCGTTCCGGACACCTCGTGACCGTCCGAACGAACGGTGATGAGGTTGACGTACTCCGCCGACTCGATCGACGATATTTCGCTGAACGTGAGGTCGTGGTCCGCGGCCAGCTGGGGGGCGTTCACGAAGGACACCCCGTCGTGACCCGTCGAGCTCAAGAGTCCCTTCAGCGCGCAGAGCGTCAAGATCTTCGTCCCGGCGCCGGCCAACTCGCCCCGGTAGACGACCTCGAGGTCCGCGGGCTTGCCGTCGAGCAGTCCCCCGATGAAGCGACCCAAGAGTTCCGCGATGCTCATGAAGGGGCTGACGGAGTTGGAGACCTCGCCCGCCGACACGTTCACCGCGTAGGACACGAAGTCGCCCGCGAGGGCGAGCTCGACCTGCTCGGCGATGGTGACGCCCGCTTTGTCCTGCGCCTCAAAGGTAGATGCGCCCAGGTGGGGCACGACGACGACCGAGGGGAGCTCGAAGAGCGGCGACTCCGTCGTGGGCTCTTTTTCGAACACGTCCAGGGCGGCGCCCTGGACGTGGCCACTGCGAATCGCTTCAGCCAGGTCGGCTTCATTCACGATGCCGCCGCGCGCCACGTTGATGATGCGAACACCCGGCTTGGTCTTCTTGAGCGACTCCGCGTTGAGGAGATTCGTCGTCTCCTTGTTCTTGGGCAAGTGGATCGTGATGAAGTCACTCTGGGCGAGCAGGGAGTCAAGGTCCATCAGTTCGACGCCCATGTGGCGAGCCCGGTCCTCGGATATATAGGGGTCGTAGGCGATGAGTCGCATGCCGAAGGCCAGTGCGCGTTGCGTGACGAGCGCGCCGATCTTGCCGAGTCCAACGACGCCGAGCGTCTTGCCGTAGAGCTCGACACCCTCCCACTTGCTGCGCTCCCACTTGCCGTTCTTCAACGCGGAGTGAGCTTGGGGAATGTTGCGCGCTTGGGCCAACAAGAGTGCCATCGTCTGCTCGGCGGCGGAGAGGATGTTTGAGACGGGAGCGTTCACGACCATCACGCCCAGTTCGGTCGCCTTGGCGACGTCCACGTTGTCGAGGCCAATGCCCGCGCGTCCGACGACGACCATGTCGGTCGCGGCCTCGAGGGTCGCGGCGTCGACCTTGGTGGCGGAGCGGATGATCAAGGCGTGCGCGCCCGCCACGACGTCAATGAGCTCGGCTGGCGAGAGCCCGAGGCGAACGTCGACCTCGTGGCCGGCGTTGCGCAGTTTTTGGAGACCGGACTCAGCAATCTCTTCGGTGACTAGTACTCGGGCCACGGGCAACCTTTCATTCGTAGGCGCCAGCCTAAAGGAAAGACGAGAGGGCTCAGCCCGCCGCGACGAGCGCCGCGAAGCGCTCAATGCCTTCGACGAGATCGTCGTCGCCGAGGGCGTAGCTCAGTCGAAAGAAACCCGGGGTCCCGAAGGCTTCGCCGGGCACGACCGCGATCTTGACGGTGTCGAGTAAGACGCTCGCGAGTTCACTCGACGTCGTAGACACGCGCCCGCCGAGCGAGCGACCCAGGAGGCCCGTGACGTCGGGGAAACAGTAGAAGGCTCCTTCGGGCTCGACGCAGCGCACGCCGTCGATCGCGTTCAACATTGCCGTCATGGTCTGACGGCGGCGATCGAACGCGTCGCGCATCGCCGCGACCGCCATCAGGTCACCCGTCAAGGCCGACAGCGCCGCGCGCTGGGAGATATTCGAAATGTTGGAGGTGGTCTGGCTCTGGTAGTTCACAGCCGCGTTCATAACGTCGGGCGCGCCGATCATCCAGCCCACGCGCCACCCCGTCATCGCGTAGGTCTTCGCGACCCCGTTGACGACGATCCATCGATCGCCGAGTTCGGGTGTGACGACGGGCAGTGAGACGTGCGTCGCGCTGCCGTAGACGAGGTGTTCGTAGATCTCGTCACAGAGCACCCAGATATCGTGCTCCGCCGCCCAGGCGCCGATGGCGGCGACCTCCTCGGGGCGCACGACGGCGCCCGACGGGTTGCACGGCGACACGAAGACCAGCAGTTTGGTCTTCTTCGTGCGCGCTCGCTCGAGTTCGTCGACCGTGACGCGAAAACCGTTGGCTTGGCTCGTCATGACCGGCACGGCCTTCGCTCCCGTGAGGTAGACGGCTTCGGGGTACGTCGTCCAGTAGGGCGCGGGGATCAAGACTTCGTCACCGGGGTTGAGCACGCTCATAAAGGCCGTCACGACCGCGTGCTTGCCGCCGTTGGTGACCAGCACTTGGCCGGGGCCGGTCTCGAGACCACTATCGCGCTTGGATTTGGCGACGATGGCGTCGCGAAGTTCGCCGATCCCGGCCGTCGGCGTGTACTTGTAGTTGGCCGGGTCGTAGCAGGCCTTCGCGGCGGCTTCGACGATGTGCACGGGCGTGGGAAAGTCCGGTTCTCCAGCGCCGAAACCAATAACGGGCTCGCCCGCGGCCTTTAGCGCCTTGGCTTTCGCGTCGACCGCCAAGGTGGCACTCGGCGCTAACCCGCCCAACAGGTCACTCACTCTGGCACTCACCGATTCAACCCCGATCGTTTTCCGTAAGAATAAGTCTATGAGTTCTTCAGACACGTTCACGATTCCCACCGATCTTCTTCCGCGCGACGGACGATTTGGATCGGGCCCCTCGAAGGTTCGCGTCGAACAACTGAACGCGCTCGTCGACAGCGGCACAACGTACATGGGCACGTCGCACCGACAAGCCACGGTACGCAACAAGGTCGGCGAGGTCCGCGACGGTCTGCGCGCGCTCTTCAACTTGCCCGACGGCTACGAGGTCCTGCTCGGCAACGGCGGCACGACGTGCTTCTGGGACGCGGCGACCTTTCACCTCATCGAGCACCACTCCCAACACCTGAGCTTCGGCGAGTTCTCCTCGAAGTTCGCCAGCTGTGCCCAAGAGGCGCCGCACCTCGGTGATCCCTCCATCATCAAGAGTGAGGTCGGTACCCACCCGTTGGCCGTCGCCGACGACGCCGTGGATCTCTACGCCTTCACCCATAACGAGACCTCCACGGGCGTGATGATGCCCATCCTTCGCCCGCAGGGCGCGTCGGGCCTCGTGGCCGTCGACGCGACGTCGGGGGCGGGCGGACTCATGGTCGACCCCACGCAGTTCGACTGCTACTACTTCGCCCCGCAGAAGTCCTTCGCGTCCGACGGCGGCCTCTGGCTCGCCCTGTGCTCACCGGCGGCGATCGAAAGAATCGAAGCACTGGCCGCGTCCGCCCGCTGGACGCCGGCGTTCTTCGACTTGAAGATCGCCCTCGACAACTCGCGGCTCAATCAGACCTACAACACCCCGGCGTTGGCGACGATTCACCTTTTGGCCTCACAGATCAAGTGGATGAACGACAACGGTGGTCTCGCCTTCTCGTCGGGCCGTTCACGTCAGTCCGCGGAGATCCTCTACACCTGGGCCGAGGCGTCCGACTTTGCGACGCCCTTCGTGACGAACCCCGCTCAGCGCAGCAACGTCGTGGGTACCATCGATTTTCGAGACGACGTCGACGCCACGCGCATCGCGGCCATCCTTCGCGCGAACGGCGTCGTGGACACCGACCCCTATCGCAAGCTCGGCCGCAATCAGCTGCGCATCGCGATGTTCCCGAGCGTTGACCCCGACGACGTGGCGTCACTGCTGGCGTGCGTGAACTACGTGGTGGGCAACCTCTAACCAGGCACACACGGCGCAGGACGCGTCACGAACGCGCGCACCGCGAGCCCTACGGCGTTCACTGCGGCACCGACCAACGGTTAGTCAGTGTCGCCGCCGGAGATCTCGGAGACCTTCTGCTTGCCCGCCGACACGAAGGGCATCATCTCACGAAGTTTCGAGCCGATCTCTTCGATCGGGTGGCGCTTGCCGGCGTCACGAAGTTCGCGGTAGCGCGGACGACCGATCTCGTTCTCGAGGATCCACTCGGCGGCGAAGGTGCCGTCTTGGATCTCACCGAGGATCTTCTTCATCTCGACCTTGACCTGGTCATTGATGACGCGAGGTCCGCGCGTCAAATCGCCGTACTCGGCGGTGTCCGAGACACTGAAGCGCATGCCGGTGATGCCCTCTTCGTACATCAAGTCCACGATGAGCTTCAACTCGTGCAGGCACTCGAAGTACGCGCTCTCGGGTTGATAGCCCGCCTCGACGAGCGTCTCGTAGCCCGCGCGCACGAGTGCCGTGACGCCACCACAGAGCACGACTTGCTCACCGAAGAGGTCCGTCTCGGTCTCTTCGGAGAACGTCGTCTCGAGCACGCCGGCGCGCGTCGCGCCAATGCCGTCGGCGTAGGCCAGGGCGATGTCGTGCGCGTGACCGGTCGCGTCTTGTTCGACGGCGATGAGTGACGGTACGCCCCCACCTTCGAGGTACGTGCGTCGCACGAGGTGACCGGGACCCTTGGGCGCGACCATCGCGACGTCAACGTCGCTCGGCGGCTTGATCAGATCGAAGCGGATATTGAAGCCGTGCGCGAAGAGCAGGCACTTGCCGGAAGTGAGATGGGGCGCGATGTCAGCGTCGTAGGTGCGCTTCTGCTCGGTGTCCGGTACCAGCACCATGATGACGTCGGCTTCGGCGCACGCGTCGGCGATGGAGAGCACGCGTAGTCCGGCCTCTTCGGCCTTCTCCACCGAAGACGACTCCTGGCGTAGTCCGACGCGCACGTCGTAGCCACTCTCGTGAAGGTTCAACGCGTGGGCGTGACCCTGCGAGCCGTAGCCCAGGATGGCGATCTTCTTCGCCTTCAGGAGTTCGGGCTTGGCGTCCTTTTCGTAGTACATCGTGGTCATCGTTTACGTCTTTCTCTTGGGGGCTAGGCGGTGGCCGTCTGTCCGAGTCTAGGGAGCGCGACCCGACCCGTACGCTGCAACTCGACGCCCGAAAAACCTTCGAGCGCCTTCTCAAGATGGTCGCACGCGCCGGGTGTACCAGCCAACATTACGGTCACCGACGTGGCGTTCACGTCAACGATGGAGGCGCCAGTGTTCGCCGCCACGTCGAGGACATCAACGCGGTTGGCGTTGTCGACGCTCAACGTCGCGAGCAGGAGCTCACGCTCTAACGCGTCACGCGGCGCGAGGTCCTTGATCGCCACGACGTTCACGAGTTTGTCGAGCTGTCCGACGATCTGTTCCAACGGCGCGGACTCGGCGTCGACGACGATGGTGACCCGCGAGAATCGTGCGTTGCCTTCGGCCGGTGCCACGGCCAGGGAGTAGATGTTAAAGCCCCGTCGTGCGAAGAGTCCGGCGATACGCGCGAGCACGCCCGCCTTGTTCTCCACCAACACCGACAGGATGTGGTGACGAGCGGGCGTTCGATCCGTGACGCCGAGGAAGGGCTCGGGGGTCACTGGTCGGCTCCTCGAAGGAGGGGGTGCACCATGATGTCATCGTTACTCGCCCCGGCCGCCACCATCGGGAAGACCTTCTCCGACGAGTCGGTTCGAAAGTCGATCACCACGGGCACGTCGTTGATCTCGTTCGCCTGGGCGATCACGTCGTGCATCTCTTCTAAGGTGGTCGCTCGCAGTCCCACGCACCCCATGGCTTCGGCCCACTTCACGTAGTCCGGTAGGTCCGCGCTGAGGTAGACCTCGGAGTAGCGCTCTTCGTAGAACATCTCCTGCCACTGGCGCACCATGCCGAGGTAGGCGTTGTTGAGGATGGCGACCTTGATGGGGATGCCTTCCGCGCGCGCCGTCACGAGCTCTTGCGCCGTCATCTGGAAACAGCCGTCACCGTCGATGCACCAGACCGTCCGATCGGGTCGGCCCACTTTCGCGCCGATCGCCGCGGGGACTCCGAAGCCCATCGTCCCGGCCCCGCCCGAGTTCACCCACGTGCCGGGCTCTTCGAACTCCCAAAACTGCGACGCCCACATCTGGTGCTGTCCAACGCCGGCCGCGACGATGGTGCCCGGTGCGGCCTTGTTGGCGATGGCTTCGATGACGTGCTGGGGACGCAGCGGCCCCTCGGTGGTCGGCTCGTCGTAGACGAGCGGGTAGCGCTCTTGCCACGTGCGGATCTCCTTCCACCAGACGTCGAGGTTCGCTGGCGACGCGTTCGAAGCGTCGAGGGCCCGAAGGGCGGCGGCGACGTTGGTCTGCAGTGCGACGTCGGCGCGGCGCACCTTGTTGAACTCCGCCTTGTCGATGTCGACGTGGATGATCTTGGCGTTCGCGGCGAACGACGAGATCTGGCCGGTCACGCGGTCGTCGAAGCGCGCGCCCAGTGAGATCAACAGGTCGGCCTTTTGAATGGCGGTCACTGCGCTGTACATCCCGTGCATCCCGGGCATGCCGAGGTGCTGGTCGTGCGAATCAGGGAACGCTCCGCGTGCCATCAACGTGGTGACGACGGGCATCTTGGTTCGCTCGGCGAACGCTAGGAGTTCCTCGTTGGCGCGCGACTTGAGGGTGCCACCCCCGACGTACAGGACGGGACGTTCGGATTGGCTGATCAGTTCGACGGCGCGAGCGACGGCGCGCTCGTCGACGTCGATCTCGGGGTGGTAGCCCGGCAGGTCGAGCTCTTCGATCGACGCGGGGTACCACCACTCCATCGTCGACTGCGAGATGTCCTTCGGTAGGTCGATCAAGACGGGACCGGGACGACCGGTCGTGGCGAGGTAGAAGGCCGCCGCGACGGCCCGCGGAATCTCGTGCGCCGACTGGATCAAGAAGTTGTGCTTGGTGATGCCCATGGTGATGCCAGTGATGTCGCATTCCTGAAAGGCGTCCGAGCCGATCGAGGCCGTGGCGACCTGACCGGTGATGACGACGAGGGGCGTCGAGTCCATGTGCGCGTTGGCGATCGGCGTGACGATGTTGGTAGCCCCAGGGCCGCTCGTCACCATCGCGACGCCGGCCTTTCCGGTCGCGAGCGCGTACCCTTCGGCCATGTGGCCAGCTCCCTGTTCGTGTCGTACGAGGATGTGACGGATGGAGGAGTCGAGAATGGGGTCGTAGACGGGCAGTATGGCCCCACCGGGCAGCCCGAAGATCGTGTCGACGCCCTCTTGTTCGAGGCTCTTGATGAGTGCTTGCGCTCCGGTGAGTTGCACAATGCTCCTTTTGGTGTCAGATAAGAAAAAAAGGCCTCCCTTTTTTGGGAGGCCTCCGGTGTACGTAAACGCGTGACTACCGGCGCCGAGCGCCTACTACTACCAGAATCTCGATTCGCGTGGTCACGTCTCCAGTCTAAACACACAACAACGTGAGACACAACAGTGCTAGGGCGTCGCTACCGCGCCCTTCTCGGCGACCTGGGCCAGACGAGCGAACTTCTCCAGGACGCCCGGGGTGTACCGAGGAGTAATCGGCGCCACCACCGTCGCGCGTTGGGCCAACTCCGCGGCGTCGACGAGCAACTCGATGGAGTGCGCGTTGACGTCGATCACGATCTGGTCACCGTCGCGCACGAGACCAAGGGGACCGCCGTCGAGGGCCTCGGAGGCTACGTGACCCACACCGAAACCGTGCGTACCGCCGCTGAAGCGCCCGTCACTAACGCGGGCGCACTCCGCGCCGCGCCCGACACCCTTCATGGCCCCGGTGACGGGAACCGATCACCCGTCGCGGTGACTCAACGATGGAGCGTGTCGCCAAGGTGACGGAGCGCCGTCACGTTCACCGTTCGTTCCTCGCTGTCGATCAGATACAGGATTTGGTAGTGACCGCGACGAGCCGAGTACGCCGGAGTGAGCGACGCGCCCAGGGGCACACCGACGCGACGCGGGTCGTCGAGCAGAGCGCCGATCATGAATTCAAACGCGGCGGTGGCGACCCTCGGCGTCAACAGAGTGGTCAGCGCCTCCGCGGCCGGACGCGCGATGCGGAGTCGGTAGCGAGCCTCACTTGGGTTCAACACGTCGACCGGCATCCTTCATGGCCCCCGCTAAGTCCAGAGCGTCCATGGCCTCGCCGGCGTCGAGCGCTCGTTGACCGTCCGCGTGCGAACGAAGGAGGTTTTCGACCGAAAGAACAGCGATGGTCTCACGCATCGCGTCGTAGTCGCCGACCCCGAGCAGCACCGCGGCCCGGCGACCGTTCTTCGTGATCTCGGTTCTTTCGTGCGTGGAACTGGCTTCGTCAATGAGTTTCGAGAGATTCGCCCGAGCGTCCGCCACGGGAATGGTATTCATGTACACAATTCTAGCGTTAATGACGCCATCAGAAACGGCGGCCCCGATGCTCGGCGGCGGATAGTCAGCGTCGACGCTGGAGTTGGTCGATGACCGCTTTGCCATTGGCCTGACCCTTGGTGAGTTTCATGACCTGGCCAATGAAGAACTGCGCCAGTTTTTCGTCGCCCTCACGATAGCGAACCCACTCGTCGGGGAAGTGCGCGATGAGATCCGCGACCGTCTCGTCGAGCGAGTCCACGGACAGTTGCTCGAATCCCTTCGCCGCCGCGATCGCTCGGGGGTCTCCCCCATTGGCCAAGAGCTCCAACAGGACGGTCTTCGCTTGCGTCGCTGAGAGTTCGCCACCCTGTTCCATCGCCAGCGTGGCGATGAACGCGCCCTCAGTGAGATTGGCGACGTCGTCGATCGCCGCCGCGAGTTCGTTCGCGGCGCGCGCCAACGCGAGCGAGGGATCGATGTTGGCGTCGATGGCGGCCAGTACGAGTTCATCGACGCCGAGATCGACGACGACGTCGAGGGCGTCGAGCTGCGCGGACGTGGGACTCGTGAGGCGCGCCACCAACGTCGCGCGTCGCTCGGCGGGCATCGCGCCGAGACCAGCCCCGATTCGTTCCTGCCACGCCGCGTCGGGAATCAGGTCCACGAGATCGGGTTCACGAAAGTATCGGTAGTCCTCGGCCTCTTCCTTCGTGCGCATGGTGGAGGTCTCGCCGAGGTTCTCGTCCCAGTGGCGCGTCTCTTGGCGGACCGTGGCGCCACCCTCGAGGAGTTCGACTTGACGCTGCGCCTCGTAGTCGATCGCGCGATGAAGACTCCGCAGCGAGTTCAGATTCTTGATCTCGCACCGGGTCCCCAAAGGGTCACCGGGATGGCGCACCGAGACGTTCGCGTCGATCCGCATCGAACCCTCTTCCATACGCCCGTCCGACGCGCCGGTCGCGATCAAGATGCCGCGAAGCTCCGACGCGTACGCGCGCGCTTGGTCGGAACTGCGGATGTCGGGTCCAGAGACGATCTCGACGAGGGGCACGCCGGAGCGGTTGTAGTCGACGAGTGAGCGCTCCGCTCCGTGAATGCGACCGCTGCCACCGAGGTGCGTGGACTTCCCGGTGTCCTCCTCCAAGTGCGCGCGTTCAATCGTGACCCGCGAACCGTCGGGCAGATCGAGGTAGCCACCCGAGTTGATCGGAAGGTCGTACTGGCTGATCTGGAAGTCCTTGGGCATATCGGGATAAAAGTAGTTCTTCCGGTGGAACGTCGAAGAGGCGATCGTCGAGTGCAGCGCGAGGCCAATGGCCATCGCGAGGTCGACGGCGTGCACGTTGAGTACCGGCAACGAACCCGGAAGCCCTAGACAGACCGGGCAGACGTTCGTGTTGGCTTCGGAGCCGAAGGCGTTCGCGCACCCGCAGAACATCTTGGTCGTGGTCTTGAGTTCGGTGTGGACTTCGAGGCCGACCACCAACTCCCAGCCGTCGGGCAAGGTCATGATCGTCCGTCCGCGACTTCGAGGACCCTCGCCGCGGCGAGAAGTCGTGCTTCACTTCGACCGGGCCCGAGGAGTTGCACGCCCACCGGCAGACCCGTGTCCCCGACGCCAAAGGGCACCGAGACCGCGGCGTCACCGGCCAGGTTCGTGGGAATCGTGAAGACGTCCGAGAGGTACATCGCGAGCGGATTGGCCGTCTTTTCGCCGATCGAGAAGGCCACCGAGGGCGCGGTCGCGCCAAGTAACAGGTCGGCTTCTTGGTAGGCGCGACGAAAGACGTCGATCAACTGGGTGCGAACCTTCAACGCCTGACCGTAGTAGGCGTCGTAGTAACCCGCCGAGAGCGCGTACGTGCCGAGCATGATGCGGCGCTTCACCTCCGCGCCGAAGCCCGCGGTGCGCGTGGCTTCGTTCATCGCCGCCACGTCATCGGCGTCGACGCGAAGTCCGTAGCGTACGCCGTCGTAGCGCGCGAGGTTGCTCGAGGCCTCGGCCGGGGCGATCAAGTAGTACGCACTGAGTCCGAGGTGCAGTTCGGGCAGCGACAACTCGACGATGGTCGCGCCCGCGTCACGCAGTGCGGCGGTGGCGCGTTCCACCTCAGCCACGACTTCGCCGTCAGCGCCTTCGAAGAGTTCTCGCACGACGCCCACGCGCTGACCCGCGACGCCGTCGTCCACGTGGCGCACCAGTGAGGGCGCCGGCTCGGGCAACGACGTTGAGTCCATCGGGTCGTGGCCCGCGATCGTCTCGAGCAACGTCGCCGCGTCCGCGACGTTCTTCGCGAAGGGGCCAATCTGATCGAGAGAACTGGCGAAGGCGATGAGTCCGTAGCGCGACACCAAACCGTAGGTCGGCTTCACGCCCACGAGACCGCAGAACGCGGCCGGTTGGCGGATCGAACCTCCGGTGTCCGAGCCGAGCGAGATCGTCGTCATGTCGGCCGCTACCGCGCTCGCCGACCCGCCCGAGGATCCCCCCGGCACGCGCGACGTGTCGAGAGGATTGCGGGTCGCGCCGTAGGCCGACGTCTCGGTCGAGGAACCCATCGCGAACTCGTCCATGTTGGTCTTACCCATCGGCACCGCGCCGGCGTCGAGCAAGCGGTCGATGACCGTGGCGTTGTAGGGCGGACGCCAACCCTTCAGAATCCTCGAGCCCGCCGTCGTGGGCACGCCCACCTGGCAAAGATTATCCTTCAGCGCGATCGGGACACCCGCCAACGCCCCGACGTCGTCGCCACGCGCGACTCGTGCGTCCACGCGCCGGGCCGCGTCGAGCGCGCCCTCTTCGTCGACGAAGAGGAAGACGTTGAGCTCGTCGTTCTTCGCGTGAATCGCCGCCAGCGACGACGCCAGCTCGTGCTCGGCCGTCGTGGTGCCATTTCGTACGTCGCGCGCGATATCGCGAGCGCTCTTCACGGAGCCTCGCCCATGATGCGCGGCACGGCGAATCGCCCGTCTTGGGCGTCGGGGGCCATCGCGAGCACCTCGTCGCGCGAGAGACTCTCACGTAGTACGTCCTCGCGCGCCACGTTGATGAGTCCAAAGGGGTGGGCCGTCGCGACGACGCCCTCGAGGTCGAGCGCGGCGATGTCGTTGGCGTGCTCGAGGACCTGGCCGAGCTGCTCAGTGAACTCGTCGAGTTCCGCGTCGCTCAACGTCAGTCGCGCGAGCTTGGCCACCTTGGCGACGTCCTCACGTCGAAGCGAAGAGGCCACTAGAGCACCCGAGCGAGAAAGTCGAGGGTCAGCGACTCCACGAGCTCCTGGTCGTTGTCCATGGTGGCGACGTGGTACGAGTTCTCGAGCCAGACTCGCTCGACTGGTCCCGCCACCATCGCCGCAAGGTCATCACCGTTGTCCGACGTCACCACGTGGTCCTCGCGACTCGACATCAAGAGACTGGGCGCACTGATGCGCTGCAGGTTCTCGTGCACCGCGACGATACCTTCGAAGAGACTCTTTGCGGGTGCGAGGGGCGTGGCGGCGTAGGAACCCTCAAAACCACCTTCACGTTTGATATCCGAGCCAATCGATTCGATGGTCTCGACGCCACTCTCGAGCAGCAGGTGGATGCCCTCGAGCATCTCGGGCCCCGGTGGCTTCACGAGAGGGTTGATGAAGACGCATCCCGCCACCGGCCGCACCTCGGCGACGTGCGCGGCCAGTCCCCCGCCCATCGACAGTCCGACCACCGCCACTCGCTCACAACGAGAGGCCAGATCGTCGTAGCTCGATTCGGCCGTCGCGGACCAGTCGGCCCAGGTCGTCGTGATCATGTCCTCGACCGACGTGCCGTGCCCGGGAAGCCGCGGGAGTTCCACCGAGTAGCCGGCCTCAGCCGCTCGTTCGGCGATGGAGCGAAGTGAGGCGGGATTACCCGTGAATCCGTGCAGCACCAGAACGCCCGAACGGCCACCGTGGTGGGAAAAGGGCTCGCAGCCCGGCATTACTTCGAGGGTCATAGCCCTCCAGACTACCGGCAGACTTACGCCGTCTTCGTGGGCCGCCCGCGCGGGACCGAGCGAATGAACGTCGTCGCGACGAGTCCCACGGCGCCCACGCACGCGCCGATGACGAAGGAACCCGCTTCACTGCCGAGCGTGCAGAAGGCCGCGCTCGCGGGATCGCTTCGCGCGTTTAAGAGTCCGTCAGGATCGCCTCGATCAAGGCGCGCCGGCGGGCGCTCGTCGCCCACTAGTACAGCGTGGGCAGTTGTGCTGCGAGTTCACTCACCGACCAGCGGTCGTTCTTTTCGAGCGTGGTGGTCATGGTCCAGTTCTGGAACCTGCGTACGGTGCCGCCCTGGACGAAGAAGACCTGACCGGTCGCGGCGCAGTCCTCCATCGCGAGCGTCGCCACAAGCGGTGAGATGTTGGCGGGGTCCCACACGTCAAAGACGGCCGCGTCGGAGGGCTTCACCACGTAGTCCGACAGTCCCGGCGTCGACTCGGTCATGCGCGTCCGCGCGGCCGGGGCGATCGCGTTCACGCGCACGCCGTACCGTCCGAGTTCCTCGGCCGCGATCACGCTCATCGCCGCGATGCCGGCTTTGGCGGCGCCGTAGTTGGACTGGCCGACGTTGCCCAAGAGCCCCGAGGTCGACGACGTGTTGACCACTGAAGCCCGAACGACCTTGCCGTCCTTCGCCTGCTCGCGCCAGTACGTCGCCGCGTGGTGCAGGGGCACGAAGTGACCTTTCAGGTGGACGTTGATCACGGCGTCCCAGTCCTCTTCACTAAGATTGACGAGCACGCGGTCGCGCAAGATGCCCGCGTTGTTGACCAGCACGTGGAGATCGCCGAACGCCTCGATCGTGCTGCGCACCAATCGTTCACCGCCATCCCACGTCGCCACGTCGTCGTGACTGGCCAGTGCCTCGCCACCCATCGACTCGATCTCGGCGACAACTTCCTCGGCCGGCGTGGCCACATCGGACGAACCGTCGAGCCCCCCACCGATGTCGTTCACCACGACCTTGGCGCCCTCGGCGGCGAAGAGCAGCGCGTGTTCGCGTCCGATGCCGCGACCCGCCCCCGTGATGATGGCGACGCGACCGTCAAGTGCTCCCATGGGGGCCTCCTCGAAAAAGTGTGCAGCACCGAGTGTACCGACGAACGCCGATCTAGAGAGTTTGACCTCGGCGCCAGAAGTACGGCGGTCTCGCGTGCGCGTGGTAGTGATCGGGGATGTTGCGCATGTGGTCGTCGATGGTCCACGGCGTCGCCGCGAACTCTTCGTTCGCCACCTGCGCGAGTCGCGCGTGCAGGTGGCGCTTCACGTCCTCGCTCGGCGCGGCGTCGTGCACTCGCCAGACAACCATGGGGACCAGACAGATCTCGCAGTCACCGATCCAACACGTCTCGTCTTCGAAGTAACGCTTGGTGACAACGGCGGCCGCGCAGAGTTCGCAGCCCTTCGTCATTGCACGGTCAAGGTGACGGTGGACTTGTAGGGCACCATCGTGCCGGTGACCGGACTCTCGGAGACGACTTTCGTCCACCTCGGCGAGTTCGAGTTGGGTCCGACCGTCTTGTAGTACAACGAAGCCTTCTTGAACGCCGCGATCACCTGAGCCTGATCGTCACCGACCACGTTCGGTACGGCCCGCGGACCTTGGCCGGCCAAGGTGGTGGTCGTGGTCGTGGTCCCGGGCGTGGTCGACGTCGTGGTCGTGGTCGCCGTCGTGGTGGTGGTCGTACTCGTCGCTGGCCCCTTCGAGACCGAGAGGACGACGCCCGCGTGCAGGGGCACCGCGAGAGGATTTTGACGGCCGCGATAGAGCACGCGTGCGACCCCGTTAATTGGCACTGTGGGCGAAAAGATCGCGGCAGTGGCGGGACACGTAGCCGTGACGTGCAGGATCTTCAATTGCGCGCTCGCCGCCGCGCAGGACTTGCCCACCAGGTTCGTCGGCATGGTGACGAGTACGGGTCCTTTCGAGACGCTCGCGATGATGGTCGATCCGGACTTCGCCGACGTGCCCGCGGCGGGTGACTGCGTGACGATGTCGCCCACGGGCACGGTCGCCGAGAAGACGTGCTTGGTCACGTTCACCGTGTAACTGTCGGTCTTCAGGACGGCCGACTCCTGGTTGAGGCTGTGACCAACGAGATCGGGCACGGTGTGACTTTTCGTGAACAGCCCCGACTTCCACAGCGCGCCCGCGGCGATCGCCACGACGACGAGGACGAGCACCGCGATGAGCGCGCCCCAACGACGCGGATCGCGCGGCAGGTCGTACTGACTTCGCTCGAAGCGCGGTGCTCGTCCCAGGGGACCGCGGGGCGGACCCGTGGAGCCCACGGCGGCGGGCGTTCGCGCACGTGGCACCCGAGTGAAGCCGCCCACCGCGTCGGGCGAGGCGCCGACGATCTGGTCGGCCGACGGCGCTTGAAAACCTATCGAACTACGCAGCTCTTGCGGCGCGAACTGCGCGAGCAGGGGCAACTCCTCGGATCCCGGTCGAACGACCAAGGGCGCGGCGTCGTTGACGACGGCACCGAGTCGCGCTGAGAACTGCTCGGCGTCGAGACGAAGCCGTGGATCGGGCACCGCCGCTTGGGCCAGCACCATGTCGAGGGACCCGAGCTCCAGTCGCACCGGCAGCGGGGTGTCGAGTCGGGCCCGGAGGATCGCCTCGGGCGTGGTGCCTTCGTAGGCCGCGCTCCCGGTGACGGCCTCGAAAAGGATCAGGGCCAGGGCGTAGACGTCGCTCTCGGAGCTGGCGGGCTCGCCAATGGCCTGTTCGGGCGAGAGGTAGCGCGCGTCGTCGAGGGTCATGCCGTCGCGATAGTCCGTCGCGAGCCCAGCGAGGGCGACGTCGCTGACGCGCACCTGGCCCTCGGCGTCGAAGAGCAACTTTGACGGCGAGAGCGAGCCGAGCACGAAGCCCTGCTCGTGGACGTAGGCCAGCGCGCTCGCGACGTCGCGACCGAGGCGAGCGCCGTCGTCGATGCTGAAGCGACGCCCCGCGCTGAGGACGTCCTCGAGCGACCCCCCACTTAGGTACTCACTGATCATGAAGATCGCCCCGGACTCCTGACCGCCGTCGAACACGCGCGCGAGGTGCGGGTGACTCAGCGTGGCGGCGCGGATGATGTGGTCGCGAAAGGCCCGTCGAATCTGTTCGTGCGAGGCGAGATCGGCCAAGAGGACCTTGACGACGACGCGCCGGTGCAGCGAGAGGTCCTCCGCGACGTAGACCTCGGCAGTTTGACCGACGCCGAGCAGTTCGCGAATCCGGTAGCGTCCCGCGAGTGTGTAGTCGGGTGAAAAGGTAGTCGCCATCGGCTAAACCATAGTAAGGAACCCCTAGGTGAGGGTGGCCGTCCAGGTCCCGGTCGAGAGGAGCGTTTCGAACTCGTCCGCGCTCACCATTGGAATACCCAGCGCTTCGGCCTTGGTCACCTTGGACGCGCCGGGCGCCTCGCCCACCACCACGCAGTACGTTTTCTTCGATACCGACCCCGGCGACGTCCCACCCCGAGCCAAAATTGCCGCCTCGGCCCCGTCGCGCGTGTAGCCCTCGATGGAACCGGTGACGACGACGGCCTTGCCGGCGAGCGTCGCCTCCGCACTGGTCGTCCCACCAGGTTCGACGAGCATCAGACCCGCGGCGCTGAAGCGCGCGATCCGTTCTCGGTTGTCCTCTTCGCGAAAGTACTGGTAGACGGACTGGGCGATGACCGGACCCACACCGTCAACGGCCTCGAGCTCTTCGAGGGGCGCGGCCGCGAGCGTCCTGAGGTCAGGGAAGCGATTCGCGAGTTCGCGGGCCGCGACCGGACCCACGTGTCGTATACCCAGGCCCACCAGGACTCGACTAAGCGGCATCGACTTCGCGTTGTTGATCTCTCGTACGAGCGACGTCGCCGAGAGTTGGCCGAATCCCTCCAAGACCTCAAGATCCTCGATTCGCAACGTGAAGAGATCAGCCACGTCACTGATGAGTCGCGCGTTCAAGAGCTGCACGACGCGTTGTTCACCGAGACCCTCGATGTCGAGCGCGCCACGTGAGGCGAAGTGCACTATCTGCTCAAGCAGCTGCGCGGGACACGTCGGATTCACGCAGTAGGTGTCGCTCTCCTCGCCGCGTCGAACGAGCGGTTGCCCGCACTCGGGACACGTCGCGGGAAACGTCCACTTCTTGGTCCGCCGTTTGCCGGATTCGGGCACGGCACCGACGACTTCGGGGATGACGTCACCGGCCTTTCGCACGATGACGAGGTCGCCCGGTCGAACGTCCTTCGCCACGACCTGGTCCTGGTTGTGCAACGTCGCCATCGACACCGTCGAGCCGGCGACGACGACGGGCTCGAGCACCGCGTAGGGCGTGGCGCGACCGGTTCGACCGATGGAGACTTCGATGGCGAGCAGTCGCGTGGTGCGTTCTTCGGGCGGTAACTTGCGCGCGATCGCCCAGCGCGGCGCCCGACTCGTGAAGCCGAGCTGTTCACGTTGCGCGAGGTCGTCGACCTTGATGACCACCCCGTCGATGTCGTAGCGAAGGTCGTGGCGATGTGCTTCGAACCAGTCGCTGCGACGAATCATCGCCTCGGCGCCCGTCTCCTCTTTCGACTCACCGGCGGTGAGAAAACCCCACTGGGCCACTTGGTGAATGGTCTCGCTGTAGTACGTAAAGGACAACGTGGCGTCGAGGTCGACGAGTTGGTACGCGAGAAACGACAGCGGCCGTTTCGCGGTCGCGGCGGGGTCCTTCTGACGCAGGCTGCCCGCCGCGGCGTTGCGCGGATTGGCGAACTCTTTCGCGCCGAGCGCGACTTGCTGTCGATTCATCTCGAGAAAGTCCTCGCGCGCGAGAAAGACCTCACCACGCACTTCCACGCGACCGCGGGGTGCGGGTACCAGCTTCCGCGGGACGTTGCGGATGGTCTTCACGTTTTCGGTGACGTCCTCGCCCACGCGTCCATCCCCGCGAGTCGCCGCCCGTGTGAGCGACCCATCGACGTAGGTGATCGAGAGCGCCAGTCCGTCGATCTTGGGCTCGACGACGAAGCGAATCGACTCCGGGTCCACCGCGAGGGTCTTGGCGACGCGCGCGCTCCACTGGCGTAGCTCGTCGACGTCAAAGACGTTGTCGAGGCTCAACATCGTCTCATGATGCACGACCGGCGTGAAGAGATTCGTACTCGGCGCACCGACCTTCGTCGACACCGAGTTCTCGTCTCGAAGTTCCGGATGCTCTTCCTCGAGGGCGCGAAGCTCCCTGGTCAGCGCGTCGTAGTCGGCGTCGGGAATGCTCGGCGCGTCGTGAACGAAGTAGGACTCATTGTGTCGAGCGATCTCGTCGCGCAACCACGTGACGCGCTCGACGGACGTCACGGGATCGTGACGATCGCCGCGCCTTCCACGACGGCGGGATCGTCGAGCGAGTACAAGACGACGGACTGACCCGACGCGACCGGCCTCGTCGGCGCGTGCAGTTCCAACCACCACCCCTCGTCGTGGCGAAGTGTCGCGCGCTGGACCCGTCCGTGCGCACTGCACTGGGCGAGCACGGTGTCACCGTCACGCAGCGGTGCTCGAGCGAACGTCATCGACGCTTCGTCGAGGTTCAGTGTCGAGATCATGATCTCGTCGAGCCGACCAACTTCTACGCGTTTCGCGACGAGGTCCACGCGCGACACGTAGCGCTTCTCACCGTCGCGGCCCGGCAGCACCCCACGACGCTGACCAACTGTCATCAGCTCGGCGGCGGCGCTGACGCCCAGTTCCTCGCCCGTTACGGCGTCGACGATGGTGGCTGCGGTGAGCGTGGCGCGCTGACGCAAGAAGACCTCGCGGCCCTTGGAGGCTTCGATGAAACAGACGTCTTGACTATCGGGTTTGTCCCACGTGCGCAGACCCAGCCGTTCGGCGTGGTGGCGCACGTCGCTCTTGTTCAGGTGACCAATGGGCAGCAGCAACATCGCCAACTGTTCGACCTGCAGGTACCCGAGCACGTAACTCTGATCCTTCTGGTCATCGGCGCCTCGAACGAGGTAGTGCGATCCGTCGCGGTGCTGCACCTGGGCGTGGTGACCCGTCGCCACCGCGTCGAAACCCAGACGCAACGCGCGCTCGAACAAGAGATCGAACTTGATGTGGCGATTGCACTCGATGCAAGGGTTCGGCGACGCGCCCGCCAGGTGCCCTTCGACGAAGGGCCCGACGACGTGACGTTCGAACTCTTCGGTGTAGTTAAAGACGTGGTGGTCGATGCCCAGCGTCTGGGCGACGCGTCGCGCGTCGTCGACGTCCGCGACCGAGCAGCACCCCGAGTCCGACGCCCCGCCCCAAAGCTTCAAGGTCGCGCCGACGACGTCGTGGCCCTGTTCGATCAAGAGTCCGGCCGCTACCGACGAATCAACGCCGCCACTCATGGCTACAAGGACTTTCACGCTTCCAGTCTGCCAGGCGCGGCGAGAGCTACGCCTCGTCCCTCAGTCGGTAGACCACGGACGAAAGGATACCGATCAACGCGTCGACGTCGTATTGAGTCGTTTCGGCCCCCATCGAGAAACGAACGGATCCTCGAGCGCGCTCGGGCGCCACGCCCATGGCCGCGAGGACGTGACTCTGGGTCGCGGCGCCGCTCGAACAGCTCGCGGCCGCCGACGCGCACACGCCCTCTTGGTCCAACAGGAAGAGCAGTTCGTCACTGGCGAGGCCCTCGAACGTGACGTGCACGGTGCCGGGCACCCTTGTCGCGCCGGGTGCCGTGATCGCGCAGCCCGGCAGGAAACTCAGCGCCGCGGTCAACTTGTGTTGATAGTCGAGCACGCGGTCGGTGACCTCGTCCAACTCATCAGTGGTGACGCGAAGAGCCGTCGCGAGGCCCACCACGGCCGCGACGTCGACGGTGCCACCACGACGCCCACGTTCCTGTCCCCCACCCGGGGTGACCGCGTCCAACGTCACGTCACTGCGAAGGACGAGAGCGCCGGCGTTGACGGGGCCGCCGAGTTTGTGAGCGCAGATCGAGATCATGTCCGACGTTGCCGTGATCGTGGGCAGACTCAACCACGGTGCGGCGGCGACCGCGTCGGTGTGGGTCGTCACCCCGCCGGCGACCACCGTCTTCGCCACGGCGTTCACGCCGTCCAGAGGTTGGCGAACTCCCGTTTCGTTATTCACCGCCATCACGCTCACGAGCGCCGATTGATCGCTCAGAACCTCGTGCAGGGAGTCGAGGTCCACGACGCCCTCTTCGTCCACGTCGACGTAGCGCACGGTGACGTCGTCGTGGTCGCGCGCCATCATCTCGGCCGCGTCCGTCACGGCGTGGTGTTCAATCGTCGAAATCACGATCTCGGTCGTGGCGTGTGATCGACGGTGGTGGTTCGTCACGCCCACGATCGCCAGATGACACGATTCGGTGCCGCCGGCGGTGAAGATGACACCGCCCGGTTTCGCGCCCACGAACGCCGCCACCTCATCACGAGCTTCTTCGACGGCACGACGCGCGTCACGCGCCGCTCGATGGCTCCCCGACGGGTTCCCCACCACGCCGCGCTGCCACGGGGCCATGGCATCGGTGACTTCGTCACGGCGCGGTGCGGACGCGGCGTGATCGAAGTAGTACTGCTCGGTCATTTCACGAAGAAGGACTTCTGATTCGTGAACTCGCGCGCGCCGAATGACGACAGCTCACGTCCGTAGCCAGAGGTCTTCGTGCCGCCAAAGGGTAACTCGTTCATCGAGGCCACGATGGCGTTCGCGAACACCGTACCCACGTCGAGTCCCGCGATGGCCTCGTCGATCTCACTGGTGTCGGTCGCCCAGACCGCACCGCCGAGGCCCCAGGGCGTATCATTCGCCACGCGAATCGCGTCGGCGAGGTCGTCCGCCACGAGCACGACGGCCACGGGCCCGAAGAGTTCTTCGCAGCCCGCGCGCGAGTCGCGAGGCACGTTCGTCAGGACTGTCGCGGGGTAGTACCAACCGGTGCGATCGGGCACGGAGCCACCCGCCAACGCGGTCGCACCCTGGTCGAGCGACGACGAGACTTGCGCGGCCAGTTCATCGCGCTGGACCTTTGAGACCAGAGGCCCAAGTTCGGTGGCGGGATCCATGGGGTCCCCCATTCGCACAGCCTCCATGGCCGCCGCGTAACGTTCGATGAACTCGTCGGCGCGATCACGCACGACGATGAAACGCTTGGACGCGATGCAGGCTTGTCCGTTGTTTTGAATTCGCGCCGTCACCGCCATGGGCACCGTGACGTCCATGTCCGCCGAGCTCGCGACGATGAGGGGGTCGGAGCCGCCGAGTTCGAGGACGCACTTCTTCAAATTCTGCCCCGCCAATCCACCAACGGAGCGACCCGCCTTGTCCGAGCCGGTCAGCGACACGGCGACGACCCTCGGGTCAGCGATGATGTCCGTCACCGCGGCGTGACCAACGAAGAGCGTGCTGAGCACGCCCGGCGTGAAGCCCGCGCGCACGAAGAGGTCCTCTAGGTAGCTCGCGCACCCGGGAAGATTCGACGCGTGCTTGAAGGCGACGACGTTGCCCGCCATGATGGTCGGGATCGCCATGCGCACGACCTGCCACAACGGGAAGTTCCACGGCATCACCGAGAAGATGACGCCGATGGGATCGAAACGCACGCCGCTGCGAGAACCAATGGTGGGCAGACTCTCTTCTCGCAGCATCGACTCTGCGTGCTCGGCGAAGTAGCGCATCGTCGCCGCGCACTTCATGGCCTCGCCCTTGGCGGCGGCGAAGGTCTTGCCCATCTCGCTGGTCATGAGTTCGGCGACCACGGGGATCTCGCTCTCGAGGAGCTCAGCCGCGTTCACCATACAGCGGCCGCGCTCGGCGAAGCTGAGTGTCTTCCAACTCGCGAACGCCTTCGCGGCCGTGTCGAGCACCTGATCGATCTCTTTGGGCGTGTGGTTCTCGATCTCGGCGATGACTTTTTCGGTGGCTGGATTCGTGGCAACAAAGGGCATGGCTCTAGTCTGCCAGCAAAACCGCGGACTGCGTCGGGGCCGCACCCATTTCGACCCAGAAATCGCGGTTAAAAAACTTAAGGGTGACGAGGACGAGCATGAGCAGCCCCGCCGCCACCAGCGTCACGTGACGAACACCGAACGTCTTGGCCAAATCCGCTTGGACGAGCGCGCCCAAGGGATAGAACATTGACAGGGAAAGGGTGTAGAGCGCGAGGATCCTCGAACGCTCCGCCCGCGGGGCGTGCACCTGGACCGAGGTGTTGAGTCCCGTCAGCGTGCCCATGTAGGCGCCACCCAAGAGGACCATCGCGACCATGGCGCTCACCAGATTGGGCGCGAGTGCGTACAACGCGAGCAACACCGCGACGCTCACGATCGATCCGCGCAGCACTTTCAGTCGCGACGTGCGCTTGGCGATGATGGGGAGCGTGAGCGCCGCACTCACCGCACCGACGCCCTGAGCCGTGACGAGCCACGTGGTGCCGACCTTGCCCGAGTGCAGCACGATGATGGCCATCGCGGGCACCAACGCGATGAAGGGACTGGCGATGATCGCGACGGTGCCGACGCCCAGTATCGGATTGCGACATCCCTTGACACTCCACGCCCGCTTGGCGCCGTGGATCGTCTCGGCGAAGAAGCGAACTTTCGTTGGATTCCGGGGACGCGGCGCACTACGCACGAAGGAGAAGATCACCAACACGAAGATGAACGACGCCGCGTTGAGCGCGAAGCAGAGGCCGACCGAGCCGAGCACTAGCGCCAACGAGGCGCACACCGGACCAATGATCCGACCGAGGTTGAACTGGGCCGACGAGAGCGACACCGCGGCCAGGACTTCATCACTGTCGACGAGATCGGGAAGGAGTGACTGCCACGCCGACCACGAGGCCGAACCGCAGAGTCCCTCCGCGACGGCGAGGTAGCAGGCCAACGCTGGCGAGAGGTGATGGGTGAGGGCCGCGACGGCGAGCGCGCTCGCGGTGCACGCCATGACGAAGTTGTTCAGTTGAATCCAGCGTTGGCGACTCCAACGATCGGCGACGACGCCGCCAATCGGCGAGCCAATCAGCGCCGGCGTCCACGCGGCCACCGTCAAGAGGCCGAGCCAGATTGGATTCTTCGTCGTCTCCGTGAGGTAGATACCGAGTGCCACGCTTTGCATCCACGTGCCGGTGGACGAAACGAACGACGAGGTCATCGCCAACGCGAAACTTCGGTGTCGTAGTGGAGCCAGTGAAGCCAACGCCATGAACTACTCAACCTACCGGGCTAGAAGAAAACGCAACCTACTCGTCGAGCGGCGACTCGTCCTTGTGACGACGCGGACGCAAGGCAAACCACCACACGGAGATGATGGTCGCCAACGCGCCGAGCACGCCGATACTCGACTTGACAGTCTTCGCTCTACTCTTTTCGGCCACGACACCATCGTACCGAGCAAAACGCCGGAGGCTTTTCGCCTCCGGCGTTCGCGCGCTTCGGTGGTACTGGTTAGTCCTGCTTCGAGGCCTCGATGGCGATCTCGAGGACGATCTTGTGGCTCACGATGAGGCTGCCGTTTTCGAGGGCGCCTTCGAAGTTGACGCCAAAGTCACGGCGGTCGATCTCGGTCGTCGCTTCAAAGCCCACGACGGTCACGCCCGGAAGCATCGAAGGGCTGCTACCCAGGTACTCCACGTCAAACGTCAGCGACTTGGTGACGTCACGAACAGTCAGGTCGCCCACCAGCTCGTACTTGTCGCCACCCTTGGCGGTGATCTTGGTCGATTTGAAGGTCAACCTGGGGAACTTCTCCTGCTCCAGGAAGTCTGCGCTACGTAGGTGGTTGTCGCGCATCTCGTTGTTCGTGGAAATGCTCGCGGCCTCGGCCTCGGCCACGACGCTCGAGGTCTCTACCGAGTCGCCAATGGTGAGGGTGCCGGAGAACTCGGTGAAACTACCGCGAACCTTTGAGGCGACGAGGTGACGCGCCATGAAGCCAAAGGTCGAATGGACGGGGTCGATGGTGTACACACCGGGAGCGGGAAGGTTGCTCATTTTGATCTCCTATATATATATATGGACAGTTAACTGCCTCGCTGACTATAGTTTCTTATGCAACTACTTGTCAAGAAGTAACTTAAGAAGCAACTAAATGGTATAGTGGACCCATGTCGATCTCATCCAGCGCGTGTCCCTCGGGTGACGAAAAGGTGGTCCTTTTCGGCCTTCTGCTCGAGACGAACGCCCGACTGACCAAAGAACTGGGCACCGCCCTCGAGGCGTCGTGCCAGTTACCCCTCGCCTGGTTCGAGGTCCTCCTCCAACTTCGCCAGTCCGAGGACGGACGGCTCAAGATGAGTCAGATGGCGGACGCCATCGTGCACTCGACCGGCGGCACGACCCGGCTGGTCGACCGCCTGGAAGGGGCTGGATTCGTACGACGCGAGCACTGCCCCAACGACCGACGTTCGGTCTTCGTCGCCATCACTGACGCCGGCAACGAGAAACTCGACGAAGCACTGGGCGTGCACCTCGACTACTTGGACGATCACGTGGGCGCTCGTCTCACGACGTCCGAGCGTGAAGACTTGTCAAGACTCCTCGCCAAACTCAACGTCGTGCGCTAGACGCGCTGCACCCACGCGAACGCGTCGCGCCCGTCGTCGAGGTCGAGTCGCGTGCCCTCGCCCGAACCCTCGGTGGCGAGTACTTCAAGGGCCAGTACTTCACTCGCGAGCGTCGCGAAACCGTCTTCGAGATCGTCGAGTCCCCGTACGTGCAGCACGATGCGATCGGCGACGTCGAGACCGGAGTTCTTCCTGAGGTCTTGAACTTGGCGCACCACGTCACGCAAGTACCCACGTCGACGAAGGTCGTCGTCGAGCGCGAGATCGAGCGCGACCACTTCGCCCCCGTCGCGCGACACGGCGTAGCCGCCTTGACCTTTCACTCGCAACTCAACGTCGTCACCCCCGAGTTCGAACGTACCCGTCGAGAGCGTGACGCGTACGGCGTGACCTGACTCGAGCGCGGCGGCGGCGGCGACGGAATCAAGCGCGGCGAGCGCCGGCTTGAGTTCCTTGACGGCTTCACCGAGGCGCGGGCCCACGGTGCGGAAGTTAGGCACGAGTTCGAAGGTCAAGACGTCGGCCAACTCGCGACCGTACTCCAGGTGGTCGACGTTCAGCTCATCTTCGACCACGCCCGCCGGAGGGCGCGGCGAGCTCGGCGCGAGGAACACCAACGCGCGCGCGAGTGGCTGTCTGACCTTGACGCCAGCCTCCGCGCGGGCAGCGCGACCGAGTGACGTCAGGCGTCGCGCGACGTCCATCGAACCTTCGAGGGCGACGTTACGTCGGGTGAGGTCGGCGTCGGGCCAGTCGACGAGGTGCACCGAGTCGTTGTCACTGACCTCATTGAGCTCTTGGTAGAGCCGTTCGGTGACGAACGGGCAGAACGGCGCCAAGAGTAGGGTCACGCGCTGAAGGACTTCCAACAAGGTGGCCTGAGCGGCCAGGGAGTCTGATGGCGGCGTGTTGGGATCGGTGCGCCAGAAACGTCGACGACTACGGCGCACGTACCAGTTCGAGAGATCGTCGATCAACGCCGCGAGCGCTGCCGTGCCACCGAGGGGCTCGTACCCGTCGAGCGCCTCGGTCACGATCTGGGTGACGGACTCCATGCGAGAGAGGATCCACTGATCGATGGCGCTGCGCGCGTCGAAGGCCGGAATCTCGGGGTCGTGGGGATCGAAGTTGTTGAGCGACGCGTAGGTCGTGAAGAAACTAAAGGTGTTCCATAGCGTCGCGAGCGTCTCGCGAAGGGACGCGTCGATGGCGCCCAGTCCCGCGCGCGTTGACGTCCACGGCGAACCTTGGGAGAACATCCACCAGCGCAGCGGATCGGCGCCACGGGTGTCCAGCACCTCCCACGGGTCGATGACGTTGCCGACGGACTTACTCATCTTCTTACCGCTTTCGTCCACGATGTGGCCGAGACACAGCACGTGTTCGTAGGGCTTCGCCCCAAAGACGAGCGTGTTGACCGCGAGCAGCGTGTAGAACCAGCCGCGCGTCTGGTCGATGGCTTCGGCGACGAGTTGCGCGGGAAACTGAAAGGCCTCCGCGCTGCCCGCGAGGTGGGGGTAGCCCACCTGCGCGGCGGGCATGGCGCCCGCGTCGAACCACGCGTCAATGACGGGCTCGACGCGGCGAGCCTCCTGGGCGCACTGCGGACAGGGAAACACGACCTCGTCGATGACGGGACGGTGTGGTTCCACGTCACTGAGGTCTCGTCCCGTCAGTACCGAGAGCTCGTCGCGCGAGCCCACGCACGTCAGGTGATTATCGCTACAGCGCCAGATGGGTAGCGGCGTACCCCAGTAGCGGTCGCGCGAGAGCGCCCAGTCGACGTTGTTCGCGAGCCATTCGCCCATGCGACCGTCGCGGATGTGCGCGGGGTGCCAATCAATGGTGGCGTTCTCCGAAAGCATTTGATCGCGGAACTGACTCGTCGCGATGTACCAACTGGGTTTCGCCCAATAGATCAGCACCGTGCCACAGCGCCAGCAGTGCGGCAACGAGTGGGTGTAGTTGAATCGCTTTATCAAGAGTCCGCGACGATCGAGCTCGTCGTTGATCTCGTGGTTGGTGTCACGGACGTGTTGGCCCTCGAGCCACGCGACGGCCGACGTGAACGTGCCGTCGGGGGCGACCGGGTTCAGCGTGGGCAGGCCGTTCTCTCGAGCGATCTGCCGGTCGATCTCGCCAAAGCCCGGCGCCTGGTGCACGAGGCCCGTACCGTCCTCGGTGGTGACGTAGTCCGCCGTCACGACGTAGCACGTGTCGACGTCGTCGGACAGCGCGACGTCGTCGAAGGGTCGTTGGTAGTGAACGCCCGCGAGGGCACTTCCGAGAAAGGTGCCCGTGGGTGTGGCGTCGTCGCCAAAGAGCGCCGCAGCCAGGTCGTTTGCTACCACGACACCGCCGACGACGGCGTAGGTGACGTCGGGATTCACGGCGACCGCCACGTTGGAGAGCAGCGTCCAGGGCGTCGTCGTCCAGACGGCCAAGTGCGTGGCCCCAGCCAAGTCGGTGCGCTCGCTGGCGTCGGTGAGTGCGAGCTTCACGTAGGCGCTCTCGTCGGTCTCGTCGGTGTGGACGCCGGGTTGACCGAGTTCGTGCGACGAGAGCCCCGTCTCGCAACGCGGACAGTAGGGAATGACCTTCAGGTCTTCGTAGAGCAGTCCCTTGTCGAAGAGTTGTTTCAGGTGCCACCAGACCGACTCCACGTACGTCGGATGAAAGGTGTAGTAGGCGTGCTCCATGTCGGTCCAGTATCCGATGCGATCGGTGAGTCGCTCGAACTCGCCCACGTACGTCAGGACCGACTCTCGACAGAGTCGGGTGAACTCGGCCACGCCAACTTTCTCTTCGATCATCTTCTTGCCCGACACGCCCAGCTGCTTTTCGACTTGCACTTCGACGGGCAGTCCGTGGGTGTCCCAGCCGGCGCGGCGCGCGACGTAACGGCCGCGCATCGTGTGATAACGACAGAAGAGGTCCTTGTAGACGCGCGCCCACACGTGGTGGAGTCCCGGCATCCCGTTCGCCGTCGGGGGGCCCTCGTAGAAGACCCAAGGTTCGGCACCTTCGCGCAGTTTCATCGAACGTTCGAAGACGTTGTTGGCCCTCCATCGGGCGAGTTCTGCTTCCTCGAGTGCCACGAATTCAAGTTCGGCGCTGACGGGGCGAAACATGTATCTCCTTCAATGAACTCTCACATCGTAGTGAACGAGATGCAGTCGTCGGACCCGCACGTACTGTGGTGTCGTGTCAAACCTCATCATCGACGACGAACCCATGACGTCGCACGGCGCGCTCAGCGTTTACTACGCCGCCGTCGATGAACTGAATCGCCGCTACGAGGGCAGCGACGAAGGACACCACTTGCGGGTGGACGAGTTGATGGCTCCGCACGGCCTCTTTCTCGTCGCGCGGCTCGACGGTCACCCCGTGGGCGGTGTTGGGATTCGTTCCATCAGTGAACCCGCGCTCTTGCTCGGTGAGATCAAGCGTCTATGGGTGCGACCCGATCGACGCCGACACGGCGTGGGCGCGGCACTCATGGACGAAGCCGAGGATCGCGCTCGAGCGATGGGTCTTCTGCAGCTCTACCTCGAGTCCGGTTACGCCCAGCCCGAAGCGCTCGAACTCTACGAATCGAGCGGGTGGACCCGGGTGGACGAGTACCCGTCAGGTGCCTTTTCGTACCCCGGCGGCTACCGATTCACCAAAGTGCTTTAAGCAAAGCGCTCATCCAGCCAGGCGGGCGTCAACTCTTCGAGCGAGTCCAGGACGAGGTCCGCGAGGTGAAACTCGCGTTGCTGTTGATCGCCGTGGGTCGGCACGGCGACGACAACCATGCGCGCGGCCTTCGCGGCCAGGACGCCGGCGGCCGAGTCCTCGAGGACGAGGCAGTCACTCGGCGACACGTCCAGCGAGGCCGCCGCACTGAGAAAGACGCCGGGGTGCGGCTTACCGTACGCCTCGAACTCCGCGGAGTGGATGGAGACAAAACGATCGAGCAGGCCGAAGTGCTTCAAGCAGCGAACGATGAGCGCCATCGGCGTCGAACTCGCCAACGCGAGTGGTCCCCGTTCGCCCGTCAGGTCGAGCGCCCGCAGCGCACCGGGAAGGAGTCGGCCCTCCGTTTCGACGAGGTCACCGACGCGACTGAGGAGGAGGTCGACGACCTCGTCGGGTGACGGTGTCGACCACGGGTAGCGCGCGTACCAGTAGTCCACCACCTCGTTGACGAACATGCCCTTCGTCGATCGTCCTTTCGCGTCTTCGAGCGGTACGCCGAGAGCGCCAAAGATCTCGACCTCGGCCTTGTGCCAGAGGATCTCAGAGTCCAGCAGGAGTCCGTCCATGTCGAAGAGCGTCGCTCGCAAACTCACCACGCAACCTTTACACACGTCGAAGTAGGGTGACTCCATGATCGTGCGCCCTCTCGAGCCGCGCGACGTTGACGCGGTCGTCGCGAGGGTGAGGGATCGCCTCAGCGACGACGCTCGCAGAAACCCGCTCCTCTCTGCTGAGTTCTCGGACGAACATTTTTCGCGCGCGCTCACTGACGCCGCCGACCAGACGTGGGTCGCCGACGACGGCGGACGGATCGTGGGTCACCTCTACGGGGCACTCCTCATGAGTGTCGAGTACGGCCACGGCGTCTGGATCGGTCCCGACGGCGTCTCCTTCGAGGACCCCGACGTACTGGCCGAGCTCTACGCCACGGCCGGCGCCTCCTGGATCGCGTCGGGGGCGCTCGAGCACTACGCGTGGGTCTTCGACGACGCCGCTGATTCGACCCACTGGCACGAACTCGGCTTCGCGCGCATGCACGTCCGTGGCGTCGTCGCACTCACCGAACCGCGACGTCACCAGCTCCCACCGGGCTACTCCCTTCGTCGCGGCGGACCCGACGACCTCGAGCTCGCTCTCGCGATCGACGAGACCCTGGACGAAGCGCAACGAAGGGGTCCGAGTTTCTCCATTGTCTACGAGCACCAATCGCGTCGCGACGAGATGCTCGAAGCGCTCGAAGACGACGAGGTCCACCACTACGTGGTCGAACACGCAGGCGAAGGTGTCGCCCAATGCCTCACCTTTCCACTGGAACCTCGTCGAGGTTCCTTCGAGCACACGCTGCACGTGAGTGCGGTCGCGGTTCGACCGGAGCACGAACACCGCGGTGTCGCTCACGCGCTGATCGATCACGCGTTGAACGACGCCCGGGCCTCAGGGTTTCGCTACGCCGAGACGAACTGGCGTGTCACGAATCGACGGGCCAGCGCCTTTTGGGTTCGCTACGGCTTTCGTCCGACGTACGTGCGACTTCATCGCACGATTGGCGCCGGTTAAGCCAACGTCGCCTCGATCGCCTCGACGAGGGCCGGGTCTTCCGGCGTCACTTGTGGGGCGAAGCGCGTGACGCTGCCACCTGGTGCGACGAGGAACTTCTCGAAGTTCCAGCGGACGTCGCCGGTGTAGCCCTCGGCGTCGGCGACCTTCTCGAGTTCGGCGTAGATCGGACTCTGGTCCTCACCGTTGACGTCAATCTTTTCGAAGAGCGGAAAGGTCACGCCGTACGTCGTTGAGCAGAAGGCCTGAATCTCCTCCGCACTCCCGGGCTCTTGGCCTGCGAACTGGTTGCAGGGGAAGCCGACCACGCTGAAACCTTTGGCTTCATACGTTTTCTGCAGCGCCTCGAGTCCTTCGTACTGTGGCGTCAACCCACACTTTGAAGCGACGTTGACGATCAGAATGGTCTCGCCCTTGAAGCCAGCCAAGGAACTGGACTCGCCCGCGAGGGTCTTAACTGGGATGTCGTAAATGGTCATCACCCGACCCTATCGGCGCAAGGTCTCGCGGTGCGCGACGTAGGCTCGTCGCGTGTGGGCCCTCACCATCAACGAAAAGCGGCTCGACGTGGTCGAGCGCGACACGCCCGAGCCCGGTCCCGACGACGTGCTCGTCGCGGTGCGCGCGGCGGGCATCAACGCCGCCGACCTCATGCAACGCGACGGGCACTACCCCGCACCACCGGGCTGGCCAGCGGACGTGCCCGGTATGGAAGTCGCGGGCGAGGTTCGAGCCGTAGGCGCCAACGTCGACATCGCGCTGGTTGGACGACGAGTCTGCGCGATCGTGGGCGGTGGGGCGCAGGCCACGCACTGTGTAGTGCCCAGTGAGCACCTTCTCTCGCTCCCCGATCACGTCGCGTGGCACGAGGCCGGTGGCTTCCCCGAAGCGTTCACGACCGCCTTTGACGCACTCGTCACGCAAGGACGGCTACAACGTGGCGAGCGAGCGCTCATCTCAGGAGCCGCCGGGGGCGTGGGGGTGGCGGGAGTGCAGATCGCGCACGCGCTTGGCGCCTCGGTCATTGCCGTCACGCGCGACACCGAACATCACGAACGACTGCGACACCTCGGTGCCGACGAAGCAGTCACCATCGACCAGGTGAACGAACTCGCAGGCGTCGACGTCGTGCTCGAACTCGTTGGCGCGGCGAACTTGCAGACGGTGCAGCGAGTCTTGAACCCCCACGCGCGCGTCGTCGTCATTGGTGTGGGCGCGGGCGCTCGCGTCGAACTCGATCTACGGACGATGATGAGAACGCGCTCCTCGTACACCGGTTCGACGTTGCGCTCGAGGTCACGAGAGGAGAAAGCCGTCGTCGCCCGCCTCGTCGCCGACTCGCTGCTGCCGCGATGGGAGCGTCACGAGCTCAGCGTCCCGCTGGCGAGGACGTTCAATCTTCGAGAGGCCGAGGACGCGTACAAGTTCTTCGCGACCCCGGGAAAGTTTGGCAAGGTGGTCCTGAGCGTAGAGGATCGGTGAAGCGACACCCGCCCGTGCACGGTCCGCGGTGGTTGATCGTCGCCGGACTCGGCGCGCTGGTCGTCACCACCGCCGGCTGTGGTTCGCCCGCGTCGCCGGGCGCCGCGAACACGACCACCTCCGTACCCGCGCTCACGGGCGTCACGACGTCGGCAGCGAGCCTCGCCGCTGCCCGAGTCGAGTGGGTCAAAGGATCGAAGGTCCCCTCGTACGTGCAGCCGATCTACCTCCGAAGTGCCGCCTTGAGCCTCGCGGTTGCCGTCTCTTTCGGGGGACCTCACTCTTCGAATGAGAAGGTAGCGGAAGGCCAGTTGCTCCAACTGGCGTCGCTTCCCGCGACCAGTGCCACTGCCCATCAGAAGTCGGAAGCGTCGAGTGACCTACGTGCGCTCAACACCTTCTTCAACACCTCGAGGCTCTACGAGTAGTCGAACGCGCCGTCGCGATCGGTTTTCCGTATCACACGTCGAAAGCGTCACGTTAAGTTGGCGTCGTGTCGACCGCTGCTCCTCGCCCCCACCCCTCTCGGTGCGATCCCGGACGCCCCGACTACGAAGCAATCATCGCCGCCCATGACGAGGCCGTCTCCCAAGGTCTACCGAGTTACCGCGACCCCTCAACGGGACTGACGGTCCTCACCGTCGCGACGCACCTCGCGCGCGGTACGTGCTGCGAGAGTGGATGTCGCCACTGCCCGTACCTACAGCAGTGAACGAAGGGGTGTGTAGTGCATGTCGAGGGCTTCGGCGACGGGTCCGTAAGTGACCTTGCCGTGCACGACGTTGACGCCTTCGGCGAGGGCGTCGTCGGCGACGACCGCTTCACGCCAACCGTGTCGCGCAAGTTCGAGGACGTAGGGCAACGTCGCGTTCGATAGTGACCTTGTCGACGTCGCTGGCACCGCGCCGGGCATGTTCGCCACGCAGTAGAAGATGGAGCCGTTGACCTCGAAGGTGGGATTCGAGTGCGTCGTGGGACGCGTGGCCTCGAAGCAGCCACCCTGGTCGACCGAGATATCGACCAACACGGAACCCTCGCGCATTCGAGCGACGAGATCGTTGCTCACGAGTTTGGGCGCCTTCGCGCCGACGACGAGCACGGCGCCAATGACGATGTCGGCGTCCAGACAGGCCTCCTCGATGGCCAAGGTCGACGACGCGATCGTCTCGACGCGCCCGTCGAAGTGGATGTCGACTTGACGAAGTCGCTCAAGGTTGCGGTCGAGGATCTTCACGCTCGCGTGCAAGCCCACCGCCATTGTCGCCGCGGCCAAGCCCGAGACGCCCGCACCGATGACCACCACGTTGGCCGGCGCCACGCCCGGCACGCCCGCGATCAACGTGCCGTGTCCCCCGCCGGGGCGCATGAGGTGATGCGCGCCCATCAGGGGCGCCATGCGCCCGGCGACCTCGCTCATTGGCGTCAAGAGGGGCAGCGAGTTGTCGCGAAGTCGCACGGTCTCGTACGCGATCGCCACGTTGTTGACCGCGACCAGTGCGTCGGTGCACTCCCTCGACGCCGCCAGGTGCAGGTACGTGAAGAGCACCTGGTTCGGATGCGCCCCGAGTCGCTGGTACTCCTCGTCGATGGGCTCTTTGACCTTCAAGAGCATCTCGCTCTCGGCCCAGACGTCGTCGGCCCGCTCGACGATGGTGGCGCCATTCGCGACGTAACTCGCGTCGGCAATGGATGAGCCCACGCCGGCGTCGCGCTCGACGAGCACGCGATGTCCCGCGCCCGTGAGTTCTCGGGCGCCCGCGGGCGTCAACGCCACCCGGTCCTCGTCGGTCTTAATCTCTTTAACTACGCCGATGATCATCGTTGATCGCTCTTTCACTCGCACTCGTGTCTCTCACGCTAACCACTCAGCACCGCGCTTTCGCTCGCGAGGTGACTAAAACTCGAGGTTGTGCATCACGTGCTTGACGCGCGTGTAGTCCTCGAAGCCGTACACCGAGAGGTCCTTGCCGTAGCCCGATTTCTTGAAGCCGCCGTGAGGCATCTCCGCGACGAGCGGAATGTGGGTGTTGATCCACACGCAACCAAAGTCCAGGTCACGCGCGAAGCGCAGGGCCCGTCCGTGATCCCTCGTCCACACCGACGAGGCCAATCCGTAGTCCACGCCGTTCGCCCAACCGAGCGCTTCAGCTTCGTCAGAGAACTTCTGCACCGTGATGACCGGACCGAAGATCTCGTGCTGGATCATCTCGTCGTCTTGGTGCAGACCCGCGACCACCGTGGGCGCGATGAAGAAGCCGTCGCTGCCCACCTGGGAACCACCAGCCACCACCGACGCGTGCTTGGGGGCCCGACTCAAGATTCCTGTCACGCGATCGAACTGCGCGCGGTTGTTCACCGGTCCAAACAACGCGTCGTCGTTCTCCGGCGGACCGATCACCGTGTTCTTCGCCTGCTCGGCGAGGGCGTCGACGAAGTCCCCGTAGACCTTGTCGCCCGCGAGGACGCGCGTCGCGGCGGTGCAGTCTTGGCCCGCGTTGAAGTAACCAGCGATGGCGATACCCTCGACGGCTGACGCGAGATCGACGTCGTCGAAGACCACGACGGGTGCTTTACCGCCGAGCTCGAGGTGGACGCGCTTCAAGTTTTTCGCGGCCGAACCCGCGACTTCCATGCCCGCGCGAACGGAACCAGTGATAGAGACCATCGCCGGGATCGGGTGCTCGACGAGCGCCCGACCAGTATCACGGTCGCCGCACACCACACTGAAGACACCTTCGGGCAGGACTTCTGCCATCAATTGCGCCATGTAGAGCGTCGACGCCGGTGTCGAGTCACCGGGCTTGAGAACCATCGTGTTGCCCGCGGCGATTGCCGGCGCCCACTTCCACACCGCCATCATCATGGGGTAGTTCCACGGCGTCACCGCGCCGCACACCCCAACGGGTTCACGACGGACGTAGCTCGTCATACCTTCCATGTACTCCGCGGCGCCTCGACCTTCCAAGAGACGCGCGGCCCCGGCGAAGAATCGGATCTGATCGACCATCGGCGGGACTTCCTCGCTCATCGTGAGCGCGATGATCTTTCCCGTGTTCTCCGCTTCGATGGCGACGAGCTCTTCGGCGTTGGCTTCGATGAGATCGGCGATCTTCAACAGTGCGAGCGAACGTTGTGACGGGGTCGTGCGCTTCCAAGAGCGAAAGGCCTTCGCGGCCACTCGCACGGCGTGATCGACGTCGCTCTCGTCCGAAACGGGCATCTCGACGAACGCGAGACCGGTAACGGGACTTATCAACTCCACGTACTTCGCGCTCTTTGGCGCCAGCGACTCGCCCCCGATGAAGTTGGCCAAACGACGCATACGCCCTCCTGACGTTGGGCTGTTCTACAACAGCGCCCCACGCCACTCTGCCAGAGTTTGCTTGGCCTTCGCAACCGAGAACTAAGGAATAAGTCACCCCAAGAGCAAATGACGACGCATTCCGTCGTCATTTGCCCCTATACTGTCAAAATCCGCAGTCCGGAGCCGTGAGGCAACCGGACGGGGAGCGACCAATGCCAGGACCGAAACCACAGCGACTGAGTCAAGCGAACGAAGAACGTTCGACGATTGAACTCGTCAACTCCGCGCCCGGCGTTCTTGACGCACCCGATCGAAAGATCATCAGTCTCTTGCAACAAGACGGACGACGTGCCTACGGCGCGATCGCCGAAGAGATCGGGCTCTCCGAAGCCGCGGTGCGCCGTCGCGTGCAGCGTCTGAGGGATTCGGGCGTGATGCAGATCGTGGCGATCACCGATCCGCTGCAACTCGGCTACGGCCGTGAAGCACTGATCGGGATCCGCGTGCACGGCGACGTGCGTCTCGTGGCGGACAAGATCGCGGCGATCGACGAGGCGAACTACGTCGTTATGACGGCGGGCAGCTTCGACATCATCGCCGAAGTCATCGCCGAAGACGACAACGACTTGGTGCACCTCTTGAACGACTCGATTCGCTCCATTCCGGGTGTGACCGAAGTTGAAACATTTTTGTATTTGAAATTGGCGAAGCAGACCTACGCATGGGGGACAAAGTGACACTTCACGAGACCATTACCGACGGCATCACCGTCACTGACGAGAAACACGCCAGTCACAACTACTCCGAGCGTGCGCGACGGAACCTCTGGCTGCACATGTCGCGCTTGGGGGCCTACAACGAGCACCATGAGATTCCGATCATGGTGCGCGGTGAGGGAACGCGCGTCTTCGACGCGAACGGCACCGAGTACTTCGACGGACTCTCGGGCCTCTTCACGAACGCGCTCGGCCACGGACGAAGTGACATCGCTGAGGCCGCGGCGAGTCAGATGAAAGAGCTCGCTTTCTTTCCCCTGTGGACCTACGCCCACCCGCGGGCCATCGAACTCGCCGAGCGTCTGGCGAGTCTCACCCCCGGTGACCTCAACCGCGTCTTCTTCACTACCGGGGGCGCCGAGGCGAACGAGAGCGCCTGGAAGCTCGCTCGTCAGTACCACAAGATGCGTGGTGACCTCGATCGCTACAAAGTCATCAGTCGCGACGTCGCCTACCACGGCACCACCCTCGGGGCGCTCACCATCACCTCGCTCGACGCGTACCGCACGCCCTTCGAACCCCTCGTACCTGGCGCCGTCAAGGTGCCGGCCGTCAATTTCTACCGCGCGGAGCAGCACGGCGACGACTTCGAGGCCTTCGGTCTCTGGCAGGCCCACCAGATTGAAGAGGCGATTCTACGAGAGGGTCCCGAAACCATCGCCGCCGTGTTCCTCGAACCGGTGCAGAACGCCGGCGGATGCTTCACTCCGCCGCAGAGCTACTGGAAAGAGGTCCGAGAGATCTGCGACCGCTACGGCGTACTGCTCGTCTCGGACGAAGTGATCTGCGCCTTCGGCCGTATCGGCACGTGGTTCGGTGGTCAGAAGTACGACTACGTCCCCGACATCATCACGTGCGCGAAGGGCATCACCGCCGGCTACGCACCACTGGGCGCCATGATCGTCTCGGACCGCATCGCCGAACCGTTCCTGCACGACGACGTGGCCTTCCTCCACGGCTTCACCTGGGCCGGTCACCCCGGATCGTGCGCCATCGCTCTGAAGGCCCTCGAGATCTTGGAGAACGAGAAGGTCCTGGAGAACGTGCTCGCGAATCAGGAGTACTTCCGCCAGAGCCTCGAGTCCTTGAACGACATTCCGATCGTGGGCGACGTGCGCGGTACGGGCTACTTCTGGGGGATCGAACTCGTGAAGGATCAAGACACCAAGGAGACGTGGGCTGGTGACGACGCCGAGCGCTTGTTGCGCGGCTACGTGTCGCCCGAAATGTTCCGTCGCGGACTCATCTGTCGCTCGGACGACCGCGGCGACCCCGTCGTGCAGCTCGCGCCACCTCTGATCTCGACTCGCGACGACATCGACTTCATGGCCGGTGTCTTGCGTGAAGTATTCACCGGAGCGTCCAAGCTCAACATCTAGTGCGACCGCCGGACTCACTGTGGTGGTCGACTCTCGATCAGCCGGTTACGCCTCGCGCGGCCCTTCGTGAGCATCTGGACGTTGACGTCGCCATCGTCGGCGGCGGCTTCACCGGGCTGTGGACGGCACGCGAGCTCAAGCGACGCGACCCCTCGCTGCGAATCGCCGTGCTCGAAAAGTCCGTCTGTGGCTTCGGGGCCTCGGGGCGAAACGGTGGTTGGGCGTCGGCGCTCTATCCACTCAGTGACGACGCCGTCATCGCGCGCCACGGACGAGAGGCCTTCGACCACTTGCGGCTCGAACTGCAACGGGCCGTGCGCTCGCTCGGTGCGTCGATCAGTGACGACGGCATCGACGCCCACTTCATCCAGGGCGGCACGCTGACCTTCGCCCGCAGTGAGGTGCAAGCGGCGCGGCTTCGTGAGAGCATCGCGGCCGCTCGCCAACACGGGTACGGTCCCGACGACGTGACGTGGCTCTCCGAAGCGGAGGTCGGCGAACGCGGGAGCGTCCGTGGCGCGCTCGGCGCCACGTACTCGCCACACTGTGCTCGGCTCCATCCCGCTCGGCTGGTACGAGGTCTGGCCGAGGTGAACGAGCGTCTCGGCGTCAAGATCTTCGAGAACTCGCCCGTCACGCGCCTCGTCAAACGAAACGACGCCCAGTTGGCCGAGGTCCTCACCACGCAGGCCAGCGTCCACGCGCGCTACGTGATTCGAGCCACGGAGGGCTTCACGACGACGCTGCCGGGCGAACGGCGAAGCGTCGCGCCGATCTACTCGCTCATGATCGCCACCGAACCACAATCCCCTTCGTTCTGGGACGAGGTCGGCTTTCGCCACTACGAGACCTTCGCCGACGACCGTCACCTCATTATCTACGGTCAGCGCACGAACGACGACCGCGTGGCCTTTGGCGGCCGCGGCGCACCGTACCACTTCGCCTCGACGGTCGAGGAGCGTTTCGACGAGAACCCTAAGGTCTTCGCGCTCCTCGAGTCCACACTGCGTGAACTCTTTCCGTCCTTGGCGGGTGACGTCACGCACCGTTGGGGCGGGCCGTTGGCCATGCCACGCGACCTCTCGCCCTCGGTCCTCGTCGACCACACCACCGGCCTCGCGAGCGCTGGCGGGTACACCGGCGACGGCGTGGTGATGAGTTACCTCGCCGCGAACTGCCTCGCCGATCTCATTTGCGCGCCCGGCACCGACACCACGTACACGACGCTGCCCTTCGTGCAGCATCGGAGCAAACGATGGGAAGTCGAACCAGTGCGTTGGATGGGGATCAACGTCGGTCTCGGTTTAGCCGCGTGGGCCGATCGCGTCGAACGGCGAAAGAACCAGGAGAGTCGCGCGAGCCACGTGCTCGATCGACTCTTCAATCAGTTCCCGCCCTAGTGGAGGATGTTGACCGCTCGCGCCGCGACAATGGAGATGGTGATGAGCGAAGCAATCGACTCGCCCAGGAACAGTGTCTTGGCCCGAAGAGTCAATGGCATCGCGTCCGCGGGCGCGAAGCTGGTGCCGTTGGCGAAGGACGTGTAGAGATAGTCGAAGAATCGAGGACGCCACGTGACCGGGGCCAACGAGGGATTCTCCATCTGAGGAAACTGAATATCGGGCATGAGCTTGTCGGAGCCCGCTCGAAGGTGTGGACCACCGCGGTCCATCTCCCAGAGCCACAGTCCGAAGACGATGACGTTGGTCATCCAGATCGACACCGCCGAGAAGATCAACTGACGACCCTGGGACACGTGCGCGTTCAAGAGGCGCGTCACGAGTAGCCCGACGGACGCCATGTTCGCAACCGTCACGAGCGCGATGAGGCTCACGCTCAGGTAGCGAACCCAGCGCGCGTCGTTGGGGAGACGGTGCCGTCGCGCCGACAGCGGAATGAGTGGCAGGACGACCAGGACCGGAAGCAGCCACTTCGGTCCGATGGCGAGGCGACTCGGGAGCAAGATGAAGAGTCCCGCGCAGGCCAAGAGGGCCAACGACGCTGGCCAGTGAGGTTCGTTGTGTTCGTCGGCCACTCGTCGACCTAACTAAGGGTGGCTTGCGACAGTGAGGTGAGGTTACGTGGGATCAACAAGGCGGGGATGCTCTTGCTCGTGAGGAGTTTGTCGATCACCGACAGCGGGATCGCCTTCACGGACGTGGGCGTGGCGATGTGCACCGGGTGGTTGTAGGACAGCACCGTCACGCTGAGCGTGGTGGTGACGCGCTTCGATTGCACGACGACGACGCTTTTAGTGGCTTCACCCTGGCTGCCCACCGTGATCGTCCAGCGGACGGACCCGAGAACCGACGTCGTTGACGGTCCCAAGAGATTCGTGAGGGCGACGTGATCACGGTAAAACTGGTAGGTCGTCGCGTAGCCGCTCTTCGTCACCGTCTCCTGGAAGCCCGTGATGAGTTTGACGTCGGGCTTCGTCAGTTCGAGGGCGACGCCAAAGAGCGCCGGCGTCTTCACCTTCGCGTCCATCCAGGGTCCACTGGACTGCGCGGCGGAGCGAGCGTAGAGATGATTGTTGACGAGTCGGAGTTCGATCGAGGCCGACGAGAGGACCGTTGGGATGTTCACCACGGCGTCCACGGCGTTGGCCCGGAAGTTCGCGGCGACGTTGGCGCTGAGAGTAAAGTTCGCGCCCGTCGAAAGACTCACGAGGAGCTGCGCCGACGATGGCGGAAACCCATTGAGGACTAGTAGGTCCTTCGCGACGCCCCCGGGATTCGAGTCGGTCGCGGCGAGTACCACGCCGGTTGCGGTGAGAGCGAGTGCGACGGCGGCGAGCGCGAGGGCCATGAAGCGCTTCTTTGCCGCCATTTCACTACCCTACCGTTTCGTCTTCAAGAATCCGAGGGGCGCTACGCCAAGGCTCCGCTGAGGAGTTCCAGCAGTAACTCGTGTGAGATGTTACGACCGCTTGCGATGAAGCCGACGCGCGAGGTCGTGTCGGCGATGCGATCGGCCGCGATCGCCGCGTACGACGCCGCGGCGGAACCTTCCATCACCAGTCCGTTGTTCTCAGCGATCTCACGCACCGCGCGGCGGATCTCGACCTCGGGCACGAGAACGAGATCGATCCCGCTCTTGGCGACGATTTCGTTGGTGATGGCCCCCTCGTCGCCGCCGCCAGCGAGTCCGTCGGCGATCGTTGGACGGTGCACGACGTCACTCATCGCCACACCGCGCAGCACGTGATAGAGCGCCGAGCTCTCTTCGGGTTGAACGCCCGTCACGCGGATATCCGAGCGGCCCTGCGCGTCGCGTGAGACGAGCGTGCCCGAGATGAGACCGCCGCCACCCACCGACACGACGACGTGATCGATCTCGGGTGCTTGGCGCAGCATCTCGTCAAAGGCGGTGGACTGACCCGCGATGACGTCGCTGTCGTTGAAGGGTGAGATAAATCGGATCGCCCGCTCGTCGGCGAGGTCCTTGGCGTGGGCTTGGGCGTCGTCGTACGAAGAGCCGAACTGGATCAGTTCGATGTCGTACGTGGAGAGTTTCTTCACCTTGGCGACAGACGCGTTCGCCGGCACCACGACCGTCGCGCGTACACCGAGCAGCATCGACGCGTGCGCAATGCCCAGCCCGTGGTTACCGGCCGACGCGGTGATGACCGCGCCGTGAGGATCGTCGCGGTGCGCGGCGTCGACCGCCGCGAGCGCTCCGCGGATCTTAAAAGAACCCGTGACCTGGAGACTCTCGAGCTTGGCGAAGACCTGGCGACCGCGCACAAGAATCGACACGGTGGGCGTCGGCTCGAGGTAGTGCGCCACGATGCCACGAGCGTGTTCGAGTTGTTCGTTCGTGGGAGGTGATACGTGATGAGGCATCTCGATCAGCCTACGCGCAACTTTTTTGGCTCCTTTGTACTCTCAAGTAAGGTCAACCGGTGCACACGATTTTCGGCGTCGTTGTCGTCGCGACGTTCGCGTTTGCGGGCACCATGGTTGACAACTACTTCGCCTTCGCGGCGCAACTCATGGTCACCGCGCGTGATCGCTTCCGCCGCGTGAGTTGGGCTCAAGCACTCGCAGTCGCGTCCATGATCGCTCTGGCGGGCGGACTGGGCTGGCTCCTCGCGCCCATACCCCTGCGCTGGATCGGCGTGTTCGCCCTCGCGCCCTTCTCGTTCGCGTGGCACTCGTGGCGCCACCGCGCGGCGCCCCGAGAACAGTTTCGACGGGGTGTCGTTACGACGTTCGTCATCACGTTGGCGCTGGGCGGCGACAATCTCGCGGTCTGGATCCCGCTCTTTCGAGCAAACGGATTCGCGCACGCGTTGGTCACCGTCGCCACGTTCGTCGTGTTGGAGATCGTCTTTCTCCTCACTGCTCAACGTCTCGCGACCCACCCTCGTGTCGTCACCTGGGGCACCAACCACGCCCCGACGTTCATGCCCTTCGTCTACCTCCTCCTCGGTGTGCTCGTCCTGTTCGAGTGCCTCACCACCTAGCATCCTCGCTCTTCAACCGGGTATCGACCTCACCTCGACCGGTAGCGTGGTCGTCATGGCTCAAAGCAGTGCACAAAAGACTTTGCGCCGTCTCACGGTCATCGTGGCCATCCAGTGGATGGGCGCGACGCTCGGACTCCCCCTCCTTCCCCTCTACTTAGAGCATCGCGGCGGCACGCCGACAGTGGTCGGCATCGTCCAGGCGATGTTCTTCGTCGCGGGTGTCTGTACGCAGTTCTCCTTTGGCCATTTGGCCGACCGATTCGGTCGGCGCCGCATCCTGGTGGGCAGTCTCGTGACGTACGGCGTCGCGAGCATGACCTTTCTTCTCCCGGTCACCGCGCCGTGGTTGGCGATAACGAGGGCGTTTCAGGGCGCGGCCGCCGGCGCCATTGAAGTCGCCTCGTTGTCGGCGGTCGCCTCGCTCTTTGCGGAGTCCGAACGAGGACGAGCGGTGTCGCGCATCTTCGCGGCCCAACTGTTCGGTCTGGCGATCGGGCCCGTCGTGGGCGTCGTGGCGTCGGTGAACGACCTCGGGTGGGCCTTTTTCGTGACGGGCCTCGTCAGTCTCTGCGCCGCCCTCGTCGCGATGAAGACGAACCTCGGCGACAAGGAGTACGACCCGACACCGTTGCCGAAGATGCAGTGGAGTCCACAACTGACGGGAGCGCTCGTGGCGGCGGCGGCGTCAGGTCTGGCGATCGGCGTGTACGAGACGTGTTGGAGCCTGCTCATGCACGCGCACCACGCGAGCACGTTACAGATTCGTCTCAGTTGGACCTTCTTCGGTCTGCCGTGGATCGTGCTGTCGCGCTTCGGCGGTTGGCTCGCCGACCACGCGAATCGCCGCTTCATCGCACTAGCGGGACTCTTGAGTGGTGCCTTCTTCCTGGCGCTCTACCCCCACGTCCACAACAACAACGTCATCTTGGTGCTCGGATCGTTCGAATCGATTGGCGCGTCGCTCTCGGTGCCGTCGATCTCGTCGCTCATGAGTCAAGGCGCCGTGCACCGAGAACTCGGTCGACGTCAGGGCCTCTACACCATGTCCAACACGGCCTCCCTCGCGCTCGCGGCGAGCGTCTCGGGATTCCTCTTCACCATCAACACGGCGTTACCCTTTTCGGTACTCGCGCTCGTCTCGGCATCACTCGCCCTGACCACCTTGTTCTGGTGGCGCAACGTCAAGGGTCACGTCAGACCAGAGTTGGCGCCGTAACGTCAAACAAGCGGCGCTTTCGCGGCGCTCGTTCTCGAGATCGGTGGTGCGCTCGAACTACGACTTCCAGATCTGGTCCCATCGGGCGGAGCCGCCGTCGGGGCTGAGGCATCGAGTCGTCCCGTCGGCCGCGGTACCCGAGACCCAGTTCTGGACAGTCTTACGCGCGGCGAAGGCCGAGACCAACGTGTCGAGGAACAGGTACGGAAAGACCCTCGCGAACTGGGTGTTGACCGTTTCCCACGACGTCTTTTGCAACGCCGAACCGGGCGCCGCGGCAAGGGCGCGCAACATCGAATTCTCCACCGTGACGTCACCCTGGTGCGCGAAGTTCACGGCGCCGGCGATGTAGGTACCGGCGGGCAGTGCGGGCATGCCGAGTCCGCCCACGGCCGGTGAGGCCGTGGCGTTCAAGGAGAGGAACCACACGTAGTTGAGCGACGGATCCACGCCACCGAACTGGTTCCACGTGGAGCAGTCGTACTGGCCGTAGATCACGTTGTTGATCAGCGTGCTCTGCACCAGTGGGCGCTGGGTCACCGTGATACCGACGGCGGCGAGCTGCTGCTGGAAGAAGGCGAACGCCTGGTTGGCCGACGAGTTGCCCGACACGGTGTCGATGACGAAGCTGACCTTCGACACACCCTTCGCGTGCTTGTACGCCTTCACCAGCGCCTTGGCCTTCGCGGGGTTGTACGCCGGGTAGCCGGGGTTGCGGTAGAACGGCGAAGTCTTTCGATAGATGCCGTCGGCGACCGCGCCGACGCTGCCGTCGATGACCTTGAAGTACGTGCTGCGGTTGATCGCCAAGGCGCAGGCCTTGCGGATCGTTACGTCGTTCACGACGGGCTTTAACGTCATGTCCCACTGCAGCGTCGAGGGGTTCACGGCACCCAACGTGCCGAGGTAGTCGGCGTCTTGCACCTGCGCGGGTGGCGCGTTCTTGCTCGCCGTGTACTGCGTCGTTCCCGGTGTGTAGTACGGCAACGTGCCCGGAACACCTTGAGCGGCGAACTCGCCCGCCCAGCAGAAGTACTGGTTCAACGTGCTCGTCGTGTTCATGATGAGACAGTTCACCGACGGGTCGCGCGGCGCCGCGACGTCCGTCACGTAGGAGATACCCTTCATCTTCTTCAGCGCGGCAATCTGGGCCCCCGACTGCTGGAGAATCATGTCGACACCACCGCTCTGCAAGGCCTGGTTGCGCGACGCGTCGTCGACGATGGTCTTGAAGTTGATGCCACTCAAGTACGGCAACCGGCGTCCCGAACCGTCCTTCCGCCAGTAGCCCGCGTTCTTCGTGAACTGCGATTCCACGCCGACCTGCCAGGACTTCACCTTGAATGGTCCGGTGCCGATGGGGTTACCCGTGTAGGTAGCCACGAACGACGATGGGTGGGCCATGTAGGCGATCTGCTGCTCGGCGAGCGTGACCGGGAATGCCGAGAAGGGAATCACCATGGTGTACGCGACGGTGTAGGCGTCGACCGCGGTCACTGACGCAATGATGGGTTGGACCGCGAGCCCTACCGTGACGTCTTTTTGGGCGGCAGCGAAGTTGGCGACGCAGACAGCGGCGTTGAAGGGGTCTCCGTTCGTGAACTTGACGCCTTGGCGCAACGCGATCGTCCACACGGTGTAGTCGGCGTTGTGCGTCGCCGACAGGGCGAGCATCGGCAGTGCGACCTTGCCACTCAGCGACATGACGAACAAAGGGTCGTAGAGCGCGTTCGCCACGCAGAAACCTGAGACGTCCATCTTGCCTTGGGATCCGTTGAAGACGTGGTAGTTCGGGACATCGGAGATCAAACCGACGGTGAGGGTGCCGCCAAGTTTCGGCTTGCCTTTATTCACACCAACGGTCGCCCCCGCGACGTTGGCCAGCAACCCGTCAATGACGGAACCAGCCATCGCGACGCCACCAAGCGTCGCCGCTGAATGAGTAAGGAACGAACGACGATCGAACGTTGACGACATCTCTGTCCTGCTTTCCCCCGAAGAACGCCCCTTTGGATTCTCCACTGGGCGAAACTTAGCAAGAAAGGCTCTACTCGCCAGTACACCCCCGGAATCTCATTGCGCGGGGATTTGCTTCAGGACCCAGACGGAGGGAGGGCCGCCTGGGTCCTGAAAGACGGGGCAGTTACATACGTTTACGTCTCGTGGGCGTGCCGTCACCCAAGGGTCCCTCCAGGACTGCAAGGAAGAAGAATAAAGACTTTTTCTTCCTTGTGAAGCGAAACAGGGACCTTCCTACATTCTTTGACGATCATGACGTCCTGGTGCTGAACAGTTTGACGCGCCACTTTGTGCTGGCCATTGGATGAGGATAAGAAGCCCCTAAATCCGAGTTTTGTTAACTGGAAAAGAATTCGATTCCAATATCTCTTCGTTCTCTTTGGTTTCGGGCATACTGGGCGCGTGCGACCAGCACCGAAAGGGGTCGCGCGCGGGACAGTACTAACCAGGGAGGACCACAACAGTGGCGTCAACTATCGATTCGCATGATGGATCGCCGGGCGACCCGGCGTTTCACGTCGAACAGCGAGGCATCGACTTCGTTCCCGAGACGGAGCGCTGGGCAACACCGAGGAACATAGGAGCGCTGTGGGCGGGCTCGGCCATCAACGTCGAGTACTTCATCTACGGCGCTTTGTTGATGGGCTTTGGCTTCAGCTTCTACACGGCCCTGAGCATCATCATCATTGGCAACCTCTCCTTCCTCCTCCTCGGCGTGGCGTCGTTGCAGGGTCCCGAAGCCGGGACCACGGCCTTCACGATCTCACGCGCCGCGTTCGGGACGCAGGGCTCACGACTGGTCAGTTTCTTCAACTGGATAACGCAGCTGGGTTTTGAAACGGAGGGATTGATCCTCATCGTCGGAGCGGCGATCGTGCTATCGCAAATGGCGGGGCTGCACGTCTCGAGTCCGTTGAAGGTGGTCTTCGTCGTCCTCGCGGCTGCGATACAGGCGGTCATGCCGTACTTCGGCCACGCCACCATGGTCAAGGTGCTGCGCGCGTTGATCATTCCCTTCGGTGCGATCTTCGTGCTCTTCGCCATCTACGACGTGATGCACGGGTCGGCACACTTCAAGGGCAGCCCCTTCGCGAACTGGGAGCTGTACACGGCGGGTCTCGCCTTTACCATTGCGCTGTCGGGACTGGGCTGGACCGAGTGCGGCAACGACTACACCCGCTACCTGCCCCGCGACGCGAAGAAGAGCTCCATCGTCGGTTGGATCTTCGTCAGCACGGCAATTCCCGAGATCTTCATGATGGTCCTCGGCGCCGCGACGTTCACGTTCCTCGACTCCCCCGCCCAGTTCACGGCTTGGAACGGCGCGAATCCGTTTGAGGCGCTCCACGGACAGCACTTCATACCCAGTTGGGTCATCGTGTTGTTCTTGTTGTTCGCCATCGTGCAGCTCTTTGGCATCAACTCGCTCGACCTCTACTCGTCGGGCGTGTCGCTCCAGGCCATGGGACTGCGTCTGAAGCGCTACCAGGCGGTGGTGTTGGACTCGATTCTCGCCTGCGCGCTCACCATCTGGGCCGAGTTCCAATCGACGTTCTCGCTCTACATGAAAGAGTTCGTCGGGGTGATCATCGTCTGGATCGCGCCGTGGTTCGCCATCATGGTCGTTGACTGGTTGCTGCGCAAGTACCGCTACCACGCCGCGGAACTACAGCGACGCGACAGCGGGAGTCTGTACTACGTCGGTCGCAGTGGGGTGAATTGGAATGCCGTCATCGCCTTCGTGGTGGGACTGGTCTGCGCGACACTCGCGTTCTCCAAGGCGCCACCGCCGGTGAACTTCCCGTTCCACTGGATGACGCCCGTGTCGAATCACTACGGGGGCGCCTGTGGGGCCAAGTTGGTCCACGGCGTGTGCACGTACGGTTGGTACGGCGGCGCGGACTTCTCGGTGCCCACCGGCATCATCCTCGCCGGACTCGTCTACTTCGCCCTAGAGAAACTGACGGGCAACGTCAAGCGACAGGTGGAGCGCCAACGAGAACTTGAGACGACGAACTAAGGAACGGTCCACGAGGCTGTCCGATCCATTCGGGGAGCCCCGTGGCGTTCAGCCGTTCCAATCCTCGACGAGTCCGCCCGACCCGTCGGGACGAAAGACGGGAATCGAACCCAGTGCTCGCACCATCGCGGCGTCATTACGCAGCGCCGCGCGCCAGAGTCCTGCTTCGGTGACGAGCGCGCCGATCACGACGATGTTCGCCCCCACACCTCGAAGGAGTCGCAACGTCGCGCCAGTGGACGCACCCGTCGAGATGACGTCGTCGACGATCGCGACGCGCTTGCCCTTTACGTCGCCAATGCGCGCCCGGTCGAAGAGCAGTCGTTGTTCGGCGTCGGTGGTGATCGAACGCACCCGCTCGGTCACGGCGTCGGCCAAGTGGATTTTCTGGGTCTTGTGCAAGACCACGTACTGGTCGAGGCCGAGGTGACGCGTCACCTCGACGGCTAGAGGAATGCCCATCGTGGCGACGGTGGCGACGACGTCGGGCTCGTACGGCGCGAGGACCTCGGCCAACTCTTCGCCAGCCGTGGACATGAACGAGACGCCCATGTCCACGGTGATCAACAGGGCCAACGCCAGATTCTCGTGCAACGAGACGACCGGGAGGTCGACTCGTTGCGATCCCACGTCGACGGAATACGTACCTCTAGTCACGGTGCTGGAGCATACTTAGTCCGTGGCGAAACCCAGCACACCCTTGGCGACGCCGCTCGCCACCGCCATGCTCGAAGTGGCCTACGACGAAGCACTCCTCGGTCTGAACGAGGGCGGCATCCCGATCGGCGCCGCACTCTTTTCTCGTGACGGGACGATGCTCGGATCGGGCCACAACCGCCGAGTGCAAGAAGACGACGCCTCGGTGCACGCCGAGACTGACGCGTTTCGCAAAGCCGGTCGGCGTCGCGACTACCCCGACTGCGTCATGGTCACGACGTTGTCGCCCTGTTGGTACTGCTCGGGACTCGTGCGTCAGTTCAACATCGGTGCCGTTGTCATCGGTGAGACCGAGAACTTCCACGGCGGCCACGAATGGCTCGAGGAGCTCGGCGTGGAGATCGTCCTCCTGAACGACCCCGCGTGCACGCAACTGCTCGCGACGTTCATCGAGGCGCACCCCGAACTCTGGCACGAGGACATCGGTCTCTAGGGACTCAGCGCGCCGGCGGTCCAAAGAGGCGGTCCCCCGCGTCACCGAGTCCCGGCGTGATGTACCCCACGTCGTTCAACTCGGCGTCGAGCGCCGCCGCCACGATCCGGATCTCGGGGTGGCGCGCCACCACGAAGTCAACGCCGGGTTGCGCAGCGATGAGACAGAGCACCGTGATCTCGCCGGCGCCCCTCTCGCGCAGCATCTCCAGCACGCAGTCGAGCGAACCTCCGGTCGCGAGCATCGGGTCACAGATGACGACGTGCACGCCTTCGAGTGACTCGGGGAGTCCGTCGAGGTAGACGTCAGGTTTGAGGGTCACTTCGTTGCGACGAAGTCCCACGAGACAGACCCGGTGCAGCGGCAACACCTCTTGCACCGCCGGGCTCATGCCGAGGCCGGCGCGCAGGATCGGCACGATCAGGTACTCCGAGTCAATACGCAGCGCGGGCGCGCCCTTCATGACTGGCGTGTCGACGGTCGTCACCGCGACGGGCGAGTCACGAAAGGCTTCGTACGTCACGAAGCGAGTGATCTCTCCCGCCAGGCGTAAGAAGTCGGCGTTGGAGGTACGAACATCTCGAAGTTGACGGACTTTGTCGGCGACGACGGGATGTTCGAGTACGAGTAGCGAATCCACGAGGTCACACTATGCCACGCCGGCCCGGCCGAGCGAGAAGGCGGGAACTGTAGAATTGCTTGATGTCATCGTCTCTTTCGGACCGCAACGCGCCCGTTCGAGAAAGTGACTCCAACCCCCTCGGGGGCGTGACGTCGACGTACCCCGGTCCGCGCGCGCAGATCTCGCGAGACCAGAGACTGCCTTGGTGGCGACGCGTACTCCCGGTCATCGCGTCGCACCGCGCGACGTTCATCTTCGCGATCGGTCTATCGTTCGTGAGTCTGATTTTCCAGGTCCTCGTGCCCAACATGTTGAGCGGTGACATCGACACCACGCTGGTAAAACACGTCCACTCACTTCACGGCGACGTCATCGCCATCGTGATCGTCGGACTCCTCGCCGGGGTGACCGGCATCATCTCGCGCCAGTACGTCTACGCGACGGCCTACAACGTCGAGGCCGACTTGCGAACGTTGATCTACGAACACCTCACCTGGCTCTCTTTCAGCTTCTACGACCGCGTCCAATCCGGTCAACTCATCAGTCGTGCCAACAGCGACATCCGCAGCGTGCAGATGTACTCGACGTTCGCGCCCCTGATCGTCGTGCAGTGTTTCATCGGCATCATCGCGTTTGGCTTCATGCTCTTCATCAACTGGAAGTTGGCGCTGCTCGCCATGATCGTGATGCCGATCTTGTACGTCGTCGGCATCAAGATGCGCAAGGTCATGTTCCCTATTTCGTGGATCACGCAGGCGCGTTTGGCCGAAGTCGCCACCGTGGTGGACGAGAACGTCAATGGTGTTCGCGTCGTGAAGTCCTTCGCGCAGGAAGAGGCGGAGATCAATCGACTCGCCGACGCCGCCGAACGCGTGGCCTGGGCCTACATCAAGGACGCCAACATCCGGGCGGTCTGGTCGCCCTGGGTCCAGAACCTGCCCCAACTCGGGCTCGCGCTTGTCTTATTCTTCGGTGGCTGGATGGTCCTCCAAGGGGACCTCAAGATCGGCCAGATCCTCGCCTTCAACGCCTACCTCTTGATGCTCCAGGCACCCTTCATGATGCTCGGGCAACTCGTGATGATGGGTCAGCGCGCCAAGGCCAGCGCCGAGCGGATCTTCGAGATCTTGGATGAGAACCCCGACATCGTCGATCGCCCCGGTGCGTACGACCTCGAGCACGTCAATGGCGCGATCGAGTTCAATCACGTGAAGTTCACGTACGGCAATGGCGTCGAGATTCTGAGCGACTTCAACGCGCGCGTCGAGCCCGGCGAAACCGTCGCCATCGTCGGACGAACGGGTTCAGGCAAGTCCACCATCGCTCGGCTCATGACGCGCTTCTATGACGTAAGCGACGGCGCGATCTCCATTGACGGGCACGATCTACGAGATCTCACGTTGAGTTCCCTGCGTGAGAACGTGGGCGTCGTGCTCGACGAACCCTTCCTCTTTTCGGTGTCGATCCGAGAGAACATCGCCTACGGCCGACCCGACGCCACGCTGGACGACGTCGAAGCGGCGACGCGCGCAGCCAAGGCCGACGAGTTCATCGTGCGCCTTCCTGAGGGTTACGACACGGTCGTGGGCGAACGTGGCTACACCCTGTCGGGGGGCCAACGTCAACGCATCGCCATCGCTCGCACTCTGCTCCTCAATCCCCCGATCCTGATTCTCGATGACGCGACGAGCGCCATCGACGTCCACGTGGAGTCGGGCATCTACGAAGCCCTTCGAGGTCTGCTCACCCAGCGCACCACCATCGTGATCGCGCACCGGATCTCTACGATCGCCCTGGCGAGTCGTGTGCTGCTGTTGGACGAAGGCCGCGTCGTCGCGAGCGGGACGCACGACGAACTCATCGCCCAAGTGCCCCTCTACTCCGAGATCCTCGCGCAGGCGACCGGCGGGGAGACGTCCTAGTGGGTTGGGGTGGCGGCTTCGGCGGTGGAGGGGGGATGTTCGGCGGTAGTGCGTCGGTCGCGAGCGGGCGCGCCGGCCTGCCCTTCGGAGGCATTCCTTCAGAGTTGATGGATGAAGCGACCAAGCTGCTCGCGAGTGAACCCGAACACCCGAAGTCGAACATCCATTTCACGCAACGCCCGAGCGCGAAGGAGCGCGAGCGCCTCACACTGCCCAATCTCATCAGGGCCTATCCCAAGTGGGTCGTCGCGGGCTCGCTGCTCGTCATCGTGACCAGTCTCACCCTGCAGGCGGGACCCCTGCTCACTGAGTACGCGATCAAGAACGGGATGGAGCCCGGACACCGTGACCTCAGAATCATCGCCACGTGCGCGATCCTCTACCTCGTGTTGGCACTCGTCAGCGTCTACTTCCAACGAGTGCAAGTTGACGTGACCGGAAAGCTGTCGTCTCGCGTCATGCACGACCTGCGCATCCGGGTCTTCACCCACTTTCAACGTCTCAGTCTCGACTTCTTCACCGACGAGAAGGCTGGCGTCCTCATGAGTCGCATGACCAGCGACGTCGAGAATCTCCAACAGCTCGTTCAAGACGGCATTAGCCAGTTCGCACTCCAGGGACTGACCATGGTCGTGATCACGGTCATTCTCTTCAAGACCAACGTCGAACTCGCCGCCTGGACCGTGTTGCTCATCGTGCCGTTGCTCTTCGTGTTCACGGTCTGGTTCCACCACGCGTCGGAAAGGGGCTACCTCCTTAGTCGTGACCGCATCGCGCTCGTGTTAGCCGACCTCTCGGAGTCGCTCTACGGAATCCGCGTCGTGACGGCACACAACCGCCAGAAGCGCAACATCCGCAACCATCGTCACGTCGTGGGGGCCTACCGCGACGCAAACATCTACACCGGACGAGTCAACGCCATCTACGGACCTTCGACACTCATGATCGGCATCCTGGGCCAGGGACTGTTGCTCGGCATCGGCGGGCGCATGGTGTTGAATCACCAACTGAACGTCGCCTACCTCATCGCCTTCTTCTTGTACCTCAACCGTTTCTTCGCGCCGATCCAGTTGCTCGTCCAGCAGTACAACAGCCTGCAACAGGGTCGTTCGTCCATCACGCGTCTTCGCGAGCTCATCGAGATCCCACCCACCGTCGACGAGGTCCCCGACGCCGCCACGTTGCCGGCGATCGAGGGCCGCATCACGTTTGAGAACGTGAGCTTCGGCTACAACGCCGACACCCTCGTGTTGCACGACGTGAACCTCGTGATTGAGCCCGGCGAGTCGGTGGCCTTCGTCGGACCCACGGGAGCGGGTAAGTCCACCATGGCCAAACTCGCCAATCGCTTCTACGATCCAACGTCCGGCCGCGTACTCGTCGACGGCATTGACGTTCGCACCGTGACTCTACGATCACTGCGCTCTCAACTCGGCGTCGTACCCCAAGAACCGTTCCTCTTCGCCGGTTCGATTCGCACCAACCTTCGTTTCGGTGACCTCGACGCCAGCGACGCGGACATCGAGACCGCCATCGACGTCGTCGGACTTCGAGAACTCGTCGAGCGCCTGCCCGACGGCCTCGACACGCCCGTGCATGAACGCGGTCAAACGCTCTCGGCGGGCGAACGCCAACAGCTCGCCCTCGCGCGCGCCTTCCTGGCGCGACCGCGTGTGCTGATCCTGGACGAGGCGACCTCGTCGCTCGACCTACGAAGTGAGACCGTCATCGAACGAGCCCTCGACCGTCTCCTCGAGGGACGCTCCGCCATCCTCATCGCGCACCGGCTCACCACCGCGCAACGCGCCGACCGCATCGTCGTGATCGACGACGGGAGCATCGTCGAGATGGGCACGCCGCAAGAACTCCTCAAGGCCGGCGGCGCCTACGCCGTCATGTACGACGCGTGGCTCGCCTCGGGCGGACGCGACGCGACGCGCGCGGGCGCCTAGACCATTGCCTTGACGGTCTCGATGAGCGTCGCGGCGCTCTGGCCGGGCTGGGGTATCGGGTGCACCTGAAGGTGCGTCACGCCGGCCGCTCGAAAGGCCGCGACGCGCTCTTCGACGTACGACTTCGCTCCACAGAGCGTCGTCAGTTCGAGGAACTCGCTCGGCACCGCCGCTTCGGCTTCGTGCTTCTTACCCGCGAGGTAGAGGTCTTGGATCGTCTCCGCCTCCTTCTCGAAGCCGTAACGTACGGCCAGTTCGTTATAGAAGTTCTTGCCCTTGGCACCCATGCCGCCCACGTAGAGCGCGACCATCGGGCGTTGCAACTCTCGTAACGCGGTGACGTCCTCGCCCTCACCAATGGCGAGGATCCCGCCCGCGTTGATCATCAGTGCACCGAGGCCGTCATTGCGCTTCGCTGCTCCGGTAGCGAGGGCGCTCCCCCACACGTCAGCGGCGCGCTCGGGAATGAAGAGAATCGGCAGCCAGCCGTTCGCGATCTCGGCCGTCAGCGCCACGTTCTTCTCGCCCAGCGACGCGATCCAGATGGGGATCTCACTGCGCACGGGGTGCGCGATGATCTTGAGCGGCTTGCCGAGGCCGGTTCCCTCATCAGGCGGCAGGGGCAACGTGAAGTTCTTGCCCTCGTGCACGAGGGGGGCCTCGCGCTTCCACACGTCGCGACAGATCTCGACGATTTCGCGGGTCCTCCCGAGGGGGTTGGTGTAGGGAACCCCGTGGAATCCCTCGATCACCTGCGGGCCCGACGCGCCCAGTCCCAGGTGAAATCGGCCGTCGGAGAGGGCGTCGAGACCGGCCGCGGTCATGGCGAGCAGCGTCGGGGTTCGGGTGTAGATGGGCAGAATCGCCGCGCCGATCTCCACTTGATCGGTGAGCGCCGCGAGGTAGCCCATGAGCGAAGGACTGTCGAAGCCGTAGGCCTCGGCGACCCACACGAGGTCGAGTCCGGCCTTTTCCATCTCGGCGATCTCGCGCGCCGCCTGTTTGAAGCCGCCGGCGTAGCCCATCATCGTCGAGATCTTCATGGCCGACCTTTCACCCGTCGATTGTCACAGTACCCGACGACGTCACGTGAAAAACACGTCGCCTGGCCCCCCACGTGGGTCCTGCTCACGTAACCTGGGGCGTGAAAGCAACGGCGCTTTCCAATCCCAAAGGCTGGTGACACGTGGTCACGCGTCCTCACGAAGCACTCCCCGACGAGTTCAATCCTTGGTTGCACGTCACGTCCTTGATCGAACGGGCCGGTGCACTGCTCGGCCTCGACGAAGGGATGATCCGTCGCATCGTCACCCCCGAGCGCATCCTCGAGGTCGCGGTACCGGTGCGCATGGACTGTGGTGAGATCGACATGTTCACCGGTTGGCGCATCCAACACAACACGTCGCGAGGCCCCGGCAAGGGGGGCATCCGCTTTCACCCGAGCGTGAACGTCGACGAGATCGCGGCACTCAGTGCGGACATGTCGATCAAGTGCGCCGTCGTGAACATCCCCTACGGCGGGGCGAAGGGCGGCGTGAAAGTCGACCCTTCGAAGTTGACGCGCGCGGAACTCGAGCGCCTCACGCGCCGCTACGCCTTCGCCATCTCACCCATGATCGGACCCGACCGCGACATTCCCGCCCCCGACATCAATACCGATCCCCAGGTGATGAGTTGGATCATGGACACCGTGTCGATGCTGGCGGGCCACAACATGCCCGGCGTCGTGACCGGCAAGCCCCTCGCGATCGGCGGGTCGCTCGGTCACGCCGGCGCCACGTCACTCGGCGTGACGATCTGCACCATCGCGCTCTTGAAGCAACTCAATCGAAGCCCCCAGGGCGAACGCGTCGTCATCCAGGGCTACGGCAAAGTCGGGGCGCCCCTCATCAGACTTCTGAGTGAGCGTGGCATGAAGGTCGTTGGCCTCGCCGACGTCCACGGCGCGATCCACGTGCCCGACGGCATCGACCACGAGAAGATGGCGCTGCACTTCAGTGACGCCCGGACGATCATGGGTTACCCCGGCAGCGACGAGATCCGCGCCGACGAACTCTTCACCCTGCCGAGCGACATTGCCATTCCGGCAGCGTTGGGCGGCGTCATCACGGAACACGTCGCCGAGACCATGGCCGCGTCCCTCGTGGTGGAGGCGGCGAACGGTCCGACGACCGGTGAGGGCGCCGCGGTGCTCACTGGCCGCAACATTCCCGTCGTGCCCGACGTCTTGGCGAACGCGGGCGGCGTCGTGGCGTCGTACTTCGAGTGGGCGCAAGATCTCCAAGGCTTCATGTGGGAGGGCGAACTCTTTCGTCAGCGTCTCGAAAAGACTATGCACGACGCGTTCGACTCTGTCTGGGAGCGTCACGACCAACTCAACGTGCCGCTGCGCGACACGGCGCTCGTGGTGGGCGTGGAGCGCATCGCCGAGGCGACCGAACTGCGTGGACTCTTTCCGTAACCATCGGTCGAGTGCGTCACTTCAGAGTGAAGTTTTTGAGATCACGTTCCACGATCATGTTCGCGCGGTACGCAAGACGATCGTGTCCGCGAATTTGTCGTGCAGGGTCTGATGCCTCTGGTCCCACGCGGCCCACAAGAGATCGAGTAGGTGCGGAGCAGCCAAGGCAAAGGCAATCAATACCTGAGTCGGCGTCAACTGGACCTGGCCCGTGAGGGGACTGACGTGCGTGTGCGCGTGGTAGAGACCTCCGAGGAGACTCAACGAGCTGTAGGCGGCGGAGCGACGAAACGCCCGCGACAAACTCACCTTGCCCAGGTCATCGGCGTTCACGCATCGAAGCCTCACGATCCTCATGCCGAGCGTCGCGCCATTGGCGCGTCCGATGAACAGCGAACCGTAGAAGAACGTCGCGATCGCTTCGACGAGGACGGCCTCGTAGTACGGCGCGTGCGACGCCCTGAGCGGCAACCCGATGCCCAGAAAGAGAACGAGGAGGTCAATGGCGTAGCCCAACAGACGCCACCACACGCTCGCGAGGTTGTTGATCGTCGTCGCCGTCGCCGGGGCGTCCATTGGGAAGTACGGCAGCGGCGTCGCCTCGCCGGGCGCCACGGCCGTCGGAGTTCCGCATTTGATACAGAATCGTTGGCCCTCTAACTCCGGGGTCCCGCAGTTGGCGCAGTACGCCACGGTTGGCCTCTCGATCCTCGTCGACGTCGGAACTTCTACACCTTACAAAGCGGCTCGGAACCATCCGGTCATGGCATCTTCTGGTTCTCTAGCGGAGTATCGAGATGGTGACGAGGATGGCGTCGAAGAGGAAGTGCGCGACGATAGGTCGGTTGAGTTTGTGATGCTTCTGGAACGACCTCGTCACGAAGAAGCCAAACGGCACCGTAAGGATGAAGCCCAGACCGTAGTACACGTGATAGCTCGTGCGCAGAATAAGGCTGAGGATGAGTGACTTGCGCGGCGTCCAGCCCAGTTGAGCGAGACGGGTGATGAGGTACCCGTTGACCAACACCTCTTCGGTGACCGCGGTGACGGCCGAGATCACGAGTCCCCAGATGACGTAGTACTTCGGTACGGACTGGGTCGTTACGCTCACGATGAGCGAACGGTGGTTGGCCAAGAAGGCTGTGATCGGGATCAACATCACGACTTCACAGACGAAGGCCGCCGCGCCGATACCCAGTCCGGGAATGACGTCGCTCTTGAAACGTGGGACCCCAATCCCTAGGATCTCACGACGTTGTCCCGTTCGCGAGAGTAGGTAGAGCGCCAAAGGAACCGTCGCCGCAACGGGCACGTAGTCGAGGATGCCGAGGATCATGTTGGTGACGGGGTGACCGTGGACGATCGAGGGAAAGCGAGAGACGTCCGCGACACCTGAGACGTGCGCAGCGAAGACGAGCACCGCGGACGTGACCACGGGGAAAAGGAAGGCGACCATGACCCATCGCGTCTCCAAGACGAGAGATCGACGAGCCACGCCTAAGGGAAGACCTCCGACGATCTCCCCCGACTCGTTGACCGTGAGCTCGACCGGGCCGCTCGTCGGTTGGAGGTTTAACGAAGCCACAGTGGACGAGACGTCGCCGGTCGGCATCGTGACGTCCTCGACGCTGGACGCCAACTCTTGTTCGTCGCGCGGGCCGTCTACGAGGGTGTAGTCCTCTAGCGACGTCGAGGCGCCGCAGTTCCAGCAAAAGGCACCGTCAACACGAGTCCCACAGCGAAGACAGAAGTTCACGTGTCTCTCTCTCGACTCGAACTTCGTCGAACACTACAACCGAGGGTCCCGGGTAGGAATCGTGACGTTATGTGGGCCGTGTGCCAAGGTTGCAGGGTGACGAGTGAAGGATCGACGAGGGAAGAGTTCGAAATCATCATCCACGCCCTTCGAGAAGAGGTCGAACGCCTGAAGGCCGAAGTGGCACGGCTTCATCGTGATCGAGACGAGAGACCGCCGCACTACCTGTAGCGGCGACGCGGATCCGAGAAGGATCGCTCTCTGGTCATCGACTATTTCCTACGTGCTCGGTCGCTAGTGGGTAAGGTTGACGGTGAGCCCATCGACGCCATTAGTGCCAACGTGGTGCTCCTTGACATTGCTCACTGGGAGGCAGCAATGTCAAAGTCTTTCGCGTCAGCATCATGGGTCACGTTACGTTGTCGCCATCGAGCGACGATTCGATTCGGGTGCCGTCCGGTATCGGCGAGCAGGTCACTAACGTCGTCGTCACCTTCGTCACCCGTTCCAGCGTCCCGGTGCCCGCTCAAGAAGTCGCCGCACGTCCTGCGCTGGCACGGCGCGTGACATGAGATAGCCCTGGCCGAGTTGACAGCCGAGTTCATGCAAGCGGTCGTACTGCTCTTGCGTCTCTATTCCCTCGGCGAGCACGGTGGTGTTCAGTTTGAGTCCGAGCGAGACGATGGCCTCGAGCAACGTGCCTAACTGTTCGTTCGACTGCGTGGGACTGACGAAGGACCGGTCAATCTTGATGATCGAGGGACTGAGCAACGCCAAGTAGGAGAGCGACGAGTACCCGGTCCCGAAGTCGTCGAGTGCGATGCCAATCCCCTTTCGATTCAGCTGTGCCATCGTGCTCATGGTCTCGGTGGCGTCGAGAAGAGCGACGCGTTCCGTGATCTCGATGATGAGACGCTCCGGCGAGAGTCCGCTGAGTTCTAGTGCGTCGTCGATCATCGACAGCAGGCTCTGGTTGTGAAACTGGTGAGCCGAGAGGTTGACCGTGACGTACGGATCGTCGTGCTTTGCGTTCGTGGCCTTCCAGGTACTCGCGGCGGCGACGGCTTCACGTAAGGAGAACGCGCCCAACTCCATGATGAGGTCGCTCTGTTCAGCCAGTGGGATGAACACGTCGGGGGCGATCCATCCCTTCTCGGCGTGCAGCCAACGCATCAACGCCTCAAAGCCGACGATCTCGGTCGTGTCGAGGTCGACGATTGGTTGGTAATGCATGGAGAGGTCGCCGGCCAGAAGGGCGTGGCGAAGCTCCTGGACGAGCGAGAAGCGATTGATCGCGAGTTGGTGCATGCTCGGATCGAAGACGATGTGACGACCACGGCGAAGACGCTTGGCCTCGTAGAGGGCAACGTCGGCCCCCTGCACCGTCTCTTGGTAGTTCGCGTTCGTTTCGTCGAACACCACGACCCCGATACTCACGCGCTGTTCGATCGAGAAGTCGTTGAAGGTGAAGGGTTCGGTCATGACGTCGAGCAGTCGATCGGCCACGTCTTCGGCCTCGCTGGCCGAGGCCAGTCCCTCAGCCAGGTACAAGAACTCGTCGCCGCCGAGACGACACAGCGTGTCCGTCGAACGCGTCACGAGTTCGAGTCGACGAGCGATACCCACCAACAGTTGGTCGCCGACGAGGTGGCCGTGCGTGTCGTTCACGCCCTTGAAGTCGTCGAGGTCCAGGGACAAGACGGCGGCGAAGCCCTCCTGACGAACGACCCTGGCGTAGGCCTGGGCGAGTCGATCTTCGAAGAGCGTTCGGTTCGCGAGGCCCGTGAGCGGATCGTGCAACGCTTGATGAGAGAGTTGTGCCGTGAGCGCTCGCTCTTCAGTGACGTCGCGCTCGGAACTGAGGAAGTACAAGATGTTGCCCTCGGCGTCGCGCGCGGCGGACCTCGACACCTCTGCCACGATCACCCGTCCGTCCTTACGCAAGTATCGCTTCGTGTACACGGCGTCGTTCGCCTCTTCCGAGCGAAGTCGGAGGTGAGTCTCTTCCGTGATGCCCACGTCCTCGGGATACGTGAAATGCTTCGAGTCAAACCCGACGAGCTCCTCCCTCGTGAAGCCAACCATCCGGCAGAACGCTTCGTTCACGTCGATCGCGATGTCGTTGTGGTCGCTGAAGACCATGGGCGCCACGTTCTTTTCGAACGCGATGCGAAAACGCTGCTCGGACTGGGCCAGAGTTTCTTCGGCTCCTCGCAAGGCGCTCATCGCGACGGTGGTCTCTTCCAGGGCCGTCGCGGTATCTCGTACGGATTGCACGTGCTTGATGGCGAACTCCGCCTCGCGAACGATCTCTTCGAGTCCTCTCACGGTCGACTCGTCGAACGCCTGGGACTCGTGACTGTAGATATTCAAGACGGCGCGGCGACGACCGAGCTCGTCGGGGATGGCGACGGACGAGTTCAAGCCAAACTCCGCCGCGCGCTCACGCCACGGCCCGTACGAATCGTGACTCGCGATGTCACGCACGATTTGGCTCTGGCCCGTGCGAAGCGCCGTCCCGGTCGGACCCAGACCACTCTCCTTCGACCCGTGCCACGTGACCATGTCGCCGTAGAGATAGTCGGTCGCTCCGGCCGCACAGACGACGTCCACGCTACCCTCCGAGTCCCTCGAGGTGACGCCAATCCACGCCAGTGCGTAACCGCCCTCGTTGACCAACACGTCACACAGCTGTTGAATGAACACTTCCTCACTGGACACGTGCATCGCGAGTTTGTTCACCGCCGACATCAGCGCGAGTAGTCGGTCGTTCTTGACTTTGTCGGTCACGTCACGTTCGGAGATGACGTAGTACAGGGTCTTGCCATTGGCGTCGCGTGCCGGCGACTTCGACACTTCGGCGACGATCATGGACCCGTTCTTGTGGAGATAGCGCTTCATGTAGCGCACTTGTTCGGTTTCGTCGTGGCTCATCCGGCGATGCGTCTCCTCGGTGATGCCGAGATCGTCGGGGTAGGTGAAGGGCTTGGAGTCGTGACCAAGAAGTTCGTCCCTGGTGAAGCCGAGCATCTGGCAGAACGCGTCGTTCGCGGCGATGACGCGATCGCCGAGATCGGTGAAGATCATCGGTGCCATATTGTCTTCGAACGCGAGGCGAAAACGAAGTTCGGAGTCGGTCAAAATGCGCTCGGCGGTCTCGCGAGCCGAGGTGTCCCTCATCGCGAGTACGGTCCACGTCTCTGCGCCACGCGCCAACGACGAGAGAAAGATGTCGACCGCGACGTCACTCCCGTCACGGCGCAGAATCGTCAGGTCGTCGTCGCTGCCGATCTCTCGAACTCCGCTCTCGGGGATAGCTGCCGCGCGGTGGCGCGCGAAGCTGGCCCGCGCGCCGGGCGACACGAGCTCCGCGACGTCGCGACCCACGAGGTCGCTGGGCGCGAATCCCGTGAGCGCCGTGAGACAACCGTTCACGTCACGAATGACGTCGTGTCGGTCAAGGAGTGCGATACCGTCGGGCATCGCTTCGAGCAACTGGTGCAGGGCAAGTAGTTGTTCGTCCGGATCGCTCAGACCGCGCCTTCTTTCGTCCGTCCCGCGCACACCGAGACGTTCGGAGTTTAAATCTAAAAGCGGTCGCTAACTGACCATTGGACGTTTCGCCGCCCTAGACCGCGTGATCGTTCCAAACCTGCTCGTAGGTGCCCACGAGGGTCGCGCGCGCGATGCCGTGCGTGAAAAGATTGAACCCTAGGTACGCCGGCGTGGCGCCGTCGGGAAGTTCCAGCGTCGGTACGTCAACGGCGTGGACCACCACGTAGTAGTAGTGCACGCCGTGACCTGGAGGAGGGGCGGCCCCGACGAAGCGCTTCATGCCCGCGTCGTTGGCGAGTTGCACGGCACCCTCGGGAAGACCACTGCCCTCAGTGTCACCCGCGCCCGACGGCAGGGACGTCGTCGTGACGGGAATGTCGGCGACCGCCCAGTGCCAAAAGCCAGAGGCGGTCGGTGCCACGGGGTCGTAGACGGTGACGGCGAAACCTCTCGTCTCTTCGGGGAAACCCCGCCACGACAACTGCGGCGACGTGTCCGATCCGCCCGCACCCATCATTCCGCTCACTTGGGCCTTGCCCAGAATTGCGCCGTCTTCAAGGTCGTCCGACGTCAACTCAAAGGACGGGAGGTCCGGGAGGTCCTCATAGGGGTTTCTCGCCATCGTTCGTCACACCTTTCAATGTCTCAGTCACGTCGAAGGAACTTCGCCCCGGCGCCTGATTGCGTACAAGGGCCACTGTAGTGAGGTCCGCCAGTTTTCGTCCACGCGCTGAGACGTCCGACGACGGGAAGCGCCGAAACGCGGGGCCGCAAACGGTCCGAGGGCTGCCCGGCACGAAGACGAGCCGTGCATCGCCAACGTTCGATCGACGAGCCCTCAATAGGATGAGCTCAATGAGTGGACCCGCCACACCAACGCCGCGCCGCCCGCGCCCACAGCGTTCTGGACCCATCTCGCGCGACCTACAGACGGAGTCGGCGATGCGTTCGTGCACGCGCTTTCTCGGTGGACACGGCCCGCGTGTCGTGAGCGATCTGCTCGAGACGATCCCGCCCGGCACCGAGGTGGACTACTACGGTGTCGGCGGGGTCGTGCACGATCTCGAGGTGAAGGTCGCGGAGATCCTCGGCAAGCCCGCGGCGCTCTTCTTGCCGAGTGGCACGATGGCCCAACAGATCGTCCTTCGCGTACTCAGCGAACGGAGAGGTTCGAAGACCGTGGCCTTTCACCCCGCGTGTCATCTCGACACGCACGAAGAGCGGGCCTACCAACAACTCCACGGTCTGTTCGCCGTTCCCGTGGGGCCACGAAACGAACCACTTTCGGTATCGAGCCTCGAACAGGTGCGTGAGCCCGTGGGCGCACTGCTCATCGAGTTGCCCCAGCGTGACCTCGGCGGCACGTTGCCGACGTGGGCCGAATTGAAAGCGCAAGTCAACTGGGCCCGAGCACGCGGGGCCGCCGTGCACCTCGACGGCGCGCGCCTCTGGGAGTCCACGCCGTACTACAAGAGGTCCCCCGCGGAGGTGGCTGCCCTCTTCGACTCGGTCTACGTCTCGTTCTATAAAGGGCTCGGCGGCATCACCGGCTGTTGTGTCGCCGGCGAGCGCGACGTGATGGACGAGGTCTCGACGTGGCGCACTCGCCACGGTGGTCGTCTCTTCGGTCTGTGGCCCTACGCGGCGTCGGCGCTGACGGTGCTGGAACGACGCCTGCGGCTGATGCCCAAGTACTTCCGTCACGCCGTCGCGATCGGTAAGTCGCTGCGCGATCTCCCGGGCGTCGAGGTCCTCCCCTACCCCGTACAGACACCGATGATGCACCTTCGACTCTCCATCGGGCAGAAGGAGTTACGCGAACGGGCTCTCGCCATCGCGCGCGAGGAGATGATCTGGACCTTCGCTCGACCATTTGTCTCAGAAGGTGCAACGTTGCAGCGAATTGAGTTCACGGTCGGCGACGCGACGTTGGCGTTCAGCCCCGGCGACGTTCGCTCACTCGTTGAACGACTCGTGGCCGAGAAGACGCGGACCGCGAAGGCGCCAGCGAAGCGCGCCACTCCCTCGAGGCGAACGAGCCGCTGAGCACGTTGTCGCCACGCCCCGCGGACTCGACGTGATGCATTCCGGCCAACCAACGGGTGCCGGCGTTCAATCGATCGTGGTCATGGGCGTGGCGGGCGCCGGCAAGACCACCGTCGCTCGCGCGCTCGCGGCGCGACTGGGCTACGTCTTCATCGACGCGGACTGGCTGCATTCGCCAGAGGACATCGCCAAGATGTCCGCTGGCATCGCCCTGAGCGACGACGATCGCTACCCCTGGTTGCACTCCGTGGGGCGACGCATCGACAGCGAGGTGGCGAACCAACACAGCACCGTCACCGCGTGTTCGGTCTTGAGGCGCACGTACCGCGACATCGTGCGCCTCTACGTTCCCGACACGTTCTTCGTCTTCCTCGACGGATCACTCGAGGTGATTCGAGCGAGGATCGAGTCTCGACGTCAAACGATGATCGTCGGCTCGCTACTGGCGTCGCAGTTCGAGGTCCTCGAGCCGCTTCGAAAGGACGAGCGAGGGATGCGCGTCGACGTCCGCTTCAGTCCCGACGTCATCGTCAACGACATCGTGGCCGCACTACAAGGGTGACGCGATCTCGTCCCCGCCACGAGCGACCTACTAACTACTCGTGGTGGTCACGGGACTACTCGTGGTGGTGACGGGCGCTCCGGGACAACTCACCTGATTCTTGCTCGAGAGCACCTGCGCCGCGGCACCCTGGAGGGTGGTCAGCGGAATCGTCCCGGCGGAAACCGCCTCTTGGATTGCGTTCGAGGTCACCTGCGCGAGCTGGAGCGAGGCGGCGGGCGACGGCGGTGAACCGGCGAGGGTCATATCGGCACCCGCGAGGAGCGCCTTCACGGAGGCGGCGGGCACGCTCAGGTGCAGGGCACTCAACGCGCCCGCACCGAGTGAGTCGGTCATGATGAGCCCCGTGAAGCCGAGTTGCTGACGAAGGTACTGGATGGCGACGGGCGAGATGCTCGACGGAAGTGTCGTCAGCCCGGGCACGGAGGCGTTCGACACCATCACCGCCGTGGCGCCGTCACTGACGGCGGCTTGAAAGGGGACGAGGCCAGTCCGCTTGAGCGTGGACCACGGCACTGTCGCGGCTGGACCGTAGTCGGTGTTACCCGTGGAGCCGCCCAGGCCGGGAAAGTGCTTCACGACCCCGACGACGCCGGCGTGACGAAGTCCGTTCAAAAAAGCGACCCCGTCACTCGCCACCTTCGCGGGCACGCCACCGAAGGAGCGGTACCCGTCGGGGTTCGTCGCGCTGGGCCACACGGCACGACCGTCCACGTCGAGCACCGGTGCGAGATCAGTGTTCACGCCCGCCGCGAGCAGCGAGCGTCCCACCTTCTCGCCCTCGGCGGTGATCTGGGACGACGTCAGGTTCTTGCCCATGGTCTGGGCCCACGGAGCGCCCGCGATGAGATTGGACAGTCGCTTCACGCCGCCGCCCTCTTCGTCGGTCATGATGAGCATCGCATACTTCTCCGGTGTCTCTCGTTGCAACGTCGCGACGATGTTCGAGAACTTGCTCGGAGCCGTCGCGCCCACGAGAAGCAGCCCGCCGTAGCCCGCGCGCGCCGCGGGACCCATGGCGCCGATGTTCTCGGCGTTCACCGACACCGCGATCGTCTCGTTCGCCAGTCGCGCCACACTCCACGTCGAGACCACCTGGGTCGCGCACGCCAGGTTCGTCGCGGCTGACGAGTTCGCCGTCACGCTCGGACCCACCAAGAGCCCTCCGAGGACTACCGCCCCACCGAGTAACCGCCGCGTTCGCATGACGCCAGGTTACGGTGGCCTTTTCGAAAAAGGACGCCGCTACGCTGTGTCGGTCACAGGAGGTCACGATGTCCGAGTTGATGCCCGCCGCCTTCATCGGCCACGGCAATCCCATGAACGCGATCGATCACAACCGTTACACCGAGGCGTGGACCGCTTTTGGTACGTCAATTCCAAAACCCAGGGCCGCTCTCGTGATCTCCGCGCACTGGTACGTCAACATCACCGCCATCACCGCGATGAAGGCCCCGCGCACCATCCACGACTTCTATGGATTTCCTAAGCCACTCTTTGACGTGGAGTACCCCGCGCCCGGCGACCCCGATCTCGCCCAACGCGTCATCGACGTCGTGGAGCCCACCTACGTGGGACTCGACGCCGACTCGTGGGGCATCGACCACGGCACGTGGTCGGTCCTCGTGCACATGTTCCCCCAGGCCGACGTGCCGGTGCTGCAACTCTCCATCAACGCCGAACTGCCCTTCGACTATCACTTCAATCTCGGCGCGAAACTCCACGAGTTGAGAAGCGAGGGCGTCTTGATCCTCGGCAGTGGCAACGTCGTGCACAACCTTCGCCTCATCGACTGGCACTCCGCGGGTGAGGGAAAAGACTGGGCCCATCGCTTCGACGACGCCACGCGAGCGATCATGACGAGCGACCCCGCGAACTTGGGCACCGCCGGCGCGCACGCTGACTACCCCCTCGCTGTGCCGACGCCCGATCACTTTCTCCCCCTCGCCTACGTCGCGGGCCTCGCCGCGGCGGCGAACACGCCGACGAGCACGCTCATCGACGGCTACGAGATGGGTTCGCTGTCGATGACGGCCTACGAGTTGGCCGGGGCGTAGACGTTACTTTTTCGCGGTTGGCTTGGCCCGCCAGAGCGACGCGCCGAGCGTCGCGACCCCGAGCACGGGTAGCACGACCGCCGCGGCGGCGTTGAAGTGGCCGCTCTCACTTAGAAGGGCGATGACACCGATGATGACGAGCACGGCGACGAAGATCTCGGGCGTGTCACCCACCAAGAAGTCCCACCAGAACATGCCAAAGCCTTTGATCACCCGAACCGGGAACGACGCTTCACGCTTCATACCGAGACCTCACTCTTCTGATTGGGGGCGCTGGTGCGAAGCCACGCGACGTAGAGCCAGGTAATGGCGAGGTAGATCGCGACGAGTCCGAGCAACATCGTGTCGCCGCCCGGCCAGTGGACCTTCAGTCCCTCGCCCGTCCAGAACGTTCCGTAACTGACGAGCAGCACGCCGACGGCCATCTTCATGGCGTTCTCGGGGACGGCCGAGAGTTGCTTTGCGACGACGACGCCAACGATGCCGACGAGCACCACGGCGACGGTGGCCACAATGACCGCGAGTCCGAGTCGGTGCGCTGACGTGCCCAGGGTCAACACGGTGATCACGACTTCGAGGCCCTCCAAGAAGACACCCTTGAAGGCCATGACGAACGAGATACGGTCGCGACCGGCGTTCGTGGGCTGCGCCGAGAGTTCGGCGACGGTCTCGCGGTAGATCTCGTCCTCGTCGTGCTTGGCTTTGAGACCGCTCGAGCGAAGGATCGCTTTGCGGAGCCACTGCAGACCAAAGATGAGTAGGACGCCACCGACGATCAGTCGAAGGAGGTCGAGCGGCACGTGCACGAGGGCGGGACCGAAGGCCGCGACGAGAGCGCCGAGGGCCAGCAGCGCCACGACGGTTCCCTCGAAGGCCGAGCGCCACCCACGGGTGTGCCCCACCGCGAACACGATGGTCAGCGCCTCGATCATCTCGACGGCACTGGCGAGAAAGACCGCCCCGACGAGTACGACGACGCCCGATGAAACGGTGACGCTCAACACTATTTGACTACCTCTCTCATGGAATCCATCACGAAACAGGCTGAAGGATTGAAACAGACCTTAACGTTTCGACCTCGCTCGAACCTCGTGGGCGCAAAGATCTTCGTCAACGAGAAGCCCTCGCCCACGTCGACCACGTGATCGTAGCCACGACCGTTGAACGCGACGTCGCGAATCAGCCCGCGAACGCCCTCGTCGTACGCGGGCTCGGCCAGCGACACGCCCGAGGCCCGCACGAAGAGGCTCACGTCAGCCCTGCTCTTCAGGCGTTCGATACACGACGCCTCGATGGAGTGACCCGTCGAGAACGGCAGCTCGACGACGACGCCGTGTTCTCCGCGCTCACCCGTGACGCGCACCGGGAACTCACCGGCGACGCCGGTGAAGCGAGCGACGAAGGCACTATGGGGGTGTCGGTAGATGTTCTCCGGCGTGTCGAACTGCACCAGTCGACCTTGGTTCAAGACCCCGATCTGATCCGCGAGGGCGAACGCCTCGGACTGATCGTGCGTGATGTAGATCGCCGTCACCCCGGCCTCGCGGGTCAGGGTCGCGATCTCGATGCGTAGCTGCTCGCGGCGGTCGGCGTCGAGGTTGGAGAGGGGCTCGTCGAAGAGGATCAGACCTACTTCGGCGGCCAGCGCGCGCGCGAGGGCGACACGCTGCTGTTCGCCACCTGACAGTTCGTTCGGGTACCGATCGGCCAGGTGACTGATGCCCACGCGCTCGAGGAGGTCCTCACACCGGCCGGCGCGTTCACTCTTCTCGAGTGACGACGTCGTCAAGGGGTAGGCCACGTTCTTGCGCACGCTGAGGTGGGGCCAGAGGGCGTAGTCCTGAAAGACCATGGCTAGTCGACGGCGTTCGGGTGGCACGAAGGTCTTGCCGCCCACGACCACGGTGCCCCCGATGATGATGGTGCCACTCGAGGGACGCTCGATGCCCGCGACGCAGCGCAACAACGTCGTCTTTCCCGAGCCCGACGGTCCGAGGAGCACGAGGAAGGTGCCCGGTTCGACGGCGATGCTCACGTCCTCGAGTACTCGCTTCTCGCCGAAGGTCTTGCCGAGGGCGCTCATCGACACGCCCACCGCGCGAGGCGTCGTCACACTCATGACTGCACCCCACTCCAACCCACGCGACGCCAGCCATTAGGCGTGACGAGGCGGTAGATCCCGAGCGCGAGGCCGATGACGGCGAGCATCTCGATGAGGGTCAAGACGGTCATCGCGGTGCCGGTATTGGGAGCGAAGTTCGCGAGGTAGGACTGGATGGACACGGACGCCGGTTCCTGACTCGGGGGGTAGAGGATCTGCGAGATCGCCAGCTCCGCGATGGTCTTCGTGAAGGTGAGCAGCCACCCCCAGAGCAACACGCGCGACATGAGCGGAAGATTCGTGGTGCGCCACGCGCGCATCCGCCCCGCCCCGTGGACGCGCGCGGCCTCGCCGAGCGAGGGTTGGATCTGGCTGACGGGTCCGGCCATGAAGCGAGTCTGGCCCGGGACGGCGTTCGCGACAAGTGCCAACATCAAAAGGGGCAGCGTCTTATAGATGCTGACCGCGTTGTGCGAGATGAAACTGAGGTTGTAGAAGAAGATGTAGCCCACACCGAGCACGACGCCGGGTACCGCGACCGAACCCAGGAGGAAGACGTCGGTGACGCGTTGACTCCAACTGCCGGGATTGGCGACCAGACGACGGGCCAGGATGACGGCCAAGATCCCGGTACCGGTCGCTACGACGAGGCCCAGTTGATTCGATAACAGGAGCGGCGCGCCCAAACTGTCGCCCTGGATCGAAGGTCGAAAGATCTGCATGTAGTACGTCAGGGTGAAGTGCACACCGTTCGGCGAGTCGATCCCGAGATTCTTCACGAGCGAGCCGATCACCGCGCCGAGTATCGGCACACCGAGGGCCACGAAGAAGACCCCCGCGACGGCGACGGTCGCCCACGCGCGAGGACCCCGGGCGAGCTCTCGTCGGCGCGGGGCGCGCGTTCGACCCGAGAACACCGCGTACGAACGCTTCCTCATGACGTGCGACTGCAGGATGATTGGAGGAATCGTGGCGATAATCAACACGGCCGCGATCACCGCCGCGACCGAGAAGTTGGCGGGGAAGTTGCTGATCGCGCTGAAGAGCACGTAGGTCGCCATGGGGAAGTTCGAGTGGTACCCGAGCGTGAAGGCCACACCGAAGTCGCTCATCGTCTCGGCGAAGGCGATCGCGAGCGCGCTCAACAGCGCGGGCGCGATGATCGGCACGATGGTACGCAGGCTGCGAAGGGGGCCCGCGCCGTGGATCCTCGCGGCGTCTTCGTACTCGGGACCGAGACCCTGGAGACCGGCCGACACGATGAAGTACGCGAAGGGCAGCGCGGCGCTCGTGAGGACGACGACGATGCCCAAGGGACCGAAGAACTCGCCGTAGAACCAGTGCGTGTTGACCCCGAGGGCCTGCGCCGCGCCGAAGGGTTGCAAGAGGTCGGTCCACCCGAGGGTCATCATCCACGTGGGCATCATCAACAACAGCCACATCGCCACGGTCCAGAACCTGCGTCCCCCGACGTTGGTGCGATGGATCAGCCACGCCAGCGCCGTCGCCAGGCACACCGAAAGGATGGCGACGGTCGTCGATACCCACAACGAGTTGAAGATGCCCCGACCGAAGTAGCTCGAGAACGCCTGGCGCACGTAGGACAGGGTGAACCACTGCGAACCCTGTTGAAAGACTCGCGGACTCACGCCGAGGATGAGAAAGCTCGTGACCGGCGCGATGATGAGCAGGATGAGTACGAGCCAGAGGACCACTCCTCCGAGTGATCCTCGTCTCTTGTTCGTCGCCGGTGACGGCGGCACGGGCGGAGCCGTCTCGAGCGCGGCGATCGCCATCACTTACCTTCCGTTTGCGCTCGGCGCCACGGTTGGGGAGATAACCGTGGCGCCGAGCGGGGAGTTAGAAAATTGCGCTGACGTACTAGCCGTTGACGATGTTGCTGTCGAACCAGGTGTTCACCTGCGTCTCTAGCTTTCCCCAAGTGTAGGGATTGGTCGAGATCGCGTGGGTCGTCGACAGCGGCGGGATGATGGCGTTCGAGGGGTTCTCACCCGTGATCACAGGCCAGAACAGCGAGTCACCCTGGGGATCACCCGTCTGCATCACGTGCTGTCCCGCGGGTGACAAAACCCAGTCGACGAACTTCTGGGCGTCCTCGCGAACCAGCTTGGGCTGCTTGCCGTCGATGCCGATCACGCTGGGAAGCGCAATGGAGGGGTTGAGGTACTTCACCTTCATGGCTGGGAAGGTCGTGAGAGCTGCGCCGTAGCACGCGGAACTCTGTATGGTGGCCATCGAGATGGTGTGCGCCTCCATGGCCGTGATGGTCGCACCGTTCACGGCGTTCACCACGAGGCCGTTGGCCTTCAACGCCGTGTAATACGCCTCACCAGTCGCGACGGCCTTCGCCGTTGATCCGCTCTTGTACTTGCCCAGGTACTGCATCAATCCCGCGATCATCGGGAACGTGGGACCGGACTGTGAGGGATCGTTCATGCCGACCTTGCCCTTGAACTGCGACGTCTCCAACTGCTGCCACGTGCTCGGTAGTTGCGCCGCGGTGATCTGGGACGAGTCGTAGCAGAGCGCGCCCGTGACCGTGAGGCCCGTGGGCGAGAAACTACGGTCCTTCGGGACGTTCTGCAACCCCAAGGCATTGAACTTCACCTTGGGCACACTGTTGTGAAGAAGCTTGCCCTCGCCGTCGAGCTGCGCGAACGCCGAGGCACCGTCGACCCAGAGCACGCCCCACTTGGGATTGCTGCCCTCAGCCTGGATCTGCTGCAGGAGTGGACCGGTCGAGTTGTCGTTCAGCGTCACGGTGAAACCGGGATGCGTGGCGTTAAAGGCGGTCACCGACGCGTGGTCGTAGCCCTGGGATGAATAGAGGACGAATCCTGGATTCGAGGAGGCGCCGGCCGAGCCCGCCGAGACGACGTAGGACATCGAGCCGAGAGTGACCGCCAGTGCCACCAGCACTACTCGTTTCCTCAGGACATTGTTGGTTTTGGTGTGAAGGTTCATGGTGCAGTTCTAAGACGCCGGCCTTACGCGAAGGTGACGTCCACGCCTCAGAACGTCAAACTCTTCGTAGCGGTTTCGTGTAAGCGGGGGTGGCCTAGCGCGCTCGTCGGCGCAGTTCGTCGTCCACCATTGCCGGATCGAGCCCTCGACTACGCAGCAACAACAACGAGTGGAACCAGAGGTCGGCCGCCTCGCTGACGACGCGCTCGTCGTCTTCACTCAACGCCGCCACCACCAGTTCGACGGCCTCCTCGCCGACCTTTCGTGCGTTCTGACTGACGCCCGCCTTCAGTTGCGCCGCGACGTAGGACCCATCAGCGTCTTCAACCTCGCGCCGCAGGATCGTTCGCCAGAGCCACGGCGTGAAGCACGACGTCGAGCCGTCGTGACAGGTCGGTCCGTCCGCGTGCACGCTCACGAGCACCGCGTCCTCGTCGCAGTCGAGCACGACCTCGGTGACGTGCAGGACGTTGCCCGACGTCTCCCCCTTTTGCCAGAGCCGCTGGCGCGAGCGGGAGAAGAAGTGCACGAGCCCGCTCGAACGAGTCAGCGCCAGCGCTTCATCGTCCATCCAGCCCAGCATCAGTACGCGTTTCGTCGCCTCGTCTTGAATGATGGCGGCGCGAAGTTCCTCACCCACAGGGTCCCTCCAGTGGTCGTAGGGCAATGCCCAGAGCCTCAATCTCACGGCGCAGCGCCGAGAGCCCCGACGGGTTCTCGTGCACGATCGACGCGACGAGCGCGGCGTCGGTAACGCGTAGGGCGTCGGCGACGTGCTGAGCCGAACCGGCGCCGCCCGAGGCGATCACCGGGATCGTGACGGCCCTGCGAACGGCGACGGTGAGGTCGAGGTCGTAGCCATTGCGCTGGCCGTCTTGGCGAATTGACGTCAACAGGATCTCGCCAGCGCCGCGCTCGCACGCCTCCACGGCCCAGGGCACGGTCTCCGTCGAGGTGGCGACGCGCCCCCCGTGCGTGTGCACGACGCCGTTTCCGGCGTCGATCGCGACGACGACGGCCTGGGAACCGAAACGCGATGCGATCTTCGTGATCACCGACGGGTCGGCCAGGGCGGCCGAGTTCAACGACACCCGATCGGCGCCCGATTCAATGATGCGTGACGCGTCGTCCACCGATCGGACACCTCCGCCAACGGTGAAGGGGATCGCCAACACGTCGGCGACGCGCTCGACGACCGAGGTCATCGTGGCGACCTCGTCGGGCGTCGCCGTGATGTCGAGCAGGACCAACTCGTCGGCGCCACCGTCGCTGTAGTACGTAGCGAGTTCGACGGGGTCACCGACGTCTCGAAGTCCGACGAAACTCACGCCCTTCACGACCCGACCGTGCGCGACGTCGAGGCATGGGATTAGACGAGCGAGAGGCATTGGTCGAGAAAGTCGAGTCCGGCCGGTCCACTCTTCTCGGGGTGGAACTGCACACCCAAGAAGGCGTCGCGACGAACGGCGACCGTGACGCCGTCGACACTCGCGACCGTGTCCGATGAGCGCACGGCGTAGGAGTGGGCAAAGTAGTAGGCCCGGTCCCATGGCTCGACGACCGCCCAGCCGAGTCGCGGCACCCGTCCCTCGCGGAGGCGAACGACGTCGCCCGAGAGCAGTCCGAGCCCGTCGACACCGCCGTCTTCCTCACTGTTGCCCATGGCGAGTTGCATGCCCAGACAGATGCCGAGGATCGCGCGACCCTCGCTGAATCGCTGACGCAACGCCTCCGAGGCACCCGTGTCGTCGAGGTGGGCCATGGCGCTGCGCGCCGAACCGACACCGGGCAGTACCACAAAGTCGGCGTCGCGAATATCCGACGTGGCGCTCGAGACGACGCTCGTGCGACCAAGGCGCGTCAGGGCCGCGCGCACGGAGCGCGTATTGCCCGCGCCGTAGTCGACGACGACGACGACGCCATTCACAGTGATCCCTTCGTCGAGCGCACCAAGGAACCGTCCTTCACGAGGGCCTGGGCGATCGCGCGTCCGACGGCCTTGAAGGCCGCTTCGGCGACGTGGTGGGCGTTCTCGCCCGTCGCCGTGACGTGCAACGTGATGCGCGCGGTCTGGACCAGTGACTCGAAGGCGTGCGCCACCATGCCCTCGTCGGGCGTCACCAAGACGCTGGCCGTCGCGCGGCCCGAGAGGTCCACGACGGCGTGCGCCAGGGCTTCGTCCATGGGCACGCGCGCCTCACCGTAGCGCGCGAGTCCCTTACGGTCACCGAGCGCCTGGTCGAATGCTTCGCCAAAGGTGCGCATCATGTCCTCGACCGTGTGGTGATCGCCGGTCTCGAGGTCGCCCACGCCCTCCAATCGCAGGTCCATCCCCGCGTGAAACGCCAACTGCTGGAGCATGTGGTCGTAGAAGCCAGCACCGGTGCTGACGAAGACCCGACCCTCGCCGAGCACGCGCAGTCGCACGCGCAACAGCGTCTCGGCCGTGTTGCGTTCGTAGCGCAACGCCGACGCCGGCATTGGCGTGTCGAAGAGCACGCCACGAAGGGCGTCCAACAAGAAGTTGTTGTCGAGTTCGTCGCGCACGCTGACACGCAGTCCCCCGGGGTAGGCCCTCGTCACCGCGCCGTACGGCAAGAGTTGATCCACGAGCTTCTCGGGTTCGTCCATGGGGATGAAGAGGAAGTTCGTGTAGGAGCGAAGTGAGTTAAGCCCGAGCTGCGTGAGTTCACGTGCGAGCCGGTCGCGTTCCGCGAGCGCCGACGTGACGTCGATCGGCGTCGAGAGCGCCGTGAGCGCCAGCGCCGCCGACAGCGACGACACCGACAACGGGGCTTGACGTGACGTGATGACGCTCGTCAGTTCCGCGTTCGCCAACGCGTAGCCCACGCGCGCGCCGGCCAACCCGAAGGCTTTGGAGAACGTGCGAAGGACGATCGCGCCGCTGTCGATGCGATCGAGCGCGTCGACCCCGGCGTACTGCGCGTAGGCCTCGTCGATGACGAGTTGGCCCGCGACGTCGGGGACGTCGGGAAGTTCACCCGTCGGATTGTTCGGTCGACAGACAAAGACGAGATCTGCCGTGTGGACGTCGTCGACGATCGTCGCGCCGGCCATGATCGCGGCGTAGCGGTACATGGAGTACGAGTACGTGGGTACGGTCGCGATGGTGCCACCCTCGGCGAAGACGCGCGCGAGCAACACGATGAACTCGTCGCTGCCCGCCCCGAGGGCCACGTGATCGACGTTGAGGTCGTGGTGGCGCGCGATTGCTTCACGAAGTTCTTGGTAGCGTCCCCGGTCGTATTCGTTGACGTCGGCGAGCGCTCGCGCTAACGCCGCGGGGCGCGCGCTCGCGGGTGGCGTCGCCGCGACGTTGCCGTCGAAGCGCACTATTGATCGTGGATCGAGTCCGACGCGTTGGGCGATGACCTCCGTCGACGGTGGCCACTGGTAGGCCTCGAGGGCTTCGGGTTTCATCGGCGGGCCGTGGCCTTGTGCGCACTCATGCCCTCGAGTTCGGCTAACGCCTCGATAGTCGGCGCCAAACGCTCTAGTCCTTCCTTCGTGACGCGTTGCACGGTGACGGTCTTCATGAAGGCTTCGAGACCGAGCCCGCCAGTCGATTTCGCCCAACCCCCTGTCGGGAGTACGTGGTTCCCCCCCGTGGCGTAGTCCCCCGCCGGCACCGGCGAGTACGGTCCGACGAAGACGGCGCCGGCGTTGCGAATGCGCCCGGCCAAGGACTCCGCGCGCTCGCCGAGTAACGCCACGTGCTCGGCGGCGTAGGCCTCGACCTGTTCGAGCGCGGCCTCAAGATCCGCGCCGACGCGTACGACGTGGCCCTTCGAGTCAGGGCCGTGTTCCATCTGCGCGGCGATCTCTTGAGCAATCAACGCTTCGTCGACACCTTCGTCGGCGACGACGACGATTTCGCTCGGTCCCGCGGGAAGGTCGATGGCGACGTCGCGGCTCACGAGCAACTTCGCCGTGTTCACGGCTCCGCTGCCCGGCCCGAAGATCTTGTCCACGGCGGCGATCGACTCGGTGCCGTACGCCATGGCCGCGATGGCCTGCGCGCCACCAATCGCCCACACTTCGTCGATTCCTAGTAGGGCCGCGGCCGCGGCCACGGCGGCGGCGCCGTTGGGCGGCGTGCACACCACGATTCGTTCCACTCCCGCCACTTGGGCCGGCACCGCGCTCATGATGAGCGACGACACGAGACCCTTTGGCACGTAGATTCCCACGGAGCGAAGCGGCGTCCATCGTCGCTCGAGCGTCACGCCCGGCGATACCTCCATCATGAGATCGGCGGGTCGTTGTGCCGCGTGCCACGTGCGCACGGCTTCCGCCGCGGCGAGGACGGCGGCCGTGGGAATGTCGCCGTAGGCGACGGCGCGCTCGGGCTTCGCCGACGTCGTTGCGTCGAAGCGCCGGGACCACTCGGCGATCGCGGCGTCCCCACGCTGGCGAACGTCGTCGACGATCTCCTCGATCGACACCGCGTCGTTGGTCTTGACGGGCGTGCTCACGGGACCAACCGCTCTATGGGCAAGGTCAGGATCGAACTCGCTCCGGCGGCTTCGAGTCGTGGCAACAGTGACCAGATGTCCGCGGCGGGCACGAGCGCGTGCACGGCGACGACACCGGGGGTCGCCAAGTCCATCACCGACGGCGACCCGGTCGTGGGCAGGACCGCGGTCACCTCGTCGAGACGGTCCTTCGACACGTTACAGAGCAGGTACCGGTTGGCGCGGGCGTTGATCACCGAACCGAGCACGGTAGTGAGCGTGCGACGTGCTTCGAAGTCTTTGGAGTTCGCACGGCCGACCAGCACCGCCTCGGACTCGAAGAGCACGCCGATCGAGCGCAACCCGTTCGTGCGCAGCGTGCTGCCCGTCGAGACGAGGTCGATGATGGCGTCGGCGAGACCGAGTCGTGGCGAGATCTCCACCGAGCCCGCCACCGGGATGATCTCGGCACGCACACCGCGATCGGCGAGGGCCTTGGCGGCGATGTGCGGGTGCGAGGTCGCGATCCGGCGACCCTCGAGGTCCTCAACACGGGTTGCGTCATCCTCGCTCGACACGGCCGCCTGCAGCGAGCACGTGCCGTAGCCGAGACGAAGCAGTACGTCAACGCTGCACTCACGCTCGTGCACCAGGTCGAGCCCGGTGATGCCACAGTCCACGACGCCGTCTTGGACGTACTCCGGTACGTCATCGGCGCGTACGAACAAGAGATCGATGTCGGCGTTGCGGCAGTGGGCTTGGAGTACGCGCTCGCCCGGCTCTTGGGGAGAAACGCCGCTGGCTTCCAGGAGCGCCCACGAGGGCTCACGAAGTCGACCCTTCGAGGGCAACGCCATGGTGAGGCGGCGCGTCATCGTCGGCTCTGTTTCAACACCGCGCCGTAACCGCCTTCGCCGTGGTGCAACCACTGCGCGACGCGCGTCACGGTCGCCGTGGAGGCGCCCGTTCGTCGCGAGATCTCCTGGTACGAGAGGCCCTCGTCGACGAGACGCGCCACTTGGAGGCGTTGGCCCATCGCGTCGAGTTCGGTCGTGGTGCAGAGATCGCGCAGGAACGCGGCCACGACGTCCACGTCTCGTAGACGCGCAAGGGACTGTACTAATTCGTCGAAGCGCTTCGCCGTTTTGGGACTCGCGTCGGCCGGGACTACTTTTCCGCTGGTCATGCTCACATGCTAGTATGCTAATTCGCTACTACGCAAGTCGACGTCGGGCGTTCCCCCCATCGTGCTGACATGCTAGTATGCTACTTCGCTACTATGCAGACGATCCCCGCCATCGACGTCCTCGGTAACGAGGCCGTCCGCCTAGAACAAGGGGATTTCAATCGCGTCCTCTTTCGCCAACCTCTCGGGGCGTTCATGGATCGAGTCGTGGCGACGGGTCCGGCACTCATTCACGTCGTGGACCTTCAAGGGGCCCGCGATGGCGCCCTGCGCCCTTTCATCATTGAGCGCTGTCGCGAAGCGGCGAGGGGAATTCCACTCCAAGTTTCCGGCGGTATCCGCTCGATCGAGAGCGCCCGCGCGGTTCTCGCGGCTGGGGCCGCGCGCGTCATCGTCGGCACCGCGCTCTGGCAGGACGACGCGTCGCTCGCCTCGTTCGCCGACGCGCTCGGTGAGCAGTTGCTCGCCGCGATCGACGTCAAGGATGGACGCCTCGCCGTGCGAGGGTGGCTCGCGGCTTCATCGATCAGTGTCGACGAAGCGCTCGATCAATGTGAGCGCGCGGGCGTAGCCCGCCTGCACGTGACCGCAATTGAGCGCGACGGCACGATGCGCGGTCCCGACCTCGCGTTGTACGAGCAGGTCTGCGCGCGCGGCATTCCCGTCGTCGCGGCTGGCGGCGTCCGCGACGACGACGACGTGGCCGCGCTCGCTGACGTTGGCTGCGAAGCCGCCGTGATGGGCGTTGGCTACCTGGCGCGACTCGGGCTGTCGCTGGAGGACTGACGTGCCGCAGTTTTCGCTGGCCCCGCTGCGCTGGAGTCAGGTCTTCTTTCGAGAGAGCACGATGCTCATGAAGGCGAAGCCGATGCCCACCATGAAGATGAACGTGCCGAAGACGAAGACCTGGGGCGGAATGCCCACGCGCGTCGCTCCGTAAACCCACACGGGGAAAGGATCGCTCGATCCACTGACGAAGTTCGACGTGACGAAGTCGTCAATGGAGAGCGCGAAGGCCATCAGCGCGCCAGCCAGTACGCCCGGCATAATCAGCGGGAGCGTCACGAGACGAAACGTTGCCAAGGGGTTGGCGCCGAGGTCGTACGCCGCCTCTTCGAGCGAGCGGTCGAAACCGGCCAGACGGGCTCGCACGGTCACCGTGACGTACGCGATCGAGAACATCACGTGCGCGAGCACCAAGGTGACGAAGCCTCGCCCGATGTTCAAGGTGACGAAGAGCCCGAGCAGCGAAGCACCCATGACGATCTCGGGCGCGGCGATGTTGAGAAAGAGAATCTGCTCGACGGCGACCTTTCCGCGGAACTTGTTCGATCGGTAACGAACTAAGGCGATGGCGAGGAAAGTGCCGAGCACCGTCGCGATGACCGTTGAGACGAGCGCCAAGCGTATCGAGAGCCAGAAGGCCGCCGTGAGGCCGGGCACGTTGCTCCACTGTTGGTACCACAGGGTCGTGAAACCGTTCCAGGAGAAACTCACCAGTTGGAGGCCGCCGATGATCCGGTTGAAGCTGTAGACGATCATGATGGCGATGGGAAAGACCAGGTACGCAATGACGAGCCACGAGTACGTGGGCAGGGCGAAGCGGCCGATCTTGCGCCGACGTCCGAAGGAGCGCTCGCGTGGCGTTTTCGCGACGACGTCGGGCGTTGTTTCGATGCTCACAGGTACTCGTTGATCGTGCTGGTTCCGAGTAGTCGCGCGTAGAGCCAGATGCCCACGAGCGCGACCGCGAGGAGAACCACCGACAGTGACGCGCCGCCGGCGTAGTCGAAGTTCACCAGGAAGGAGTTCTGGATGACGGTCCCGATCATGGTGTTGCCCGTACCGCCGAGGATCTCCTGATTGACGTAGTCACCGAAGGCCGGGATGAAGGTGAGGAGGAACGCGGCGAAGATGCCCGGCATCGAAAGCGGCAAGATGACGCGCAGGAACGCTTCGCGGCGATTGGCGTAGAGGTCGTACGCCGCGTCGAGGACGCGCCGATCGATGCGCTCGATCGCGACGTAGAGCGGAAGGGCCGTAAAGGGCAAGTAGTTGTACGCCAAGCCGGCGATCACCGCGTAACTGGTGCCCAAGACGTGAAAGCCCGCGGGGACGAGGTGTTGGTGGCGAAGGAACGTCAAGATGAAGCCGTTGTTGGAGAGGATGAACTCCCAGACGATGGTGCGGATGATGAACGAGACGAAGAACGGCACCAGCAACATGATGAGGAAGAAGTTCTTACGCCGCCCCCCGTAGAAGGCGATCCAGTACGCAATGGGAAACGAGATGACGAGGTCGATCACGGTCGCGATAGCCGCGAAGATTAAACTGGTGATGAACTGTTGGTGGTAGAGATTGACCTGACGTGGCAACTCCCCCCAACTCCAGGTCATGACGCACTGGCCCGTCGCTGGGCTGCACGTCTCGAGCGACTGGATCAACAAAATGCACAGGGGCACGATGAACAGCAACAGCAACCACACGCCCGCCGGCAGGCTCAAGAGATACGGCGCGAGTTTCTTTCCCCAGCCAGACGAGTGGCGCTGCTTCTCTACGCTCCCTGGATGATCGGTAAGAACAGATTCGTCCACGCCGTGATCTCCTCTTGGTTCTTGAAGGGGTAGTAGGGATGGGACGCCTTGATGCGCGCCGCCGACGGGAAGACGACGAGTGAGTCGGCGGTGACGGTCGTGGGCAGACCGATCTCGGGCTTCAACGCCTTCAGGGCCGCGGCGTTCCAGCCCTTCGGGTGGAGCAACTGTTGCTTCGCCTCGGGCACCGGGCAGATGTAGTCGTTGTAGTACTCGACGACCGACTGGGTCAGGGGACTGTAGAAGTAGTCCATACACGTCAGCGCGTCGAGCGGGTTCGCCGCGTGCAGGGGAATGACCATGTTGTCCGTCCAGATCATCAACCCCTCCTTCGGGACCATCAGTGTCAGATCCTCGTACTTGCTGTTCAAGTTCGCTTGGAAGATGTCCCCCGAGTAGCACTGCGAGACGACGATGTCACCGTTCTTCAAGTGCTGGATATAACTCTGGTCGTAGTAGGACGCCACGATCCCGTCGCTCTTTTGTAGTTGGAGTTTCTTCGCCGCCTTCGCCCAGTCGGACTCGGTGGACGTCGCGGGCTCGATCCCCAGGGCGAGGAGCCCGACGCTGCCGAGCTCGAACGGGTCGGAGAACATGCCAACCTTCCCGGCGTACTTCTTGTCGAAGAGGATGTCCACGCTGTCGCCCGGGTTCTTCACGAGCTTCGAGTTGTAGCCCACCGAGGTCCATCCCGACTGCCAGGCCATCGTGTACTTGTTCTTCGGGTCGAAGGGCGGATTTGTCACGAGTGGTCCGGCGTACTTGTTGAAGTTCGGCGTCTTCGCGTGATCGAGCGGAATGAGCCAGCCGAGTTCAATGAGATACCCGAGTTCGGGATTGTTGTTCGTCATCACCATGATGTCGTAGCCCGTCGCCTGTCCGGCCTCGAGTGAGGGACGAATCTTCGCGTAGAACGAGGCGTTGTCCTGGATGACCTCTTGATAGTTGACCTTGATCCTCGTCGCGGCCGTGAAGTGATCGAGTGAAGGATGCTTTCCCTTCAAGACGTCGATGTAGTAGGGCCAGTTCGCGAAGTTGACGTCATGGTGGAGTTTCTGCCTGGCCCACCAGGACTTCGTGCCGACGCCGACGTTCGGCAGGCTCGCGCCGGCGCGCGTCGCGAGGAATAGTGACGAGGCGAGACCCGCCCCCGCCGTGAGGGCTTGGCGCCGCGACAGGCGTCGCTGGGTTAGTCCTCGAAAGAACGACGGATCAATGATGCCGTCGTTCGAACCCTCGTCATTCGCTGCCATTACTTACTCCCCTTCACTCAATTGTTCTTCGTCGTCCTTGGCGCCCACCAGTGGCCGGACCGCGAACGTGTGCTCGACGGGCCAGGTCAGTGTGACGTTCTCGCCACTTCGCGGCGCTAGCTCTTGGCCAATATTCTGCGCGTAGACCGTGACCTGCACGCCCGACACGGTGTCCACCAGGTACTGGTTTCCGACGCCAGTGAACGTCGAGACCAGGACCTGTCCTCGCAGAGCGTTGTGACCGGTTCGAACACTCGCGTCGTTCGGGCCGATGCTGATCTTCTCGGGACGCACGCCGACCTTCACGTGCGTCGCGCCGTTCAGCGCGGGCACCCGGTCCGACGGGACCGACAGCGTCGACGCGTCGTCCAAGGTAACGGTGGTGAAGACTCCCTGCGTGCCCGAGATCTCCCCGGTCAAGAGGTTCGACGCGCCGAGGAACGTGGCCACGAACTCCGTCGAGGGACTGTCGTAGACGTCGCGGGGCGAGCCGATCCCTTCGATCTTGCCGCTGTGCATCACGGCGAGGCGATCGGACATCGTCATCGCCTCTTCTTGGTCGTGCGTGACGTAGAGGAACGTGATGCCCACTTGGGTCTGGATTCGCTTGAGTTCTATCTGCATCTGTCGGCGCAGTTTGGCGTCGAGGGCCGACATGGGTTCATCCAGCAATAACAACTTCGGTTCGTTCACGAGCGCGCGCGCCAGCGCCACGCGCTGCTGCTGGCCTCCGGAGAGTTGCGACGCACGGCGCTTTTCGTAGTTCGGTAAGTCCACAATCTCGAGCAGCGACCCGACGCGACGGACAACCTCGGCCTTGTCCAGGTGTCGGCGGCGGAGGCCGAAGGCCACGTTCTCGAAGACGTTGAGGTGAGGAAAGAGAGCGTAGGACTGAAAGACGGTGTTGACATCGCGGTGGTAGGGCGCCTGGTACGTAACGTCACGCCCACCGAGGAGGATCCGACCGCTGGTGGGCTCTTCGAAACCACCCAACATTCGAAGTGACGTGGTCTTGCCGCACCCCGAAGGCCCCAGAAGACTGAAGAACTCCCCCTCGTAGATCTCGAGATTGAGGTCGTCGACGGCGGGCGTGTCCTCAAAGATCTTGGTGACGTGCTCGAGGCACGCCACGACTTCTCGACCGTTGGCGACCGACGCTGGCGCTTTCGTGCGGTGACCATCGGTCATCTCGAGTGATCCGCTCATTATCGGAAACTATAGCCAGGGATGAGGGCCAAACAATGGGCACGGCGGGGCCAGAAAGCCTGGTAACACCTACGAAACACGACATCGTCAACGGGTGAGGCGAAAGCGTTGCCACGCAATGTAGGACCACACGATCTCCGCCACACCAAAAGGCCACGCACCCGAGAGAAAGCCGTACGCACTGGACAGGAGACAGCCCGCGGCGAAGGCCACGACGTACAGTCGTCCCCGGCGCTCAAGGGCGTACATCGTCATCATGAAGGTAACGGCGCAGAGGCCGTAAATGGTCACTACCATGCGTGGACTTCTCCTGGTACGAGGTCAAAGGTCGAACGTCATGACCTTAAGCCGAAGGGTGGGACTATGGGCGACGACCGCGCCGAAAGACTGCGTGGCGCACTAGCGAAAACCCAAGTGCTCGGTCTACCGTGGGTGACAACATCGTCCAACGTGCGTAAGGGGCAACCATGACCACACTCAAGAACCGACCGAACACCGCACTCCTCGTCGTCGACGTGCAGAAAGGCGTCGTTGAGGATGCGCACGAGCGCGACGCGGTCGTCGCGAACGTCAACAGCCTCGTCGAGAAGGCGCGGCGTGAAGAGGTCCCCGTCGTCTGGGTCCAACACACTGATGAGGGACTTCCGACCGGGAGCGACGTCTGGCGAATCGTCCCCGAACTGACGCCGAACGACAACGAGCCACTCATCGCCAAGAGCTACGGTGACTCCTTCGAGGACACGAACCTGGAGACCGTGCTGGCAGACCTTGGCGTTGGCCGACTTGTCGTCGTCGGCGCGCAGACCGACGCGTGTATCCGTTCGACGCTCCACGGCGCCTTCACCAGAGGGTACGACGCGACGCTCGTCAGCGACGCACACACGACGGAAGATCAGTCGGAGTGGGGTGCGCCGCCGCCGGACAAGGTCATCGCGCACACGAATCTGTACTGGACCTACCAGGCGGCGCCCGGGCGAACGGCCGGCACCGTCGAGACGAAGGACGTCGACTTCGCCGCCGCACCCTAAAACCATTCCTACCGAAAAGTTCTCGCGACCGTAGTGACGGGCGCAGCAACAACGAAGTTGGCCGCGCACACCACCAAACGCCCATAGCGAAAAGGAAGCACCACTATGACCCTGACATCCCCTCACACCACCGTCCTCCTGATCGGCGCCTCGCGCGGTCTCGGGCTCGCGTTGGCGGATGAATACCTCAACCAAGGATCGCAGGTCGTGGCGACCGTCCGCGACGCACAACGAACTGAGTTGCACGACCTCCAAGAAACGGCCGCGGGACGTCTGGAAATCGAGCACATCGACATCACCGTCCCGCATCACGTCGCCGGCCTGCACGACCGCCTCGCCTCACGTACCTTCGATCTGCTCTTCGTCAACGCCGGCGTGATGAACGAGGCCGATGACGCGATCGCTGACGTCTCAACCGAGGAGTTCAACCGGCTTATGATCACCAACGCGCTGAGCCCGATGCGGGTGATCGAGGGACTCAACGACCTGATCGCACCGAACGGCACGATCGCCGTCATGTCCTCCGGACTGGGCAGCATCGCCAACAATGATCGCGGCGGCTTCGACGTCTACCGCGGCAGCAAGGCCGCGCTAAACATGTTCATGCGCAGCTACGCCGCCCGCCACCACAACGATCCCCGGACGCTCCTGCTCCTGGCTCCGGGCTGGGTCAAGACTCGACTCGGAGGCCCAAACGCACGCCTGACCATCAACGAGAGCATCCCCAACCTCGTCAGAGTGATCGACGCCCAGCACGGTCGCGGTGGGCTTCAATACCTCGACTATCTCGGAGAGACCGTCGCATGGTGAAGAACAGAAGCTCAGTCCTCCGTGCGCACTGCATCGACTACAAGTATGAGAGTGCACATTCAGCGATCGGCAACCGACCACCAGCGAGCAGGCTCACGTAAACGACGCTCCGGGAAATGACACCTAGACCAGCGAACACACGTCGGTACATTCTTGAATCGCGAAGTTGACGCCGCCTTCGTATTCACCCCTCGTTCGCTGATTCAGCACCGTGGCTGCCTCGCGTCGGTAAAGATCAATACATTCGACCTCCCAGTTGGCATCCGGCCACGCAAAGGCCAGGTCCACGATGGATCCCGGCTCGCTCACCGACTCAGCCAGTTGGAGTGCAGCCCGGAGCACCGCTCGCTGACCCTGAGGGTCGCCGGGCGCCCCCGTTGAGTTCCCGAGCGGGTAGTTCAAGAACGCCGCGCGCGGTGGGCGGATGCGTTCGGTGATGTCCCGTGCCCCGGTCAGTGACACCGTGGGCAGCCCTTCACGTTCAAGCACCCGTGCAATCAACCCGGCTGCCTGGTGGCAGGCCGGGCAGAGCGGCACGACTAGCACGATGTCAGCGCCGCCTTCCTTCGCCGCCAGCGCCATCTCTGGCGCCAATTCGGTGACGAGTTCCCGTAGCTTCTTGATGGCGCCCAAACAGCTCAGGTGGTAGTCCGTCACTCCGCCAATGAACCCTTCTGTAGCGAGCTCGGCCAGGCGCTGGTAGGGGTGCACGACGTTGATGTCCGCCTCGCCCGGTCGACGCACAGGTGCGGGATGCGAGGGTTTGAGTTGTCCGGATTCAGCAAATTGCGAAATGCGGCGGAACGTCATGTCGTTGATGGGCTGAAACGGCGGATCAGCCTTTTGATGGACCCCGGCGGTGCTCACGATCATTACCTTGCACTCACTCAACGGCTTAGCCAACGGCGTGAGCACCGGCAGCCCAAGTTCGGCGATGGGCAATGGGGGCAGCGTGGCCGTGACCTCGCTCGCCAGCTCGATATAACGAATTGCCAAGAGTCCTTCTTCCTATTGGGACTTCGATCAACGGCACCTAACGACTTCGGCCTCGTCGTCACGATGATATCGGGGAACGTCGCGGCGATCCCGCCGGATTTGGTTTACTCGCACAAGCTTCCAAGAACGAGGGCGATTCTTGTTGAGGCACGATCGATTGGATAAGCGACTTGGAAGAATTTGGGGCCCAAAGTGAGCCCGACTCAATCAGAGTACCCGGCGCAATGGCCGGGCACTCTGATGACAAAGCTAGGGAACCGTCGAGTTCTGTGGCACACGGCCGCTTCGAAGTTCAAAAGTTTCCGGCGGCGATGCTTGCCATCGTCACTCGAGACACCTGATAAGTGATGGTGACGCTCGGGGTCTGACCAGGTGCTCCGCCAGCAAAAGACACCGGTACGCCCGTGCTCGCGTTGATCGTGATCGCTTCTTGATAGTTCGAAGGAAGCGCCGGTGCGCTCGCAGTCAGAGTGATGGTCGGCTGACCGTTCGTCGTCGTGCTCGTGACCGCAACTTCTGAAAGTGTGGAAAGTATCCGCAGCACACCAATTCGGACGTCGGGATTGCCGGCTCCCTCGATCAGAGCGTCCACCGAGTCCATCCATACGTAGTTGTCGGTTGAAGCTTGTTGACCGCTTGGAGAGTTCGCCTCGCCGACGATCTTTTGAAGGAGAGCGGCCTTCTGGGCGGAGGTGAGCTTCGTTTGGGCGTCGATCTTTTGTTTGAGCACGCTGACATCAGCACTAGTGTTCGCTGGCTTGACGCCATTGTCGTAGGGCGCAGTTGCCATCTCTTGGACCGCCGTGGCCAAGTTGCCGTTCACGGCGTCGAGGGCAGCTTTGATCTCTCGAGCCGTGAAACCGTTGCCGACATTTGCATTGTCGGCGATGGCGGCAGGAAGTCCACTCTCAGTTGGCGTGGAGAAGTACTCGCCATTGTCGGCGTACAAATCGGCCTCCGAATTTGACGTACCGTCCGGGTACGACTGCGTTCGCAGCACGAGCGTCGCGTCGCCTGGCAGTGGCGTCGTCACATTCGCCTTGATGTGGGCAGCGAGGTGGTTAAGGACCGCTGCACCGGCGACGGGAGTGGCGGGACCCACCGAACCAAATGAAACGGCCACCAACGTGACGGCGGCCGCGGCCGTAGCAAAGACTCCTGTCCCCGCAAAGACACGACGACGCACTCGTGGGTTCGTAGCCTTTCGACCAGCCACGCGGGCCATCACTTTGGCGAAGGTGGCCTCTGCATCGGAGTCGTTGGCTCCTAGCGTTGAGTAGTTGGTGACGGTGTTGGGGCCGGCGATGATCTTGTCAATATTCATGATGCAATGGTCCTTTCGTTGGGGTGGAGGGTGGCGTTGCCATGTCGTTGTAAGGGCGGAGCGGGCGTGACGAAATTGTCGAGCGGAGCGAGGTAGTCACGAACCTTCGCTCGAGCTCGTGCCATCCTTCGTTCGACGGCCTTCGCAGTGATGCCGACGCTCAGGCCGACCTCTTCGTGCGAAAACTCTTCCCAGTGAATGAGTCGGAAGATCTCTCGATCGAGATCGGACAGTTGGTCGACTGCGCGTCGTACTCGAATCTCCAGTTCACTGGACCCGGTCGAGGAGTCGACAGCCACACTCTCTTCGGTCATGAGTCGATCGGTGAGCGCCGATGAGCGCTGGACGCTCCGGAAGTGATTGGCCACCAGATTTCGCGCAACGCCGTAGAGCCACGGAAGTTCTTTCGTCTGCTCTGGCACCTCAAGGAATCGGCGCCACGCCACGACAAAGACCTCGGCCACAATGTCCGCGTCACTGCCGTCGGTTCGACGTACTCGGCGTCGAACGTAGGCGGTGATCGGAGCGTAGTTACGCTCGTAGAGGAGCCGGAATTGGCGATCGTGCTCAGTCTTTGACCTGTAGTAGCGCGCCATTACAAGTTGCCCCTGGGATTCTCCATACCTACTTATGGACGATATGGTGCTTCATCCCCCAAAAATCTCGTCGCCGATGGTCCAATTTTGGGCTTGAATTTGCTCTCCAAGTTCGAGCAGCGTCAGCGCTCATTCCTACGTCGGGTTACCGATTTGGACTTCAACTTGCTTTCCGTTCCAACCAGAAACAGTGGCTCGCAACTGGAAAAGCGGATTAGTTAGAGGACGGCGAAGGGGCTTGGGCGTCGATTGTGATAGACGTGGTTTGCCCGACGTGGACCCGATTCCCGTTGATTACATTCCATCAAACTCGTGACCGAGGTCACGCAGCAACCAAATGGACGACGGGACCCAATCTCGGCTGAGTGCGCGGCAGAATCCGTTCCAGGCAGTACGAAGACCCAGGCTGAGCCTGGGCCTTCGATCTTCGTGGCGGGGGCAAGATTTGAACTTGCGACCTTCGGGTTATGAGCCCGACGAGCTACCAGACTGCTCCACCCCGCGATGAACAGAGCCATCATAGCCGATATGAAATTGTCCTCAAAATGCCTGTTTAACCAACGCTGAAGAGGATCACTCGTTTCGTCAAAATGATTTTCAAAATGGTTGCCTTTGCAAAGTGAAAGTCCACCTGTGCAATGAATGTGCAACGACGAATTTTTCCTGACTGAGTGAAAATGATCTGAAGGAAATTTACGACACGCGAACTGACTACGAATTACTTAGTAATCCACTTCTCGTATTCTCGATAGTCGATGGCGGGCGCGCTTCCAAGGCCTTGCAGTCGATGCAACAGTGACAAGAGGAAAGTGATCAGTGCGGTATCGGCACCACTCACGATCACGCTGCCTGGCGGCTCGTCGTGAGGTATTTGAAATGCACCCACAGTAAGAACGCAACCCAAGTCAATACGTCCATCATCGGCAACGTCGCTAAGCGCTTTGACAAAGGCTCCACCATAAGCTGGTGACCAGCTGCAGTTGCTGGCAAGAATCCCTGCCAGAATCGGAAAGATCTCACGTGGGGGCATCACTCCCATTGCCCAACCAAATGACGCGTTGGTCCGATACAAGGATCGAACCGAAGATGCCTTTCCACCGGCATACAGGATGTTCTCCCTATCCAGCTCGGGCTTAACTTCGAACACAGCGTAGACGCTCTCGGCAGGCAAATATCGATGTCCGCCCCACTCCCAGAACTCCGGGGAAAAGTGTCGATCGTGAATGACAATGTCAATCTGTTCACTTCTCTGACCTCGAGAATCGACAACGAAGGCGCGTGAGGCCGCATATCGTCCTGGGAGGTGACTCTGGAGAAAATCAATCCAATGATCTTCAGTGCCGCCGCCCTGAACCGATGGATGGCCAGCCTGTCTTCCAGAATCTAGTTGGGTTTTGAGGGTTTTTTCTTGGCCCTCGAAGACACTATGCAGGTCGAACGGTGCTAGCTCTTCATCAGTCATTCGGGACTCCCAAACGGTCTCGTTGGTACGAAGTTCGCGGCATATTGAATTAGTGCGTTGCCCGTCAGCTCTACGTCACTGGCCAAAGCTTCCATTACAACCTCGGGAATCAGCCGTTGTCGGATGTCAGAATAAGTACATCCATAAGTTCGACCCGCCACCGGGCCAGTTAGCTCGACAATTTCGTTGAATTCGTCGGACGAAACAGGAATGTCTTCCAACAAGGCTCGCAGCAGGGAAATCCGTTGCTCTTCGCCTGGTCGGTCAAAAAGGTAAATTGCCGCAGCTCGACGCGTAATAGCCGGATCCAGCGCATCAACTCGATTGGAGCACAACACGGTGAGAACCGGCAACCCTTCACGTCGCAACTGGTCGATACCGCGGATGAGTGCATTCACCCCAGCTCGGTCTTCGTGGTGCATTTGCTCCAATTCACGTGACTGCGCTAGAGCGTCTGCCTCGTCGATTAAGAGGACGATCCCTCTCACTGCACGACCATCGCTATTGCGAGATGCCGAAGCCGCCTGACGAACTTCCTTGAAGGCAGCTGTAATCAGTGAAGTCATCTCGCCTACTGCCCCCTTACCTCGCGCGGAAAGGCTCAACGAATACAGTGTGATTTGCACGCCCATTGATCGAGCGACTTCGTCTGAGAACGATTCTGCTAGTTCGGTCTTTCCCGTACCGACGTCACCTGCGAATACCACTAGAGGAGTTCGCTGTGTGACTTCGATAGCCGCCCGAATCAATTTGCCGTAGTGCTTCTGGCTCCATCCAACTAGTTCACTCGGATCGAGTAATAGGGTGCACTGAGCAACCACGCGTCGCTTGATCTCTTCAATTCCGACCAGTGCTGCATAGCGCTCCTGCGCATCTGGATCCGGAAAGAGAGCCACCTGGCCAAAAAGGTCGTCGGTCGTCACGATGGTCGAAACTCTCTTCGTTCAAGCGCGACTCCACCCGAGCCGTAGGTGCGGTCGCGAACCCAAGAACCAGAGCCATCTGATGGCGGGTCGCCCGTTCCACGCCTAACCGCGTGTTGAGAACGAATCTTCTCTCGCCCGGAGTCCGAAAGATTGTCCCACGTCGTATTGGTCCACAGAAAATTGAACATCGATCCCTTGGATACGTCCGCCGTAGCAAACAGTCCGCCCGAACGACCTCCTTCAAGATCTCCTGCAGCATTGACCGCGTATTGCCAAGAAACTATGCGCTTGCCATCGCTCGTTTTGTATCCAAATTCGTACTTAGAGACGCATTTTTCGACCAGCATCACCACGAGTTCATCGCGATAGCGAACGATGTCGGTTTCAAGCGGCTCACCGTAATGAAGACGACATTGGTCCATATCTGCGCTAACTTTCGCCGCCAATTTCTTGGCGTTCGTAAGCGTGAATGATTCAGTATTTGTGTACGAATTGGTCATTTCAGCCCCTAAAGCTCGGACCCAGGATGTACTGCAAACAATCGACTGCATCGGCTTTGGTGGTCGCCCACTTCGCGTCGCCAATGGCGTCCATTGCGTTTTGCGCCGCACTGACGATTCGTTCCCTATCAGCGAGAAAATAATTTTTTGCTACGTTATTTTCAGGATTGACAGGATCGAATATCTCAATGGCCTCGTTCGTTGCACCTGGAAGCTTGATCGCGTCGTAGTAATCAGTGAAATAAATCCGCTCGCATAACTTACTTTTAACCAAGTAGCCAAAGAACCTTGACATTGCCTCGGGATAGTCATCAAGAGGAACGCCAACGGATGCCAAATGCGCCCATATCAATTCGATGAGGAATGACTTCATACGAAAATCTGAATCCCGAGTCCATTCAACGTTTTTCCACCATTTGGTGAGACGAATCAATTGTGCATAGTCATCCCCGTAAAGAGACTTACGAGCTCGAATGAACTCAAGATGCCGAGGAATGCTGGTCGATACCCTTTGCCCACTTTTTCGAATCAGAACGCCGTAGTCATTGGCTTCCCCTTCAAACAGAACCGGTGCGACATCTACGTCAAGTCCTGAGCCCCTGAAGCTGACCTTGACGCTGTGATCCTGTACTAAGAACTGACTCTCGTCGAGATTTGGATTTGCTTCACGTAACCGAGCAACGAGCCAGGGAATTAAGAGCTTGTCGTCGGTTGGAGCATTGCCAGCTTTCACATAAACGGCCACGTCTAGATCATTGATCGTTCGTAAGGCCGTACCCTTGGCGACGCTGCCAGAGTGGAGCATTTTTACAAGATCAAAATTTGGGTCGTCAGAAATCTTCTTTTCTAAGCGCTCTCTCATTCCGCGTACCTGCGCACGATACTCATCGGCTTTCGCCTTAGGAAGATTCACTCGTTCGGCAGCAAACGCTTTGATCTCCCAGTGACCAATCTCGCTCATAGCCGTCCTCACAATTCAACTGAGGTCGCTAGGCCAAGATGGCAAGAAACTACACCTCTGTTATTTAGAAATTCTACCCCTATGGTGTGACAATCCAAAAAGAGTGAAAACACCAATTCCGACTTCACTCTGTCAAACTTGCCGAGTGGCGGAAAACTCTGAGCATATAGAGCGATCAAAGAGAGAACTCAGAGAACAGACGACTGCTTTCACAAAACGCTTCGCGACAGCCTCTAGCGAAGCGGCGGATAAGCAAAGCTTCTGGAACGACTTTTTCCAGATTTTCGGGCTCTCCGCTCGAAATGTCGGAGCCTACGAGGTTTTAGCGAAGCGCCTAAGCACGGGCGGGCGCGGTTTCATCGACTTCCTTTGTCCGGGCGAAATGGCAATCGAGCACAAGAGTGCCGGCGAGAATTTAGAAAAGGCGATGGATCAGTTGATCGACTACCTGGATTCACTTCAGGGAGCAGCGATGCCACGCTTGCTCGTCGCTTGTGACTTCCAGAATTTCTATTGGAAGAATCTCGAAGACCGAAGCGAGGGCCGGTTCAAACTTGAAGATCTTCCTAAGCATCTTGAAATGTTTTGGTGGTTGGCCGGTTATCAACGAGTAGAGATCGACCACGACGAAGAAGCCGCAAACCTCATCGCTACTGCTTATATGGCGAAGCTGCACGATGCGGTTCTGGCTTCCGGGTACCCGGTCCACGCGCTCAGGGAGTGGCTGACACGGATACTCTTCTGCTTGTTTGCTGACGATACTCAGGTTTGGGACCGCAACGCATTTACGAACTACGTCTATTTGCATACCCGCGAGGATGGCTCCGACCTTGGCGGAGCTCTCGCCTTCCTCTTTCAAATTCTCAACACGGATGATTCTGACCGCCCTAACACCCTCGACGAAGACCTAGTTGCATTCACATACATCAATGGAGATTTATTCGCTGAAGTTATTCCAATTCCCTCTTGCGACCGCGATATTCGAAACGCACTCCTCGCGGCCTGCAAGTTTGACTGGTCAGCAATCAGCCCAGCCATCTTTGGATCTATGTTTCAAAATGTAATGACGCCCGCTGAGCGGCGAGAACTGGGCGCTCACTACACCACGGAAGAAAATATCCTTAAGACGATCCGTCCCTTATTTTTGGACGAATTAGAAAATGATCTAGCGCGCTCCAATTCGAAAGCCGCGCTAGACCGCTTCCACGACAAGATTGCAGGATTGACCTTTTTGGATCCTGCTTGCGGTTGTGGCAACTTCTTGGTGATCGCGTACCGAGAACTTCGGCGACTCGAAAATGAACTATGGGCCAAACGCGCTGCTGCCACCAAAGTCACTGGTATGACCGTTTTCGATGTTTCCCAGATCTGTCGTGTCAAAGTAGATCAGTTTTATGGCATTGAGATCGAAGAGTTTCCCGCACGAATCGCTCGTACCGCGCTCTATCTGATGGACCATAAAGCGAACCTAGAATTTTCTGCGCTGTTTGGTCAGTATTTCGTCCGTTTCCCGATTCCCGCGTCGCCGCATATTCGTGTTGGTAACGCTCTTAGATTTGATTGGAACGATCTCTTACCCGCCGAGCGTGCGAACTTCGTATTCGGCAATCCGCCGTTTGTGGGTCGTCAGCATCGGTCCACTGAACAGACCGATGATCAACAACTCGCTCTCGGGGCCGATTTCAATGGTTATCTTGACTACGTATCCTCGTGGTTCTCAGTTGCAGCTAGATACCTCGACGGACATTCTGGAAGGTTCGCTTTCGTTGCAACGAATTCAATCTGTCAAGGCGAGCAGGTCGATCCTCTTTGGTCGCCGCTATTGAGCCGCGGCTACACGATCGACTTCGCGTATCGGACATTTCCTTGGACCTCGGAGGCACGTGGAACCGCTGCAGTTCACGTGGTCATAATTGGAATGAGCCAATCAAGTCCGTCGAGCAAACGACTTTTTAGCTTTTCTCGCGGAGTGACGATCGAAGATCGTGTGTCGAATATCAATCCGTATTTGGCTCCAGCGCCCTCCTTGATCGTGCGCCCTTCGCGATCCCCATTGCAGTCTGGCCGACCACGTGCGGCAAAGGGTTCTAAGCCGACTGACGGCGGCCATCTACTCGTCGAGATTGAAGATGCAGCAGAAGTCAGGTCTGACGCTATCGCTTCAAAGTTTCTCTATCCAGCGATTGGTGCGCGCGGAATGCTACATAACGAGAGCCGCTATTGCTTGCGCCTGACCAGTGCAACGCCAACTGAAATCCGTTCGTCCCGCGTGCTCCGCGCTCGACTTCAAGCAGTCCAGGACTTCCGTTCCGCATCCCGAAACGCGAGAACACGAATGTTGGCAAGTCGCCCGAGCGAATTCGATGTCGATGCACAACCAGATCAGTCATACCTCTGCGTACCTTGCCATTCATCAGAGAATCGTCGAACCATTCCAATGGCATTTTTTGGTGCCGAAACCATTGTCCTCGACTCAGCAATCTCCATTGCGGGTGCGACCGACTGGCTTTTTGCTCTCCTGCAATCTTCAATGTTCACGGAGTGGGTTGGCGCCATCGGTGGGCGATTAAAGAGCGACTTCCGGATAGCGCCGGATCTTGTTTACAACACATTCCCGTTTCCTGACCTTTCCGACGGGTCTAAAACAAATTTGAGTGCGGCAGCAAACGAAGTGCTACGAGTGCGCGCGAGTTTCCCTACTTCGACTTTGGCTGACCTGTACGACCTCGTAGCGATGCCTCCCGCACTCGTCACCGCTCACGATTCTCTTGACGCATTGGTGGACTCGTTGTACTCACCTCGCAAAAGACTAGTTACCGACTCAGATCGCCTTAGCGTGTTGTTCGCACGCTACGAGGCGCTGACTTCACCATTGATTCGCACTGCAAGTTCCAAGCGTAAACGCTGATCTGCTTCTAACTCGCTCTGCGACAACTCAGCTCAACAAGGCAACCCTTTCATCAACAACGCCCAACAGTCATTTAGTAGAAATAAATTTTCATCCCTCGATACCGGAACAGGTATAAACACCGTGCGTTTTAGCGTCTTCTCGACACCCTTTCCTATGTGGAAACAATCGCGACAGAGTGCATTCGGCCAATCAAACTTGTGATGACTCGTGCAGATACACGCACCGGCGAGCTCTCAACTCTTGACTATTTAAAACCTTGTGGAAGTCGTCTAATTGATAAGTGTCCACATTGTTCCAAGGTATATCGCGGTGACGCAATCAGCGTTTTTCAAGGCGGACTCAAAGACGTTGAAGACTCAACAATCCCGTTTACTTTCATCACTTTTACAGCGCCGGGTGCCGACGTATTTGGACCAACTCATCAACGCATTGTGGAGTCTTCCAAAAGTGGCAAGTCATCAATTCGTCGCTGTCGTTGTCGCAAAATTCACGACAAAGACGATGCAGCCATTGGCGCTCCTATAGACCCCGCGACATACCGCTTCGACCTAGCCGCTGATTTCAACGCAAACGCAAGTCGTCTTTTTTCAGTGACAATGCAGCACCTTGGTCGAGTAGTTGGACGCAAACTCTCGTACGCGCGCGTAGCTGAATTTCAGACGCGCGGCCTCATTCACTGTCACGTCATCGTTAAGGGAATTGTTACTGAGCGCAGCGTGCAAGCGGTCGTGCGAGGTGGCACTGACCTTCGTATTGTTGAGGACAATAAAAACAGAGGTCCTGGAACTGGACTTCGCCGCCGTTGCGTCGAAGTGCGAGCAGCGCGCCACGGCAACTGGAGCTGGGGTACTCAGGTCGATGTACAACGTGTACTACCTGGAGGAAAGTTCGGCGTTGGTGCGTACCTCTCCAAATTGTTGGGCTATGCCGTTAAAGGAACTGATACTTCAGCAAACGGTTCAATAGAGCATCGAAGCAAAATGCAGAGCGCGGCGCTCCGCACTTGTCGTTGCCAAAAAGGTTTGGATTGCGCTCGTGGTTCTCGATTGAAGCCCGATGGAATGACGTTCTTTGAGTCGGAACCCTCCAAGACGTTCTGCCGCAGTCACCAACTCGCATACAACGGTTGGGGGTTTCGGGGCCACGTACTCGCGTTTTCCCGGAAATGGGGTATGACGTTTAAGGAAGTACGCAATAAGCGCAAGACTTTTGCGAGTGCGGCAGCTTTGGCGTCGGCCCGGTTCGCCGTCATTTCCTGGACTGTATCGTCCCGGGGTTCTCCCATCACTATTTAGCCATTTTTCCTCTTTCGTCCCTTCCCAGCGTGAGGGCAGAGCTTTGTCAAAATTGCAAAGAAGGTGGTGCGACCGACCTCGCCGGGCGTTGGGCGGAGGATCCGGAGGGCCCCGGCCCGGAGGATCCGACAGCCCAGCGCCTGGCGGCGGGGCCGAAGGGCCCGCCCTTGATCCTGTATAGAAAGTCATCACAGCGATGGCCATTTTTGCGGCTATTTTCCCCAAGTGATTGAGGTCAGCATCATGTGACAGGTCTGAGGCACCATGTGACTCGTGGATGCATTTCATCAGACCATTGAGGACGCCCATCGAACGTTAGGACTGTCTGTCTTCGCCGACGAAATGGAAGTGAGAATGGCTTGGCGTGCAAAAGCGCGTGCAACTCATCCCGACCACGGAGGAAATTCCGATGACTTCCAAGAGGCCTTCGTAGCGGCTCAAATTCTTTTGGATGAAGGCGTTCGTGACTACTACAAATCGGAGCTCCTACGTAGCGCCGAAGTGAAGCAAGCGAGAGCAAATGCGACTCCGCCAAAACGTGGCTATGTCAATGAACCCCACAGCAATTTGGTACCCGCGCGCACGCGTCATCATCGCCACCCTGCGCTATTGATTGCCGCAATATTTGGTGTACTTATTGCGCCACACTTTATTCAACTCGGTGTCACTTGGACACCACTCCTCGACCTCTGCGCGATGATGCACATACTCGATTGGGTTTTCTTCGCAGCGTGGATTTGGATCAAAAGTCCCCGGGAATAATCAGCCCTCGAGTGACATCGATCTATCTCTCTTCAACCCTGGACTGGTCCGAACTTCTGATTGTTCGAGGAAGTTCGACGATTGTACTTTCAGGCGGTAGCGCAGCCACGATTCGTGCGACTCGCGTTTGACCCACAACGCTTTCAAAAATCTTGGCTTTCATCGTCAGTCTCCAGTGCAGTGTTGCGGCATCGGGGCCGGCACCTATGTCGATAAATACCTCAAACTTTTCAGGTTCAGATGGTTCACCGCTATCGAGCCATTCGCCGACGGTTCGACCGCTATAGATGACGAGTGTTCTTTCCTTTCTGGCCGCTAACTCAAAAGTCGCGCTCGACAGTGGAGTTCTGGTTTCCATTGATGTATTGGACGCTTCGGCCAACTGATTGAAAATCGGACTGTCGAAAGCGAGTGACGTCGAATTGATTGTGATGTACGCGAGCCGATCACCCTTATTGGTAAATTGAAGCCACGTTGCACAAGCCACCGTGAGATCATCGGAGGCGGGCGATGGATAAGACTCGTCCTGCTTCGCCACCACCGGTAGGTTGCCCATTGGACTCAGAGGCGAGTTTGCAAAGATGAATTTCCACCGCTCTCGTATCTCGCCCCTAAGGGCGACTTCAACTGCGGGTGCGAGTGCACTCGCATTTGACCAAGTCACCGCCTTGGCAGAGAGTTCGGAGGCAACTGCTGACTTCTCGGCGGCGGTTACTGAGCGCGCTGAGAAATACAGAGCGTACAGCCCCGTTCCTGCGCCAATTGCCCCGAGAACCAATGCAAACACTGTCACAACCCGATCGTACTGACTGGCGTGACAATCAGTTTGAAGACCTTCGTGCATAATCTTCCGCCGAGTGCACGGTCCTTGCGGAGGGTATTCCCGCCCACCCTCCCCTAATAGGAGTGTTCGAAATGAGATTACCGATTGATGCCTCAAAGCTCACCGTGTTGGCTATTGGCGAACCTCGTCCCGTGTTCGAATTTGGAACCGAAATTCCCAAGGTCAATATTGACGGGAAACCAGTGGTCAAGGTGCCAATACTTCTTATCGGAACTGGCGAACGTACCGACCCAACGGCAACGATCACGGTCAGCGGCGACGTTTCTCAGATAAAGAGTGGAGCGACGCTTCGCTGTCTCAACCTCACTGTTTCAACGTGGTCTTTGCGAGACAACACTGGACGTGAACGCACTGGGATTACTCTGCGCGCCGACAGTTTAGAGATTGTCGCCAAACCCGCACGATGAACTCCAGGCGATGGATAATTCAAAGACTTCCTCTCGTAATTAGTTGGCCCCTCGTCGCTGACAAGATTGGAATAC